>Ga0209254_10002429_pt1 | contig 16929 bp, 18 predicted proteins | sample FrelakmetDIP11DI_FD_187148 | JGI IMG/M metagenome (GOLD analysis project Ga0209254, IMG submission 187148) | Freshwater lake sediment microbial communities from the University of Notre Dame, USA, for methane emissions studies - DIP11 DI (SPAdes)... | ecosystem: Environmental > Aquatic >... | reverse complement strand
ACGGCGCGGGCCGCCACATCGTCATCGATGGTCTCCATGCGTTTTTTCGTCAGCGGCCCGGTATCCTCGATCTTGCCGTCGGCGAAGCTGTGGATCACGCCCCGCGGACCGAATTTCTTGCGGAAATCGGGAAAATCCGATTCCTTGGGGTAATCCGGCTGTTCCGGCTCTTCCTCCGCGTTGAGGTGGTAAAGGTTGCCGTAGAACTCGTCGAAGCCGTGGTTGGTGGGCAGGAACTCGTCCTTGTCGCCCAAGTGGTTCTTGCCGAACTGCCCGGTCGCATAGCCTTGGGCCTTCAGCAACTCGGCGATGGTCGGGTCCTCTTTGCGGAGCCCCAGGTCGGCCCCGGGCATGCCGACTTTGCTGAGACCGGTGCGAAACACGCTCTGGCCGGTGATAAAGGCAGACCGGCCCGCCGTACAGCTTTGTTCGGCATAGTAGTCGGTGAACGTGACGCCTTCGTTGGCGATGCGGTCGATATTGGGCGTCCGGTAACCCATCATGCCCTTGGTATAGGTGCTGAGGTTCGACTGGCCGACATCGTCACCCCAGATGATGACGATGTTGGGTTTCTTGTCCGAAGTCGCCAGAGAGGCCTGTGCGCCCGGCTGCTGCTCGGCATGGGTCGGCGCCACGCTCAGCAAGGATGCAACGACAAGCGCCATCAAGGCGCTCCATGACACGGGTACTCTCATAACGATGGCTCCAGACGAGATGGTTTTCGGAATTGGGATTGTCTGCAGCCAGCCGGCCAGGGTCAAGCGATTTTGCTTCGCTGGGGTGGCACACCGGCCCGGCAGCGGCCGCTGTGCACAAGGCTGGTTCGCGAATCAATCCGGAAACAGGAAGTTGAAGCTCAGCTGGCCGCCCCACTCGGGGCGTTGGACCGCTGTTTCGGCGTAGGCGTAATAGCGGCCGCCAGCGCTCTGGAGCGGACCTTCAGAGAAACCCTTGATCTCTCGGCGCTTGGTCATATCCGGCTGCGACGGTTCCATGCCGTGCGGCATCGGCTGATGGCAGGCGAACACGGGACCACGACCGTCAGCGAAATCGCGCACGAGCAGGGCTTCTATGAGCTGGGAAGGTTCGCAGTCGAGTATGCCCGGCTGTTCGGCGAACCGCCCTCCGCCACCCTGCGCCGGACCTTCCCCACCTCGCGCCGGGTGTTGATGGTCAACGGGGTTGAATAATGAATAACGGATCCCAGCCTACACCCGTCCCGCGTTCACAGGGGATTGGATCAGTTTGGCGGGCAGAGCCCAAGCCAACTTGGACGCTTCTTCTCGGATGTTCGCGAAGGCGGAGCGTGTGCCTCCCCTATGATGAGTAGAAAGTAGTCGCAGTAGCTCTTGGATGCATCATTTCAAGACCTGACCCCAAATTTCCAATTCTCGACCCCAAATTTCTCCATTGGGAGCAGTTGACTTTCTCCTTTTTGAGTCCATCATGTACATATGATGTACATAACATGCCAGGAGCAAGAAATGGCTACCGCAACTGAACGTATCGTGGTGCAAGTGACCCCGCAACAGAAGGCAAACATCGCGGGAACTGCGAAGCGACTTGGCCTGAATGTCAGTGACTTCATGCGCCGGGCCGCAGAGAATTTCCATGCCGGCTCAGACGATCGTGACCTGGAAGCGCTGCTGCGGCAGGTTGAGATGAGCACGCAGCAGGCTAATCAAGCGATCGATCATACCTTGGCCAGTGTCGCAGAATCAGAAAGACGGCTAGCGGTGCTGGAAACAGCCAAGGCGCCTAAGACGCGGCCGGCGAGAAGGAAAGCCTAATGGGCGTCTCCGACAAAATCTGGGATGCTCTGGCGAATGTCATCAAGATGAACGACAAGATCGTCTCACTCTCCAAAACCGTCGAGAACCAGCAAGCAAAGATCGAAAACCTCACCGAGCGGCTCATACGGCTGGAGACGACGATCGAACTGCTCATGAGAGCAACAGAGCATAAGCGACTACCGAAGTAGCTTGGCTGCCTCACGACGAGACAGGGATCATCCATTGGCGTTCAGCGTGCCGGTGCACTTCGCTATCGGTTTACGACCCCGGTCCTTCAAGATCCCCATCATGTCCAATATTACAGTTTCATGACAGTTGTGTTACAGATGCGCTTGCGGCCTTTTAATTCGCGGCGGAAACCTTAGAATGGCAGGTGATCGCCCATTCTGGCGGGAAAACGTGTTTGTCGCCTACCGAAATCCAAAGGGGATTACCATGAAAACGCGCACACCCAGGGGCCGGGATAACCCCGTCGAGGAACAGGACGTCATAGCACAAGAACCGCAGGCGCCAGAGATCGAGGCGCAGGCAACTGAGGTGGTGATGGAAGCACAGGAGGCGAGTGCTCAGACAGAAGCCAGGGAAGCGGAGTCGGTGGCCATGGCAGCGGTCGGTGCCATCCAGGAAGGCGTGGCTGATGCAACCGCCGCTGCCGCCGAGGCCGTGCCGGCGCTGGGTCGCCTGCTGTCCAAATCGGTCTATGGGGCCTTTTATTATGCCTCCTACGGCGTGGTATTCGGTGCACTCACCATCGCCCACTTGGTGCCGACCAACAATATCATCGGCGAAGGTCTGCGTGACGGCGCCAAAGCGGCCCGCCAGGCATTCAGTCAGCGTTTGGAATCCGAAGCGGAAGCTGAGCAGGGAGTCGTGCTGACCGACGCCGACGCAGCAAGCGTCTTGAGCGCCTGATGCTGGATGACCCGGGCGAGATTAGCAGGATTACTTCCATCTTGCCCGGGCCCGACTCACGCCCAACTTTCCTGCTTCCCACTCGCGATCCATGATCGACTCAAGCAAACCAGTGCAGCCCCCCACAGAATATTCGACTTTTCTATGTGTGGATGAGAGGCACGATGAAGTCAACTCTTTACAAACAGGGCCGACTGGAGGAAAGTGGTATTTCCTCAACAAGTGAAGTCATCACAAGTGAATAAACAGACGAGCCTACCGATCAAACTGGCTGAAATTCGGCGCGATCTTCATGAGTTCCTGCAGACGGACCCGGCCGCTAGCGCACACCGGCACCTCATCGATGAGGCCGATAAAGCAATAGACAGAGTCATTCGCGAATTCGAGCTGGACGGCAGACGCCAATGGATTACGATGAGTGCGGCTGAAGACACTGGCAGCAGTTGATCCTGGCAACGGCTGTTCGTTAAACCCATAAGGACACGAAGGGCGCAAGGGAGATCATCCGAATGGCGAAAATCCACCGCCGTTCAGCTTTCAGGCCGGTTTGACACCCGCACTGCCGTCCTCCACCACCCACGCCGCGAGCGTCTCGCAGGCCGAGTCCCGTTGCCGCACATCGGCAAGCGCGCGCAGGTCGGCTTTCAGCAGCGTGGGGGTAACCTCCATGCGAACATAACCCCTATAAGGGTAAGGGCCGGTTGCAAAATGAATATGACGCGCGCCCTCGCGCCTTATTCATTGGTTCAAGTACCGCCTCGAGTGCATCGCGAGGAAACGGGCTGGGTAGCGCTTGGACCATTACCCGGCAATCCCTCTTCCGCCACAGCGCTGCACCCCGGCCTGTAACCGCGTCAGGATCAACGAAGGGCGCCGTCATGGCGCTTATGCCGCAGAAACTTTGCGTAGGAGCGGTAAGTCTCCCTTGTTAGCAAAGCCGTATCGAGCTCTTTGTGCCGGTATCTACGCAGTTCCAGCTGGTGCCTGACTGACCGGCGCCAAATGCATTGAATGCCAAGATAGCCCAGGACAGATCCGAGATGCATCAGGATCAAGCAGCCCACCAGAAAGGGCGCTCCCAACTCCAGTGCCTTGTCGATCGAAAACAGTTCCGAAAATTCGTCGAATGTAAACGCCGCCTGCCCCATGGAGAGCGCTCCCACCTTATAGGCGAAATAATACATCGGACCCCAGGTTAGCGGGTTGGTGATCCATACCAGCGCCACGGCGACTGGAAGATTGGCATTGAAGTGGACGGCGAAAAGCGCGGCGATGATCTGTTGCACCGGCAGGGGCGGGGTAAACATAGCCCAAAGACCGATCGCAAAGGCTCGTGACACCGAGCGTCTATTCAGATGCCACAGATTCGGGCTGTGCAGTTTGTCTCCCAGGAACTCGAGTACCTTGAGTTCTTTGATTTTGTTCGCATCCGGTAGATAGCGCCTGAAAAATTTCTTTGGCATGAGAGCGAGCCCCTCGAGTCAATAGGCTGTTTACTAGGCTCACTATTCTAAGGCCCCTCATGTGAAGGTTGGATGACAAGCTCCAAATCCCTGGCCTTTATTGCCTTCAGCATTGCACGCGGCGGAGGAGTGGGCACCAAGCACGACACAAAAACCGATTTGGCGGCCGCATCATCGAACCCGGCAAAATTAGTGAAATCTTGGATCTCTTCGCAATGCTCCCGCTTCGTAACCATACTGTCACCGAATCGTAAAGCTTTCATAACCTGGCATCCGTATCGTGCCGCGATGTTCATGCACAAAACGGAGTCGTTATGTCAGCGCCCACCACCGATTTTCTCGTTGTCCGGACCCGGCGTTATGTCGCCGAAGTCGCCCGCGATGCGGGCACCATCCGAGCCACCCAGGCTCTGCGCTACCGCGTTTTTGCGGGCGAGATGGGTGCCCGGTTACATACCCTGGCCGAGGGCCTGGACTATGACGAAATCGACGATTATTGCGATCATCTGCTGGTACGTGAAACCGAAACGGGCCAAATCGTTGCCTGTACCCGCCTGTTAGCCGATACCCGGGCAGCCGAGCTGGGACGATTCTACTCGGAGGGTGAATTTGATCTGCAAGGGGTACTCGCCCTACCGGGACGTTTCCTGGAAATCGGCCGCACCTGCGTCGACCCGGCGCACAGGGGCAGCGTGGTCCTCGCCACCTTGTGGAATGGCCTGGCCGAATATGTCTCTCGAGGCCGATTCAACTACCTGATGGGCTGCGCCAGTATCACTCCGGGTCCACATGGCTTCGCGGTCGAAGCGGTTTATCGCCAGATCGATCCCAAGCAATTCGGGCCCAAACAACTCGCGGTGAAATCAAAGAAGCCGGTTCCCGCCGGGATGCGCTGCGAACACGACGAAAGCGGCATACCCCCTCTATTGCAGGCCTATCTCAGGCTGGGCTGCCAGGTCTGCGGCGACCCTTACTGGGACGAGGATTTCAATGTCATGGATGTATTCATCCTGCTCGACCTCACGCGCCTGCAGACCCGCTACGAAAAGCGCTTCATGAGCAGTAAGGTCGCGGAATCCTATGACAATCTGGCGACTGTGGTTTAAAGCTGCCCTCGTTGCCGGCATGTTCCTGTATGGCGTGATCACCGTCAGCACGATCATGCCGGTGTCGAACTGCCTGTTGGGCCGGCGGGCGAGCATCTTCAACGAAGCGATCCGGCGCAACTGGAACCGCACCGTCTGCCGGATACTCAACGTGCGCCTGACGGTGAGCGGCGAGCCTAGCCGGAACGCAAGGCTATGGGTCGCCAATCACATATCCTGGCTCGACATCATCGCCCTCGGTTCACAAGAAACGATGACCTTCGTGGCCAAACATGAGGTCGCAAACTGGCCGGTCATGGGCTACCTGGCCCGGCGCATCGGCACCCTGTTCGTGCGCCGCGGCGATCCCGAACAGAGTGCTGCCGTGGCCGAACAGATGACCTGGCAACTGCGGCGGGGCAAGCGGCTCATGCTATTCCCGGAAGGCACCACGACCAATGGAGAGAAGGTGCTCCGCTTCCATTCCAAATTGTTCCAGCCGGCGCACCTGGCCCAGGTTCAAGTCCAAGCCATCGCCCTGACGTATCGGGGAACAACACGCGAAATCGCGCCTTTCATCGGAGATGACGAATTCCTGCCGCACCTGCTGCGACTACTCAGACACCGGTGCATCGACATTCACTTGCATTACTGCCCGCCACTGCCGGCTAACGTCCACCGGGATGTGCTCGCGCAAACCACGCGCCGGCAAATCGCCGAGGCCATCACTCCTGAAACCGCCAAGGATTACCGCAGGGCCTGACGGAGAGTGACCAATTGGCGTTGGGGTCATAAGGAGCTGTATACAAATATGAGGGCGAACGATTCGGTTTGCGGCCGGACTAATTAATATTGGCTGTTGACCATCATCGACGGGCCGACTGAACCGGAACTGGACGTATCCTCGCCACATCGACTGTTTCATCAACCCACAACACGAGGATCTGCAAAATGACTTCGAGAAGAAGATGCCTTTCCGCCGCCGCTCTAAGTATGTCGATCTTGCTGGGCGCCTCTTACCCATCCCTGGCGCAGACGCATAGACCTGATGTCGACACTGTGCATGGCATGAAGGTTTTCAACCGCATCTGCAGCGAATGTCACTACGCGGGAAAGAACGGCGCACCCCGTCTCAATGACCTGAGCGAGTGGAACAAACGTATCTGGCAAGGCGAAGAGGTCTTAGACCAGCATGTTCTGAAAGGCTACCTGAAGATGCCGGCCAAAGGCGGACATGCGGAGTTGAGTGATAAGGATGTCATCGATGCCGTGCATTTCATGATCATCATGCTGCGCGACGAACCGGCGCGCTGACCGGCTTAAACGGTTAATTGACAAATATTCCCACATAGGAGGCATTGTTCCAGTCGTACAGTTCATTAATAACGCTGTAGGGATCAATAACCGCGCCCAAACAATACCGCGTGCCGCTGGAGAGGTAAGTTGGAATGTTCAGCGTATACAAGACGGTTTGCATCGCGCCCCGGCGCAGCGAAAGGGAAGTCGTGGCGAGCAGAGTGTCGGCGGTGCTAATCTCGCAGTCAGTTGATAGGTAGTACCCCACCGCCGCAGTCAGTGGGGTTGTTTTGCCCAGGTTTTCGTAAGTGAGCTCTAGCCGCACACATTGCCCTTGGTTAACGCGGTAGACCGGCTGCTTAGTACCCACCAGTTCCGGTAGCTTGTTCCCCGCGCAATCGAAAACCCGGGTGCGGCCGTGAGTACTATATGCGCCCTGGCTACCCGTCCAACGCCAATGGGCAATACCCAGGTCCTCCTGGGCAAAGCTCCATAGGCCGTAGATGGAGGTAAGGCCCATGGCCGCATCTCGACCGGGATAGGCCCGCGCTGTCGTGCCATTGGCATGCAGGTGAGTCAAGGCATCCCCCATAACGCTGTAGGTACCGGCAGTCTCGCCTAATCCGCCGGCGTGCCCAAACTCGTGCATCGCGACGGCTTGGAGGGGCAGCTGACTGCCACCGTAGGAAACCAGATCGGCCTTGAGATTCGAAGCTGTATAAGGCCAGCGCGCTTCGACGGCGATATCGGCCTCCACTAATTCGCAACTCGTACTATTGAACCACACGAAGCTTGCCGCCAATACGTACTCGGGAAGGCCCGATACCCAGAACACCTCGCTTTCCCGATTGCCCAGGGCGACTGCCGCGTCCCCAAAAGTGATGGTATACCGCAGGTTGCTCGGGTTACGGTTCCACCGGTTGACAACCGCACGCAATGCGCTCCCCCAAGGTTCAGCTGACATGCCAGTGTGAGCTCTTGCTGGGTAAAGGTTCGTGGACCACTTGCCCGGCGCGGACCCGCACTGGACTAACCGGGTAAAGGCTGAAGCCGGGGCTGAAAAAAGCTGCGGTATCAACGCGCTTACCAGCAGCACTATCCGGAGACTCATGGCAATCGCCTTTTTCATGTTGATTACAGTATTGAGAATTAAGCCGATCATGGTTCGACAAGCTCACCACGAACGGCTTAATTCAACAGTATTGACCGTGAGGCAGGGCCTCAGCGGCTTGGTGTCGGTGGAGCAGCCCCAGGCAGCCCCTCCACGAAGAACTGATCGCGGATATCCACGCTGGGCTGTGCTAACTGGACCTTCGCGGCTTGGTGCCCAAGCCGCCTCACCGCATCTTCAATAAATTTTGTGAAGCGCCCGGCGCTCATACGCCGAGCACCCGCCGGAAGCTCACGCCTCTGCACTCCGACCTGGGCATTAAGCTGTAGCGTGCTCCCCCCTAGATCATGAGTGGTCACCTCTACGAGCGGCTGTGGTTCTCCCAACACTAGCTCGCCGCTGTCGGTAAGCCATACCTCCTCTCCTTCGTCACTGTAAACGAGATCGTTAACGATGCGGAACCGACCCTGCTGCCACCCCACGAGTGGCACCAGCTCAGTCCCGTTACCGCGGATGAACAACACATCACGATCACCCACGTCGAATAGGGGCACGCCTGGGATCAACAGCACATTACCCGCACCGTCGGGGCCACCCTGAAACCGGAGAGTGATGAGGTTTCCGCTTTGAGCGCTGCCCTTGTGAGCACGCTCGATCTGAAGCGTCACGAAGGTGTGGGGCAATGACAAGGGATGGTTCCTGTCCATATCCGAATTCCGATACTCCACGCCAACCACAACAGCTTGGACGAGAAGTTCGGCCCTTTCGAAGAGCTCAACGGTCGTGGGTGAGCTTAGGGTCGTCGCGCCGAGATCGTTGCCAATGATCAAGGCACCCACTGAAAAACAAACAGCTACCAGACCATTTAACCGCATACGTCTTCCTTACGAATCGGGTCTTACCGGGGCGGTCAAGACATCATCGTTCATTCTACGCCCACATCAGCAGTCGGGATATCTCCGCCGGTTTCTGGGAGTTGTGACGGTGGGAGAGAATAGGACGATTGTTAGGTCCCGCGGCTGCGGGCGGAGGTCCGACGCGCCGGTGTGATCATTGATCTTGCTAAGTAAGCGGGGGTTCTTTCGAACAAGGGGAAGACGACGTGGTCGTTCTCAGGGGGCACCACGGCGGTGGGCTCTCGCGACTTTCTCAAGCCGCGGGTGGCAGGAGCCAGGCAGCCGATTTTTCGGGTGCTGAATCGGTATCCCACTCATTAGGCCAAATTGTTCAGGGGCCACGTCGGACAGCAACAACCATCGCGGCGTGGTTGTCTTTAATGCCTTGCGTGCTGAGCCTGGACGGTCAGCACTGCGGACCAACTCACCCCGGCCGAGATCGGGCTCCTTGATGACGGCAAATGCCATTACACTGCATTGTCGACCGGACCAAGCTTTACCCGGGGCGAGCGTCCTTCGCCCTTGACCATTGGTCGAAATCCCAGCGCCACGAACTGCCGCCCCATCTGGGGATCGACCACGATCCTGCCTTCCGCCAATACCTCATTACCAATGTCTGGCATTCCATTGCCGACATACTTCACCCGCAGCAGTTCACGCCCGATGCTTGCCCACAGGACCTTGAACTCACCTCTAATATAAACAATCCCGATGATTTTCATGCTGTACATATCGCCACCTCTGCGCCAATCGGCGCAATCGTTCGTTGCGTCCTTCGACTACCGGGCAGCCAAGCAATTGCCCTGCAATTACCGGATGATGGGGCCTTTGTCCAAAGCAACGCCGCGCCATTTTCTTTCATGGTCACCTTCTCTGCGGGATAAAAGTCGGGCATGTGTCTTCTAGCCCGAGGCATTTGTAAGCTGCGTGACCCCCCAGACCATCCAAATTGCGCAGCGGATGTTGCGGCGACCTCATCACGATTGCCACAGTCGCTTTGGCAGGCTTTCCCGTTCGAAGTTCGTCGAGGAGCCGAGAGCAAATCCGCAGCGGAGATCAAGTCCGCCTCCTCACCGACAATACGGCGAAACAGGGCAATCCGTTCACGCCTCCACCCGGCGATTTGCTGCCCGAGATGAGCAATATGAACCCCCAACGCGGCTGGGTCGAGGTTGCGCTGGTGTGCTTCGATCAAACTGATTTGGCTGGCGCCTAGCTCAGCCTGGACGCGGCGGATCAAGCCACCGAGTTCGCGATACCGGTTAATCTCTGCAAGCATTCGAGTGCCCCTGCCACCTGCCTGTCCTGGTTTCATCAACATATTAACTCCAGACTGTTTCACTTTGATGAAGGCGGGCAGATCAACGCCCAACAGCTGAGCCGCCCGCTGTAACAGGAGCTGCCGACAGAACAAGGCCCGCCCCATACCATGCGGCAGATGCAGGAAGCCTCGCGGCGGTTCGATCTATCCCCGGTGGATGAGGAATTCTGGATCCGGCATCTCGTGGAATCGGCGCGATGATCTCAAGGCGGCTTACACTCGCGATCTTTGTCTCAGCTGCTGGTGCAGTCACTCCGAACCGAAGGCGCAGACCGCTAGTCTCGAAGGAGAGAACCGCGCCGTTCCAATCTACATTCGATCCCGCACTGTCACATGATCGTCATCTCCGACAGCCAAACTTACGTTTTGCGTTGTACCGAGAGGAGTCAAAATGAGCAGCAAACACGACACACAGACCGATTTGGCAGCCGCGCTGATCGAACTCGGAAAGATCAGTGAAATCTCTGATCTGTTTTCATCCGAGCGAGCAAAGATCGCTCAGATGTTTGTCTGTGCAAAATATATCGTCACCCAACGCATGGCGGGCCGTCATGGCTCGGAGACTGACCTTCAATAAACTGTCATGTTTGTGGTGTACATATGAGCTTTGTTTCTGTTTCAAACAGGAAACCTGTCCATGTGTACCGTACAGCTCATCCCGCTTTACTCCGAGGAATTTCAGGAACTGCAGCGTTGGTTTTCCAGCGTTGATCCCCCCTATAGTCTGGAAGAAATCGTCGAATTCAATCGAATTTACCGACGGATTTACCGCTTGCTCGGCCGTGAGGAAAGACGCCGGGCAGAGGAAATTGTCGACGCTTTGATCGCCGGTGTTGGGGATCAGGCATGGGCTGCAAAGATTTACGGCGTCGTCTGACCAGTCCCAGCCAGCTCTTCTTGCGATAAGACCACGACCCGCGCGCCTCTTGCTGTTCGTCACCTCAAAAATACTTGCTGAGGTCCATGCCGGTATAGAGCTGTCCGACCTCATCCGCGTAACCGTTGAATGGCAAGGTAGGTCGCTTGAAAAATTCGCCGATGCGGCGCTCCTTGGCCTGGCTCCAGCGGGGATGATCGACCTCCGGGTTGACATTGGAATAGAAGCCGTATTCGCCCGGACCTGCCTGCATCCAGGTGGAGACCGGCTGCTTTTCGACGAAGCGGATCGCCACGATGGACTTGGCGCTCTTGAAGCCGTATTTCCACGGGACGACGATGCGCAGGGGCGCGCCATTCTGGTTGGGCAGCACTTCGCCGTAAAGCCCGAAAGTCAGCAAAGTCAGCGGATGCATCGCCTCGTCCAGTCGCAACCCCTCGCGATAAGGCCAATCCAGCACCGATGAGGTCTGACCCGGCATCTGCTGTGGATCGTTCAGGGTGATGAACTCGACAAACTTGGCGTTGCCGGTGAGCTCCGCCCGCTTGATCAGTTCGGAAAGCGAAAACCCGATCCAGGGAATCACCATGGACCAGCCTTCCACGCATCGCAATCGATAGACGCGTTCCTCCAACGCAGCGAGCTTCAGCAACTCGTCGATATCGAAGATTCTGGGCTTATGCACCTCGCCTTCCAGCGCGACCGCCCAGGGCCGGGTTTTCAGACTGCCGGCATGCTTGGCGGGCGCTTCCTTGCTGGTGCCGAATTCGTAGAAATTGTTGTAGGTGGTGATGTCCTGGTAGGGCGTAAGCTTGTCCGGCAGGGTGTACCGCGTTTTCTGCGCGCTGGGGAGCTCTTCGCCAGCCGGTGCCAGGGGCGGCAAGAACACGGCCAATCCTGCCCCGGCGGCAAGCCGCATGAAGCGCCGGCGGCCGTCGAACAGCTCGCGTGGAGTGATCTCCGAGGGTCGGATGTCGGAGGGGCGTTTAATCGGCATGGCCTGGGTTCTCCTCTGTTGGGGTGTTAAGAGTAATACGCCTTTCACCGCGCGACTTGCGGTTTCGACACTGGATCGGGGTTCACGGCCTTGTCCGGCTCCAGCCTGTTGAGCCGCCAGAGCGCCTCCAACACACAAGCCACGGACCAGGCCTGCGCCGGCGCGCCCCGGGGCGGGTGGGGCGGGTCGCCTTCGAAGATCTCGCTCACCGTTCCCAGGCCGGCGTCGAACAGGTGATCGCGGATCGGCTCCAGGCGGCTCTTCGCCCGCCGTGCATCGCCGCTCACGCGATACTCGGCCAGAGCGTAATGCCCCAGCAGCCAGGTCCAGACGGTCCCCTGGTGATAGGCGCCGTCGCGTTCCCAAACCCCGCCGCGGTAATGGGGGCTATAGCCGGGATGCTCCGGAGCCAGAGAACGCAACCCGTAGGAAGTCAGCAGAGCTTCGCCACAAACCCCGACGACAGCTTGCTGCGTGGCTTCGGCCAAGGGGCTGAACGGCAGACTCACGGCAAGGATTTGGTTGGGACGCAGGGACCCATCATGGCCTTCCGGGCCATCCAGCACATCGAACAGCGCTCCCGTTGCCGGATCGACGAAGCGCTGAAAGCCCTCCTGGACCTCTTCGGCCAATGCGTCATAGCTTTCGGCAAATACGCCGAGGCTCCGACCGAACTGCGCCATGCATTTCAGGGCGTTGAACCACAGGGCATTGATCTCCACCGGCTTGCCCGTACGCGGCGTTACCACCCAGTCGCCGACCTTGGCGTCCATCCAGGTGAGCTGAACGCCTTCCCCGCCCGCTCGCAGCAAGCCATCGGTTGCGTCCATGGCGATGCCATAGCGGGTGCCTTGGGCGTGCCAGCGGATAATCTCCTCCAGGACCGGAAACGCGTGACGCAGAGCCGGCAGGTCAGCGGTGACGTCCACATAGGCTCGCCAGGCCTCGATATACCAGAGGGCCGCATCGACGGTGTTGTATTCGGGTGTTGCGCCCCTTCCGGGAAACTGGTTGGGCAACATCCCCCGATCCACGAAACGGGCAAAGGTTTCCAGAATACGCCGCGCGCTTTCATAGCGGCCGGTGGCCAGGGTCAGCCCCGGCAGGGCGATCATGGTGTCGCGCCCCCAGTCGCCGAACCAGGGGAAGCCGGCGATCACCGATTCGCCTTCGCCGTCATCCTGCAGGGGGCGTTTGAATAAAAAGCTGTCGGTTGCCAGAATCAGTTGTTGCACCCAATCCTCCGCAACCAGCCCTGGCGAAACGACCGCCTTGGCGCCTGCCAGCACACCCTCGTCGTGGGCGAAGAACCGGCACATGGATTCCTCCATATCAGGCGAGGCCTGGTCTTCCAGACTCGCCATCAGGCCCGACCACTCTCCGGGCGACAGGGGCAACCGACACTCGCCGACGCACAGATGGTGATCGCGAAACGGCAAACCGCGTTCCTGTTCGGCGGGCAGATCGAAGTTTTCGTGCCAGGCGTAATCGGGCTGAATCACCCCCCCTCGGGCGGTGAAGCGCAGGGTGTAGGGCGCAGAACCTGAGCCTAACGGATTGCGCACCCGAAGCCCTTCCGCCCCAGCGGGTTCGATCACCGGATTGAAGCGCCGAGGCTCGGCGTTGCCGTGATGGTCGCGGGCGTTGATCAGCAGCCTGATGCGTAGCGCCAGCCGGTGCGAGCGGAAAGGCATGGGGTCGGCCCGAAAGGCGATAGAAACGGTGTTCGCCCCCGGTTCCAGCCAGATCCGCTGCTCCAGCCGCAGATCACCGAAAGCAAAGCGCCACACCGGCATGCGGCCGTCCAGCCAGAACGACTCGATATGGCTGTGGCCTTGGGGGTCGATGACACCGTCTGGCCAGCGATTGCTGCACAGCGGCAGGGGCTTCCCGTCGATTTCCAGCCAGCTATCGGCCTTGGCGAAGACCAGCGAACGCCCCAAGGGGGGTTCCAGTGGCGCGATCAACAGGCCGTGGTAGCGGCGGGTCAGCGTGCCCGCCACGGTGCCGGCGGCATAACCGCCGCGTCCGTTGGCCAGCCACCACTCCCTGCGCTCGGCCTGCACCAGGTCGCCGCAGATTTCCCGACCGAAACGAATGAACCGGGGCCTGCTCATCTCAGCTGAGATGCCATTTGGCTTTTGCATCACCAGGGCTCCGAAAGCCGATCGACGACATCCTTGAGCGACAAAACCCGCGAGCACAATTCCCATCGGTTCTGGTCCGGCTCGACGGTCGATGGGTAGCGCAGTTCGAAGACGTTCTGGGCTTTACGACGCAGGTGGATGTAATGGTCGATCATGTCCTCGAGATGTTCGACATCCTCGATCCATTCGTCCTCGATGGTGTCCGGCAGTCCGCCGAAAATGTCGAACTTGTCCTTGAGCCGGCGTGAGATGGCCCGATAGACCTTCTCGTCCTGGGTGTCGTGATAGACGAGGTTCGCCATGTCCACGGAGCGCCGCGCCTGACCAAACCGCTTGATGCGGCCGAGCCGTTGCTCCAGGCGCGAAGGATTCCAGGGCAGGTCCACGTTGATGAGGGTGCCCAAGGTTTGCAGGTTGAGACCCTCGCACGCGGCGTCGGTGGCGGCCACCAGGCGGATTTCGCGCTGTTTGACCGCCGCCTTGATCGTCTCGCGCTCAACGGTGCCAAATTCCCCGTTCCGGAAAATACCGCTCTTGCCCAGCCCGGCATAGACGGCTACCGCTTCGCCGGCCAGGGCAGCGGCGAGCTCCTTAGCGATCCAGAAAGCGGTGTCGTAATACTGGCTGAAGATGATGGCGCCGTGCTCCAGCCAGGTTTTTCCTTCGATTCTGTGCTCGGTGAGAAAATAGCGGACAGCCGATAGTTTCGGGTCGCGGGCCTCGGGTCGGGACAGTTCGGCTACGATCCGTTCCAGGTAGCCGGCTTCCGTTGGGGTCAGTGCGGAGAGGGCGTCATTCAGCCGATCAGCCTCTTCTTCCTCCTCCAGCAGCTCGCGCCTGAGCAGCTTTTCCGCCGTCGATCGGCCGGAAGCAAAGCTGGAGCAAATCCGTTGCAGGAGCATCGACTTCATGAACCCGGCTGCCTGAGTGCGCTCGCCCAATACTTGGGAAAAAGCCACGGCCGCTTCATAGGCCAGATCGAATGGGCGGTTAGTCATCAATCCCAAGCCGATAAAGTTCTGGCCGGGATAGCTGGTCCCGCCCGCCTTGGGATCGGGGTGAATCGTTACGCCGACCCGCTCCAGCAACCCCAGGTTTTCCAGAGTCTCCCGCCGGCGCAGAACGGTATGGCGGACAATGGGGTTATTGGCCTTGAAATAATCGTCGGCCAGCGTTTCTCGAATGCCTTGCTGCTCGAAGAAGCCCAGGGCGGAGAAAGGCTGATTACAGAAGAAACGCTGCTCGTCGATGCCCAGTTGCAGCCGTAGCGAGGCAATCATCGGGTCTTCCTGCCCTGGCGGCAGCGGATTACGCAGCAACTCCCAGGCTTCCTTTGCATCGGCCGGCGTCACCTCGCCTTTGACGAAGGGCAAGGCGCTTTCGCAGTGGGTCCAGTAACTGACGGGTTCCCTACCCAGGACGAAATCCACGCCCGAGTTGAGGATGGCCATCAGATCCCACAACTCGTAGACCTCGGTCTGGATCGGCGTCGCCGTGCCCAGCAGCAGGTTCCTGGTGCGGGGGCCGATGCGCATTAGAAAATCGAGAAGATTATTGGGTTGATCCTTGTTCTCACCCAAACCGCCGCGCCGCCTGGCCTTGTGCGCTTCATCCAGCACGACTGTCCCATAGCGCCGTTCCAGCAGCGCGGCCCGCTCGTCGGAGTCATGGACAATCAGGCCGGTGGAAACGATGGCGATGCGGTACGGGCAACGCACGATATCCTCGGGGCCTCGCGTCTTGATCATGTGGCCATTGGGATCGACCCACAGCTTGCGCGACGAAAGCCAAACCGCGCTCGGGATGCCCAAGCGGTCCTTGAGTTCGACCTGCCACTGCAGGGTCAGGGTCGAGGGGCATAGGATCAGCACCGGTCCGTCGCCCAGCATAGCGGACATCATCGCGCTGGCCGCCAGCGAGAGCGTCTTGCCCAAGCCCACTTCGTCGGCCAACAGGAGCCGCGTTTGCCCGTAGATCCCGCGGTGTTCGAGAAACAAGGCCACAAAAGCCCTTTGCCAGGGCTGCAGTTGCTCACCGCCGCGATAGATCGGCGATTCCACCAGCGCTGCAGCCGGCAGGTCGACCGTTGACACCTCCTCGAAACGCACTTCCACCCGGTCGGCGACGCGCTTGATCTCTTCGATGATGGCATCCGGCAAGGGATAGGCATCCTTCCAGAGCGCTTCGAATTCTTCCTCCACCCAGGCTACGCCCTCAGGCGAAGAATCTTCCCAGAGGATTTCATAGTTGTCGGCGAAGGCGCTGCGCGTCTCGTTGATCGAGCCGAGGAAACAGGTCTTGACGCCATCACCATCCTCGATCACCCCGGCCTTGCCGTGGAGAAACACCTTGTCCCTGGGGACGACCCGTACCTGCACGTTCCCCTTGGACAGCAGTTCGTAAAGCTTGCGGTAGCGCTCCCGATGGAGCAAAGCCTCGACGGCTACCGCTTCGACGTTCCAGCGTTCCTTCAGCGCGCAATCTCTGGCCGCTTTGGAAACGGCGATGTCGGCAACATCCAGTTCGCTGTTGCAGACGATGCGCACAGCCGGGATGTCGGCAATTTCCTCGCCGACCAGTTCGAAAATGGAACTGCGGAAATAACCGGCGATGCGCTTATACGACCTGGCGTTCCTCAGCTTCTCGGCGAGAAATGTGCGGTCCAGGCGCTGGCGGCGGGAAGAAAAGCGGCGGATTTCCGATGACATGAGTCAAATGAGGTAGGGTGGGTTAGGCGCGCTTGGCGAAGTCTTTCGATTGATCAACGAACATGACGCGCGCCGTAACCCACCATTGTGTCGCCTGCCGGAACCGTGACTCCATCGGTGGGTTACGACGCGCGGAAAGGTTTTTGGATGCGACGGACCCGCAGCCATGCGCGTCTAGCCCACCCTACGAACTCATGGATGATGCGACGTTGAGCAAATCCCGATCCATCGTAAGGAGCTAGAGACTATGAACCTGTGCCGTAGCCAGAATAATCGCATCGGGGAGTTTGAGTTTATGCCGGCGGCGAAGAATAATGGCGGCC
>Ga0209254_10002428_pt1 | contig 16933 bp, 15 predicted proteins | sample FrelakmetDIP11DI_FD_187148 | JGI IMG/M metagenome (GOLD analysis project Ga0209254, IMG submission 187148) | Freshwater lake sediment microbial communities from the University of Notre Dame, USA, for methane emissions studies - DIP11 DI (SPAdes)... | ecosystem: Environmental > Aquatic >... | reverse complement strand
ATTCGAGAAGAACTGCGGTTGGGCAAGACCTTTCGCTCTGCCCTGGATACCGGCTACAGCCGGGCCAGCATTACCATCCTGGATGCCAATATCACTACCTTGATCGCTGCTCTGGTGCTGTTTCAGTTCGGCACCGGCCCCGTCAAGGGATTTGCGGTTACCCTGACCATCGGCATCATCGCCAGCATGTTTACGGCAATCATCGTCACCCGGCTGGTTTTCGATTATCTCCTGACAGAGCGCCGAGTGCGGACCATCAGCATTTAGATGCTATCTCGAGACTGGTTCACATCGTCACCCCGGCGCAAGCCGGGGTCCAGGACGCCGCGAAAAACCTGGATTCCGGCTTCCGCCGGAATGACGAGCAACAGTGCTTGAGCCGTTTTGCGATAGTTTCTTAGAACCGGAATTTTCAAGAGAGGAACGCGAAATCATGGAGTTTATCAGACCGGATATCAACATCAACTTCGTTGGTATGCGCTATAAGGCCTTCATGCTGTCGGCCGTCATCATCTTGCTGGGACTGGCGATATTGGTCTGGCGGGGCGGCATCCTGTTAGGGGTCGATTTTGCCGGTGGCACACTGGTGCAAATGAAGTTCCAAAAGCCGACCACGCCAAGTGCCATTCGTGACGCCCTGGGAGAAATGGGATTTGCGGGCAGTGCGGTGCAACAGATTGGGGCAACGGCCGACAACGAATTTCTGATCCGCACCGATGTGAGCACTTCGGAACTGCAGCAATTGTCTAAAACCATCCAGGATAATTTGGAAAAGGTGTATGGGGGAGGGCAGGTGTCGGTGCTGCGGGTGGAAATGGTCGGGCCCAAGGTCGGCCAGGACCTCAGGCAGAAGGCTCTGTTGGCCATTTATTATGCCATGCTTTTCATTGCTATTTATATTTCCGGGCGGTTTGAATTGAAATGGATCTCCAGTGCCATCATGGCCGGCGTGATGATATTGGGGCTGTACCTGCTGGAGGGTCTGGGTCTCCCGGTGGCCTATTTGATTATCGGGGCGCTCGTCATCACCATCGCCCTGTGCTGGATGCTCAAGTTGCCTTATGCCCTGGGAGCGGTTGTTTCCCTGATCCATGACGTGCTCATTACCATAGGTCTATTTGCATTATTCAATAAGGAATTTACCCTGGAAGTGGTGGCGGCGTTTCTGACCCTGGTGGGGTATTCCCTGAACGATACCATTATTGTGTATGATCGCATTCGAGAGAATATGCGCAAGGGCCGCCGTCAGGATTTTGGCCAGGTGATCAACTCCAGCATCAATCAAACCTTGAGCCGCACCCTGCTGGTTTCCGGCACCACCCTGTTTGTGACCCTATCGCTGTTCTTCCTGGGGGGAAGCGTGATTCACGACTTCACCTTCACGCTCATTATCGGGATCGTCACCGGAACCTACTCCTCCATTTTTGTGGCCAGTCCGCTGCTCCTTATTTATGAGGAGTGGGCGACCGGTCCAAGCCGGACGGCAAAGGCCGCCGCGTGATAGGGGTGGGTGTCTGATTAGGTGAGCTCTAAGGCGCAACCAATTTCGTGCTGCTTGCCGATGTGAAAATGGATTCCTTCCCATTCAGCGCGCTGACGAAGATCCGCGAGCGCTTCCAGGACCAGCTCCGGGCGGTTGTTGATTTCGCTCAGATGGGCCAGAACAACAGCCCGCAAACCTGCATGGAACAGTTCCCGCAATAATTCATGGGTGTCGGTGTTGGACAGGTGCCCATGGCGGCCACGAATGCGCTGTTTGAGATGCCATGGGTAGGGTCCATTCATTAACAGCTCGGGATCGTGATTGGCTTCCAGCAGAAGCCCACGGCAGCCCTGAAGCCTCTGCCGGACCAGTTGCGTCACGATGCCGAGGTCGGTGCACATCCCCAGCCGGCAATCGTCATTTTCGATAGTCATGCCGGCCGGGTCCCGGGCATCGTGGGACACCGCGAACGGATGGATGAGCAAGTCGCCGATGCGGTATGGATGTCCCGTCTGAAAAAGCTGGGTATGAGCCAGCTTGCCGATCTGCATGGGAAGATTTTCCAAGGTGCCGCAGGTGCAATAGACGGGCAGGTTGAAGCGCCGGCTCAAGACCCCCACACCCCGTACATGATCTTGATGCTCGTGAGTGACGATGAGAGCGTCCAGTCGCCTGGCCGAGTGTCCTGCCTGTTCCAGTCGCCGCACCAGCTCCGTGCCGCTGAGCCCGGCATCCACGAGAACCCGTGTTTTGGAGCTGCAGACCAGGACGGCATTGCCTTTGGAACCGCTGGCCAGGACCTGAAAGAGAATGGACATGGCAAGTCCGGTTGCATCAACTGAACCGGCTGAGGTTCAGCTGGTCGGATTGGACAGGACCAAAGAGCAAGGTAGCCAGATTTTGTGAGCCAAAAACCGAACGAAACCATTCCTGAATAGACTGGCTGCTGGTCATTTCAATCTTTTCTTCTATCTCTTCAAAAGGAACCAGACGGCCAAACAGGGTTTCGTTCTTTGCAAGTCGATTCACGCGGGAATCAGTGCTCTCTGCATTGAGGTACATGCTGCCCGTGAGATGTTCCTTGGCCGCGGTGATTTCTGCCTCGCTGATGGGTTCACGGGTCAATCGTACCAACTCGTCGTAGATGATGTCCAGGGTCTCCTGGACCTGTTCCATACTGGTGCCGGTGTAGACTCCGAGCATGCCGGTATCTTCATGGCTGTTGCTGAAGGAGTAAATGGAATAAGCCAGTCCCCGCCTTTCGCGGACTTCCTGAAACAATCGACTGCTCATGCTGCTGCCCAGCACAACATTCAATAAGTGGCAGGCAAAACGGTTTTCATCCAGGTTGGAACATCCTCGCCAGCCAAGGCAGAGCTGCACCTGTTCGAGGTTCTTGGGGATGATTTTCACCAGATGATGGTCTTTGGGTGTGTGGCGGTCGAGATTTGCGGAGCAACCGTTGAGAGTCTCCATGCGCGGGGCCACCAAGTCCACGAAAGCTTGATGTTCCACATTGCCGGCAGCGGCGATGACAATGCGGCCAGGGTGAAAGGTGCGGCGCACATAAGTCAGGATGTTGTCTTTGCCAATCTCCTGCACCTGTGCTGCGGTTCCATAAATGGGCCAACCCAGAGGATTATCCTTCCAGAAGAGCTCCTGCAGCAGAATGTGCACGTATTCATCAGGCGTATCCTCAATCATGCTGATTTCCTGAAGAATCACCTGCCGCTCCCGATCGATCTCAGAGGGATCGAACACGGAATTCAAGAAGATATCGGTGAGGATATCGACCACCAACGGCAGGTGCTTATCGAGCACTTTGGCGTGCAGGCAAACCTGTTCCTTGGAAGTATAAGCATTGGCAAGGCCCCCCACCGCATCCAGTTGCTTGGCAATGTCCAGAGCGCTGCGATGCTCGGTCCCTTTGAAAAACATGTGTTCAATGAGATGAGTGATACCCCGTTCCGACTCCTGCTCATCCCGGGAGCCCACATTGACCCAGATGCCCGTGGACACGGAGTGGAAATACGGGATCTTTTCCGTAACAATGCGAATACCGTTCTGAAGAACTGTCTTCTGGTACAATCTGCCTCCCTTACCGTGAAAATCCCCCCTGCCCCCCTTTCGCAAAGGGGGGGTGGGGGGATTTCAGCGCTGGGGGTGAACGATTAGCGCGTTCATGACCGTTATGCTGACTTATCAAGAGCGGCCTTGCGACTCAATCGGACGCGGCCTTCCTTGTCGATTTCAATCACCTTGACCATGACCTGGTCGCCTTCCCGAACCACATCGGTGACCTTTTGGACGCGAGTGTGATCCAGCTGGGAGATGTGAATCAACCCCTCGGTGCCAGGGAGTATTTCCGCGAAGGCTCCGAAATCCATGATTCTCGTTATTCGAGCCAGGTAGAGCTGTCCCACTTCGGCTTCTGCGGTTAACCCTTTGATTTTATCGATAGCCTTCTGACACGCTGCCTGATCAGGACTCATAATCACGATCCGCCCGGAGTCATCGATGTCGATCTTGGCGCCGGTTTCCGCAACAATCGAACGAATAACCTTGCCCCCGGGACCGATGACATCGCGTATCTTGTCCGGATTGATTTGAATCGAGACGACCCGCGGGGCATACGGGGAAAGCTCGGAACGCGGCTCGGCAATAACTTCCCGCATTTTGTTCAAAATAAACAGCCGTCCGGCACGGGCCTGGTTTAGAGCTTCCCGCATAATCGAGCGATCGATTCCGGTGATCTTGATGTCCATTTGCAGAGCGCTGATGCCCATTTCATTTCCGGTTACCTTGAAATCCATGTCGCCCAGATGGTCTTCATCACCAAGAATATCGGAGAGAACAATGATTTTATCATGCTCTTTCACCAGCCCCATGGCAATGCCCGCCACCAGGTCTTTGACCGGGACTCCGGCATCCATGAGCGATAGGGCGGTGCCGCACACCGTCGCCATGGAACTGGAGCCATTGGATTCCAGAACCTCGGAAACCACCCGTAAGGTGTAAGGAAAATCCGTGTTGTCGGGCAATATGGGCAACACGGCCCGTTCAGCCAGCGCTCCATGACCGATATCGCGGCGTCCCGGCCCTCTGAGGGGTCGCACTTCACCCACTGAGAAGGGCGGGAAATTGTAATGCAGCATAAAGGACTTAAATCTTTCTCCGGTGAGGGTCTCGATTTTTTGTTCGTCAGAGGAAGATCCAAGAGTGGTTACGACCAGCACTTGCGTTTCTCCTCTGCGGAACATCGCAGATCCGTGGGTTCGCGGAAGAGTGCCGATTTCGATGCTGATCGGACGGATCTCGTCGAAGCGACGACCGTCAATACGTCGGTCTTCTTCGGCCATCATCTTCCGGACCACTGTTTTCTCAATCTCTTCAAAAACTTTGGTTATGGCCGTTTCCTGCCCTGGAAATGAGGCAGCGAGTTGTTCCTGCACGCTGCGCCGCAATTCCTTCTTGCGCAATTCCCGCAACTGCTTTTCCGGGGTCGTCATGACCGCGCGCATGTTTTCCTCGGCTAGCCGTTGCACTGCCGCAATCAGCTCCACAGAGTGGTCGGTTGCACGGAATTCTTCCTTGGTGGCGCCGATCATTTCCCGCAATCTGTGCTGCGCATCCAATATTGGGATAATGGCCTGATGAGCCACAATGAGTGCCTCAAGAATGTCCTCTTCCGACACAAACCGGGCACCTCCCTCGACCATGACAATCGCGTCTCTGTTCGCGGCAACGACCAGGTTGATGTCGCTCTGATCAAGCTCCACCGAACTCGGGTTGACAATAAATTGTCCGTCGACACGTCCCACTCGCACTGCTCCAATCGGTCCATGGAAGGGAATAGACGAAATGTGCAGGGCCGCCGAGGCGCCGGTAAGGGCAATCACATCCGGCTCATTCTCGGGGTCGACGGAAAGGACCGTGGCAATGACTTGAGTCTCGTAGACGTAGCCTTTGGGAAAGAGCGGGCGGATCGGTCGGTCGATGAGTCTGGAGGTGAGTGTTTCCTTTTCACTGGGACGGCCGATTTCTCGCCGAAAGAATCCGCCGGGAATGCGACCGGCGGCATAACTCATTTCCCGGTATTCAACCATGAGCGGGACAAAATCAATGCCCACACGGACCCGATCTTCCTTTACTGCCGTGATCAGCACCACGGTGTCGCCTTGCCGGACGGTTACCGCACCACCGGCTTGTAACGCCAAATGGCCACATTCAATAATTAGTGGGCGGCCGCCCACCTCGGTCTGAGCCGTGTATTTCATAGACAAGTTCCTTCTTTTCTAACTGTATGGGGACTCCCGATCCAAAGAACCGTTCTTGAACCATCCCGTTAACGGCGCAATCCGAGCCGTTGGATGACGCTGTTATAGCGATCGACATTCTTGCGTTTCAGATAGTTCAGAAGCTGGCGCCTCTGGCCAACCAGTTTCAGCAATCCTCGACGCGAATGGTGGTCTTTTTTATGGAGCTTAAAATGCTCGGTTAAATAACTGATCCGATCGCTTAACAGGGCGACTTGCACTTCCGGTGAACCTGTATCTGCAGAATGCAATTTGTGATCTTCGATAATCTCCCTTTTCCGTTCAGGATTCATTGCCACAGCCTGTCCTCCTCATGTTGCAAAGATTAATAAGTCCAAGGACCAAACAATACCTTACCATACTCTCACTGCATTGCTCCAACGATCGCAGTTTGCGAAGGCCAGCCGGTTTTCCGGCGCCCCAATTGTTTACCCGTTGCTTCGCAGCTTCCGCCCTCCGGCTTCATTGCTCGGAACTGCTGAACACCCGCACGCGCCGTTCCCCGGCCTGGGCATCAGGCCACCATAAGGCCAGGAGCTGGCCCTGTCCGTTCACCAATCGCACCGGACCCAGACGCTTAGGGTCCAGAGCCAACCGCTGATGTGCTTCCCAATCCGGATCCAGGTGTCCATCCTTCAAGAGTGCCAGGACCTGGGGGCTCTCGATAATCAGTTCCGACAAATGGGAGAGAGCTTCATTGAGTGACAGCAATTTACCGCGCCGGTCCAAATCACCTGTGTTCCCTTTCAGTTCCTCCAGGGTGGTCGCCTGGTTGACGTGAAACCGGCCGCTCGCAAGGCGCCTCAAGTGACTGACGTGCCCCCCGCAGCCCAACTTCCCGCCGATATCGGCAGCCAGTTGCCGCACATAGGTCCCCTTGGAACAGTGCACTTCGAAGACGGCCTCCGGCCACTCATATTTCTCCAGTTCCAGCTGCTGGATATGAACGGGGCGCACCGGTGTTTCCATGTCGATACCTTGACGTGTCCACTCATACAAGCGCCGACCGCGAACCTTTATTGCTGAGTATTTTGGCGCCTGCTGCAGATAACGGCCGCAGAAAATGGCCGCCGCGTGCTTCAGTGATTCTTCGGCCGGCGGCTTCCCGTTGTAGTGCCGACATATCGCGCCGGTCCGATCCAAGGTGTCCGTTTCCACTCCCAGGTGCAGAGTGAATCGATAAACTTTATCCTGGATCAGCAACTGATCCACGATACGGGTTGCCTGATTGAGACAGACCAGCAGCAGGCCGGACGCAAATGGATCGAGAGTGCCGCAATGCCCAACTCGTGCAGCATTCAGCAACCGTTTCAACTGGCTGATAGCGGCAAAGGAACTGATGTCCGCCGGCTTGTCGAGCAGCAGAACTCCGCTTGCAACAAACCGGGGCCGGGAACCGGGCGAAACAACCGTCAGTCTTTGCAACTTCTCCACTGCTTCTGTCATAACTCGCTTGCCATTAACCTTCTGCATAGTCAGGGCCCGACTCCGGCCGATGCGATCCGGTCCAGACCTCGAAAACCCCGATTGACAAATCGCGCCATCCGCAGGGCATACGTGAAATATGCAAACCGACGTTCGCAACCACTGAATCGCAGCCGGCTCACTGCAGATAATTCAGCACTTCTTCGGTAAGTTGTTTGCGCACTTTCGCGAGCTCTCCGGACACACGGAGACCCGCAGCATGGCGGTGACCGCCGCCGCCATATTTTTCCGCGAATGAGGCGACATCCACATCGTCTTTTGAACGCAAACTGGCATAGACCACCCCGTTAGCCTCTTCGCGAAACATCATGGCAATCTGTACGGGCTTGACCGACCGCAACTGATTAATAAACGCTTCGCTATCCACTGCACTCGTTCCGGTCTTTGCAAACATTGCCTGGGTGATTTCCGCGGTGGCCAGGCGGTGATCTGCGTGAAAGCACACGGTACGCAAGACTTCGGCCAGCAGGCGCATGCGGTTGGGCGAATCGGATTCATACACCTGCTGAGCAATGTAGGCCGGCTGGGCCCCGGCCCCGACCAGTGCCGCCATAATTTCCAGGACCTGCTTGGTGGTGTTGGAAAATCGCAATGATCCCGTATCCATTAGGATGCCGGTGTAGAGCTGACTGGCAATGGCAGCATCGAGCGGAAGCGCCAGGGCAAGAGAAAGTCTGTAGAGCATTTCGCAAGTGCTGCTCGCCAACGGATCGACCCAATAAAGATTCCCGAATGGTGAACTGCTGACATGGTGATCGATGTTGATCAATAAAGGAATCTGTTCGAGTTGCGAAGCCAGAGTGTTCCCCACGCGATGCAGATCCCCGCAGTCCACCAGAATGGCTGCCTGGTAATGGCCAATCTCCGGATTACTGTGCAAAATAGATTCCGAGCCGGGGAGAAAACGCTGCCCGGGGGGTACTGCGTCCTGGCAGTAGGCGTCGGCCTTTTTCCCCAGCTTGCGGAGCATGAAGGACATTGCTAGAAGGGAGCCAAGCGCATCACCATCCGGCCGGATGTGAGTGGCAATCAGAAAGCTCTCGTAAGAGCTTATGGTTGCAGCGATTTGGCGAATAATACCTGTGTGAGATTCACCCGTCATCATGTAATTCTTTCAGCAAGCGCTCTATCTTAGCGCCGTATTCGAACGATGCGTCATAGCGAAAATCGAGTTCCGGCAAATACCGCAAATGCAGTCGCCTTCCCAGTTCACGGCGAATAAAGCCGCGTGCTTTTTGCAGGCTATCCGACACGGCCTGTTGTTCCTCCTCTGTCCCCAGCAAACAATAAAAAATACGCGCGTAGCGCAGATCATCACTCACCTCTACCCCGGTAACCGTTATCCGGTTGAGACGCGGATCCTTGATGCGGCGGTAAAGCAACTCAGCCAACTCTCGCTGTAACAGGTCAGCCACTCGGCTTGAGCGTTTGTATTCGGGCATGGGGCAACCTCCGCGCCAGTCGTTCCATCAGCCCAATGGAATCAGTTCAATTTGCTGATCAATCAAATCAGCCAAGTGGAGTGAATCCATGTAGGTGATGATCCGATCCAGCAACGAATTCAAGATGCGCTGATCACTGCCAACGACGGCAACCCCCAGAGTCGCGCGCTGGTGCAGGTCCTGGTCCGCTACTTCCGCAACCGAGACATTGAAGCGATTGCGGCTTCTTGCGATCATGCTCTTAATGATTCTGCGCTTTTCCTTGAGGGATTGATTCTCATGCAGTCGCAAAGTGATACGTGCCACGGCTACGGTCATGACTGTCCCCACGCCTGGAAAGTGATCATGTCCGGTTTGCATCACCGGATTGTAATTCGCGTTTGACTTCTTTAAGTTCATACACTTCCAGAATGTCATTGGCTTTGATATCGTTAAAATTCTCGATGCCGAGTCCGCACTCAAAGCCGGCTCTGACCTCCTTGACATCATCCTTGAAACGCCTCAGAGACGCCATTTTGCCGTCATAGACCACCACCTGGTCACGCAACACACGCACCTTGGCGCCTCGCTCAATATGCCCGTCCAGAACGTAACAACCCGCGACGCTGCCAATCTTCGGTACATGAAAGGTTTGACGCACCTCGGCTCGGCCCAGGACATTCTCCTCATAAACGGGTTCCAGCATCCCAACCATGGCGTCCTTGATGTCGTTGATGATCTGGTAGATAACGTCGTAGTAGCGGATATCGACATTTTCCTGCATCGCCAATTCCTGGACCTTGCTGTCAGCACGCACGTTGAACCCGATGACAATGGCGTTGGAGGCCGAGGCCAGCAGGATGTCCGTTTCACTGATAGCTCCTGTGGCACTATGCAGGATATTGACCTTAACATCAGGCGAAGACAGCTTGGTCAGAGAATCGCTGATAGCTTCCAGTGACCCTTGCACATCAGTGCGCAGGATCACGTTCAGTTCCTTGATTTGGCCTTCGCGAATCTGTTCGTAGAGGCTTTCCAGGGTCACCTTGGTCGAGCGCGAAAGGGCTCTTTCCCGATGCCGGAGCAACCGGTTTTCCGCGACCTGTTTGGCTTGTTTTTCGTCAATGAGCACAATGAAGTCGTCGCCCGCATTGGGTACGCCGGAAAAGCCGAGCACTTCGACAGGCGTGGAAGGCGGAGCCTCTTCTATGCGCTGTCCACGATCGTTAAACATGCTGCGCACACGTCCGGAATGGACTCCGCATGAATAGGCATCACCAGTCTTGAGGGTGCCGTCCTGAATCAGGATAGTCGCCACCGGGCCTCGTCCTTTGTCCAATTTCGCCTCTATGACGTGCCCTCGCGCCATCTTATTCGGGTTGGACTTAAGCTCCAGCAACTCTGCCTGGAGCAGGACCATTTCCAGAAGGTCTTCGATGCCCAGCCGTTTCTTTGCCGACACCTCAACCATCGTCACATCGCCGCCCCATTCTTCATGGACCAGTCCCTGTTCAGCCAGTTCCCGCTTGACCCGCTCCACATTGGCATTGGGTTTATCGACCTTATTGATCGCCACCATGATGGGGACGCCAGCAGCCTTGGCATGGTTAATAGCCTCTATGGTCTGCTGCATCACTCCGTCGTCGGCAGCCACCACTAGGATGACGATATCAGTCACCTTCGCTCCGCGAGCACGCATGGAGGTGAATGCTTCATGACCCGGTGTATCGAGAAAGACCACGTGGCCATGTTCCAGTTTCACATCGTAAGCTCCAATATGCTGCGTGATCCCCCCGGCTTCTCCCCCGATGACATTGGTATGGCGAATCGCATCCAGGAGCGAGGTTTTCCCATGATCAACGTGTCCCATAACGGTAATAACCGGCGGTCTGAGTTTGAGGTCTTCAACACGATCCGGCTGAAACTGCAAAATGCCCTCCTCCTCAAAGCCGCTCTTTTCCGCTTCGAACTCGTAATCGGCGCACAAAATGGCGGCGGTATCAAAATCAATAGCTTGGTTGATATTGGCCGGCAGCCCCAGCAGCAACAGTTTCTTGATCAACTCGGCGGCTTTAATTCCCATCTGTCGCGCCAAGTTCGCAACGGTTATTGCCTCATCAATCTTAATCCGCCGTTTAATCGCCTTGGGGACGGTAAGCTCAGGTTTCCTGACCTCTTTAAGCGGCTCCGCCCTGCCTTTCACTTTGCCGCGGAAACGATCTGCCTGGGCAGCCAGTTCTTTCTTTGAGTAGAGATCCTCCCGTTCGATAACCTCTTTGCGGGACACCCCAGCTTTCTTACGTTCGGGGAGTTTTTCCTCAAGATCCCCCAGTTTCGCCTTTCTCTTACGCAGTTGCTCCTTCGCTTCCTCCTCTGGCGCTGATGTAACCAGGCGCGAAACCACAGGTGGAAGCTCAACCTCCTCCTCCGGCTCTGGTTCTTCTGGAATCAACTCAGGAAGCTTGATGATTCGTGCCGGTTCTTCCTTGCGTGGCTTTTTCCGGCGTCGCTTTTTGGCTTTCTTCAGTTTGTCTTCAGAATCTTCTTCTGTGACCGGCTCGGTAACTTCCTGAGCAGCTTCGGGTCCCTCAACGCCTCTGGCAACAGGAGGAGTGGGCGGCTCTGTTTCTGGCGCTTGCTGCACGACTCCAATCTTTGCCGTAGCGGTTCTCAATGATGCATCCTCTTCTTCAGGTGTGGCTGCAACTTCCAAGGGTGGTCTTGTCGGTTCGTCTCCCGGGACCTCCAACGGCAGCCGATCTAGGGGATGCGGCGCGGGAGGGCGTGCATGAGTGATGATGACAGGTTCTTTCGAGGGGGGAGCCAGCGGGGCAGCAGGAACAGGGGGAGTTTCTGTTGGCCGCTTTACAGGTTCGGGAACGGTCGGCGTGGGGGCAGGCATCTCCGATACTGTTCCAATGGCCATCTCAGGGATCACCGCAACGGCCGGGGAAGGTTCCAAGGGTTCAACCAAACCAGCAGCGGTGGAAACCGCTTCGGATGTCGGTGCGGCCTGGGTCTTACGCCTCCTGATGACAGTTCGCCCGATCCGTTTCTCTTCCACCACCTGAGCCTTTGTCGTGTCCAGGTGCTCGCGGATTTTCTGAACTGCCGTATCGCTCAGCGTACTCATATGATTCTTGACTTGAATCCCCAACCTGAGAATACGTTCGATGAGGTCTTTATTGCCCACGTTGAGTTCCTTTGCCAGTTCATGGACCCTGGTTCGTGCCATGAAGCTACCCCCTTTGTTGATAGATATCGCTTGCAGCCCGATAAGTTCGGATGAGTGCTTGGTTCGTCATTTCCCCCAAAGATGCCAGCGACTTTGGCTGGCCCAGCAGCTGCTTGATGTGCATTTCCGCCAAACACTTTGCTTTGCCGCGAAAGGTTTTTTGAATCCTTTTGTTGAAGCGCAACCGCTGCAAACAATTGGGTTCGGCACAAACATAACTCCCGCGCCCAGGCATCAGTTGCTTCAGGTCGGGGACAACACTGTTCATGGAATCCAATACCAATCGCAAGAGCTCCTGTTTGGGTTTTTTGCGACCGCAAACCACACAGGTTCGGATGGGACGGTGACCGCGCAGAACCATGACAGTGAGCCTAAACTATTATTGGGTCAGCATTAAGAATCAGATATAACCCTCAAAACAGGAGCGATGCGCTTTCAGAGATCAGCTCCTTAATTCGCTTCCGTTGCTGGAGGCGTGTCTGCATCCGACGCAGTCGTCCCCACATTGGATTGACTTCCGGCAACATCCATCAGCTCAGTCTCTGCCAATTGGTCAAGTTCCAACTCATCTGTCATGTCTGCAGCTTCAGCATCATTGCTTTGAATCAGTTGCCGAGCATCTTCCTGCATGGCTGTGAGCACCGATGGAGTCAATTTGGCAAGTTCCTCGAGATACTCAAGGGAGGCCTCGGCAAAATCAGCCAGGGAGGTGATACCGGCCTCATAAAGACGGTCGGCCAGATCCTCGGTGAGCCCGCTCACTTCCAGCAACGATTGATATCCGGCCTGTTTGAGTCGTTCATGGCGACTTTCGCTTTTCACATCGATGCGCCAGTTGGTCAATTTGGAGGCAAGACGGACATTCTGACCGCGCTTCCCAATGGCGAGAGACAATTGATCATCCGGAACAATGACTTCCATGCTTCGATTAGCTTGATCAATGATCACTTTGGAAATGACCGCCGGGGCGAGTCCATTGACCAAGAATTTGGCGGGGTCCATGTTCCAGGGAATAATATCAATTTTTTCCCCGCGCAGTTCCTGAACCACACTTTGCACCCGAGCCCCCTTGACCCCCACGCAGGCTCCTACCGGATCTACGTCCGACTGTTTGGAAACCACTGCAATTTTGGCCCGCGAGCCGGGCTCCCGCACGGCATTGATGATGCTCACGGTTCCATCTGCGATTTCGGGGACTTCGGTCCGGAAGAGCTGAATCAGAAAATATGGATGGGTGCGGCTCAGAATGATTTGCGGTCCTTTGGCGATTTTCTTCACATCCAGGATATAGCTGCGAATACGGTCACCTTGTCGATAGATTTCGCGGGAAATCTGTTCGCGAGGCGGCAGCAACCCCTCGGCCCGTCCGAGACTGACGATAATCCCGTTCTTGTCGACGCGCTGCACAATACCGTTTACAACCTCCCCTTTGCGTCCCTTGAACTCCTCATAGACCACTTCCCGCTCGGCATCCTTCATTTTCTGAATAATGACCTGTTTGGCCGATTGTGCTGCGATACGCCCCAACACATCCGTATCCATGCGAATGCCCAGTTCATCGCCGATTTGACACTCAGGGTCAACCTTGAGCGCTTCTTTGAAGGTGATCTCCCTGTCCGGATCTGTGACTTTCTCCAGCACCGCCATAAACTGAAAGGCTTCTATTTCACCGAATTCCTCGTTGAAGGTGACATCTAGATCCATTCGGCTGCCGTGCTTCTTCTTGATGGCAGACTTGATCGCCTCTTCCAAGGCACTGATCAGCGTTTGGCGGTCGATGCCCTTTTCTCGGCTTACCTGGTCGATCAGTCGTTTTAACTCACTGATCATAATGTGTTATTCTCCTCAAGAGTCTATCCTGATGGGCCTCAGATCGGGCGCCGGGTAAAATGGATCATTCACCCCAAAGGGGTATTCTCCTTGCTCGGCTGATGTCTCTATGACTTTGGGACTTTGGCGTTTCATGAAACGAAATTTCGGTTGCACCGTTCAACCACCCTGCCCGGGAGGGAGTGACCTGCCTATGCTCTCTCCTGAGATTCGAAATAACGTAATCGAGCCTTTTCCACGTTGGACAACTGAATTACATGGGCTTGGCCGCCACATTCCAGGGTGATCTGACTGTCATCCGCAGCCAGCAGGATCCCTTTGAATTTTCGGCGACTTCCAGCAGGTACAATGGTGCGCAATTCAATAACCTGCCCGATCTGCTTGTTATAATGTTGCGGCCTGCGTAATGGCCGATTCAAGCCGGGCGAAGACAGTTCCAGATGGTATGCATTGGGAACCGGATCGTTGACATCCAGGAGATCACCAAGCACCCGGCTCATCCGAGCACAATCGTCCAGCCCCATACCTTCTTCCCTGTCTATGAAAAGGCGCAGCACCCATCCGTGCGGTTCTCGCTGATATTCAACTTCGATCAATTCCAGTCCTGCAGCTTCAATGACGGGCTCGACCAAGTCCCAGATCGCTGCTCTGATCTGTTTCTCCTTACCTTCTTGTTCTGCCGCCATAATATCCAACACTGTCGCAACCCCGAGGGGCGATTCTATGCATAAAAGGAAATCGGCCTATCACTGCGCCCTTATAATCACCCGGGGCCAAGGGCGAAAAAAAAGTGGGCTAAGTGCCCACTTTTCTTAGTAGACTAGATTATAAGCTGAGTTACAAAAGGTTACTTCAGACTACTCTTTTGCAAAAACGCGATTACAACCTCGTCATCCACTAATTAAAGTAAGCATGCGGCATCAGCTTATGCCGTTCCGCGGCTACCTCAAAAAGGGAAACCCTCCATCGCCCGCGAGGAGCGCCAGCTTCATCAAGAGAATGGAGCGGGCAACGGGATTCGAACCCGCGACACCAAGCTTGGGAAGCTCGTACTCTACCAACTGAGCTATGCCCGCTCAAGTTTTGATGCATTAAGCGCTGGCAGTAGCGGACTATTACCCAGGTTCACAGACAAAGTCAAGCGCTAATTCTGAGAGCGAGTCGCGGCAGGGAGAGAAGGATGGCAGGTGGAACCAGCCGTTTATCGGCGGGAAAGGCAATAACTGCCTCAGAAGGGGAGTTTGTGCTCAGAATTGAATGGCAACAATGCGGTAGATGCGAATGCCCCCTGGTGTGTAAACAGTGATTTCCTCACCTTCGTGACGCCCCAGCAGGCTCCTACCCACAGGCGAATCAATGGAAAGCTTTCCATTACTCACATCCGATTCGTAGGGACCAACCAACTGATACTCGCGCTGCTCACCGGTATCGATATTTCGGATCACGGCAATGGTTCCAAAACCGACTTGCTTGCAGTAATATTTTCGCCCGACAAATACCTCACAGTGGGTCAGCTTCTGTTCCAGATCATTGATCTTGTTTTGTATAATGTTATGTTTTTCACGTGCCAGCAGGTATTGTTGATTCTCCCACTTAATGCCAAACATGCGCGCTTCTTGAAGTTCCTCGAGTGCCTGGGGACGCACGGTGCGGCGCAGGTAAATGAGTTCTTTGAGAAGGTTGCGATACCCGTTGCGCGTGATGGGGATTTTTTCCATAATGCGGAATCCACTAGGAAAAGAAATCCGAAGGGATTTCACCCCGCTCCAATTTGGCTTGAAACAGCGCCAACCCAATCACAGTTTTTCCATCCTGAATCACACCCTGCAGGATCAGATCGTGAACCTGGTCCAGACCCACCACCTGAACCTGAGAGATTTCATCATCCTCAGGAGTGCGGGTGCATTGCTCGAGGCCGGATGCGGCAAAAATATGGATCATCTCATTCGAGTACCCAATAGCCGGGTAATATCGGAAAAGGGAAAGCAAACGTTGTGCCTGATAGTTGGTTTCTTCTTGCAGCTCGCGAATGGCGCAGGTTTCCAAATTCTCCCCAGGGTCCGCCTTGCCGGCTGGGATCTCCAGCGTTTCCCGGTCGATGGCATAGCGCCATTGCCGCACCATGAGGATCTTTTGTGAATCGAGAAAAGGCAATACCGCTGCGGCTTCGGGATGATTGATTTTGATCCGCTCGGTGATCTTGCCAGTGCGCAGGCGAACGGCATCCAGTTGGGCGCTGAAGTGGTTAGCCGCGAGTGTCGCGAGAGTCCGAATCTTTGTTTCCATAGGCATGTGGCCCTATAATGAATTGGCATTTGCTGCATATCAAACCGCTGACGGCAGACTATCCGCAGCCAAGCTCCAATGACAAGTGGCCTGCCGGTGAGTCTGCCGATGGTGCCTTCATCATTAACATGACCGGGGCAGCATTTGCAACGGGGAGCAGCCACGGGGGCAACCCTTGGCAACAGTCACCATAACCTTCCCTTTACAACCACTACGGAAATCTCGTATGATTTGAATTACAGATGTGTGAGCTATTCTGAGCAGGAAGGGCCGATAAAATTACACACAGGGATCGTCGTCGTCCAGTGTGTTAGAACATAGCGCAAAATCGCGCAGGACAGGAGATGAGCTCTCATGATGCATTGTGGACCAACTCGGTTAACGAAGGGTGTTTTGTGTCTGCTGCCAATACCGCTTGCCACGGTTTTTGTCCTGTGTTTCCTCTATGCTGCACCGGTACTTGGGAAATCGATGCAGGTGGTGGTCATCACTGACGCCGCCGGACTCGGCGATAAGGGATTCAATGATGTCTGCTGGCAAGGGGTGCAAAGGGCAAAAGCGGAATTTGGCCTCGAAACCAAGTTTCTTCAGTCCAGGGAGCCGGCAGACTATGTGGCCAACCTCACGCTGTCTGCGCAGCACGCTGATGTGGTGGTGACGCTTGGCTACCTCTTCGAGGATGCGGTGAAAAAAGTGGCCCCCCATTTTCCGCGAACCCGGTTTGTTCACATTGAAGGAAATATTCCGGGAAATAATGTCGCCTGTTATGATTTTAGATCAGAAGAAGGCGGCTTTCTGGCGGGTCTGGTTGCCGGCCTCTTTACAAAAAGCCTCAAAGTCGGGGTCGTCAGCGGCATGGATATCCCGCCGGTGGAAG
>Ga0209254_10002427_pt1 | contig 16935 bp, 15 predicted proteins | sample FrelakmetDIP11DI_FD_187148 | JGI IMG/M metagenome (GOLD analysis project Ga0209254, IMG submission 187148) | Freshwater lake sediment microbial communities from the University of Notre Dame, USA, for methane emissions studies - DIP11 DI (SPAdes)... | ecosystem: Environmental > Aquatic >... | reverse complement strand
GGCGGCAAGTCGCCGGCGATCGTCGCGCCGTCCGCCGACCTGGATCGTGCAGCCGGGCGCATCGCGGTCGGCAAGCTCATGAACGCCGGGCAGACCTGCATCGCGCCGGACTATGCCCTGGTGCCGCGCGGCGAGCTGGAGACATTCGCCAAGCGGGTGGGCTGGGCGGTGGCGAGGTGCTATCCGCAGCTCGCTTTGACGCCCGACTACACCGCCATCGCCAGCACGCGCCAGTTCGAGCGGCTGCGGGGGTATGTCGACGAGGCCCGTGCGGCCGGTGCCCGCGTGTACAACCTCGGGGGCTTCGAGCCCGATCCCGTGTCGCGGCGCTTTCCGCCGATCCTGCTGCTCGAGCCGCCGCCGCGGTTGGCGGTCATGTGCGAGGAGATCTTCGGCCCGATCCTGCCCATCGTGCCGTACGACCGGCTCGAGGACGCCATCGGCTACGTCGCGACGCGTCCGCGGCCGCTCGCGCTGTACGTGTTCGCGCGCGATGGCGGCGAGACCGAGCGAGTGCTCGACGGCACCACGGCAGGCGGGGTCACCGTCAACGACGTGATCGTGCACATTGCCCAGGACGACCTGCCGTTCGGCGGGGTGGGACCGAGCGGCATGGGCCGCTACCACGGGCGCGAAGGCTTCGAGACGTTCTCCAACCGCAAGGCGGTTTTCCGGCAGCCGCGCCTGAACGGCATGGGGCTCTTCCGGCCGCCCTACGGCAGGCGCTTCGAGGCGCTGGTGCGGCTGCTGCTGCGGTGATCGAATCCCGCCGCCGCTTTCTGAAGGCCGGGGTGGCCGGGAGCCTCGCGCTCGCGTTCGCCGGTGCGTTGCGGGCCGATCCCGGCTATCGCGCTGCCGCAGCGGACACGCCGCTAGAGGTGCTCGGCGCCGGCGACCGGGAGGTGCTCGCCGCGATCGTGCCCGCCATGCTGGCCGGCACCGGCGGGCCGCAGCAGGTCGGCGCCGTGGTCGCCAGCGTCGACCGCGCGCTCGCGGGGTTGCCGCCGCATCTGCAGCGCGAGGTGGGGCAGCTTTTTGCGCTGCTCGGTTTCGCGCCCGCCCGCTGGCTGCTCGCCGGGATCCGGCGCCCGTGGCAGGAGGCCAGTGTGGAAGAGGTGGCGGCATTTCTCGAGCGCTGGCGCACCAGCCGGTTTGCGCTGCAGCAGCAGGCCTATCTCGCGCTGCACGACCTGGTGGTGGCCTCCTGGTACGCACGGCCCGATGCCTGGCCCGCCATCGGCTACCCCGGTCCGCCACGCCTGACGGCCTGACATGGCGATCCGCGATCCCATCGTCGCAGGCCTCGCGTCCGGATGGAAGGTGACGCGCGGCTCCGAGCTCACGCGCGACCTCGCGGTGGACTGCGACGTGGCCGTGATCGGCACGGGGGCGGGTGGCGGCGTGACCGCGGACGCGCTGACCGCGGCCGGGCTGGACGTCGTGTTGGTGGAGGAGGGCCCGCTGCGCAGCTCGAGCGACTTCCGCATGCTCGAGGCGGAGGCGTATCCGCAGCTCTACCAGGAGTCCGCGTCGCGCAAGACCCACGACAAGGGCGTCACCATCCTCCAGGGGCGCTGCGTGGGCGGCTCCACGACGGTGAACTGGACCTCCAGCTTCCGCACGCCGGAGGCGACGCTGGGATACTGGGTCGAACGCTTCGGCCTCGCGGACCTGGCGCCGGGGGCGATGGCGCCGTGGTTCGAGCGCATGGAGGCGGCGCTGGGCGTGTCGCCCTGGCCGGTGCCGCCCAACGAGAACAACGAGCTCCTGCGGCGCGGCGCCGCGAAGATCGGCATCGCCGTCGACGCGATCCGGCGCAACGTGCGCGACTGCTGGAACCTCGGCTACTGCGGCATGGGGTGCCCGACCAACGCAAAGCAGTCGATGCTGGTGACCACCATTCCGGCGGCGCTCTCGCGCGGCGCCAGGCTGCTTGCGGAGGTGCGCGTCGAGCGGCTGCGCGTGCGCGGCGACCGCGTGGAGGTGGTGCAGGCGCTCGCGATGGATGCGCGCGGCGTGCATCCCGCAGGCCCGCGCGTCACCATCCGCGCCCGCCACATCGTCCTCGCCGCCGGCGCGATCGGTTCGCCGGCGGTCCTGCTGCGCAGCGGCGTCCCCGATCCCCATCGGCGCCTCGGCGCGCGCACGTTCCTGCACCCGACGCTGATTTCCGCCGCGCTCATGCCGCATCGCGTGGACGGGCATTCCGGCGCGCCGCAAAGCCTCTACTCCGACCACTTCCTGGAGCGCGGTCCCGTGGACGGCCCGCTCGGCTTCAAGCTCGAGGCGCCGCCGCTGCATCCGCTCCTCTTCGGCATGACCCTGCAGGGATTCGGCGAGCGGCATGCCGAGCTGATGCGCTCGTTCACCCAGGCGCACGCGCTCCTCGCGCTGCTGCGTGACGGCTTCCATCCCGACAGTCCGGGGGGCAACGTCGCGCTCCGCACCGACGGCTCGCCGGTGCTCGCCTATCCGCTCACGCCCGCAGTCTGGGACGGCGCGCGCCGCGCCTTGCTCGCGATGGCGGAGATCCAGTTCGCGGCCGGCGCGACGCGCGTGTACCCCGTGCACGAGGCCACGGCCGGGTACGGGTCGTGGCGAGAGGCGCAGGCAGGCATCGCCGCGCTGCCGATGGAGCCGCTCACGGCGCGGGTGGTGAGCGCGCACGTCATGGGCGGCTGCGGAATGGCCGACGGACCACGGCGTGGCGTCGTCGATTCGCGCGGCCGGCACTTCCAGATCGCCAACCTCTCGGTGCACGACGGCTCGGTGTTCCCCACCAGCATCGGTGCCAATCCGCAGCTTTCCATCTACGCGCTGGTGGCGCGCAACGCGGCGCTGCTGGCCGACGACCTGGTCCGGCGCGGCTGATGCTGGCGCGCGCGCTACGCGTCGGCCTGTTCGGGACGGTCGTCTTCGCGGCGTGGTGCGCCTGGTGGTTCGCCGCACGGCAGGATGCGGGCTGGTTTGCCGTGCTCGCGGTCTTCGCCGCCGCGTTCCTCGCCCTGCCGGTCACGCTCACGCTGGCGTCGTTCGCAGTGGCCGGGCTGTATCGCTCGCCCGCGCCGCCGGACGCGCGCGTCGGCCCGCTCGGGTACGCGCGCTGCGTGCTCGTCGAGACGTTCTGGTTCATCGCCCTCTACTGGCTCGTGCAGGCGTTTCCTCGCCGGCTCCTGCCGGGGGAAGCCGAACCGCAATCCGCTGGCGGTCCAGCGGTCCTGCTGGTGCACGGCTTCACGTGCAACGCGGGCGTCTGGGTTTGGTTCGCGCGGGAACTGCGCCGGCGCGGCCACGCCGTGTTCACCCTCACGCTGGAGCCGGTCTACGGCCCCATCGACGGGTACGCAGCGGCGGTTGCCGACCGCGTCGGACAGATCTCGGCGGGCGGCCGAGCGGTCGCGATCGTCGGGCACAGCATGGGGGGGCTGGTGGCGCGCGCCTACCTGCGCCGTTACGGCGGCGAGCGGGTGAGTGCGCTCGTCACCCTGGGCAGTCCCCACCACGGGACCGCGCTGGCGCCGCTGGCCCTCGGCCGTAATGCTTTCCAGATGCGCCGCGGCTCGGCGTGGCTCGCGGCGCTTGAGGCGTCCGAAGCGGGCAGCCACCCGGTGCCGGTGACGTCGGTCTACTCCTGCCACGACAACATCGTCGCCCCGCAGGCCTCGTCCGCACTCGCAGACGCCGCCAACGTGGCGCTCGGCGGCATGGGGCACATGTCGCTGCTCTTCTCGACCCGCACGGCGGCGATCGTGGATGAGGCCCTGCGCGCTCAGAGATAGCGGAGCACCTGCTCCGCGTGGTTCGCCGTGTCCGGGTCGTCGATGACGGCGGCGATGCGGCTCTTTTCGTCGATGATGAAGGTGACGCGCTCGGCCAGGCCGAGCAGGCCGCGCGCCACCCCGAAGACGCCGCTCCCCAGGACGCCGTAGGCCTTCGCGACCTCGCGGTCGGTGTCGGCAAGCAGGGGGAAGTTCAGCCGGTGCTTCTTGGTGAACCGCTGGTGGGAGGCCTCGTCCTGCGCCGAGACACCGAGGATGGCGGCACCTCTCGCGGCGAGCTCCGCGTTGTGGTCCCGCAGGCTGCACGCCTGCGCGGTGCAGCCCGGGGTGTCGTCCATGGGATAGAAGTACAGCACCAGCTTCCGGCCGCGGAAGTCCTTCAGCTTCACCGTCGAGCCGTCGGTCGTCTGGCCGGAAAAGTCCGGCGCCGGATCACCTGCCTGGGGCCGCATCGGTAGCTCCGCCTTTCACCATAAAGACACAGAGGCACGGAGAAAAAGACCGAGAAGCGATGCCCGAAAACAAGATCCGGCTTTCCTCTGTGTCTCTGTGCCTAAGTGGTTGGCCGTGGTCAGAAATGTATTCCCCGCATCAGGCTCGACAGCGCGACCTGGTCGGCGGTCGGCGCGGCCTTGTCGCCATCCTTCTTCCCCTGCGCTGCGGTGGAGTCGGGGAACATCCGGAACGTCGTGTTCATCACGATCTGTGCCACGCGCGGGAGCAGCGCGTGCAGGACCTCGCCGAAAGTGCCCAGGCGCGTCGCGATGCGCACCGGCTTGTAGACGATCGCCTGCGCCACGAGGTCGGCCGCATCCTCGGGCGCGAGGGTCGGGATGCTTTCGTAGATCTTGGTCGGCGCGATCATCGGCGTGCGCACCAGCGGCATGTTGATGGTGGTGAAGGTGATGCCGACGTCGGCGAACTCGGAGGCCGCGCAGCGCGTCCAGGCGTCCAGCGCCGCCTTGGAGGCGACGTACGCCGAGAAGCGCGGCGCGTTGGTCAGCACGCCGATGGACGAGATGTTGATGACGTGGCCCTTGCGCTTCCTGGTCATCACCGGCAGCAGGCCCATGGTGAGCCGCAGGCAGCCGAAATAGTTGAGCTGCATGGTGCGCTCGAAGTCGTGGAAGCGGTCGTAGGAGCTCTCGATGGCGCGGCGGATGGAGCGGCCGGCGTTGTTCACCAGGATGTCGACGCCGCCGTGCTTCTCGATCAGGGTCTTCACCAGTGCGTCGCAACTCGCCGTGTCGGCGACGTCGGCCGAGTAGGTGAACACCTTGCCGGGTCCGGCCGCGGCGATCTCGACCTTCGCCTCGGCGAGCTTCTCCTCGTCGCGCGCCACGATGATCACCGTGCCTCCCGCGGCGGCGATCTTCTTGGCGGACGCGAGGCCGATGCCGGACGAGCCGCCGGTGATCAGCACGATCTTGCCCTTGACCTGGCCCTTCAGGGTGCGGTCGATGGCGAGGTCCGGATCGAGATGGCGCTCCCAGTAGTCCCACAGGCGCCACGCGTAGCTTTCCAGGGGCGGCACCTCGATGCCGGAGCCCTTGAGCGCCGCCGCGGTGTCGCGATTGTCGAAGCGCGTGGGGTAGTTGATGAAGGTGAGGATGTCGTCGGGCAGCCCCAGGTCCTTCATGATCGCGTTGCGGATGCGTCGCACCGGGGTGACCGAGAGCAGCCCCTTCTTCACCCCGCGTGGAATAAAGCCGAGCAGGGCCGCGTTGACGTAGATCGACATCGACGGGGCGTGGCCCGCCTTGGCGAAGGTGTTGAGCACCTGCCCGACGCGCATGCCCTCCGGGTCGGTGAGGTGAAAGGTCTTGCGGTCCAGGCCGCGCTTGTGGGCGATGTGGTTCATCGCCTCGACCACGTAGTCCACCGGCACGAGGTTGATGCGGCCGCCCTCGATGCCGATGGTCGGCATCCATGGCGGCAGCGACTGGCGCATGCGCTGGATGAGCTTGAAGAAGTAGTACGGGCCGTCGATCTTGTCCATCTCGCCGGTGCGCGAGTCGCCGACTACCATGCCGGGACGGTAGACGCGCCACGGCCCCTTGGTCTCCTCGCGGACGATGCGCTCCGAATCGTGCTTGGTGCGGAAGTACGGATGGTCGAGGTTCTCCGCCTCCTCGAACATGTCCTCGCGAAACATGCCCTCGTACAGCCCCGCGGCGGCGATCGAGCTGACGTGGTGCAGGCAGCCCGCGCCGATCTCGTTCGCGAACTGCACGACGTTGCGCGTGCCCTCGATGTTGACCTTGACCTGGGTCTCCTCGTCGGCCTTGAGATCGTAGACGGCGGCGAGATGGAAGAAGTGCTTCACGTCGCCCTTGAGCCTGGCCGCCATGGACTTCGAGATGCCGAGCCCGGGCGCGGTGAGATCGCCGGCGACGGCGACGGCGCGGGTCTTGTCCACGCCCCAGTATGCGAGCAGCTCCTCGGTCCGCGCGGCGGACGAGTCGCGTACCAGGAAGTAGACGACCGACTGCTTGTGGTCCAGCAGACGCTTCACGAGGCGCCTGCCGATGAAACCGGTGGCGCCGGTGACGAAGTAATGCATGCCTTCCTCCTCGGGGGTCGCGTTCTTGGAAAGCCGCTGCGGGCGCGCGGTCGGCGGATTATATGCCCCGCGTCCGCCTCCTTTAGTGTGCTGTCTCTAGGGGTCCGCTCGTACACTTGAATGGGTATTAGGGATTTGCGGCGTTTGGCGCGCTTACGGTGCAACGCAACAATCAGGGAGACGGTTTCATGGTGAAAAAACTCAGGTCCATCGCCGGTGCGAGCGACAAGCAACTCGCGGACGTGGTCCGCGATTCCGCGCAGCAGATCTGGCTCGCCGGGCTCGGCGCGTTCGGCAAGGCGCAGGAAGAGGGCGTGAAGGTGTTCGACGCGCTGGTCCGCGAGGGCAAGACCCTCGAGGGGCGCACGCGCAGAATGGCGGAGGCGAGAGTGAGCGTGGTGGGCGAGAAGGTGGGCAAGGCGGCGACGCGCGCGACCCAGAAGGCGAACGCGACCTGGGACCGGCTCGAGCAGGTGTTCGAGGACCGCGTGGCGCGTGCCCTCAACCGGCTCGGCGTGCCCACGAACAAGGACATCCACGCGCTCGCGAAGCGCGTCGAGGAACTCAACGAGACGGTGCGCCGGCTTTCGGCGGCCGGTTCTCCGCGCGCGACGAAGGCCGCGGCGAAGAAGCGCGTGGCTGCCAAGCGGGCGGTGAAGTAAGCGCCCCGCCGGGCGCCCCGGGATCGCCATGACGAACGGCACGTCCCGCCGCCGCAGCAACCGCGAGCCGTCGCGACCGCCCGCGCCGGTACTCAAGCTGGGGCTGGCGCTCGCCGGCGGCGGCCCCTTGGGTGCGATCTACGAGATCGGCGCCATCTGCGCGCTCGCGGAGGCACTGGACGGCGTCGACTTCAACCGCGACGTGTCCGTCTACGTGGGCGTCAGCGCAGGCGCGTTCATCGCGGCCGGCCTCGCCAACGGCGTGACGCCGCACGAGATGGCGCGGATGTTCATCGAGAGCGAGACCGCGACCGAGCCGTTCGACCCGTCGCTCCTGCTGCGCCCGGCCTTTCGCGAGTACTTCCGCCGTGCCGTACGCGTGCCGCCGGTACTCGCGGGCGCCGTGTGGCGCATCTTCTCGCGCCCGCAGCAAGCCTCCGTCATGGGCGCCTTCCAGCGCCTGGGCGAGCTGCTTCCGACCGGCGTGTTCGACAACCACAAGATCGACGCCTTCCTCGCGCGCATGTTCACGCAGGGGGAGCGCGTCAACGACTTCCGGCGTCTTCCGCGCAAGCTGGTGCTGGTGGCGACCGACCTCGACACCGGGGACTCGGTGCAGTTCGGCCAGCCCGGCACGGACCACGTGCCGATTTCCACCGCGGTGCAGGCGAGCGCGGCGTTGCCGGGCCTCTTCCCGCCGGTGGAGATCGACGGGCACTGCTACGTCGACGGCGCGCTCAAGCGCACACTCCATGCATCGGTGGCGCTCGAGGCCGGCATGCGGCTGGTGCTGTGCGTCAATCCGCTGGTGCCGTTCTCGGGGCTCGGCGTGCGGCGCAACGCGCGGGTGCACAAGCGGCTGGTCGACGGCGGCCTTCCGGCGGTGCTCTCGCAGACGTTCCGCTCCATCATCCACTCGCGCATGCAGGTGGGCATGTCGCGCTACGAGCGGCAATTCGCCGACGCGGACGTGGTGCTGTTCGAGCCGCACCCCAGCGACGCCGACATCTTCTATTCCAACATCTTCAGCTACTCGAACCGCAAGCGCCTCGCCGAGCACGCCTACCAGCGCACGCGCTCGCAGCTGTTCGAGCGGCGCCACGAGCTCGCTCCGCTGCTCGCGCGCCACGGGGTGGCGCTGCGGATCGACATCCTCACCGACCGCGAACGCACCCTGGTGAGCGCGGCGCATCACCGCAACCGGCTGAAGCCGCTGCCGCTCTCGCACGCCACCGACGCGCTTGCCGAGTGCCTGGACGACCTGGAGCGCTGGGTCCGCGCCCGCGAGGCCGCGTCCGCCTGATCCGGCGCTAGCGGTGCTATCCTCGGCGCGCCCCATGGACCACCCCCGCGAGCCGATGGACCGCAAGCCCAAGCGCCGCACCCGCGAACGCATCGTCGAGACCAGCCTGCGGCTCTTCAACGAGTTCGGCGAGCCCAACGTGACCACGACGGTCATCGCCGACGAGATGAACATCAGCCCGGGCAATCTCTACTACCACTTCCGCAACAAGGACGAGATCACCAACACGATCTTCGCGGACTTCGAGCGCGAAGTGGATGCGCTGTTCGGCACCCCCCTCAAGCGCACGCCGAACGTCGAGGACATCTGGTTCTTCCTGCACCTCCTCTTCGAGGCGATCTGGAAGTACCGCTTCCTCTACCGTGACCTGAACGACCTCCTGTCGCGCAACCGCACCGTGGAGCTGCACTTCAAGCAGCTGCTCGGGCGCAAGGTGAAGGCCGCGCGCACCCTGTGCCAGGGGCTGGTGGACGCCGGCGAGATGAAGGCGCTGCCCGGTGAGCTCGACAGCCTCGCCGTCAACATGGTGGTGGTGGCCACCTACTGGCTGTCGTTCGAGTACGTCCGCAATCCGCGCAACCCGCAGGAGGGCGAACTGCTGGCGCGCGGCGCCTACCAAGTGATGGCGCTGGCCGCACCGTTCCTGGGCGGCGATTCGAGACGGCTGTTCGAGAAGCTCGCGGCCGAATACGTTCAAGCCTGAGGAGGAGGAGAGAGCATGGCGAAGTGGGCGAAGTTCCCGCATCCCGACAAGGCCTACGCCTACGAGGGCGCGGCGCTGAAGAAGGCCTGGGACCGGCTTCACAAGGGCGATTGCGAGCCGTTTCCGAAGGACGAGGCGTCGCAGGAGGCGTGGCGGCTCTACCACGCCGGCGAATTCGAGCAGGCCGTGGCGGCCGGCGTCGCGGCCGAAACCGCGTCCGGGACCAACTGCGCCAACAAGGCCCAGGCGATCTACGCCACCTACCTGGAGAAGTCCGACCCCAGGCGGCAGAAGCTTTTCGAGGAGGCGATGGAGCGCGCCGAAGCGGCGATGGAAAGTCATCCGAAGGACGCCAACGCGTACTACTTCTACGGGCTAGCGGCCGGGCGCTACAGCCAGAGCATCTCGATCGCCACGGCGCTCAAGAAGGGGCTGGGCGGCAAGGTTAAGGCCACGCTCGAGCAGGCGATCAAGCTGCAGGCGAAGCACGCCGACGCCCACATCGCGTTCGGCACCTGGCACGCGGAGATCATCGGCAAGGTGGGATCGATGGTCGGGGGGCTCACCTACGGCGCGAAGAAGGATGCCGCCCTGGAGCATTTCCAGAAGGCGATCAAGCTCAACCCCGATTCGGCCATCGCGAAGGTCGAGTACGCGAACGGCCTCGTCACCCTCTTCGGCAAGGACAGGATGAAGGACGCCGAGAAGCTTTACGCCGAGGCGGTGAAGGCAAAGCCGGCCGACGCGATGGAGCGGCTGGACGTGGAGATGGCGAAGTCGGAGATGGATTGAACACCAGGGCAGCCGCAGAGGGCGCAGCGGACACGGACGTCAAGGCGGGGACCCCGCTGATGGCCGCTCGACGTGCGCCCCTTGGCCTTCCCGCGCCAGTCTAGGGGCTTCTTTTCGCGGGGCGCCTCGGTGTCTTCCCGGACAAGGCATTTGCAGTCCGTCCAGCAGCCGCGATCTCGTGCTCCACCAGGAGCGGGTCGCGGATCTCGTCCCAAGGCTCCATCATCACCGCAAGCACCAGGCGCTCCAGCTCTGCGCCGAACCCGGCAACGACCCGCCCCGGGTCCGGCACTCGCCCGGCATCGGTGATCAGACCGAACTGCACGCCCCCGGCGTAGGAGAGGATCGAGACGCCCATGCCGATGTCGCCGCTCTGCGGCACCCAGAACATCAGGTCGACGATGCGGCGCCCCGCGAAATAGAGGGGCTGCTGCGGGCCCGGGACGTTGGTCATGACCGCGGTCGCCTTGTTGGCGAGCAGATCCAGGCCCTGTTTCTGCACTGCGTGCGGCGCGACGCCCGCCAGCGCGAGGATGCCGTAGGCGACCAGCGGTTGGTAGGAGGTCTTGAGCGCCTCCATGCGGTCGTGGACCTGCTGCAGGCGCATCAGCGGATTCACGGTGCCGACCGGCAGCAGCAGGGTCACCAGCCCGAAACGGTTGCCGAGCTTCTCGATGCGCCCCGGCGGGCGCAGGTTGACCGGCACCATCGCGCGGATCTCCACGCCGGCGACCGGCGCGCCGCGCTCGACCAGGTAGCGCCGCAGCGCGCCCGCCACACAGGAGAGCAGCACGTCGTTCACCGAGCAGCCGAGCGCGCGGCCCACCGCCTTCACGTCGTCGAGCGGCACCGGCGCCGCCCAGGCGACGCGCTTCTCCGTGGTCGGCCGGCCCTTGAACAGGGTGCGCGAGTCGTCGGGCATGGTGGCCAGGTCCGCCACCTCGGTGGCGACCTGGGCGGCGACGCCGGCGTAGTGGACGATCTGGTCCGGGTTGCGCAGGAGTTCGAGGTACTTCTGGCCTGCCTTGCCCGAGAACCGGATCGCCTGCCGCACCACATCCGGCAGCGGTTCGAGCAGGGCTGCCAGACCTCCCGTCGCTGCGCGCGCGGACCGTGGGGGCGGTGCATCGTCACCGGGCGCTGCGGGCGCGGCGTCCGGGGTCGCATCGGTCATCTGCAGCATCACCCCGACCAGGGCGATGCCGTCCGCGTAGCAGTGGTGGATGCGGATCACCAGCGCCGACCCGCCGTCGTAGCCGTGGACCAGGTGGAACTGCCAGCGCGGATGGCGCGGGTCCAGCGGTTTCGCCGCGAGGCGTCCCACGAACCGCTGCAGCGCCCCCGGACCGCCGCGGCGCGCGAGCTTTGCGGTGCGCAGATGCCGATCGATCTGGAAACGCCGCTCGGTCTCCCAGTGCCAACCGGTGGCGTCCTGCACCGGCCGCTGGCGGAAGCGCGGAAACCGCTCGAGCATGCGCGCCTCGAGCGTGTCCCGCAGGCGCGCGGCGTCCACCGGGCCGTCGAAGAGCAGCACCCCGACGATCATCATCAGGTTGTTCGGTCGGTCCATCCGCAGCCAGGCGGTGTCGACCGTGGACATGCGTTCGCGTTCGGCCATGAGCGTTCTTCTCGTTGGGGAGCGAAGCGGGCCCTATGATAGCCTCTGGCCCTGCGCGGTTCGGGGCGGCCCGGGCCGCGGCGCGACCGGAGGGGATGGCATGAGCGATCTGAAAAAGAAGTTCGAGGAGGCAGCAGCGGCCGTCAAGAAGCTCAAGGAGGATCCGGGCAACGACGTCAAGCTGCAGCTCTACGCCCTGTACAAGCAGGGGTCGGAGGGGGACGTCGCGGGCAAGCGCCCGGGATTCACCGACATGGTTGGCCGGGCGAAGTTCGACGCCTGGGCCAAGGCGAAAGGGACCTCCCAGGACGAGGCGATGAAACAGTACATCGCACTGGTGAAGTCACTGAGCTGAGCGCCGCACCGCCGGAAAGGGGCGCTGCGAGTCAGCCCTTCCTGGCGGTGGTCTTTTTCGCCGCGGGCTTTTTTGCAGGCTCTCGGTCCTTCGCCGCCTTGGCGGGCTTGGCGCCCGGCTTGCCGAACAGCTTGTCGAGGTTCCCCTCGACCTCCGCTTCGATGCGCGCCTTGAGGAAGCCGAGCAGCAGCCCGAGGCGCGCGTTGATGCGCACGTCCTCGCTGCTCACGTGCAGGGTGCCATCGACGCCCGAGCGCGAAAAGTGCAGGACGTGGCCCTGCCACTCGTAGCTCAGGTCGAAGTCCTTCTCCAGCTGGCGCGCCACCTTCTCGGCCGCCTTGCGCGCTTCGGCAAGCGGCAGGTCGTGGCGCCGCCGGATGCTGATCTCGCTCATGTCCGACTCCCTCCTGGTCCGCGGTCCGGTCCGCGGACAGGATTGTACGGGTGGCGGCCATCGGCCGGTCGGGGAATGCCAACGCGAAATCGCGGTGCTATGATCCCGCTCGCACGGAGGACAAGCGATGTTTCTCGAGAACCGCCTGGAACGCATGGTGGGTCGCTTGAAGGAGGTGGACGCGCGGGGCATCCCGATGCGCCTCAAGCTCTGGAGCGGCCGTACATTCGACCTGGGATCCCGACCCAACGTCACGGTCACGATCCCGAAGCCGTCCGCGCTCCGCTACCTCGTGGCGCCCGACCTGCTCAAGCTCGGCGAGGCCTACGTGGAAGGCCACATCGAGGTAGACGGAGCGCTGGTCGACATCTTCGAAGCGGGCGAGCGCCTTGCCCGGCGCGCCGCGCCCGCGTCGCGCCTCGCTGGGCTGCGGCACGTGGTGAGCCACAGCCGCCGCCGCGACCGCAAGGCGATCGAGTACCACTATGACGTCTCCAACGCCTTCTACCGCCTGTTCCTGGACCGGAACATGGTCTACTCGTGCGCGTACTTCCGGAGCGAGGCCGACTCGCTGGAGCTCGCGCAGGAGCAGAAGCTCGACCACATTCTCAACAAGCTCGACGTGCGGCCCGGCGAACGCCTGCTGGACATCGGCTGCGGCTGGGGCGCACTGGTCTTGCGCGCCGCCGAGAAGTACGGCGCGCGCTGCGTCGGCGTCACGTTGTCACGCAATCAGTTCGAGTACGTGGAGCGCGAGATCCAGCGGCGCGGCATGCAGGGCCGTGTCGAGGTGCGCCTGCAGGACTATCGGGACATCCCCGAGGAAGGCGGCTTCGACAAGATCTCCAGCGTCGGCATGTTCGAGCACGTGGGGCTGCGCAACCTGCCGATCTACTTCGACCGCATCCGTCGCCTGATGCGCGACGGAGGCGTTTCGCTGAATCACGGCATCACCTCGGTCGACCCGGACAGCCGCAGCGTCGGGCTCGGCGCGGGCGAGTTCATCGACCGCTACGTGTTTCCCCATGGAGAGTTGCCGCACATCTCGCTGGTGCTCAAGGAGATGTCGGCCGCCGGGCTCGACGCAGTCGATGTGGAGTCGCTGCGCCGCCACTACGCCAAGACCTGCGATTACTGGGCGCGCGGGCTGGAGCGCAACCGGGGCCGTGCCGTTGATCTCGCGGGCGACAAGCGCTACCGCATCTGGTCGCTCTACCTGCAGGGCTGCGCCTACGGCTTCGCGCAGGGCTGGATGACCATCTACCAGGTGCTGGCGGTGAAGGCGGGCGGGTCGGAGATGAACCCGCTGCGGCTCACGCGGGAGTACATGTATCCCGACCGGCGCTGACCTGCCACGCTGGGTTGTCGCCCTGCGCTACTGCGGGCGCGCCTCGGGCGGAGTGAGCAGCGACGCGGCGGTGGCGCGCACCTCCCCGCCGAGGTGCGGGTTGAGGCGCAGCGCCGCATCGAACGCGAACGCGGCGGCGTCGCGGTCGTCGCGGTCGAGCAGGATCTGGCCGAAGGCGCAGATGGCGCCGAAGTGGCGCGGCTCGAGCTCCAGCGTGCGGCCGATGGCAGCGATGCTCTCCGCGTCGCGGCTCTGTACGTACAGCAGGGTGGCGCGCTTGTGCCAGGCCTCGGCGAAGTCCGGCGCGCGCCAGGTGAGGTCCGCGAGGATGCGTTCGGCGCAGGCGTAATCGGACGCGACGATGGCCCGCGTGGCGCGCTCCAGTTCGTCGGTGTCGCGTCCGGGCGCCGGCCGCATCCACGCGGCCCAGATGGCGTCCTCGGCGGCCGCGGCCTCGCCCGGATCCGTTGCGGCGCGAAGGACCCGGAAGAGGTCGTTCAGGCGCGCCGGCTGTCTTTCCACCGGGCGCCGGTTCTGGGCCACCGCCAGCTTCAGCACTTCGCCGCACGTTCCCACGCGTCCATTCCTCCGCTCAGTGAATGGTCTTGCCGCCCTCGGCCGCCAGATCGGCCATCGCCGCGCGGACGCTGGCGAGGTGCGGGTTGATGCGCAGCGCGGCGTCGAAGGCGAACATGGCCGCCACGCGCTCGTCGTGGCGCAGGCAGATCTGCGCGAAGCCGCAGATCGCGCCGAAATGGCGCGGCTCGAGCTCCAGGGTGCGGCGGATGTCGGCGACGCTGTCGGCGTCGCGCTCGAGCAGGAAATACAGGGTGGCGCGCTTGTTCCACGCCTCGGCGAACTCCGGCTGCTCCATGACGAGCTCGTCGAGCAGCATCTCGGCGGTATTCCACTCCTTGCCCGCGATGGCGCGGGTCGCCTCATCGAGCTTGTCTTCGGCGTCGGCGCGCGCGTGCTGCATCCAGAGCCCCCAGATCAGGTCCTCGGTCTGGCTGGCTTCCAGCGGATCGGAGGTGCGTGCGAGCTGGCCGAACAGCGTGCCGAGGCGCCGCGGCAGGGCCGGGCTGGGAGACCGGCTGCCAAGGGCGACGATCAGCTTGAGGGTTTCGTCGAACATGGGACGAGTCTAAGCACAAGCACGGGAGGTCGGGAAGGGGGCAGTCAGTGGAAATCCCTGGACGCCGTGTCCAATTGCCCGAGCAGGGCGGTATGGTCGAGGATGCGCGCGGCGACCAGGTGCACCACCTCGCCCTCGCGCTCTACGGTGCCGTACACGGTCATCAGCCGCGCGCCCAGCGCCTCGCGCCGCTGCTGCTCGAAGAGGCGCCCCCACACGACGACGTTCACGCTGCCCGTCTCGTCCTCCAGCGTCACGAACACCACGCCCGACGCCGTGCCGGGGCGCTGGCGCGTGGTGACGATGCCGGTGGCGCGCGCCGGACGGCCGTGGGGCAGGGCGCGCACTTCCTCCGCGGTCAGCGAGCGCATGCGCGCGAGGCGCGGCCGCAGCAGGGCGAGCGGATGGCGGCCGAGCGTGAGGCCGAGGCTGGCGTAGTCGGCGACGAGGTCCTCGCCCTCGGACGGCGCCGCGAGCGCGGGCTGCGTCTCCGCAACCGGCGCGTCGCGCAGGAGGTGCGGCCGCGTCTCGACGCCGGCGACGTCCCAGTACGCGAGGCGCCGGTGATCGGCGAGCGCCGCGAGCGCGCCCGCGGCGGCCAGCGCCTTGAGGTCGCGCGCATCGAGCCGTGCGCGGCGGGCCAGGTCCTGGATGCTCTTCAGCTCGCCTTGCGCCCGGGCCGCCACGATGCGGTGCGCGCTGGCTTCGGGGAGGCCCTTGATCATCAGCAGGCCGAGGCGCAGAGCGGGCGCACGCTCCCCCTTCTCGAGCGTGCACTCCCGCTCGCTCCGGCGCACGTCGACCGGCAGCACCAAAACCCCGTGCCGCCGCGCGTCCTGCACCAGCTGCGACGGCGCGTAGAAGCCCATCGGCTGGCTGTTCAGCAGCGCGGCGCAGAAGGCGGCGGGTTCGTGGTGCTTGAGCCATGCCGACACGTAGACCAGCAGCGCGAAGCTGGCCGCGTGCGATTCGGGAAAGCCGTACTCGCCGAAGCCGAGGATCTGGCGAAAAAGCGCGTCGGCGAACGCGTCGGGGTAGCCGCGCGCGCGCATGCCGTCCTTCAACTGCTGCTCGAACGGTTCCAGCCCGCCCTTGCGCCGCCATGCGGCCATGGCGCGACGCAGGCGGTCGGCCTCGCCGGCGGTGAAGCCCGCGGCGACCATCGCGAGGGCCATCACCTGCTCCTGGAACACCGGCACGCCCAGGGTGCGCTCCAGCACGCTCTTCACCGCCTCGCTGGGATAGGACACCGGCTCCAGGCCGGCGCGCCGCCGCAGGTACGGGTGCACCATGCCGCCCTGGATCGGCCCGGGGCGCACGATGGCCACCTCGATCACCAGGTCGAAAAAGCACCGCGGGCGCAGGCGCGGCAGCATCGACATCTGCGCGCGCGATTCGATCTGGAACACGCCGACCGTGTCGGCGCGCGAGATCATCCCGTACACCGCCGGGTCCTCGGGCGGGATGTCCTGCATGCGAAGCCGCGTGCCGCGATGGCCGTTCACCAGGTCGAGCGCGCGGCGAATGGCGGAGAGCATGCCGAGCGCGAGCACGTCCACCTTGAGCAGCCCGAGCGCGTCGAGGTCGTCCTTGTCCCACTGGATCACGCTGCGCTCGGGCATGGCGGCGTTCTCCACCGGCACGAGGCGGGTGAGCTTGCCGCGCGCGATCACGAATCCGCCGGTGTGCTGCGAGAGATGCCGCGGAAAGCCGATCAGCACTTGCACGAGCTCGACGAGCTGCCGTACCGGCAGGCTGTCGGGATCGAGCCCGGTCTCGCGGATGCGCTCGGGCAGGGCGCGGCGGCCGTCCCACCAGGCCATGCTCTTCGCCAGCCGGTCGACCTGCGCCGGGTCGAGCCCGAGCGCCTTGCCCGCGTCGCGCACCGCGCTTTTCGGGCGGTAGGTAATGACGGTCGCGGCCAGTGCCGCGCGGTCGCGCCCGTACTTCGCGTAGAGATACTGGATCACCTCCTCGCGGCGCTGGTGCTCGAAGTCGACATCGATATCCGGCGGCTCGTTGCGCTCCTTGGAGATGAAGCGCTCGAACAGCATCGACATGCGCGCCGGATCGACCTCGGTGATGCCCAGGGCGTAGCACACCGCCGAGTTCGCCGCAGACCCGCGCCCCTGGCAGAGAATGCCCCGGCCGCGCGCGAACGCGACGATGTCGTGCACGGTGAGGAAGTAGGGTTCGTACTTCAGCTCTTCGATCAGCCGGAGTTCGTGTTCGATTTGCTGGAGGACTTGCGGTGGCACTTTGGGGGAAGGGGGAAGGGGGAAG
>Ga0209254_10002426_pt1 | contig 16937 bp, 15 predicted proteins | sample FrelakmetDIP11DI_FD_187148 | JGI IMG/M metagenome (GOLD analysis project Ga0209254, IMG submission 187148) | Freshwater lake sediment microbial communities from the University of Notre Dame, USA, for methane emissions studies - DIP11 DI (SPAdes)... | ecosystem: Environmental > Aquatic >... | reverse complement strand
AAAACCTATGGTCACCGCACGCTGTTTGTTGGTGATGCTGCCGGGTTTGCAAAACCCACTTCGGGTGGAGGGGTATACACCGGCATCCGTTCCGCCCGGCATGCAGCCACAATCGCGGCTACCTGTTGTGAAACTGATACGTTTACCGATGCAGCTCTTGCTGAATATGAACAACGATGGAGGGCAGATATTGGACGGGAACTGGATCTCGGGTTCCGGATTTTCCAGATGCGCCAGAACATATCTGCCCATGAGATGGACGCATTAATCCGGGCACTTGATGATCCCGACATTGTCCGTACGATTGTCGAGTACGGGGATATGGACCGGCCAGGTGTTCTGGTCAAAAAACTTCTTCGTAAACCTGCCATACTCAGGTGCGCAGCCCCGCTTCTCCGGTCAGGACTTCTGTCATTGTTCAAATGATAGTTAATAAAAATAAATTGTTCATTCGCTATCATCAGAAACCGCACCTTATCTAGTAGCATTGTGTCATATTCCCGGATCTCAAATACCAGAATGAGAGAGAAAAGACCCTGAAAATTCTCTTATTGAAATTAATGTGTCCCTGCGAGAGAAACAGGGATGGTAGAAAAAAATTAAAAAAATCAGGGTCTGGACCCTGTCTTGGTCATCTTCTTTGAGGGTTTGATAGGCCCCGGAGGGTTTGTATGAGGAGGTAACTCATCACCATGGGGATGGGAATGAGGCGTATGCTTGGGCGGGAGAACAGGCTTTTTAATGGTTTTATGCGGGGGATGAGGAAGGGGATGATCGGAAGGATGATGCCGGGCATCTTCAAGATGACGTTCCCTGTTCTTGCTGGGTCCGGCTTTGAGGCGAGGGGTTGTACCGGATTTCTCCGGCTGTTGTGCACGTCTCGGTGACATAATCAGTAATCTCTTTGTGAGATATAAAGGAACCGGTTATTACCTCGCGGACCTGGCTGAGACCCGGGGAGAGTCCCTCTCTTAATCAAGTATTGGATTCATGTTAATACAATGACTGTCAGTCATCCCCACGCTTTTTTCGTAAAGAACAAATCTTAGATTTTATCATAGTACTTATCATCAAAAAAAGGGTGAGAGACCCGGGAAATGGCATTTTTCATAATGCGATTTTTGTGGTAACGGGGCTTAGGTAGCAGGATGAAGCAGACTGAATAGCGGAGATTGTAAAAGACTGCAGAGGGTAGGGTACGGGGGTACCGCTTTAACCCTGAATTTCAGTTGTTTTTTTGTCGGTAATTTTCTGATTCGTCACGATCCTGTACGTGCCATTCGGCACCGTGATCTCAAATCGTGCACTTCGACCGGGTTCTCCGTTCTCATCAATGGTTATTCCGGTTATAGAGAGGATCTCCCGAATCAGGAATAACCCGAATCCCGTGTTTTTTCCATATCCCCGTTTAAAAAGATGTTTCTTTGTTTCCTTGTCAATCCCGCCCCCATTATCCTCAGATACAATAGTCAGCGTATCCCCGTTGTCGTGGAAAGAAAACTGTACTACACTGGTATTGTGGCCATGCCTTACTGCATTTTCCAAGAGATTGTAAAACACCTTGCCTAATAGAGGATCGGCATAGATCTCGATATTACTGAAGGGTATCTGAATATCAACCGAACTCAGGTCGAGCATCGTTGCTGCAGTGGCAATAGTATCATGCACATTCTGCCATTGAGGTGCCTGGACCCCGATATCCTGGTAGTGTTTCGTAAATGTAATCTGCTGGTTAATCCGCTCTGTTGCAGTGGCTTCTTTTTTGATAAAACCAAGAAGTTTTTCATCAGAAGCAAGCTCTTCAGATAATGCAAGATATCCGGAAAGGACCGTAAGCTGGTTAAGGATATCATGCCGGGTGATACTTGAGAGAAGGTTCATTTTCTGGCAGGCGAGGGCAAGTGCATCTTCCGCCCGTTTTTGTTCTGTAATATCCTGTCCCACGGATTGATATTCGACAAGAGAGCCTTTCTTGTCGAATATTGCCCGGTCAGACCACCGCTGCCAATGGATAGAACCGTCTGGCATAATCACCCGGTGGGAATCAATGGCAGAAGGATTCTCCTTTGTGAGTGATGCAAAGTGTTCTCTGACTTTGCGGTGATCTTCTGCCGGGATCCTGGGGAAAAATTTTTTCCCAAGGATTTCCTCACGCGATTTTTTAAAATACTGGCAGTATGCCTCGTTTACGAATATCTGCGTCCCATCAGGACGGAAACGGGAGATCAACTCAGTTTGATCCTCGACAACTGTCCGGTAGGTTCGCTCACTCTTCCGCAGCGCGTCTTCTGCCTGTTTGCGTTCGCTCACATCCCGCACGATTGCCTGCAGGAGTGTCTTTCCCCCGATTGTCACCCGGTTGAGCGTCACTTCAGAATAAACAGGAGTCCCGTCCAGACGGGTAAACAACCAGTCGAAAATCTGTGTAGTGTCACCCAGCGCTGCTGAAATTTTTTCCTGTCCTTTTTGGTCCGAACTCACCCGGTCGGGTTGCATCACCGGGGAAAAATCTATGAGTGACCGCCCCACGATCTCTTTCTTTTTTGTGCCCCCGAACAGTGCGACTGCCTGGCTGTTGCACTTTTTAAACCTGGTGTTTTCAAGAAGAAACATTGCATCCTGAGAAGATTCGAACAGGGAGCGGTATTGTTCTTCGCTTTCTTTCAGGGACTGTTCTGCCCTTTTGTTTTCCGTGATGTCCCGGATAACCTGTATTGCACCGGTAATAGTGCCGTTTGCATCATAGAGCGGGGACGCAATAAACCAGAGACAGGCACCTTTCCCCCCATACAGCAGGGGGAATTCACTTTCAGCTATGAGTTTGTTGTCCTGATGAATGACGAATGGATATTTCTGTTCGATTTCTTTATTCTCATGAAGAACAAGATCGAGGAGCAAATCCCGCTTTTTTCCATAAAATGGCAGGGCATAGATATGATCTCCTTCACCGATGATCGTAGTATTTTTTACTCCGGTCATCTCCTCCATCGCTTTGTTCCAGGCGATTACCTTTCCTTCAAGATCGATGGCAAAGGTTGCATCAGGAAGGAAGTTGACAAGATCGGATAACCGCTGCGCGGAGTTTTTATATCCTTCACGTAACTGCCTTCGTTTAACTGCCTTTTTTATATTATTTGCAAGTTCATCGAACTGGAATCGTGGATCGCTGCCTTTCGTGATATAAAAATCAGCACCGTTGTTGAGGGCCGCGATGACAACCTCCTCCTTTCCCTTCCCGGTGAAAATAATGAAGGGGATATCACCAAATTCCGTATGGACATATTTGAGGAAGGAAATACCGTCCATCCCCGGCATCTGGTAATCGGAAATAATGGCATCGTATGATTTTAATTTCTCTGATTTTAAGACGTCCATTACAGAAGTTGTGACGTCGATGGAGAATTCCTTGGTTTTTTCCAGAAAAATCTTTACGATTTCAAGGAGAACCGGTTCATCATCGACATACAATACTTTATACATAGTAGTCTCCGGAGATGCATCGATATTGACAGATGGTGAATATATATCCACTGTTTACCGTTGATAATAATTTTTCATACATGTATATATACTTACCTTTTAAAATATCATTGTTTTTAAGCGACTTTCGAGCATATTAGTTATTATTTGAAGATATTTTGGAATAACTGCAGGTCCCTGTTGAGGAAAAGGAAGATCTGATGAAAGGTATTGTTTTGGGTGATATCTTACCGGATCTTCCTTAATCTATAACCTATTCTGATGAAATAATAAAGTCTGGCAAGGCGACGGTGCAATGCATATTTATTTTACGATGGGCGTGTTGCCAGGAATACGTCCAAAAAACAATGTAATTTTTCCTATTTTGTCTTTTTAAAAAATGAAGCGAGAATACCGGATTTATGCCAAAAAAAGACTATACCCTTTGAAGAATACCCCTTTTATTCAGAGCTGCCAGTTACTTTTCAACGTGGATAGTCGTAAGCTTCACCGACTCAACACCTTTCTGGGACATGAGCCGCTCGGCAAACGTTTTGATCTCTGCTCCATCACCATGCACTAAAATCACCTCAAGACAACGATCGTGGGTTACATGCGAGTGCAGTGATGCCTTGATAATGGCATGAAATTCATGCTGAATATCGGTGAGGGTGACCAGCAGGCCCCGCTGGTCATGATCATACACCATCGTGATGACTCCTTCACGTTCGCCCTTGACATCGGACATCCATTTGTAATAGGTGATATAGGTGCGGATCGCATCGCGAATACCTTCAGAGCGGGATGAGTACCCGCGCTGGTTGATAATATCATCAAATTTGTCAAGCAGGTTGCTGGGAAGAGATATTCCGATGCGGGAGAGATCAGAGTCCATGGTCATACAAGCCTCATTGATGTGTATATCATTGCGGATTGTTTTTTAAGGTTTTGAAAAAAGTTTAGAACAGTATGAAATAGTGAGACTCCCGATATGATAAATGATTAAGGATTCACGAATTTATCCTTTATTCGGTGCCACCTAATAAGAAAAACCTTTGTTATTGACTACAGAATTGCCTACTTTCACGTAATATTTTCCTATTTTCATAATAATTTTATAAAATCATACTAAATACAAAAAATTTATTACTAAATGATTTCCACTGTTTCATGGTGATACTCTCTCAATGGGGGTTCACTTTAAGGAAAATAAAAAAAATATCTCTCACCTCTCAAAACGTTGTTCCAGAATTGTATGCCTCATTGTGAGACTAATTTAAATGTTCAGATGAAAGTCACAATAATTTCGATATAATATCAAATAGCAATACTTTTTAATTACAGAGTATTACGATATTATGTAATTGTAATAATTACTTTGTGGTGAACCCATGCATATTCCCGACGCATTCATACCAATCTGGCAGGGCGCAATCTACTGGATTATTGCCCTTGTATTTATAGCGCTTGCCCTCAAGTGGGCTAAGAATGAACTGAACGAAGAGAAACTCCCGCTTGTTGCGGTGCTTGCAGCAGGCATTTTTGCCCTCCAGTCTTTCAACCTCCCCGTATCGATGGGAACAAGCGGGCATCTCGTGGGTGGAGCATTAGCAGCCATCCTTCTCGGATCACCCTTCGCGGCTGTTTTTATCCTCACCCTGGTGCTGATCGTGCAGGCTGTCGTGTTCGGCGATGGCGGTATCGTTGTGATGGGCGCCAACATCATCAACATGGGGGTTATTGGCGGCTTTGTCGGCTTCTACACGTTCAAGGGATTAATGGGTATGACAAAAAGCATGCCAATCTCCGCTTTCTTTGCTGCATGGCTCGCGTGTTTAATCCCGGCTCTTGCCTGTGCGGTTGAGATGTTCCTTGCCGGTACATTCCCGCTCAGGGAAGGCTTGATTGCCATGGGTATCTACCATGCTATCATCGGGGTCATTGAAGGGTTTGTAACGGTAGCTGCGATTTACCTGATCACCAGTGTCCGCCCGGATCTTGTTGATACGGGGGTAAAGACACCTGCGGGGGCATAAGTACCATGATGGACAACAAGACATTCATTATTGCGGGTATTATTGTAGCACTGCTCATCGGGGTTGTTGCCGTATTCATGGCATCCGGTGATCCCGATGGTCTGGAGAGCACTGCGCTGGTTGTGCAGGGACAGAAAGAACTGACGGGCGCAACTCCAGAACATGCTGAGATTGAGGAAGACCTGGAGGGTAAGTTCTCCTATACCTCTCTCATGCCCGATTATTCCCTTGGAGAAGATTTGGGGTCATTAGGGGGGTTGATAGCAATCATTGTCGGTATCTTCCTCTCATTCCTTGTTGTACTCGGTCTTGCCTATGCTGTCAAGGCTGCCAACAAACCAGTAAAATAAACCCAAAGAACTTTACATTTTTTCAACCCACTTACTATACTCATGCACCTGATCGAGACCCGCGATCTCTGTTATATCTATCCCGGCAACGTCACAGCACTGGACCATATCAATTTCATCGCACCAAGAAAAGCACGCATTGCAGTGATTGGATCGAACGGTGCGGGAAAGAGCACGCTGTTCAAGCACTTCAACGGCATCTTCAAACCTACCTCCGGTTCCGTCCTTATCCGGGGCGAACCCATCACAAAGCAGAACCTCCGGGAGATCAGGAAATTTGTCGGTATCGTTTTCCAGAATCCCGATGACCAGATTTTCTCACCCACCGTTGAGCTCGATGTCGCTTTTGGCCCAACAAATCTCGGCCTTGATGCGGAGACTATTCATCACCGGGTTCACGAAGCCCTGCGTGTGGTTGGGATCGAACACCTTGCCGGCCGGGTCCCCCACCACCTGAGCGGTGGTGAAAAAAAGCGGGTTGCCATTGCCGGAGTAATTGCCATGGAACCGGAAGTGCTCGTGCTCGACGAACCAAATGCCGGCCTGGATCCCCGCGGGGTTGCCGATCTCAACAGGTTCATCAACTCGCTTTCAGAAAAATACGGCATGACGGTCATCTTCTCCACCCACGATGTGGCCCTTGTTCCTGAAGTAGCCGATTTTATTTATGTCATGGACAAGGGACGTATCGTGGCGAGTGGAACTGTGGACGAGATCTTTATTCAGCCGGAGATGCTCCAGTCCGTGCGGCTCGATGTCCCCGTCCTTCCCAAACTCCTGAAGACACTCAGGGAGAATGGTGTAGAGGTATCAATGGCCTACACCTACGCAGACGCAGAAAACTCCCTGCTTCGTGCATTTGGCAAACGATCATGATTGAAGAGCTCTTCGAGATAGAACGGGATGCCTATAAAAACAGTGTGATCCATCGTCTTGACGCACGGGTAAAGATCGCGATTGCGTTTGCCGCAATTATTGCCCTGGTTGCCGTGCCCTACTCAACGATGATCTATACCGTGGGGGCGATTTTCTTTGCTTTCTTTTTCCTGCTCTGGTGCTGTTCACGACTTCCTCTTGCGGTCTATGCAAAACGTCTGCTCTCGATACTTCCTCTCTGGGGAGTAATCATCTTCTTCCAGATTTTTGTCAAGAACAAGTATTATACTGATTACACGGTGGTTGTTAGTCTCCCGTGGGGTATAAACATCTATGCTGAATCCATAGAGTTTGCCTTTATTCTCCTGGTTAAATTTATTGTCACTGTCTCGTTCATCATCCTGCTGTCATCCACTACCAGGATGCCTGATCTGCTCGAGGGTGCATCGCGAATGGGACTACCTGCAGAATTTGCACTGGCACTCGGCATGATGATCCGCTACCTGTTTGTGTTCGGGTACATGTACCGCAAGATCAATGAAACATTACAGACCAAATGCTTTGATGCGTTTGATCGCCATCTGCCGTACCGCTATCGTCTCGATCAGCTGGGCTACACCATCGGCACCATGTTTATCCGCTCGTACGAGCAGGGGGAACGGGTATATACCAGCATGCTCTGCCGGGGATATGGCAGGGAAAGTTATCTCTTTGTGACAAAAAAGCCCCTGAGAAGATATGAATGGGCATTTCTAACCCTCTCCCTTATTTTTATCGTCACCGTTCCGGTAATGATCTGGCAGACCGCAATCCGCTTTTTTTAATACAGTACCTTTTTTTAGCACCAGTCCCCATGGTGTGATCATGGAGCATCCGTTTGGTCATGGGTTTATCACGAGCATCATGCTCATCATCCGGCATTTTGCACTGCCCCCGGAACAGGCCTGGTTCGGGGCCGGGGATCATGTAGGTGGGCTGGTGCTGCCGGAGAAGTTCAAAGGTACTGAAGTTGAAGAGATCACCACGCTGTTGAAAAAGAAAGTCATCTGGCACCAGCCAGGTACTATGGACAAAGAAGACGCCCGGGACGTGATCATCACGCTGAACCGGCTCGTCATTGCGATTGACCGTGAGTTTGGCATTGCCGACGCATCGATTGGGGAGTTCCGGTAACGGGAGAATCCTTTTTATACCTGTAACCGTATTTTACGCCTATCCTTTAAGTCATCAAACGACCAATAATTATTGTGATTTCTTTACCGTATTTTTTATTTTTTTTAACGGAGGTTTTCCTTGACTGAAACGTACGATGCATCCCATATTACCGTTCTTGAAGGACTCACTCCTGTCCGTGAGCGTCCGGCCATGTATATTGGCAGCACAGACACCCGCGGGCTGCACCATCTCGTCTATGAGGTCGTAGACAACTCTATTGATGAAGCGCTTGCCGGTTATTGCAGCCTGATTTCAGTAATAATCAATAAAGACGGCTCACTCCAGGTGGAAGACAACGGACGGGGTATTCCGGTCGACCGGATGGAGAAGAACGGTAAGAGCGCCCTTGAAGTGGTGCTGACCGTTCTCCATGCAGGTGGCAAATTCGACAAGGAGAGCTACCAGGTTTCCGGAGGTCTTCATGGCGTCGGCGTCTCGGTTGTCAACGCACTCTCCAACTGGCTCTCCGCCCATGTATACCGCGATGGCAATATCTACGAGATGCGTTTTTCCAAGGGTCTGATGACCTCCCCGCTCTCCACGCGGGAAGAGTCGCTCAACGAGCTGCTCGCCCGGTACCGGAAGTGGTACGGGGCACCTGCCTCCTTCACCCGTACAGCAGTGCCGGTCAGCACCCCTGGAACCGGTCAGAAGGATCTCTCTTCAGCACCGGTGATCGATCCAATAGAGTCAGAGCGCGAGAGCCGCATAGCCTTCCTTGCGCAGTTCGGCCCGAAGATGACCGGCACCCGGGTCCACTTTGTTCCCGATGCCACCATCTTTGAGACCACCACGTTCGATTATGACGTGCTCGCACACAGGATGAGAGAACTGGCATTTCTCAATGCGGGCCTTACGATCACCATCACGGATGAACGCTCCAGTGATACTGCTACCTTTTGTTATGCAGGCGGACTCATCGAATTTGTCAAATACTTAAACGACGGGGTGGAATGCCTCCACCCGACCCCTATTGATATCACGAAAAAGGATACAGAGAACAAGCTTGAACTCGAAGTAGCGATGCAGTATACGACCGCATATGACGAGAAGATCTACTCGTACGTCAACTCGGTCAATACCCGCGACGGCGGTACGCATCTCGAAGGGTTCAGAAGCGCCATCACCCGGACTATCAATACGGTGGCAAAGAGAAACGGCCTGATCAAGGAGAATTCAACCATCACCCTCCGGGGCGAAGATGTGAGGGAAGGTCTCACCTCGGTTGTCTCTATCAAGATGGCAAACCCCCAGTTCGAGGGGCAGACCAAGATGCGCCTGGGAAACAGCAGTGTTAAGGGGACGGTCGATTCGCTGGTCTATGCAGCAATGAGCGAATATTTCGATGAGAATCCCCATGTGCTCAAGATCATCATAGAAAAAGCCCTCTCGGCAGCAAAGGCCCGCGAAGCCGCACGCAATGCCCGTGACCTTGCCCGGCGCAAGAGCTCGCTCGAGAGCTCCGGACTCCCCGGCAAACTCGCCGACTGCTCAGAACGCGACCCGGCAAAGAGCGAGGTCTATATTGTGGAAGGAGACTCAGCAGGAGGTTCAGCCAAGCAGGGACGGGACCGCAAGTTCCAGGCCATCCTTCCCCTCAGGGGAAAGATCCTCAATGTTGAGAAAGCCGGTGAACACCAGATCTTAAAGAACGCTGAAATCCAGACGCTCATCTCTGCAATCGGCACCGGCATCGGTGAGAAATTCGATCAGGAACGTGCCCGCTACCACCACATCGTGATCATGACCGATGCAGATGTGGACGGTGCCCATATCCGCACCCTCCTGTTAACCTTCTTCTACCGCTACATGTTCAAACTGATCGAAGCCGGGTATATCTACATCGCCCAGCCACCCCTGTTCCGCATCTCGAAAGGAAAGGAAGAGAAGTACGTGTACACGGAAGATGAGATGCAGACGGTCTCGGCTGCCATGGGCGAAAAAGGTGTGTCCATCCAGCGCTACAAGGGTCTTGGCGAGATGAACGCCCAGCAGCTCTGGGATACCACCATGGACCCGGAGTTCCGGGTCTTCAGACAGGTCACGATAGAGGATGCCTTAGAGGCAGACGAGATGTTCAGGACGCTGATGGGAAAAGACGTGGAGATCAGGAAAAACTTCATCACCCGCCATGCAAAGGAGGTGACCAACCTTGACATCTGAAGTACCCCCCGCAAGCGGCCCGCTCACGCATCGCGTGGAGCCGATCAGTATCGCACTCGAGATGAAGACGTCGTACATCAATTACGCAATGAGTGTCATCATCGGGCGTGCAATCCCCGATGTCCGCGATGGTCTCAAACCCGTTCACCGCCGCTCGCTCTTTGCGATGTGGGAGATGGGCAACACCAGCGACAAGCCCACCAAGAAGAGTGCGAGAGTGGTCGGTGAAGTGATGGGTAAGTTCCACCCGCACGGCGATGCATCTATCTACGATACTATCGTCAAGATGGCACAGCCGTTCTCGTACCGCAACATGCTGGTACAGGGGCAGGGGAACTTCGGATCGGTTGACGGTGACGCTGCAGCAGCGAGCAGGTACACCGAGGTCAGGCTCTTCCCGTACGCAGAAGCTCTCTTACAGGATCTCGATAAGGATACCGTCAGATTCATCCCGAACTACGATGAGTCGTTAAAAGAGCCCACCGTCCTCCCGTCAAAGATTCCCAACCTGCTGGTCAACGGTACCGATGGTATTGCTGTCGGTATGGCGACCAAGATGCCTCCGCACAACCTGCGGGAGGTCTGCGCAGCGGTCAACCTGTACCTCGACAACCCGGAAATTCCGGTTGAAGACCTCATGAAGGTCATGCCCGGTCCTGACTTCCCAACTGGCGGTGTCATGATGGGTACTGAAGGGGTCAGGAACATCTACACCACCGGGCAGGGTCGCGTGATCGTCCGGGGGGTTGCCACCATTGAAGAGAGCGAAGGGGGCAACCGCGGCGACCGCATCATCGTTTCCGAGCTGCCGTACCAGGTCAACAAGGCGCAGTGGATCACCGCAATCGCCGACATGGTCAAGGATAAAAGGATCGATGGCCTTTCCGACATCCGCGACGAATCTGACAAGGATGGTATCCGGGTCGTCTTTGAGCTCCGCAAGGGCACGATGTCGGCAGTCATCTTAAACCAGCTCTACAAGCTGACCGCACTCGAGTCCAGTTTCTGGGCGATCAACCTCGCGATTGTCGACAACCAGCCCAAGGTGCTCACCCTCCACGGACTTCTGGAGAACTTTGTCCACCACCGGATTGAAGTGATCCGGCGCAGGTCTGAGTTTGACTTGAAAAAGGCGCAGGAAAAAGTCCATATTTTAGTCGGCCTGCTCATTGCCCTCTCAAAGATCGACCTGATCATCGCGGCCATACGGGCATCCGATTCGGTGGATAACGCCCGCACGGCCCTTATACTACAGTTCGGTCTTGATGAACCGCAGGCAAATGCAATCCTCCAGATGCAGCTCCGACGACTCGCAGCGCTTGAACAGCAGAAGATCAATGACGAGAAGAAGGGACTTGAAGCCGAGATCGCCCGTCTCGAGACCATCCTTTCCAACGAAGCCAACATCAAAGACGAGATACGGCGCGAGACCGTTGAGATCGCGGCAAAATTCGGCGATGCCCGGAGAACCGAGATCGCGATCGATACCAGCGATCTCTCCAATGAGGACCTGATCGAGGACAAGAAGGTCCTGATCTCGCTTACTACCGCCAATTACATCAAGCGGATGGATATTGATACCTACCGCAAGCAGCGGCGGGGTGGTCACGGGGTTACGGGCATGACCACCAAAGAGGATGATGGGGTGGACCGGGTGTTTGCCGCTGAGATGAAAGACTACCTGCTCTGCTTCACCAATATCGGTCGTGTCTACTGGCTCAAAGTCTACCAGATTCCTGAAAGTTCCCGCATTGCAAAGGGCAAACCGATCGTCAACCTCCTCAACTTAAAAGATGAGATCGTTACAAAAGTCATCCCGATCCGGGTGTTCAGGCAAGACCGGTTTATGCTGTTTGCAACCCGGTATGGGCAGGTCATCAAGATCCCCCAGACGGAATTTTCAAATCCGCGTTCTGTAGGAACCAATGCCATCCGGCTCAAAGAGAACGACCAGCTGGTCGATGTCATTGCAACCGATGGTACCAAAGAGATCGTCTTATCCACTCGTTTCGGCTACAGCCTCCGGTTCCATGAAGAGACCGTTCGCACGGTCATGCGCAATGCTTCCGGTGTGCGGGGGATGAAACTCCGGGGCGAAGATACAATCGTGGCTCTCACCTTAGTCGAAAAAGACCACCTCCTCACCATATCTGATGTTGGTTTTGGGAAGAGGACTGAATTTGACGATTTCCGCGGGCATGGCAGGGGCACCATGGGTGTCAGAAACATGCAGCTCGAGCGGAATGCAATCGTAATCGAGTCGCGTGCTGTACTGGATACCGATGAGATCATCGTCATGACCGCATCCGGCGTTGTGATCCGTATGCCTGTCAGTGAGATACGGGTCATCGGGCGCGGAACAAAAGGAGTCCGGACTATACGACTTGACGACAAAGACCGGGTCATCGGAGTAGCAATTGTTCAGCCTGAAATTGAAGCCGTGCCGGAGATCAATAACGGTTCAGAACCGGAATATGAAGATGTGGGTAATAACGATACTGGTGTCTGAATACAGACATCTGCAGCCTATCTTTTTCCCTATTCATTTTTTTGTAGTTTATCGTCTGTTTTATCGTGTTATGTTTCCAGGGTAGCCGTATTACAAAGAGAGGGTTGATACTGCCGAACAGAGGATTACACCCGTTATCACGTGATCGAAGATCAGCAAGGATTTTTGCTAAAGAGTTGAGGAATGATGTACGGTGAACTGATGTTTCAGACAACCTTTATGGTCAGCTCACAAGGCGAAGGTGATATTATCAATATCACACCTCATGTGAAAAAAGTGGTCCAGGATAGTAAAGTACACGAGGGAATCGTTCACCTTTTTGTGCAACATTCTACCGCGGCACTCACCACAATCGAGTTCGAGCCGGGTGTACTTTCCGATCTCAGACGAGCGCTCTCGGTTCTTGCCCCAAATAATGCAGATTATGCGCATAATGCCCGTTGGGGTGATGGTAACGGCCGCTCACATGTAAAAGCGGCTCTTGTCGGCCCTTCACTCACGCTCCCCCTGAAGGGAGGTACCCTGATGTGCGGGACATGGCAGCAGATAGTCCTGATTGAATGTGACGTAAACGCAGGACGTGAGCGGACGATCGTGTGCACGGTTATTGGAAACGAATGAGTTTTTTTGGTCTTTCCAACCTCTTATCAATACCTTTCCGGAGTACCCGACTATTCTGTGAGGGACAGGTAGAGGGCTGCAATGATGAACATGTATCCACAGATCCTCAGGAGGACGAAGGTAACTTCCGGAAACAATGTTTGCCCAAGCAGCGTGCTCAGGTGCGATAGCCCGAACATACCAAATGCAACACCTATAAACAGTGCACTGATACTATCTCGTTTCCGGTACACCATGTATCCCAACACAAGAATTACTCCGCACAGGAGGAGATTTACCAGGACTGCGGGATCAGGAACAAAAGCCATGGATATTTGCTCACCCGATTTTCTCTTGGTGTTCAGCGTATTAAACATATCATAGCATTTTGTCCACAGAGTATCGGGGCAAAAAAGATGCCTGTCCAGGGCATGGTAGGTCACCAAATTCATTTATCGCTTCCCGTGCCATGGTAGAATCATGAACATCACGTTGAAACAAAAAATCATCACCAAGTGTGCGGAACTCGACATTCCCCTTGTGGGTTTCGCACCTGTTCAAAGATGGGACAAACCTTTGTTCGAACCATGGGTTCCCGAGGACTTCCGGCCCCGGTCAATTTTTCCAGAAACCCTGACCGTTATTGTCATCGGTCTTCCGGTAAGCTTACCGATCGTGGAAACATCCCCCTCGATCTACTACCACGAACTGTACCGGACGGTCAATACCCTGCTGGACACGAGCGGGTACCGGATCTCCTTATTGCTGAATGCTGAAGGTTTCCCTTCGATCTGGATCCCCCGGGATGGTTACGGATCGATAAGTCTCTTAAAGGAAAAACCAGTCGCCTTTTTCTCTCACCGCCATGCCGCCTTTCTTGCAGGTCTGGGTAATTTTGGCATAAACAATATGTTGCTGACCGAAAAATTCGGCCCGAGAGTAAGGTTTGCTTCGATTTTTACCGCAGCGGACATTCCACCGGATCCTGTTATTGAGAGATCTTTGTGTACAAAATGCATGCAATGCGTGGATATCTGTCCGGTAAAAGCCCTGGATGGCGGGGATTACCCGGAAGGGCTGACCGACAAAAAAACCTGTGCCACACGGTCAGAAGCGCTGTACAAGCGATATATTTCACCGTGCGGTCTCTGCATAAAGGTCTGCCCGATCGGCAAAGACCGGAAGTTGTACCTGAGAGAAGATCCGAGGATCTACATTGAGGAGGATACAAGCTTCGATCAGTACCACCGTGCATGGAAGCATGTCAGGTCCTATGGCGGGAGATAATCAGACAACCGGTAGTCGATCCGCGTAGATCAGGTCGACCCGGAAACCAAGAAAAAATTTATATTCTTATCTCCAATTCAGATAACAGTTCAAATAATTTTTAAAAGAATGTGACCCTTATGCTCTTCCGTAATGTCCCTAAAACCGGTGATAAACTCTCCATACTCGGGTTCGGATATATGCGATTGCCAACAAAAAAGGGAGGTGGGATCGATGAAGAACGTGCGATCCGGCAGCTGCGACATGCTATCGACAATGGTGTTAATTACGTAGATACGGCTCCTGCATATCATTTTGGCAAAAGCGAGAAAATACTTGCACGGGCACTTGCAGACGGCTACCGGGAAAAAGTGCGGATTGCAACAAAACTCCCCCCATGGTCGGTCCATTCGCAGGATGACATGAATCATATTCTTTCCTCACAACTGTCCACGCTTCATACCGATCACATCGACTACTACCTGCTCCATAGTCTTACAAAAGCAAGCTGGGAGAAGATGAAGAGGCTTGGTGTACTGGGATTTCTTGACAGCGCAAAAAGAGACGGGAGGATAAACAATGCCGGGTTCTCGTTCCACGGTGACCCTGCAACATTTAAAGAGATCATCGAGGAGTACAACTGGGATTTCTGCCAGATTCAGTACAATTATCTCGATGAGCACAATCAGGCTGGAACCGACGGTCTTGTATATGCCGCAGGGAAAAAGCTCGCCGTGATGATTATGGAACCTATCCGTGGCGGCAACCTTGCCGGTAATATACCGGACGAGATAAAAAAAATCTGGGATGAATCGCCAATCAAGCGATCTCCTGCAGAGTGGGCACTCCGCTGGGTGTGGAACCATCCAGAAGTAACAGTCGTGCTTTCTGGAATGAACGATGAGCTCCATATCGATGAAAACCTGCGGGTTGCAGGTGAAGCTCTCCCGAATTCACTTTCCCCCCCCGAACTGACGATTGTCGATCGGGTTCGCGATTCCTACCAGCGATTGATGAAGGTCAACTGCACGGGTTGCGGATATTGCATGCCATGCCCGGCCGGTGTTGATATCCCGGGCTGTTTTTCGCTCTACAATGCACACCACCTTTTCCCTCATGACCGGAGTGCAAGATTCCACTATATGGGACGTCACGGTGGCTTACTCTCCAGTGTTTCCTATGCCGGGCTGTGCAGGCAATGTGGCAAATGTGAAAAAATCTGTCCCCAGCACTTACCTATCCCTGACCGACTCAGGGAAGTGTCTCAAGAGATGGATGGAAGAATGCGTTTTATCGTACCAGTGCTAAAAAGCGGACTGTGGTGTATGAACCAGATCGGCCGCATCGGGCGTATATTTTCCTCAGACAAAAACCCCAGGTAATGTATCTAAGATCCTGCATCCCGCATTGGAAAATTGCTTATACCAAAAATCAATTTCTGGGATTTTTGTGCCTGAATTTTTTTTATTCCTCAACCCTTGGGATCTCTCGCATTGATTTAACCAGGAAGAATCCGACAACACCAAACGTGATGACGGGCGAGACCCAGAAGGGAATATGAATGCCGAAACTGTCCATCATCATGATAATGCCAAGGAAGCAGATCGAGTACATTGCCCCGTTTTTAAGATACCGGTATTTTTTGATATTGTCAACATTACGTATGGTTAATTCCCGGACGACAAACGCCCCGATGCCATTGCCGATCAGAATCAGGGGAACTGACATGGTAAAAGCGAATGCACCGATGACTCCATCAATAGAGAACGTAGCATCGATGACCTCAAGATAAAAGATTTTGCTGAGATCTGACATACCGGACGAATGGAGCATCTTCTTCTCAGCTTCTTCAGCGTTCTGCCGGAATCCGTGGACAATAAAAAAAGTCGAGGAACCGACAACGGCTCCAAACGCGATAAAGGGTGATTTTTCTAATGCAAACCAGACAAGCCCGACAAGCAGGATAGACACAATGGCAAAGAACCAGACCCCTTTTGTGGCGATATAGCGTTCTCCCATCAGGCCGAAATTTTTACTTTCAAGGAACAGCCAGTGAAGGAAAAGAAAGAGCAGGAACGTTCCCCCCCCCATCAGAAGAATGGGAGCTGACTGTTCAATAGCTGCAATAACGACGGGATCACTTGAGAATGTCGCAGTTAATGCTCCGAGAGGGCCCAGAGAGGAGGTAGACAACCAGACTATCAGCCAGGGAAGCAACCCCCGGATTGCAAAGACGGCAATGAGTAATCCCCAGGTTAAAAACCAACGTTTTGCTCTTTCACCCATAGTCGAGAGCACTTCGGCATTAATAATGGCATTATCTATGCTGGTTATTGTCTCAAACAAAACGAGACCGGCGATGATAAGAATGATGGAAAGGAAATCCATGAATCAGGAACATATAGGATTTTGTCCCTATAAAAACGTACGGGAGCGAAAATCGCGTCAGGATCGGGGAAATCC
>Ga0209254_10002425_pt1 | contig 16940 bp, 15 predicted proteins | sample FrelakmetDIP11DI_FD_187148 | JGI IMG/M metagenome (GOLD analysis project Ga0209254, IMG submission 187148) | Freshwater lake sediment microbial communities from the University of Notre Dame, USA, for methane emissions studies - DIP11 DI (SPAdes)... | ecosystem: Environmental > Aquatic >... | reverse complement strand
AGCGGGCAGAGCGCCGCGAATCATTCCCGTTGGCGTACGCAGTTGCGCCCCGCCTCCTTAGCTTCGTAGAGCGCGGCATCCGCTTTTGCCACGATATCGGAACGGTTCTCGATATCGCTTGACGGGAAAGCCGTAACGCCCTGGCTTACGGTTACCTTGACCGGCTTTCCCTTCGATTGCGGAAAGTCATGGTTTTCCACCGCCATGCGGATGCGGTCGGCCGTGAACACGGCATCCTCCAGATCCGTCTCCGGGAGTAGTATGACGAACTCCTCGCCACCATATCGGGCCAGGATGTCCATGGTCCTAAGACACCCCTTGACCAGGTTGGCCATCTCCTTGAGTATCTCGTCTCCATAGAGATGGCCGTAAGTGTCGTTGAGCCGCTTGAAGAAGTCGATGTCCAGCATGATCAGGGAGAAGGGGGAATTGTATCGGCTGGCACGCTTGAACTCCTTCTCGAAGAGCTCCTGGAAGAAGCGATGGTTGTATATCTTGGTCAGGCCGTCCGTAATGGCCATACGCTTTGCTCCCTCGTAGAGGCGCGCGTTGTCCAGGATCATGGTCAGCTCGTTGCTGATCAGGTTGAGGATGACGGGAGCGTCGCGGCGAAATGCCGGGCTGGGGGGTCCGGCCACGACCAGTACGCCGATGACCGTCTTGTGGGCGGTGAGCGGTATATGGACGTAAGCCGGCCTGGGTTGTTTCTCCCCGCCGGCCTCGATCACCCTGTCCTGGTTGAGGACCACGCGCTCGATGAGGGACGGATCGGAGGCCTTCCATGCGTATCCCGTCGCCACCTGGATGGTCTCCAGGGCCAGTTCCTCCACTATCTCGGCGGGGCACGCCTGATTGATGTAGATGTACAACTCCTGCTCGGCGAAGAACAGCAGACTACCAGCGGTGTAACTGAACAGGTTATCGAGGATCTCGAAGACCGAATTGACGGTCTCGGAGAAGTCCTGCAGGGAACTGGAGAGGGATGCGATGTCATTGAGTATGGTGGTCTCGTAGAGCTTGCGGTCGAGGAGGTCGGTTATCTTGTCGATGACGTAGTCCTCGGTCACGTCCTTCTGTCTCTTGCGGGAGAGCTCTCTTGCCTCCTCGTATGCAACGGACTGAGAGAGCAGCTCATCCACCTTCTGCAGCAGATGCTCCGGCTTGAAACCCTTGGTTATGTAGGCATCAGCTCCTGTCTTCAGCCCCCAGAACATATCGCTCTGGTGCTCTCTGCCGGTGAGCATGATCACCGGCATCCACGAGGTGAGGGGATCTTCCTTGAGCAGCCGGCACACCTGGTAGCCCTTGATCTTGGGCATCTCCACGTCCAGGATCATGAGGTCCGGCAGGACCGAGAAAGCCTTGATCGCGGCCTCGATGCCGTCCCAGGCGACGTCGACTTCGTACCCCGCCTGCTCCAATATGGAACTGGTGACCTTGACCACCAGCTTGTTATCATCGGCAAGCAGCACGTGCCCTTTCAAGCCCATGGTTGTCTCTCCTGTACGATCGGATTGTGCGCTTGATTTATCGGCGCATAAGCACGCGAGGTTGAACGCAAAGGGCGGTGATATCGGTTTGCGGTCCTACAGCCCTTCCACGGCTCGGAGCAGCAGCTCGACCCTGCCGCCCTCCTGGGCCGCGGCCAGACGGCAGGCTTCCTCGCTGGTCACTTGCAGCAGTATGCTCCCGCCCGCGTAGTCCTGCGAGGTGACCGACCCGACCTCACCGACTGCACTGACCGGGATGCCGTAAACGCTGAGGACCTCGATGTTCTCCAGCACAGGGACCGCGCTATCATCCGTTACGGCCAGGATATCGACGCGGCTGCCCGCGTGGAGCTCCGCGGCGGGAAACGACACCGCGGACGCCGCGAGCGCGTAGGCTCGAAAGCCCCTGTCGAGGGAGTCCATGGTCATGCTGCCCGCCCCCGGCGGCAGCAGCGAACTCTCGAGCAGGGGCTCACCGGCTTTGACCGCGCAGCGCAGGGTTGCGCCGCTCACCGCGGCGGAATCGGTGTAGGTCCCGGGCAGCAGGTATAGATCGGGAAAATCGACGACGGAGAGGGCCGATGCATCGAGCACGTCTCCCGCCCCCAGATCCCTGGCCGCCACCACCAGCTGCACCAGCCTGCCGCTCTCGGCGATGCGTGAGCGCAGTCCCTGCAGGTAGGCCAGGAGGCTCAGGGCGGCGAGCAGCGCCGCTGCGATCGAGACGATCAGGTAGAAACGCGAAGAGCGGTGTGAGAGCTTGAGCATGATAGGTCCTTTCCTGGTATCTCGCAACATCCATGCGGTCGATCTTCATGGGCTGATGGTTGGGAGCAGGTGATACGGGCGGGGACGTACGGGGATCTCCGGCCTGGTCACCCCCATCTTTTCATCTCGAGCCCGTCCTACCTCAAGGGGATGAACTGATAGAGGTTGGTGGAGGTGTCCAGCAGAAGGAAACCATGGCGCAGGAGCTCTCCACCGCAGACGATCTTCACCGCCTCCTGTGCCTGCAGTGAGGCGACGAGGGCGGGAGTGGTGGGAGGGTTGCCCTCGAGCATCTCCACCCCCCGGTCCTCGCTGTCCGAGTAGAGCGTCCGGAGGCCTGGGTCGCCGGGGAATATGGTCATCACCTGGCCCGAGTTGCCGGCGATGGCGCCGTGCACCAGGGGTATTCCAAGTCTCGCGCAGCCTTCCTCCAGGGCCAGGCGGGAGGATACGTTGTCGAGGGCATCGATGACCAGGTCGGCACCGCGGAAAACCTCGGGGATGTCGGTGGGGCCAACGAAGCGGTGATATGCGGTGACCTCCAGGGAGGAGTTGACCTCCGCTACTCTCTCCGCCGCTGCATCCACCTTGGCCCGGCCCAGGCCGGACTCGGTGGACAGGAGTTGCCGGTTGAGGTTATCTTCCTCGAACGTGTCCCCATCTACCAGGATGAGGCGTCCCACCCCGAAGCGGGCCAGCGCCTCGGTGACATAGCCTCCCAGTCCACCGAGCCCGCATATTCCTATGCAAGAGCGGAGTAGCTTGAGCTGGCCCTCTATACCGATGGTGCCGATATTGCGCGTATAACGTACGGGAACGACGCCGCCCTCCAAAGCGGCCATCTCGACCTCCAGGGGCCGCAGCCCCGTTTCGGAAGCCAGGCGCCGGGTGTCCACGAGGCTCAAGAGGAAAGCCCCGCCATCCCCCGGGGACCGTGACGCCACCTTGATCGCCTCAAACAGGTCATCGCTCATGAAAGAATTATATAACATGTCCAACTTATATACAAGAGGAAGGGTCTTTCGTTCCCCCGCCCCGATCCATAACCCACCTGTCTGCTCAAGACGATCCGTCTTTTCCCCGTAGGGTGGGGTCCAGGTCTCGAGTCTCATCGCCGAGGTATCGCCTGTAGCTGAGGTCACGATGAGACTCCGAGACCTGGACCCCACTTCCCATCAACCTGGTTCCGCTCTATAAACGGCGGGTCTGCCCACCTTGCCTCGTTCTATCACCCGCCCACGAGATGTGTTGCATTTCGCGCCAAAGGCGCGAAATGTCAAGACTGAGCCCTCACTCACATACCAAAGCCAGCGATGCGCAGCGCTGTGTGCCAGGATTTATCCTGGCACCAGTCGCCGTTACCTCCAACCTGGTCCCGAAACTTGACAGCCCTGCCGTTTGAGGCCTGCGCCTATTCCAGGGCCGAGGACCGCAAATAGAGCGGGGCCGGTCCTGGACCTGGCCCCGCTGTTTCTTGCGGTTGGGCTGTCAGCCTACACTTTCCTGGCGAGCTCCTTCATCACCTCTTCCGCCTCTTTGACCGTCCTCTCGATGACTTCCTTCACGGTGGGGATGTCGTGCATCAGGCCGGTTACCTGTCCGACCGGCAGCACGCCGTGTTCGGTGTCGCCTTTCTCGGTCGCTAGGCGTATCTGCTTGAAGGCGTTGGCCATGAAAGCCAGCTGGCGGGCGTTCTCCCAGCCCGAAGCCAGCACGCCCACGAAAAGCTTGTAATAGGGGAGCTTGATCATCTGGGCGATGGAACGTGAGTTGGGGATGGCCTTGAGATAATCGATGGGGGTAAGGCCGTGCTTGATGGCCTTGCGCGCCGCCGGCGTGTCCAGCACCCGGCACCAGAGTCCGTCGAAGTTCTTGGAAAAGAGCGTGTCGTAAACGTCCTTCTCGAGCGAGAGCTGCTTGTAGTTCTCGTGCAGCGGGCTCTCCACCGTGGTCATGAGGCGGGTGCCCATGGCCACGCCGCCGGCTCCAAGGGCCAGGGCCGCCGCCAGCCCCCTGCCGTCGCCGACCCCCCCGGCCGCTATGACCGGGATGTCCAACCCGGAGGCCAGGCTCGGCACCAGGCAGAAGGTGGTGACCTCCTCGCCGTGGGCGGCAGCTTCGTTCCCGGTCGCGATGACGCCGTCGCAGCCGTAATCCTGGGCCCGCTTGGCATGGCGGAGGTTGGTCACCGTGGCCAGTACCTTGCCGCCGTACTCGTGGGCCATCTGCACGATCCAATCGCCCTTCCCGAGCGAGAAGTTGACCACCGGGACTTTCTCCTCCAGCAGCACTACCGCGTTCTGCGCGGCGCCGGGAAAGAGAAGAGAGACGTTGGCGCCGAAGGGCTTGTCGGTGAGTGAACGGATCTCTTTGACCGCGGCCCTGGTCTCCTCGGCATCGAGCACGCCGGTGGCCAGAAGTCCCAAGCCCCCCGCTTCCGATACCGCGGCAACCATCTTGGGGATGCTGATCCAGCTCATACCGGACAGCAGGATCGGGTGTTCTATTCCCAGGGCCTCGGTTAAACTCGTCTTCATATTGATGCTCCTTCCTCTCATCCGGATACCGCCTGATTAACCTCCCTGTTGCGGCTGGAAGCGTAGCGGACCCCTGGCTGCCGGCTTCGGGGTTGCGATCCCGCCGCTGTGGCCACAGGCCGGAGCATCCTCCCGGCCCTGCGGGCCACGACATATTATATCCCAAGCTCGGGCCTAATTCATTTTCGGGTCTGTTTCGCCATACGCCGGGCGTCATCCAGCACGAGTACCCCGATCAGGCGGCCTTCCTCCACCACCCACAAGAACTCCTTTCCGGAGCGCTCCATGAGCAGCATGGCCTCGAAGAGGGGCATATCGGGATTGACGGCATCGCCATGCTTCAACGGCCGTGCCACCTGGGCTACCGGCGTATCGGGCCACCGCGCTGGGTCGACGGATCTGATTTCCGCCATGCTCACTGTGGCCGCCAGCCTGCCCTGCCTCAATACCGGGAGCATGCTTGCGGGCGCCCTCTCCAGGTGCAGCCGGTAGGCTTCCTCCAGCGTGGTCGAGGTGTCCAGGGCGGGCACTCCCGGCCGCACCAGCCCCCGGACGGTCGCGTCCTCCAGGGAGAGGCGGACCTGCACCTGGTGATAGCTGCTGAAGGCCGCCTGGATGAGGAAAGTCCCCACGAGTATTAACCAGACGCTCGCGAAGAGAAAATCGTACGTGGCCTGGAAGATAGCGATGGCGAGCAGGGTCACGCCGCTGAGGATGAGCATCGCTCCCACCCCCTCACCGAGACGGCTGGCGGTGCGGGTGCTCCTCTCCAGATCGCCCCAGTGGTGCCAGAGCAGGGACCTGAGGATCCTGCCCCCGTCGAGGGGAAAGCCGGGGATAAGATTGAAGGTCCCCAGGGCGAAGTTGACTACCGAAAGGAGCGTGAAGCCGAAGGAGACCGTGCCGGCGTCCAGGCTGTATGCGAGGTAAGCGGCCCCCCCGAAGATAAGACATAGTACGTAGGAGCAGAGCGGGCCCGCTACGGCCATCTTGAACTCCACACCGGGTGAGGGCACGTCGCGGTCCATCTGGGCCACCCCCCCGAAGACGAAGAGGGTGATGCGGCTGATGGGGATGCCGTTACGGTTGGCGACCAGGGAATGGGAGAACTCGTGCACCAGCACGGAGATGAAGAAGAGGAAGGTGGTGACCACCGCCATGGGTATGTAAAAGGCCGGCGAGGAGGCCGTGCTGACCTGGAAGAGATATACGTTTACCCACAGGAGGATGAAGAAGACGATGAACCAGCTCCAGTGGAGGTAGACCGATATCTCTCGGAAGCTCGCGATGCGGAAGCCTTTGCGGGGGATCACCGGACGCGTCTCGGTCCTAGAAGTGCTCTACGATCTCGATGGGGCTGATGGTCGCCTCTTCGAGCATGGATGGGCAATCGCAGGAGATGTCCCCGGCAATGGCCGGCACCATCTCTTTGAGCAGGAGCAGCATCTTTTCGTTGTTCTCTTTGAAGACCCGGCTGACCTCGTCGGCCGTGACCGACTTGGCCCCCTTCTCGTCGGCGATCCATACATCCCAGTCGGTGACCAGGGATATGTTCAGGTAACACATGCCGGCCTCCCTGGCCAGGACCACCTCGGGATACTGGGTCATGTTGATCACGTCCCATCCCAGGGAGTGATACCATTTGCTCTCGGCGCGGGTGCTGAAACGGGGCCCGTGTATGATCACCGCCGTGCCGCCGTCGCGGCAATCTATGCCGAGCTTCTCCGCCGTCCGCGAGCATATCTCGCGCATGGCGGGGCAGTAAGGTTCCGCGCAACTGATGTGCACGGCGGCGGGTCCGTCGTAGAAGGTGCATTCCTGCCGCGAGGTGCGGTCCACGAACTGGTCGCAGAGGACGAAAGAACCCGGAGGTATCTCACGCTGCAGCGAGCCGCAGGCGCCGGGCGAGATGAGGCGCTCCACCCCGAACTCACGCATGCCCCAGATGTTGGCGCGGTAGTTGATGCGGTGGGGAGGATACTGGTGGTGACGCCCGTGGCGGGGCAGGAAGACAACGCGCACGCCGCCCAGCTCTCCCACGGTAAAGCGATCGCTGGGGACCCCGTAAGGGGTATGTACGGCGTAGCTTTTGGCGCTTTCCAGCAGGGAATAGAAACCGGATCCTCCGAAGATGCCGATCTTTACCTCGGGCAGTTGCATAAGACCCTCACTTCACAACCTGCGACGGTATCAGTCCCCTTCGCTCTTTTTGGCGGCCATCTCCTTCTTCTCCGGGCCTTTCTCCTTGACCGCCTCGAGCTCTTTCTCTATCTTCTCGGGGCCGGGCTTGCCGCCCCCGTTACCGGAAGAGGAGCGGTTATCGGTCTTATAGAAACCGGAGCCCTTGAAGATGATGCCCAAGGGATGAAAGAGACGCTTTACCCTCCCTCCGCACTTGGGGCATTCCTCGACGGCTTCGTTGACACCGTGCGTGGTCTCGAACACGTCGCTGCATCCCTCGCATCTGTAATCGTATCTCGGCATTTTCGTTCACCTCTATCTGCCGTTTTGTATCTCGGCCCGCTCCCGGGCCGTGCGTATACTATCGACCCGGAAAAAGGCTCGTAGTCTAAAAATATACCTTCTATTCTTTTCCACTTCAACACTAACACCCCGGGCTCGACCCCGCCCTGATGCTGATTACCTCCACCCCGGGGTTGGACGCAGGGGCCGCGAGGACCGTTTTCCGGGCTCACACCGTGAGCCGCGCCGCTGACCATCCGGCAACTTGCCCGGACACCGCGGCGCCATTGCCGGAAGGCCGCCCGGCGATCGATGACCATACCTGGAGGCGGCCCTTCCATCCTGCTAGAATAGCGTAAAAGATGGAGGTACTCATGAGCATCCTGGTCGTTGGCTCCGTGGCCCTTGATTCTATCCGCACCCCCTTCGGAGAGGTAGAGGATATTCTGGGCGGCTCGGCCACTCACTTCAGCGTGGCGGCGTCTTTCTTCAACCGGGTGCGCCTGGTGGCGGTGGTCGGTGAGGATTTCCCACCCGAGCACATCGACTTCCTGGCCTCGCGTAATATCGATCTCGGTGGCTTGAAGAGGGTGCCCGGCAAGACCTTCCGCTGGAAGGGGTATTACGAGTTCGATCTCAACGATGCCCATACCGTGGATACCCAGCTCAACGTGTTCGAGGACTTCGACCCGGACATACCCGAGGAGTACCGGGACTCGGAATACGTCTTCCTGGCCAACATCCACCCCGCGCTGCAGCTCAAGGTACTGGAGCAGATGCGCTCCCCCCGCCTGGTCGTCTGCGACACCATGAACTTCTGGATCGAGAGCCAGCGCCAGGCGCTGCTGGAGACCATCGCACGCGTGGACTACCTGCTGCTCAACGACGCCGAGGCGAGGCAGCTAGCGGACGAGCCCAACCTGGTGGCTGCGGGGAGAAAGCTGCTGACCATGGGTCCGCGGAGGGTGATCATCAAGAAAGGGGAGCACGGCGTGATCATGCTCGGGAAAGGCGTGTTCTTCTCCCTCCCCGCCTACCCGCTGGAGACCGTCTTCGATCCCACCGGGGCGGGCGACTCCTTCGGAGGGGGCTTCCTGGGCTCTCTTTCCCGCTACCCCGCCATGAGCGATGAGGAAGTCCGCCGCTCCATCGTCTATGGCAGCGTCGTGGCCTCGTATAACGTGGAGTCGTTCTCTTGTGACCGCCTGCGGGACCTGACCGCGGAAGAGATCGAGGACAGGTACCGTGAGTTCACCGCGATCACGTGTTTTTAATCCGGGGGTCGCGAGGGAAGGATAACCTATAGCGGATAGGAAACCGGGCATATTAACTATACCTTCAGATACGGGAGCGAAGCGGAGAGCTTTAAGGAGGGGGAAAATGCCGGAGCAGTACCATAAGCAGCTCATCGAGCAGGGCGAGACGATCATCTTCGATAAAAGGCATTCATTGTGGGAGATCTGGAAGAACTTACTCATCGGGGCGGGAGCCATCGTCGCCCTCATCCTGCTACAGACCACATTCAAACCGAGCACGGAACCCGGGACCAACTGGGGCTATATCATCCTCATCAGTATCCTGGCCTTGTTCTTCATCGTCTTATACGGGGCCTGGCCCCTGTTCAGGCGGCGGAAACTGCAGAAAAAGCGCATGTTCATACCCGTTTCCATCATGGTCCTGGCTCTCGGAGGCTGGATCGCCCTTATGGTGTTCGAGAATAACGAGAGTTTTATCAGTGGATGGACCACCGTGGTATGGATAGCTTTCGTCGTGGTCATAATCATCTGGCTGATCTACCCCATCTTTGCCTGGTTCTTCGCCCACTTCGTCCTCACCGACCGTCGCGTCATCCTTTCCCAGGGGATCCTCAACAAGACGACCATGGCCATACCGTTGGAACAGTTGACCAACATCAATACGGTTCAGAACGCATGGGAAAGGGTTTTCAAGTACGGGGACGTGATGATGGAGACGGCGGGGGAGTTCGGGCAGCAGCCCTTCACCAATATCGGCCGTCCCCTCGAGGTAAAGAAGGAGATCTTCCAGCAGAGGGACACTCACATGGAGGAACTGGAAACGAGGCGCGGCAAGGAGGCGGCCAGGGAGATGGCCTCGGTCATCCAGGCGGGACCGGCGTCCGCGGCGCCAGCCGCCCCGCCTGCCGCCGCGGCGGCGCCGACGAGCGTGGTGGAACGCCTGGAGAAACTATCCGAGTTGCACGCCTCCGGGGCCCTCAGCGACGCCGAATTCCAGAAGGCTAAAGAGGAACTGCTGGAGATAGGGCCGGAGGAGCAGTAGCCCGGCTGGGCACGGCGCCCTGCGAGGGGTGCGGGGGTGTCCCGGCGACCGGGAGATATACGCGGCGTGATGTCGTGAGCTCGGGGAAGAAACAAAGGGGCAGCCAAAAAGCTGCCCCTCCTCAGAGCAAATATCCTAACGGTTCACGCAGACCGAGATTGACCGTTGTGATTAATCCGCGAGCTTCTTGGAGAGCTTGTCCACCTTCTTCTGCGCCTTGGCGCCTGTCTTATCGAGCTTCGCGATGCACTTCTCCAGCTTGGCCTTCTTAACCTCTGTCTTCTCCACGGTCTTCTCGGCTTTCTTCAGCTTCTTAGCCTTTCCCATTCCCCGCGTCCTCCTTTCGAATAAACCGGATTCATATGCCAGTACCAAAGAAGTATAGCATTTCTGGTTCTCCCGGGAGAAGACACGACCTTTATCTGCTATGCTCATTACTGATGAAAGCTCTGGACCTGGTGGACTATCACATGCATACCGCCCGTTGCGGACACGCCGTGGGGCGGCTGGATGAATATGCAGCGAGAGCGGTCGATCTGGGGCTGCGCGAGATAGGCTTCTCCGACCACTTGCCCCTGCTGCACATGGAGGACCCGACCCTGTCCATGGCCCAGGATGAGCTGCCCCTTTACGTGCGGGAGGTGGATGATCTGCGCGCCCGCTTTCCCGATCTTCCTATCCGGCTGGGGATAGAGGTCGACTACCTGCCCGAAACCGCGCCGCGATTGCCGGCGCTGCTCGATGCCTACCCCTTCGATTACGTCATGGGGTCTCTGCATTTCGTGGACGGTTGGGCGTTCGACGACCCCCGCAACCTGGATGGATATGAAGGGCGTGACCTCCTCGCCCTGTGGGAGAGATATTTCGACCTCTTGGGCGATGCGGCGGAGAGCGGGCTGTTCGATGTCCTCGCCCACCCGGACCTCATCAAGAAGTTCGGGTTTCGCCCCGCTGAGGATGTGCGCCACCTGCATGAAAGGTGCCTGGACCGCATAGCCGCTAGCGGTGTTGCCGTGGAGGTGAGCACCGCGGGACTGCGTAAGCCGGCAAAGAAGATCTATCCCGACGAGGAGTTCCTTCGTCAGTGCCGGGAGCGGCGGATCGCGGTGACCATGGGCTCGGATGCCCACCACCCCCGTGAAGTGGGTCAGGACTTCGAGGAAGCCCTTTACCTGCTGCGGCGGGTAGGATACGAGGAACTTGCCGTCTTCATCGGACGCACGAGGTCTTCGTTGCGGCTTCCCGTTTAAAGGGATCAATAGAGGAAAAAGCCGGGAGCCCGCCCGTTTTATCCCGCGGAGAGGACCTCCATGGTTATCCGTTCAACCTGGTCCTTGGTGAAGGGCTTCTCCAGGTAGTCATCGACTCCTTCCCGCCTGGCCTGCGCGATGGTCTGTGGAGATGAATAGGCGGTCATAAGGATTATCTTGATCCCGGGATATTCGCTCTTGATGATGCGCGCCAGCTCGATCCCGTCTACCTTAGGCATGCGTATATCGGCGAGGATAATATCCGGAGGGTCTTTCTTGACCATCTCGACTGCTTCGGCGCCGTCCTTGGCTTCCTGCACGGCAAACCCCGCCCGTTCCAGCCAGCGCGAGACGAGGTGGCGGACTCCCTCATTGTCGTCAACTATGAGAAGCTTGGCGTCAATCCCGTTCATGGCTGACTCCTCGTGTTGGAAGCTTAAGAATGAAGGTGGTTCCCAGGTCCTGTTGAGAGCGTACATCTATGTCGCCGCCGATGTCCAGCAGGATTTTCTGTACTATCGAAAGGCCCAGACCGGTGCCACCGTCCTTGGTGGTGAAAAAGGGCTCGAAGACGGAGGGCATTACCTCGGGCTTTATTCCTCCCCCGGTGTCCTCCACGCGCATCTCCACGAATCCGTTACCCGTATAGTGGGCCCGGACGGTGATCATGCCTCCCTGGGGCATGGCCTGCATGGAGTTCTCCAGGAGATTGAAGAGGATATGCCGCATGTTGTCTCTGCTCAGCATCACCGGCGGCAACCCCTCCTCGAAATCTCGTAAGATCTTGACATCGTCTTGTTCGTGGGTCCGCTGGAAGTCGGTTAGCAGTTCGGGGATGCTCGACTGCAGCACCAGTGCCGCTTCCTCGCCCACTGGGAAGGGCGACTTGCTGAAGGTCAACATGCCCGATATCCACTGATTGCTCAGGATAGCCTCGTGCTGGATCATGGTCAGCAGATGCTTGCGGTCGGGATCGCTCTCCTCCTCCACGAGTTCGTCGGCCAGCCCGATGATGGCGAAGAGGGGATTCTTGACCTCGTGCGCGATCTTGGCGGCCATCTGGCCCAGTATCGAGAGGTGGTCCTGTTGCCTCAGGCGCGCCTCCATGTCTCTCATCGCCGAGATATCTATGAAGACCATGGCGGCGCCCATGCGCTCCCCATTGGAGCGGTGGAGGGGAAAGGCGTTGAAGTTGATGGTGAGTTTCCTGTTCTCCGGCCCGGGGATGGTCATCTCGTGACGGCTGAATACGCGGTCCTCCTCCATGCTCAGGCGGAAAATAGCCTTGAGGAAGGACAGGGATTGGAACTTCTCCCTTTCCTCCACCATGTCTTCGTAATTGACCCCGATGACTTCCTTCGCCTCTATCCCCAGAATAGATGAGGCCTCTTTGTTGAAGTAGATAGTGTCCCCTTCGTTGTTGATCACCATCACACCCGCGAGCATCTCCTGGATGAAATGCTCAGTGTATTCCTGGGTGTCAGAAAGCCATTCCAGGGTCTTCTGGCTTTGTTGGTAGAGGTCAACGTTGATCATGGCCACGGCCAGCTCGTGACAGAGGCTGGAGAGCAGCAATATTTCATCCGACTTGTATTCGTGTTCCTCATAAGAGGCGGTGACCGCGATACCCACCATCTGCCCTTTGGCCTTGAGCGGCATGATTATCTGCGATCTAGGGCTCTTTCTCTCTGCGTAGGTCTCGGCGGCTTTCGGGTCTTCCGGCAGGTTTTTGCGGATGACCGTCTGGCCGTTCTGAAAAGCCTTGCCCACGGCTCCCTTCCCTACCTGGATCTTGAGGCCGCGCACCGCCTTTTCCTGGAAGCCGCGGTGTGAGAGGACCTGCAGGTAGTTGAGGTTCTCGTCCGGTATCAGAATCACGCCTATGCCGGAATTGGTCAGGGTGAGCATGACCCCGAGGATATTCGCCACCAGTTCCTCCAGGTCGAGAGTCGAGCTGACCGCGCTGACCGCATCGGCCAGTATCCCGAACCTGAGGTTGAGATCGGTGATCTCGTCGATGTACCCCTTGTTCTGCTCACGGAAATGCCACCACTCCCGGGCCAGATAGAACCCCAGGATGATCACGCAGGCGCCCAGTACCCCCTCAACGATATAGCTGATGGGAGAGGAGAGAACGGCGGAGACAGCGATCATCCCTCCCACCAGGATGGCGATGATGACGGTTAGAGAGATCAGGTAGCCTTTAGGCTTTTGGACTGCCTTCTCCCCGTCATCGTTTTTCGGCCCCTGCTTGTCTTTCATGGCAAACCTCTAGCGGACAGCCCGCCAAACTGGCTCTTTGGCCATCCCATCTGTTCCCTACTCCCTCTTTATCGGCAGGAAAACCCCGCATTTTAGCAGTTTATTCAACCCCGTACGAAATGCGGCGTTGGTGCCAATAGCAGGAAAGACAGCACACCTCGGCCGGACTGTGCTTTATCGCTAAGTGAAGATAAATGAATATAGGTCCAAGAATCGTGTATTTTCACGATGGGTTCGTCCATGGCGATGAGAACAACCGCATAACAAAGTGGTTAAAAGAAAACGGACTAGCCCGGGTGTCGTATATAGAAAAATCCACCGCCCGAGTTCGACAACACTCATCTGCACCCACTTCCCCGAGATCCGGGCATTTCAGTGGCTAAAAGGAATAACGAGCCGCCCAGGTGTCGTCTATATAAAAAACCCAGCCCGGGACATAGTGGTGCTCGAGCAGCCTCCATCTGCGCAACCACCAGCCCGGGGAACTGCGGGGTCGGTCGGAGCGCAACCGTGCATAGAAGTGGCTAAAGAAAGAACTCCGCCCAGGTGTCGTCTATATAAAAAACCCCGCCCGAGAACCAGGACCGGTCCGAACCAAAGAAGCGTGCATAAAAGCGGCTAAAGGGAAGAAACACATCCGGGTGTCGTCTATATAGAAACCACTGCCCGGGCTCGACTGGGTCGGTCTGAAGCGACCTTCGCGAGCAGTATATTCGAGAGAAAGCTGCGCTCTGGATACGCAGCCTGTGAGTGCGGAGCGAAGACCGTTACCCAGCGGCCCGGGCACACAAGAAAGCCTGCGAGTGCGGAGCGGAGACCGTTACCCCCGGGCTCGGGCCGTCAGAGCGTCGTGCCGGGCTCAAAGATGCTTGGTCAGGCGGTCCAGCATGTCCTGTGGCTGCAAGCTGGAGAGGTGATGGTACTCCGCCCCCATGGCATCCGCGATGCGGCGGGCGTGTGAGGGCACCGCTCGGCCCGCCTTGGTTTGGGCTGTCCCCGGGGAAGTATCGAAAACCAGGCAGGGGAGGTTCTGAGAGCGGATCTTCTCGGCAAGCTCCAGGCTCTCGCGCAGGGGATTATCGGAAGCGTAGCCGACATTGCCGTGTCCATCGGTGATCAGTACCAGCAGGGGGCCCATGTCCGGGTCTCGCCTCAGCTCCCGCCTTGCCACCAGCAATCCCATTGCCAGGCCATGATTGAGTGGAGTAGCGCCGCCCGTGGTCAGGTCCCTTATGCGCAGGTTCGCCAGTTGGATACTGGAAGTCGGGTTGAGAACGAGCTGGGCGCTTTCGTCTCTGAAGGAGATCAGGCCGACACGGTCTCGTTTCTGGTAAGCATCCACGAGGAGTTGGGTCACCACTTTCTTGGTGGTCTCGATGCGTTCCTGGCAGCCCATGGAGGCGCTGGCGTCGAGGATGAACAGGATGAGGTTGCCGACTTTCCGCCTCCTGATGGAGGTGCGCAGGTCCTCTTTACGGACGCCCCATGGCTGGTCGCTTCCCGCCGTCCTGGCGGCAGCGGCACGCAGGGTCGCGCCCGTGGCCAGGTTGCCGGCTACGACCTCTTCGTCCGAGCGCGGAAGGCGGTACCCGACCTTCCGCCCTTCTCCCGTTTCCGTGATCGCGCTGCTCCTCTTGCCGTTCGCCATGCGGTTCACCTTGGTTGCCAGCCCCTGCAGGGGGGGCGTCTCGATCTCCTTGCCGGAGACCGCTGCGCACTTTTCTTCCAGTGCCGCAGCCCGATGGCTCTCCTCTGCCGCCGCCGCTACCAGGGGCGTGTCCCCTGCCTGCACCGCTGTTGGCCGGTTGTCCTGCAGGGGGAGGTCGATCAACCTGCCCTTGCGCTCTATGATGCGTTCCAACCGCTCCATATCCTTGAACTGATCATCGAAGGGCGTTCTTCTGAGCCGGTGCACCAGGGCCATCTCTGCGGCCTCGTGTAAATGATCTTCGCCGATGTCCTTCTTCCCCTGCAGTGCGGCCAGGGCCCGGGCGGCCTGGCAAGTGGCGATATCTGCGCGGTGCCCACACACCCCGAGCTCCACTGCGATGCGCGCCACCAGCTCCAAGACGGCGTCAGGAAGCTCGATCTCGGGCAACAGCTGCCGCGCGAGCAGTATCTCGCGGCTCAGCGTCTCCTGCATGGAGGTGAACGAGGCCCGGAAGAGCTTGGGATCCGCGAGAAAACGCTGGCGGCGGCGGATCACCTCTATGCGGTCCTCGCTGGCCTTCTCGCCCTGGACCTCCACGCACAGCCCGAAACGGTCCTCCAGTTGGGGACGCAGCTCGCCTTCCTCGGGGTTCATGGTGCCGACCATGATGAATGAGGACGGATGGGAATACGAAATCCCTTCGCGTTCCACGACGTTCACTCCCATGGCGGCGGCGTCCAGAAGGATATCTACTATATGGTCGTCGAGGAGATTGACCTCGTCCACATAGAGCAGCGAGCGGTTGGCATCGGCGAGTATGCCCGCCTCGAACTCCTTGACCCCCTCCCTTACCGCCTTTTCCAGGTCCAGGGATCCCACCACCCTGTCCTCGCTGGCGTTCAGGGGCAGGGTTACGAAACGCATGGGGCGGGTGAGGATGGGGAGGGGTTCTCCCGCTTCCCAGCGCTCGCGGCATGATTCGCACATCTCTTCCGCGTTATGGGGATCGCATGAGAAAGGGCAGCCGGCGACGGTATCGATCTCTGGAAGCAGGTCAGCAAGGGCTCGTGCGGCGGTGGACTTCCCCGTCCCCCTCTCTCCCTTGATGAGCAATCCGCCGATGCCGGGATCGATGGCATTTATAAGCAGTGCCCGCTTCATTTTCGCCTGCCCCACAATTGCGGAGAATGGATAAAGGAAAAAGCCCTGTTTCATGCAACCGCCCTTCCATCTTTTTAGTACAATATATAGTAATTATTTGCGGCAATCAACACCACATATAGTCATTTATATGACGGCGAGGTTGTGCCGATACTTTCATTGTCGCAGAATTTAAAGGTTGTCGGAGAGGAGGTAGGTTCATGGAGGTAGCGGTGTCAAGGGTCGGAGACATGAATGAGATCGCCGTCGTGAAGGTATCGGGGGTGGTTGACTCCGAAACGGTGGAGCTGTTCGGAGAGACCGTCGAGGGGGTTTTCAAGGACAACTGCTACAACATCATCCTGGATATTGACGGACTGACTTACATCAACACCGCGGGATTGAGCATCATCGCCGACGCCTACAAGAAGTCAAGCTCGAATAAAGGAGGTCTGAAGATCCTGAGAGCTGGCGATGCCATCAAGGAACTACTCGATGTGGTGCGGTTCACGAAGATCATCGGCATCTTCGAGGATGAAGAGGAGGCCATCGGGAGCTTCAGGTGAGCGCTGAGATGATAGACGGAGTGGAAGAGGACGCAAGAAAATCATCGCAAGGAGCCATATCCAACGGGGATCTCTTCCGTATAGGGCGCATGCTGGCTACCACACTCAGTCTGACCACGCGCCTGGATCGCGTCGTAGAGCAGGCTATAGAGCTGCTCGAGGCGGACCGCGGAAGCATCATGCTCGTGGATGATGACTCCCGGGAGCTCGTGGTCAGGGCGTCTCGCGGCCTTGATTCTGCGCTCGAGTTCCGTATGCCCCTGAGCGAGGGCATAGCCGGATGGGTGGCCTCACACGGCGAGCCACTGGTCCTGCAGGACGTGATCTCCGATCGCCGCTTCGTGGGCACCGACCCCAGCGTGAAGAGCGCGCTGGCGGTGCCGCTGCGCACGGATGGGAGAGTCATCGGGGTGCTCAATATCTCCAACACCGCACGCAAGCGCCGCTTCAACAACTCCGACATGGAACACCTGAGCTCCTTCGCGGATATGGCGGCGGTGGCCATCGAGAACGCG
>Ga0209254_10002424_pt1 | contig 16942 bp, 8 predicted proteins | sample FrelakmetDIP11DI_FD_187148 | JGI IMG/M metagenome (GOLD analysis project Ga0209254, IMG submission 187148) | Freshwater lake sediment microbial communities from the University of Notre Dame, USA, for methane emissions studies - DIP11 DI (SPAdes)... | ecosystem: Environmental > Aquatic >... | reverse complement strand
CTCAGTCATTATTCTGTGGACGCAATTCTGTGGATTCTGAATATTGCTAATACGTCCAAGCCCCCATTAAATAGAAATCCCCTAATGGAAATGCCCCTACGCAATCTTCTCCTATTCGTGATGCTCATGGTTATTGCCGGCTGCGCCGCCTATACACGCCACCAACTGGACCAGCGCTATGGCGATGAATTCCCCGCCCGCTTCGATCAGCCACGCGCCAAGAGCATCTCCCCCGACTACTGGCATGACGTCAAGCCGATCCTGGATAACCGCTGCGTGGTCTGCCATGGCTGCTACGATGCGCCTTGCCAGTTGCAAATGGGGAGCTACGAGGGGATCACCCGGGGCGCCAGCAAGGACAAGGTCTACGACGCTGCACGCCTGCTGGCGGCGGAACCGACCCGTCTGTTTGCCGACGCTCACAGCAATGCCGCCTGGCGAATCAAGGGTTTTTATCCCGTGCTCAACGAGCGAACCTCCAGTGCCGAGGCCAACCGCGAAGCCAGTGTGATGGCGGGGATGTTGATGTTGAAGCATGCCCATGGATTCCCAACCAGCGGCGTGTTGCCAAAAGAGCGCTTCGATTTTTCCCTGGATCGTGACCAGCAATGTCCCGCTATTGAGGAATTCGGCCGCTTCGCCAATGAGCACCCCGAATGGGGAATGCCCTATGGATTGCCCCCCTTGCCGAACAAGGAGCAGCAAACCTTGCTGCGCTGGCTCGAAGCCGGGGCCCCCGCCTCGCTTCCCCAACCGCTTTCGCAGGAACAGCTCGAGCGGATCGCCCAGTGGGAGGCGTTCCTGAACGACAGGTCGCTCAAGTCCCATCTGATGAGCCGCTACATCTTCGAGCACTGGTTCCTGGCTCATCTTTATTTCGACGATCTGCCCGTCGGCGACTATTTCGAACTGGTGCGCTCGAAGACGCCGCCGGGCCAACCGATCCAGCTTATCGCCACGCGTCGTCCCTTTGATGATCCCGGCGTCGCGCACGTCTATTACCGGTTTCGCCCGCTGCAGGGCACTCTCGTGGCGAAAACCCACATGCCTTATGCGCTCAATGCCGCCCGTATGGCGCGACTCAAGGAATGGTTTCTCGACGAAACCTACCAGGTTACCGCGTTGCCCTCCTATGACCCCCGAGTGGCCGCAAACCCCTTCGTCGCCTTCGAGCAATTGCCGGTCCGATCCCGTTATCGCTTCATGCTGGATGAGGCGCAATTCACGGTCATGGGCTTCATCAAGGGGCCGGTTTGTCGTGGACAGGTGGCGCTCGACGTCATCACCGATTATTTCTGGATCGGGTTTATCCATCCGGAGCACGAGGACATGGATCGCAATGCCTCCTTCCTGACGAAGGAGCTCCGTAACGTCAGCCTGCCCATCGAGCAGCAAAGCGACGCACGCCTATTGAAGTGGCTGACCTATTCGCGCCAGCAGTCGGATTATCTGCGCGCCAAGAGCGAAGCCTTGAACCGAGACTTCAGCGGACAGAAACGACCGGACTTGTCGCTGCTATGGGACGGCGACGGGGTCAACCGCAATGCCGCACTCACGGTGTTCCGGCACTTCGACAGCGCCAGCGTGGTGCAGGGACTGGTCGGCGACCAACCCCAAACGGCTTTGATCATGGGTTATCCGCTGCTGGAACGTATTCACTACTTGCTGGTGGCGGGTTTCGATGTGTTCGGCAATACCGCGCATCAGCTCGAGGCCAGGCTTTACATGGACTTCCTGCGCATGGAAGGTGAGTTCAATGTGCTTGCTCTGCTGCCCAAGGCCCAGCGCAACGCCGTGCGCGACCATTGGTACCGCGACGCGCCCGAAGACGTGAAAGCCTATTTGAACGGCAGCAAGGCTTATTTCGCCCAGGAGACCGGCATCGCTTATCAAACCGGTCAATCCTGGCCGGAACTCTTGGCACTCTGGAAGCAACACCTGGCGCCGGTGCTCGACCATCGTTATGAGTTGACTGAGAGTGGCCTCGCCCCAGAACACCTCGACATCCTGAGACAGATGGCCAATCTCAAGGGTAAGGCGGTTTCCAATCTGCCGGAGACAACGTTCCTCACGGTGCGGGATGCAGCGGGCCGCGACTATCAGTTCACGCTCATCCGCAACAGCGCTCACAGCAACATCGCCGAACTGTTCAAGGAGGTGGAAAGACGCTTGCCGGATGAAGACACGCTGACGCTGGTCAGTGGCTTCTTGGGCGCCTACCCGAATGCGTTCTATCGGGTGCAAGCGAGTCGCCTGCCCGCCTTTATCAAGTCCGTTGCGAAGCTGAAATCCGAAACCGATTATGCGTCCCTGAGCGCCCGGTTCGCCATCCGCCGGACGAGTGCGCATTTTTGGCCCCATAGCGATACGCTGCACCTTGCCTACCGCCATGCCTCGCCGGTAGAAGCGGCGCTGTTCGACTTCAGCCGGCTGGAGAATCGTTAGCTTGCGTCTTCTCAGCTGTCAGCGATGACTGTTCAAGCGCGCGCTGAAATCCTGCTTGAAATAGCGCTCACCGATCTAAGCCAGCCGAAGCCGCGGATGATCATCATCACGGTTCCCGAATTCGTCATGAAGCAGCCTGCCGATGCGCCGAGCGCACTGGGACACACAGATGAAGGCCGGACGGATCGAGCCCATACCTTACCAGCGAACGTGTCGGGAGTATTGGCGATAGCGTAATGCGTCCGCCATGAAACGCCGTATTGTTCCGGCTTCGTAGCCATCCCGGCGGGCGGATTTCATGGCTCCGCGAACCATTCCGCCAGAGCCAATTCCACTTCCGGTAGCAGATGCAGGTGCAAAGTGTCTTCCGGGGCGAAGACGTTGGGCGCGGGGTAGATGCCGCTGTCCAGTAAATATTGTTCGAGGGTGTTGGCCGCTGGGTCAATGATCAGATATTCCGGCACACCGGCCGCTTGATAAGCTAGGCGCTTCGTCAGGCGGTCCTTCTTGGCGGTGTTGGACGAGAGAATTTCGATTACCAGATCGGGCGCGCCGTCCACATAGCGGCCATTGGCGAGCTTGGCCGGATCGCACACGACGATTACGTCCGGTTGCACCGCGGTGGTCGGGTTCAGCACCACGTCCACCGGCGCGGCGAAAACCCGGCATTCGGGCGGCGCTCCGCCGCCACCGGTCCGGTGCTCACGCAAACTATTCATTAGGCTTACATGAACGCGCCCGGATAACGCTTGGTGACGAAGGGTAGGCGCCGGCGACATATCGTAGACTTGCCCCTCGATTAGTTCCCAGCGGGTGTCATCGTCTGCGCTGAGATAATCGGTGAGGCTCAGCGGTCGGTGTTGAGGAAATGCCATCGGCTATCTCTCGGTCGAAATATCGGGTCGGGCTATTGTGTCACCAAGCTTCGCGGCGCGAAACGACTGTGCCCATTCGGCGGCCGCAGTATTCGCCTTTCGATGTCGGGTGGCGGACAAACGCCCTCTCACGATAATAACTGATCCAGTTTCTCGATCAGGGCGGGTTCGGGATGGTCGCGGAAAATGCCGGTATCCGCCTTGCCATGCGGATCGATGCCGCGCAGGAACAGGTAAAAGACGCCGCCGAAATGACGCGCGCAGTCATAGTCTGGCAGGCGCAGCTTGAGAAAGCGGTGCAGGGCCAGACAATAAACGAGGTATTGCAGGTAATAATGCTCCCGAGCCATCGCCTGGATGAGCCGGGCGGGCGAGTAGTCCTGCGGCCTATTGCCCAGCCAGTTGGACTTGTAGTCGGCGAGATAAAAACGGCCACCCGCCTCGAAGGTGAGATCGATGAAGCCCTTCATGTAGCCCTTGACGGTTTCGAAGCTGAGGGCGCGGCTCGCTTCGGCAAATTCCTTTGGCAGACCGAGGGCGGGATCGGCCAGAATACGCCGGAGTCCCGATGGCTCGAACGCTTGCAAGGGGTACGTGAACTCCAGTTCCGCCAAACGCTGGCGCCTGCCGATGTCGGCAAGCCTCAGCCCGCTGGCGTCAAGCGGGGCATTCAACGTGGTCTCCACCATGCCAGCCAAGGCCGGCGCCCAGACTTCGGACAGGGCGTGGGCCTTGAGCTTGCGTCGGACCAGGCGACTGAGGCTTTCCGTGTCGCGGATACCGAAATCCCATTCCTCGAAGATCGCATGCAAGCAGCGGCCCGCGGTCGCGCCGCGCGGAAAGGCAAAGATCGAGCCGTCCAGCGCTGCTTCCGCGAGTGTTGGGCGAGGCGCGTCGTAGTCCGGCGCTTCGCTGTGCCGCCCGCGGGCGAGTGCGGAAAAGCTGGTCATCTGCCAACTCGGACGCAGACTCCCCCGTTTGAAGCTCAAGGCTTGCAGGGTCCTCGGGACCGCGGGTACCGTAACGTAGCGCTTGGTGTCGATGGCGATCGGTCCGACGGTGACTGCGTCGGGCGTACGGGCGGCGAAATCCCGCAAGGTTTTCTCCAGGTCGGCGTAACCGAGCAGCTTGAACAGGGATTGCATCGTTCCCAGCGGATCGTCTGTCGCTTCATCGGGGCCATGCAGCAGCCAGGCCAGCGCCGAGGTTTCCATCTCCTTAACGTGTCCCCATACTATATGGCAGTAGTGCACCGCGCGGCTCAGGGCGACATAGAGCAGACGCAGTTTGTCGGCGAGTTTTTCCTGGCTGGCCAATACGCGGTCCAACGCAATGCCCGGTCCACCCAGATTGAGGACGGGGCGATAGTTACGCGCCGGGTCGTGGAAACAGACGTCCAATTCGTTTTTCTGCCAGAGTTTGCCGTCCCAGAGGAAAGGGCAAAATACGATGGGGTATTCCAGCCCCTTGCTGGTGTGGATGGTGACAATCTTGACGCGGTCGGCGTCGCTTTCCAGTCGCAACAAGGTTTCTTCGTCGCTGGTGTCCGGGGCGCGCAGCGAGCGGGAAAACCAGCCCAGCAGCGAATCTGCCCCCGGCTTCTCGTGACTGGCGACCTGCAGCAGTTCGGCGAGATGAAGGAGGTTGGTCAGTCGCCGCTCGCCGTCGCGGTAACGCAGCAGCCGCTCCGCGCTTCGATCTTCCTCGATCCAGCGGCGAAACATGGACATGAAGCCACGATTGCGCCAGATGTCGCGGTAGCGGATGAAGTCGTCGAGCAGTTTCTCCCATGCGGAGTCGTCGTTTTCCAGCGCGAAAATCCTCGCGCCGTCCATGCCCACAAGTTCGGTCGCGAGGGCAGCCTTGATGCGCGATTCGCGTTGCGGTTCGGCGATGGCGAGAAGAAGCCGCTCCAGCTCCACCGCTTCGGCCGAAGCCAAGACGTTGTCCTGTCCCTGCCGTACGCTGGGGATGCCGCGCCTGACCAAGGCATCCTGAAGCAGTCTGCCTTGCCGGTGGGACGGTACCAGAATCGCGATGTCGCCGCCGCTCAGCGGTCGGTCAGTGCTCGCGCCGACCAAGCGCGCCTTACCGCAGGCGGCCAGATTCAACAGCCGAGTGATCTCGGAAGCGGTGGCTGCTGCGGCAAATTCGTTGGCTTCCCCCTTGCCCCATGGCATCGCCTCGCCCTTGTCGTTGTAACGGGGTGGCATCAGGGCAAAGCGTAACGGTTCCGCGCCATAGTCTTCCACGTGCAGCGTCGGCCTCGCCTTTTCGGCCGGCTTGACCGGGGAGTAATCGATGGCCTTGAGCAAGAAAGGGTTGGGCGATGCTTCAAAGAGGGCATTTACGGCTTCAATCAGTTTTGGAACTGACCGCTGGTTGGTGGTCAGGGTAAAGCGGGAATTCGCCTGGTCGCGCGCTTCCAGGTAGCTGAACACATCCGCGCCGCGAAAACCGTAGATCGCCTGTTTTGGGTCGCCGACGAAAAATACCGGCAAGCCGCTGTCCGCGTATATCGTCCGGAAAATGTGGTACTGAACCGGGTCGGTATCCTGAAATTCGTCGATCAGCGCGGCCGGGTAACGCTCGCGTATGACGGTCGCGAGGTGCGCGCCGTGGTCGGCGTCCAGGGCTCCGGCCAGCAGGTTAAGAAGGTCGTTGTACGAAAGTAGTCCTCGCTTCTGCTTGCGAGTGGGCAGCTCCACATTGCAGTACTCCAATAGGCGGCGTTTGATATCGACCAACTTGAGCTCAAAGTGTTCGCGGACCCGATTATTGGCCTCGAGCAGGACTCGGCAGGCGTTGAAAAACGGGTGCTTCGGCGCGACGGCGTTCTTTCGTGCGCCTTTCTCCAGCGCTTCCGGCGTCAGTTTGTTCAGCCAGGCCGGTGTGCTCAGTGCCGGCTCGGCTGGGGTGAAATACGCGTCGAGTTCCGCAAACCATTGCGGCAGCTTGTCGCTCTTGTAGAGGACTTGACTAAGCGCGCTGGCTTGGAGTTGCCGCCCGATGGTCTCCCCTTCGTCCAACCATAAGGAACGGGCGGCACCATAGGCAGCGGTCAAGGCGCTGAGAAGCGTTCCGGTGTCTGGCAGCGGCGGCAGGGGAGCAATGTTGAGGTAGGGCTTGCCGAGATGGCCGCGGATCGCCTCCCGCCAGGCGTCAGGCGTTTGCCCGCCATCGGCCAGGAATCTTACCCAAAGGCCGGTAGCGCAGGTGGTTTCGCGCCGCCAGAAATCATCGACGATTTCCCGGATGATCTCGGCCTCGTCGGGAGTGAGCTCACGATCGAACTCCATGCCGGATTCGAAGGCGCTTTCATTCAGTACGCGCTGACAGAAGCCGTGGATGGTGAAGATCGCCCCTTCATCGAAGTTGCGAATGGCCAGGTTTAGCCGACGTGCAGCCAGTTCGCGTTCATCCGTTTCGGCGTTGAGCTTGAGCAGCTTGGCGCAGAATAAGTCTTCGGCTACGCGGGTTTCAAGGGCTATTAGCGCTTGCGCCAGGCGACGGCGGATGCGCTCCCGCAGCTCTGCCGTCGCCGCTTTGGTGTAAGTGACGACGAGGATTTGTTCGACCGTCAAGTGACGTTCCACAATCAGGCGCACATACAGACCGGTGATGGCCCAGGTCTTGCCGGTGCCGGCGCTGGCCTCGACCAGGTTCAGATTCTTCAGGGGAGTCTGAAAAATGTCGAGTTCGGGGAATTCCGCGGCGTTCATAGTCCCTCGCGCATGGCCGCACGCATGGGGCCGAGAAGGTCCAGGGCGACGGTCTGGAATTCCGCGTCCAGGGGGTCGCTCCCGCAGTAAGCAGTCTGATACCAAACGTTTTCCGATTCACCGTAAAAATTGGCATTGCGGAACTCCGGAGCGTCCCATTTGGCATGAGCGGCTCTCAACGCTTCCTGGGGGCCGTTTTCCGCTTCGGTCTCGACATAGGCCCAGGCACTCTTGACGAAGAATGGCAGTGGTTTGTGCAAGCCCTGCCAATAGTAAGTCAGCACCTTGTCGATTTCATTCTCCGGAGCGGCAACCGCCCCGAACGCAACAGCCTGGTCCATGCCGATCATCCGGCTGTTCAGGCTCACGCCGGTGGGTTTGATTAGACACAAGGCCAAATGCCGCAGCCAGAGAGCGAACAAATCGCGCGGCCCCAGCGCCTGAAGGCGATACGCGACAATACCTTGCGCGCTCACCCCGGACAGCAAGCCGGCGAGCGTCATACGCGCTGTCTCGAAGCGCAGCGGAAGGGGGTCGATGGTGGGCTCTGCCAGCAGTGGCAGCAAGATTGAGGCGGCCTTTTCGGCAACCGCCCGTTCCTTCGCAAAAAGGGTACGGCCAAAATTGCCATGGGGCAATGCGCCAGAGGCTTCGGCAAGCCGCCGCGCGGTCTCTGGCTGAAGGTTTCGACGCAATTCGTCCAGCGCGAGCTCTCGCAGCGCGTCCCTGCCGAAATAATCCAGGCCGAACGGTTCGCGGCCGTCGAAGCCCGCCTCGCTGTCCCGCAAACTGATGCCAAGCCGCCGGCGCAGCAAATAGCGGGCCGGGTTGCCGAAGAAATAGCTCAGCTCATCGAGGTCGACCGTGCGCCATTCCTCTTCCGCTTCCGGCAAAGCTGCGCCAAACAGGGGGCCGGGATCCTCCTCACCCATCCCAAGCAGGCGGGCCGCTTCCAGCCACTGCGCGGAGAAGCCGGGCCGTTTGGCATCGTTCACGAAATAGACCGGATTGAATGGTTGCAGCGGGTGTTCCGTGACAATTTGTCTCAAACAATCGCCACCCTCTTCCAAGAAGCAACTTGCCTGGACCACGTCGAGCAGATCGGAGACCAATACCGACGGCGGCAGTTTGCTGTTGTCGCGGATGTCGCGCCCAACGTAGCTGATGTACAGCATCCGTCGCGCTGACAGGATGGTTTCCAGGAACAGGTAGCGATCGTCGAGCCGTCGCGAGCGGTCGCCGCGGCGGGGGTTGCGGCCGATCAGGTCGAAGCCGGGCGGGCGGTGCTGGCGCGGAAACGCACCATCGTCGAGACCCAGCAGGCAGATCACTTCGAAAGGCAGGCTGCGCATCGGAACCATCGCGCAGAAGGTTACCCCGCCAGTGAGAAAGCCGCTGCTCCCCTCTGTCTCGCGCAGCTGTGTCGTCAGCCAGGTCTTGACGACGGAAGAACTCACCGGCTTGTCGAAGCCGGCCTGCTCCGCGAGCTCCCGCAGGAAATCGAATGCATCGCGTAACTGTTGCATCGTCTCGTCGTCTGGTTCCTCCTCGCTCAGAAACAGGCTATCAAGCATCTCGGCCAGCGTATCCGTCCAGTTATCGAGCGGAAGCCTGGTATCTAGTTTTGCGCTGTATTGCATCAAGGTTTCGACGAATTCGGCAAAACGTCCAAGCGTCAGCGCCAGCCCCCCCTCGATGTCGTCGTGAGGAAGGGTGCCTTCGAATAGGGGGACGCCGTCTCCTGCCGAGGCTTGCGGCAGCGCATAGCCGAGCAGCAGGCGTTGCAGCCCCTCGCGCCAGGTGTGATGCGGGTCTGGGGGAAGCGCCAGAGCGGCTTTGTGGGGGGCGTCGCGCGCCCAGCGGATGGCAGCATCACGGACCCAGCCATGGATTATGGGGATGTCGTCTTCGGAAAGTTCGAACCGCCGGCGAATGGCAGGCAGTTCCAGGAAATCCAGGACCCATTCAGCCTCAAACCGAGCGGTTGGCAGGTCGAGGAGGCGCAAAAACCTTTCCAGCATCGGGCGCTCCCCCAACCGATCCCGATCAGCGATGCTGTGAGGAATCAGCGGCGCGCCTTCCCGCGCGCCGAATACGGCCTCGATATAGGGCGCGTAGGCGGAGATGTCGGGCGTCAACACGACGATATCGCCCGGCTCCAGTCCGAGATCAGCATCCAGCAGAGACAGGAGCTGGTCGTGCAGCACCTCCACCTCGCGCATGCGGCTATGGCATACATGGACCTGCAGCGAGCGGTCGGTAAGGCTGACTTTTTGTTTGCCGGTTTCGCTCCGGTTGACCAGGTTCAAAATGTCCGCTTGGGCGGTCTGCAGGATGGTTGGGGATGGTCCTTCTGCGGCATGGAAAAGACTGTGGACTTGTGGGTGCTCAGCCGACAGGCCGTCGAAAAAGTCGCGGCCTTGCTTGCCGAGCGAGGCCAGCAAAGGATTGCCCACATCGAGATGGAGCTCGGTGGGGGCTTTGTCACCCATCAGCCGGGCGATCTCGTGGCTGTCCCGAATCTCGCCCCAAGCCTCCTGGCAGGGATTCAACACGAACAAGCACACAGCGATGCGCTCGGCCAGCGCCCGGATCACATCAAGAAAGACGGGCGGCAGTGAGGAGATGCCGAACAATATGATTCTTTCCGGCAAACTTTCGGCCGGTGCCGCAGCCGGGAGATGTCGTAAGAGGATCTGCACGAGTTGGGCACGGTGGGGTTCCGGATTCGAGTCCCGCAGATCACGCCATAACAGCGCCTGCCACGCCTCGTCGGGCCCCAGTCCAAGGAGTTCATCGCGTTCCCAGGCCGCGATCCAGTCGGGCCGGTAGACCAGGTATTGATCGAAGACATCGGCAATCCGGTGAGCCAGCTGGAAGCGGCGTAAGTCATCGCCGCTCTTGATATAGTGTTTTAGTCGCGGCGCCTGTTCAAGTTTTTGGTCGGCGGCAAGCCAGTTCATCAAACGCCAAGTGAGTGTCTCCGGGACGTAAGCCGAACGCTTGGGCAAATCACCGAGTACGTCGCATAAGAGTTGCCACAAGAAAGAAGCTGGCAGTGGGAATCGGATGTTGGCGCAGACGCCATGCTTTTCCGACAGCCTAAGTGCGATCCAGCGACCCATACCCCTGCTCTGGACGATCACGGTTTCGGGCGCAAGCGGAGATTCCATCGGTTGTGCGACCACGGCCGCCAGCAGTTCGAGAAGGATTTCAAGCCGGTTGGATTGATATAAATGAAGCATGGACTTGAAGGGCTGTGAGATAGTTCTTCATCTTAACCAAGATAGATAGACTTCCGATGATTTTCTGTTCAATGGCTTCCTTGCGGACGGACTTTTTCCCTAGCCGGGGCCGGTTGCCGGAGCAAGCCTTTCCTCTTCTGCCCCATTTCTCCTGCCCGCGTCGCAAGGCATGAGGCGGTCAACTCGGCTCGAGCCTGAGGCGTACCCCCGGTTTCGTAACTACCCATTCGGCCGCTTTTTCCGCGGGTTGCCGGCCGCAAGGCTTGTCTTGGATGCGCTTTCGAATCGTGTCATCCGACCGATTTTGGAAGTCGGAAAATCCAGCTTGACTTGAGTGCAGTTGGTTTCTATATTTGCTTTCGAGTGGTGTGAAGTGGAAAAAAATGGAATTTAATGGGGAGTGGCAATTTTGTTCCGGGGCGTCAATTCCATCAATCTTGATGAAAAAGGCCGGTTGGCCGTTCCGACCCGCTATCGGGCGGAGTTGCAGGATTGTTGCGACCATCAATTGGTGTTGACCGTGGGGCTGGACAAATGCCTTTTACTCTACCCGATGCCCGAATGGGAGGAAATCGAGCGCAAACTGGTCAAGCTGCCTACCCTGAACAAGCAGACCAAGCGATTACAGCGCCTTTTGATCGGCCACGCGACCGAATGCGAAATGGACGGCCAGGGCCGCCTGCTGATTGCCGAACCGCTCAGGAAATTCGCAAGTCTCGAAAAACGGGTCGTCCTCATCGGTCAAGGCAACAAGTTTGAAATCTGGGACGAGGAAACCTGGAACCGGAGCCGCGACGAGTGGCTTGAAGAGGAAAGCCTGGAAGATCTGCAAAATCTTTCCCCCGAGCTCGAATCACTGTCTTTCTGATGCGCATGAACGACAGCGCGCACTTACCGGTCATGCTGGTCGAGGCGCTGGCGGGCTTGTCCATCAAGCCCGAGGGTTTTTACCTGGATTGCACCTTCGGGCGCGGGGGGCATAGCCGGGCGATCCTGAATCGGTTAGGGATGACGGGGCGTTTGCTGGCCCTGGACAAGGACCGGGACGCAGTCGATTCGGATGAGGCGAAAGAACTCCGGGAGGATGCACGGTTCACGATCGAGCATGCCAGTTACGCCGAGCTGAAGCAGCAGGTCGAACGGCAGCAAGCATGCGGCGAAGTCTTCGGAATATTGATGGACCTGGGCGTGTCGTCTCCGCAACTGGACGAGGCGGAGCGAGGCTTCAGTTTTATGCGGGACGGTGCCTTGGATATGCGGATGGATGCCAGCTGCGGCCCGACGGCGGCCGAATGGCTGTCCTCTGTGCCAGAGGGCGAATTGGTCAAGGTCTTGCGGCTATACGGCGAGGAACGCTTTGCGACGCGAATCGCCCGCGCCATCGTGGAAACGCGCAGGGCGGGAGGTATCGCAACGACACGGGAGCTCGCAAGGCTTATTGAGAAAGCCGTGCCGATGCGGGAGCAAAACAAGCATCCGGCGACCCGCAGTTTTCAGGCGATCCGCATTGCGCTGAATCGCGAGCTGGAAGAGCTGGGACAAGCCTTGCCGCAGGCAGTCGAGGTGTTGAGGCCGGGCGGCAGACTGGTCGTGATTTCGTTTCATTCGTTGGAAGACCGGCTCGTCAAACGGTTCATGCGCGAGGAGGAAAGGGGCAAGGCCATGCCCTCGCATCGACTTCCGCTGGCGGTGCACCGGCCCCGGCTCAAACGTGTCGGCAAAGCTCAGATGTCCAGCGAGGTTGAAGTGTCTGCCAATCCCCGTGCGCGCAGTGCGGTCTTGCGGGTGGCTGAACGGGTGGAGGCATGAGGCGCTTGCTGGCGTTGGTGTTAATCGTCGTGGTGTTCGCCTTGGCTGTGGTGTACACGAAATACCGTTCGCGCATGCTGTTTGCGGAAATTCAGCGCCTTGAGCAGGAGCTCGACGCATACGAGGTGGAGTGGGGACAGCTTCAGCTCGAACAGAACACTTGGGCCGAGCATAGCCGTATCGAAAGGCTCGCGCGCAGCCGGCTCGGCATGGTGCTGCCCCAAAGAGAATTGATCATTTATGTGAAACCGTAATTCCTTAAGGCGACTAGCAATGATGTTAATACACCGACCCCAGCTGATCGATGAGATGGAAGGCGCAGCGCGTTGGCGTTTTCTGCTGATCCTGATGATTGCCGCCATGATCACGCTGGTCGGACGAGCTGTCGACCTGCAAGTACTGGATCGGCAATTCCTTAAGCATCAGGGCGACATGCGACATGTTGGGGTGGTGCCGGTCCCGGCACATCGGGGCAGAATCATCGACCGGAACGGCGAGTTACTGGCGATCAGCACGCCGGTCAAGTCAGTCTGGGTCAATCCGAAAGAACTCGACGCCTCCGAGCAGGAGTTGAAGGCGCTTGGCGACGTGCTCGGCCTTTCGGTCAAGGAGGTTCACAAGCGGGTTGGCGACCCAAGCCGCGGTTTCGCTTATGTGAAAAGACGGATCAGCCCCGAATTGGCGGATCAGGCCATCGCCCTGGGTCTGACTGGTGTTTACGCGGATCGCGAATATCGGCGCTATTATCCGGCCGCCGAAGTCACGTCCCATCTACTTGGATTCACCAATATCGACGACAGAGGCCAGGAAGGCATGGAGCTGACCTACAACGACTGGCTGAAAGGCGTTCAGGGAAGCAAGCGGATTATTCGTGATGGCAAGCGACGCATTATCGAAGACGTGGAAAATGTCAAGCCCCCTGCTCCCGGCAAGGATCTGGTGTTGAGCGTCGATCAGCGATTGCAATATCTCGCCTACCGCGAGCTGAAAAAGGCAGTCTTGCAGCATAAGGCGCGCTCCGCTTCGCTGGTGTTGCTGGACGCCGAGAACGGCGAGGTGCTGGCGATGGTGAACCAGCCTTCCTTCAATCCCAATAGCCGGATCAGGCTGAACGGCAGTGTTTCCCGCAACCGCGCAATTACCGACGTGTTCGAGCCCGGTTCGACCATCAAGCCATTCGCCGTGGCCTGCGCCCTGGAACTTGGGCGGGTCAGGCCGGATACCATCATTGACACGACACCCGGCCAGATGCACGTGGGTCGAAATCTCGTCCGGGACGTGCACAATTATGGCGTGCTCGACGTCGCCCATATTCTGCAAAAATCGAGCAATGTCGGTGTCACCAAGATCGCCTTGTCGCTGCCTTCCAGCAAGTTCTGGGCGTTCTATAACAACCTTGGCTTCGGCCAGCCGCTGGATACCGGCTTCCCCGGCGAAACCAGCGGTAGCCTGTCCGCTCATCAGGGCTGGAATTCGTTCGAACAGGCGACCCTCTCTTTCGGTTACGGCCTGTCCACGTCCACCCTGCAATTGGGCCGCGCCTATCTAGCGCTGGCCAATGATGGCGTGATGCCGATGGTGGGGCTGCTGAAGCGTGACAAGCCGGCGGAATCGCATCGAATCATGTCTGCCAAGACCGCAGTGAGCGTGCGCACCATGTTGGAGCGAGTGGTAACGCGCGAGGGTACTGCGTTGAAGGCCAGCGTGCCTGGTTTCCGTGTGGCTGGAAAGACCGGCACGGTCAAGAAAACTGGCGCGAGGGGTTACGAGGATTCGATTTACATGTCCTTGTTTGCTGGTATGGCGCCCGCCAGTAATCCGAAACTGGTGATGGTGGTGGCGATCGATGAGCCCTCTGCGGGCGAATACTATGGCGGCGCGGTCGCCGCGCCGGTGTTCTCCAGCGTCATGGAAGGGGCGCTGAGGCTTCTGAACATCGAACCTGATCAGGAGGAAAGTCCAATTCTAATCACCGCGCATCAGGACGGCGCCATATGATGCCGGCACGGAATGCGCCGGCTACGCTGACTCTCGATTGGCTGCTCAAGGGGCTGGTCGAATGTCCCAATGCGCCGGTGGTTGAAGTACGCGGTCTATGTCACGATAGTCGGACGGTTCGAGCCGGCGATTTATTTCTTGCACTGGCGGGAAGCCGTTCTCACGGCATGCGACATGCGAGCGAAGCAATTGCCGGAGGCGCTTGCGCGATTCTTTACGATCCTGCAGAAGGCGGCGCCGCGCTTGCTCCCCACACAAGCGGCGTGGCCTGTCTGCCCGTGGCGTTTTTGGACCAGAAAGCGGGTTTGGTGGCAGACCGCTTTTTCGGCGAGCCGTCATGTCACATGCATGTAATCGGCATCACCGGCACCAACGGCAAGACTTCCTGTAGTCATTTTCTTGCCCACGCATTGGGCAACGATAAGCCTGCTGCCGTCATCGGTACGCTGGGTTGGGGAGTGCCCGGAGCGTTGCATCCTACCGCCCACACCACACCCGACGCCCTTGAAGTCCATGCTCTGTTGGCCCAGTTGTGGGGGCAAGGCATCAGGACAGTGGCGATGGAGGCCTCCTCGCACGGGCTAATTCAGGGCCGGCTAAACGGTGTGCGGTTCAGGGGCGGACTGTTTACCAATCTGAGCCGTGACCATCTGGATTATCATGGCTCAATGGAGACATACCTCGAAGCCAAGTTGCGCTTGCTGACGTGGCCAGGGTTGGAGTTTGTTGCTTTCAACCTGGACGATCCCAGTGCCGCAGACATCGGGAAGAGGGTGTCGGCAGGGGTGCGCAAGATCGGCTTCAGTTTGGGGTCGAACAGACCGGTTGGCGGGGATGTCGAGGTGGTGTCGGCCTCCGGGCTTAAGCATGACGCCGAAGGTATCTCCTTCCTGACGCGTTTTGCTCATTCCAGTGCACGCGTTGCGGCCCCGGTATACGGTGAATTCAATGCGGAGAATCTGCTGGCTTCCCTTGCGGTTCTGCTGGGAACGGGATTGGCCCTGGAGGAAGCGGCGCAGCGCCTGGCTCGCGTACGGGCAGTCCCCGGCCGCATGGAGCGCTTCTCAGTGCCGGGCAGCGCGGCCGTCGTCGTCGACTACGCGCATACGCCAGATGCCTTGGACAAGGTGTTGAGCAGTCTGAGACGCTGCTGCGAGGGGAGATTATGGGTTGTGTTCGGCTGTGGCGGTGACCGTGACCGAGGCAAGCGCTCGCAGATGGGCTCTATTGCAGAACAACGAGCGGACCGGGTAGTGGTGACGGACGATAATCCGCGGCATGAGGATGGCGATGCCATTGTCGCGGACATTCTGACTGGCTGTCGGAGCGCCGATATTGTGGTCATACGCGATAGGCGCGCAGCCATCGCATGGGCAATTGAGAATGCAGCCCCCGGCGATGTCCTGCTGGTGGCCGGCAAGGGACATGAGACGACTCAGGACGTCGGGGGGGTGAAATATCCCTTCAGGGACGGGGACGTCATCAACAAACTTTTGCGTGCACGGACAGAGTAGCGGGGCGGCCGGATGAATCTGCGGGAATTGAGTCGGATTGTGGAGGGTATTCACCGGGGAGTGGATGCGGAATTCCATTCGGTTAGCATCGACACGAGAACCTTGAAACCCGGCGACCTGTTTGTCGCCATTCGTGGCCAGCGTTTCGACGGCCATGAGTTTGCTGCATCGGCCCTCGCTGCCGGCGCCTGCGGGGCGATCGTCGAACGCCCGCTGCAACTTGACCTGCCTCAGGTGGTGGTGGCTGATGGGCGGCAGGCGCTAGGAAGACTTGGCGCTGCATGGCGTCAAGCCAGCGCGGCGCGGGTTGTCGGGGTGACCGGGAGCAACGGCAAGACCACCGTCAAGGAAATGATTGCCGCCATTTTGGGTGTCAACGATCCGGTTCTGTGGACGCGCGGAAATTTGAATAATGACTTTGGCGTACCCCTGACCCTGCTGCAGTTGCAGCCCGAGCATCGCTATGCCGTCATCGAAATGGGCGCCAATCACCCGGGCGAGATCGCCTACGTCAGTATGCTGGCGAAGCCGGAGGTGGTGGTGATCACCAACGCTGGTGCCGCCCACCTGGAGGGATTCGGCAGTCAGGAAGGGGTGGCCCATGCCAAGGGCGAAATTATCGCCTCCCTCGGCCCTGAGGGGGTCTGCATTCTTAATGCAGACGATCGCTTCATCGACCTGTGGCGCGCGCTGGCTGGGCAGCGAAAAGTCCTGACTTTCGGCTTCAATGTTGATGCCGACGTAAGAGGTCTGCCGGATTCGGTGAAGATTGGCTATGGAGATCAAGGTTTTCAGACAGGCTTCGAATTTCTTTATGCAGGCCGGCGCCACGCCATAAGTCTTCGGATAGCGGGCCGTCATAATGTCGCCAACGCGCTGGCTGCGACGACGGTTTGTCTGGCGCTTGGCGTGGATATGGCTCAGATCGCGGAGGGGCTGGCGCGCGTCATTCCAGTTCCGGGCCGGATGCAGCCGGTCCGGGGGGCGAACGGAGCGCTCCTCATCAACGATGCCTATAATGCCAACCCCTCTTCATTCAAGGCGGCCTTGGATGTGCTGCTCGAGTTGCCAGGCGAGCCCTGGGTGGTCCTGGGCGCGTTTGGCGAATTGGGCGAGGCCAGCGCGCAGTTGCATGCAGAGCTGGGACGTCAGGCGCGAGACAGTGGCGTGGTCCGTCTGTTCGCAACCGGACCCGATGCGGACAAAACCGCGGAGGCATTCGGCGCGGGTGCGCTGTACTGCCCGGAACAGGACGAGTTAACACGGAAACTCAAACCACAGCTACGCGAAGACGTAGTCGTTCTGGTCAAGGGGTCGCGCAGCCAGCGCATGGA
>Ga0209254_10002423_pt1 | contig 16945 bp, 9 predicted proteins | sample FrelakmetDIP11DI_FD_187148 | JGI IMG/M metagenome (GOLD analysis project Ga0209254, IMG submission 187148) | Freshwater lake sediment microbial communities from the University of Notre Dame, USA, for methane emissions studies - DIP11 DI (SPAdes)... | ecosystem: Environmental > Aquatic >... | reverse complement strand
CCACACATCGGACCCGATGATGACAGGACGATCGTCGCTGAAGCGCGTTTGCGGCATGGGTATGTTCCTGCGAAAGGAGAACACGCCGCGGCCATACTGGAATGGATGTGTCGAGAGGAAACGGGTCGGGTGATTGGTCAAACCGATAAATACGGCTGCCGAAATCGAGCAATACCGTCCAATCGAAACCGTGCCGTGAATCTCGCCTCCCCGCATGTAGGAGAAGGCTCCCATCTCGACATTACCGGCGATGGAAGTATTGCTGAGCCGTATTGGCGACTCGAATTCAAGGCAACCGGAAACCCCGACGCCCGAAAACTTGGCGATTCCGCGCCTGGTCCAGATGCGGTTCCTGATATTTCTGTAGAAACTCGTTTTGGTGAACATGGATCCCTGAAATCGGAGGATTTTCACGCCTCCTCCTCAGTTGAATTGTTGTCCAGGTTTGGCAAACCGGCAAAGCCGCGCAGAAAACCGGCGGTCAAACAGGCCTGGCAGCAGTATCCAGACAAGCCCGGAAGGTTCCGTCCGTCTTTTCACTTGCCGATGCAGAACTTGCCGAAGATCTCGCCCAGCAGATCGTCGGCGCTGAACTCACCGGTAATTTCCGACAGGGCGGACTGGGCCAGTCGCAATTCCTCGGCGAAGAGTTCGAGTTGCGCGGTGACCTGGCGTGCCTGATCAAGGTGCAATGCCGCACGTGCCAGTGCCTCGAGATGCCGGGAACGCGCCATGAACGCTCCCTCGCCCGCCGCCTGCCAGCCTGCCAACTCGAGCAGTTTCTGCTGCAGCAATTCGATCCCCGCACCGGTCTTGGCCGACAACCAGATTTCTTCGTCGGCCGCCCGCGGACCTTCCCTGGAAAGATCGATCTTGTTGTGCACGGTGAGACGCGGGATCTGCGGCAGACGCGCCAGGATCGTCTGCTCCTGTGCCGTCAGCCCGTGGGCGGCGTCCACCAGCAGCAACGCCACATCGGCCTTTTCCACCGCCGCCCAGGTGCGCGCGATGCCGAGCGTTTCCACCGGGTCGTCGGTTTCGCGCAGACCCGCGGTATCGATGACATGCAGCGGCACGCCCTGGATCTGGATCGCCTCGCTCACGGTATCGCGGGTAGTGCCGGCAATATCGGTCACGATCGCCGCCTCGAACCCTGCCAGACGGTTGAGCAGGCTGGACTTGCCGACGTTGGGCTGGCCGATCAGCACCACCGTCAGCCCCTCGCGCAGCAGCGCACCCTGGCGGGCCTGCGACCTCACCGCCGCAAGGCGGCGATCGATTTCGTCGAGACGGCTAAAAGCGTCCGCTTGCCGCAAAAAGTCGACCTCTTCCTCGGGAAAGTCCAGCGTCGCCTCCACCAGCATGCGCAAGCGGGTCAGGCCCTCGACCAGTTCGGCAATGCGTTCGGAAAACGCGCCCGACAGCGATCGCACCGCAGAGCGCGCCGCCGCCGCGCTTTGCGCATCGATCAGGTCCGCCACCGCTTCGGCCTGCGCCAGATCGAGCTTGCCATTGAGGAAAGCGCGCCAGGTGAATTCGCCGGGTTCGGCCAACCGCACACCCAGCCCGACGCAGCGTTGCAGGATCAGATTCAGCACCTGCGGCCCACCGTGGCCCTGCAATTCCAGAACGTGCTCACCGGTGAAGGAATGCGGTGCGACGAACAGCAGGGCAATACCCTCGTCAAGGGTAGCGCCGTCGCCATCCAGAAACCGACAATAGGCCGCATGGCGGGGCGCCGGTACATGCCCCAGAATCGCTGCAGCAATAGACGGAACGTCGGCACCCGACACCCGCACGACCCCCACCCCGCCGCGACCCGGCGCGGTGGCGATGGCGGCGATAGTCTTAGGTGACTTGTTTGCGCTTGCTGGCATGGCTGCGGGTAAAGGACAAGGGGGACGGAAGAACGGCCCAAAACCACGAACACGAGCCATTCTAGCGCGGCCACCCGTCGTCACGCTGCACTATCCCTTCGGATGTTTCCGTTCTCGAAAGAGCGGAGAACTCAAATTTCCCGTCTGCCTGCCGATATTCTCAGTAAGGGTGGAACCGAATTTCCATACAGACGATCGGGTTATACGGCCAGCGATTCAGACACGTGTCAGAAACCAACGCTTTCGCAACACGCCTCATCCAGTTGCCTGCGATCTTGCAGGTGGAGGGACGTGCGCCCTTTTTCGGCATGATTGCCAAGCTGACCGACCAGGGGCTGGCTTACGATTTTCAATCAAGCCTCCCCGATCGCCTGGTCGGCAGCAAGGCTCGCCTGGATTTTGATTTCAGGGACCAGCACTTTCACTGCGACACGCTGATTGTTCACATTCAGGGACAGCGTGCCCTTCTGACGCTGAAACAGGTACCCGCACCCGTCCTTTCCGTCCTGCAAACCCTGAGCCGGCAAGGCGCCACGAATCTGGCTGGTGGCCTTTCGATCCTTCAGATTCAGCATGCCTGCCATACGCAGTTCATCCAAAGCATGAAATCAGTAGTGGATGATTTCTATCAGATCCTGCCTGAAAGAATTGACGCCGCCCGCCTCCGGACATCACGCCTGACGGAGGTCGCCGAGCTCGATGGCCTTTACCCCATGCTGAGCCTGGAGCATGACGAGCTCACCCGCAGGTTGACCCTTGCCTATCCGATGTATCCGGAATTGAAAAGTGGCAGCCTGGCCGACGGTCAAAGCGCTGACCAGCTGGAACTGGTCGACATGGACAAGATGGATGACTGGGTACGTCGAACCGGCATCGCCCACGGCGCAGACGAATCCCTCGGTCCGATAGCCCATGAGTTCAACCAACACTATGCCGCCCTGCTGAAAAAGGACCGCAAGCAGGTTACGCACCCTTACCAGGCAGAAAGCATTCTGGCGTGTCTCGCCGAACGGCTCGAGCCGCTGGAGCTGGGTCCCCCTACCCGCGCGCTATGTTACGAAGTAATGTGCGAAGCCTTCAAGAAACATGCCCAGCCGCTCTATCAGGCCATGGCCGATATCATCGGCGACGTTCCCCTGCCTGTCCGTCAAGATCCGGCTGACGCACCCAACCTGGAAAAATGGCTGCAGGAATCCAGCTGGGGCGGTCCTCCCGGAACGGACGAAGACACGACGGCCACCCAACCGCATCCTGCCCAGCCAAATGTTTTGCAGGAGTTGCTGGCCCGGCTCACCGGAACCGGCGGCGGCCCGGCTGGTGCGCCGCCTCCTCACTCCACGCCGCCAGCGGGCATGACTGGATTGGTTCCTCCCCACGTCCCCGGCCTGTTGGCCCGCGATCGCGTACTGGGCCACTTCCTCCCTGACCTCGCCATTCCGGCACCGGGGGAAGCCCGGCCTCAGCCGGGCTGGACCCCACCCGGCGACGCCGGGCAAAATCTGGGCGGGTTCTCCGATCTCGACAACACCGCTCTGGAGGGCCTGATCGCCTTCAGGCAGCAGCCCCCGCCGATAGATTCGGGGCCGGAAAACCTCAACCAGGCCTCCCAGGTCCGCGCCCTGATGTTGCAGGCGCAGGGCCTGTTGCTGGAGTACACCCTCAATGGCCTAACGTACCAGACCCAACCCGACCACCCGGCCTGGACCCTGCTCAATTCTCTTGACGCGCTGCACCGGGGCGCCGACGATCGCGGCCAGTTTCTCGATCCCGCGATTCACCGTGCCACCAGTCTGGCCATGCAATGGTTGCTGGGGCAGGAGAATGCCGATGCCGCCCTGCAGCAGGTAAACGCCCTGCTGGACAGGATCAACGCGCAGTTTCATGCCCAGCAGCAATCCCGCCGCGCCCAACAGCTTGCCAGACTAGACCCGCTAAAGACCGACTCAGGCCTGATCAATACCGGCTGGTGTGTCGTCAAGGGCGAGGCGGAGGCGATTCCTTACGAAGTACTCGGGATGCACTATGGAAAATGGGCGTTGCTTAACCGGTCCGCCACCGCCTTGCTGGAAATCCCCGCCGAGCGCTTTCTCCACGACCTCGACGAGGGCCTGATCGAAGAGGCGGGCAGTTTCGATGAGCCCTATCTCGAGCGCATCGCCAACGTCACCCTCACCGCCAGCCTGAATGCGGTGCATGCCTATACCTGGCAGGACCCCGCCAGCGGCTGTCTGAAACGCGCCGCACTGATGGACGAACTGGAGCGCCGCCTGACCCACGCAGTTACCCAGCCGCCGACCTATTGCGCGCTGATCGAGATACCCACCATGCGCGCCAGCCTGTCCTCTCTTCCAGGTGACGAGTTGACGGTGATGCAGAAGCGGACCGGCGAGATTCTGCTGGAATCGCTGCAAAGCGGGGAGCACTGTGGCCGACTGAGCGATGTTTCCTTCATGATAGTGTTTTCTCCGCAGAACCCCGCGCACCTGGCCGAGCGGCTCACCCTCCTCAAGATCGAGCTGGAAAGCCTGCACCCGGAATGGAAGATGCTCGGTGCCGTGGTCCCGCTGGCAGACAGCGAGTCCGATTCCGCGCCCACGCCATCGAATGTCCTGCGGCGTGCCAACCAGGCGTGCGCCCCGCTGCGGCAGCAGTCCGGATTCGACCTGTCGTGTCTCAATACAGCGAATGCCAACATCGTGCAGGATGACGCCTTGCCCTATCCCGCACTCTATCTGCGCTGCCAGAAGATCTCTGCCTGTACCGAAGGCGCGCTCTCGCACTACGAAGTCCTCCTCGGCGTGGATCAGGAACAAATCCCCAACCACACCACCCAGAGCCTGGTGGTGATGGCTGAACAGACGGGACGCATCCAGGAACTGGATATCTGGGTATTGCGGTCAACGCTTGAATGGATGGGCCAGAATGGTCATCTGATCGCGGAGCTCAGCGGCCTGTCGGTCAACCTCTCCGGTGCCAGCCTGACCGTACCGCAGCATGTCGACGCCATGGTGGATCTGCTGTCGGAGTTTCCCGATGTAACCGGCAAGCTGATCTTCGAAGTCACCGAGACCGCCGCCATCGGCAATCTGGATGCGGCTGTCCGTTCGTTGCGCAAGCTCCGCCGGCTGGGTTGCCGGATCGCGCTGGACGATTTCGGCAGCGGCTACAGTTCCTACAGCTATCTGCGCAGCCTGCCGCTGGACTATCTGAAGATAGACGGCACCTATATCCGCAACATCCTCAGCGACAAGACCGACCAGGCGCTCACCGCCTCGATGGTCGACGTGGCGCACGCCCTCGGGCTCAAGGTGATTGCCGAATTCGTCGACAGCGAGGGCGCCTATTCCTGGCTAAAAGCCCAGGGCGTGGACTACGTTCAGGGCTACTGGGTGCACAAGCCCCAGGCGCTCAACAGCCTGGTTCTGCACTGAACCTCAGGCCTTGCGAGCTTCCGCGCTGACAACCTGACGGTTGATCGCCCATTGCTGCGCGATCGACAGGATGTTGTTGACGACCCAGTAAAGCACCAGTCCGGCCGGGAAGAACACGAACATCACGGTGAAAGCGACCGGCATGATCATCATGATCTTGGCCTGCATCGGATCCATCGGCTGCGGATTGAGCTTGACCTGGAGAATCGAGGTGATGCCCATCACGATCGGCAGGATGTACCAGGGGTCGGGCGCGGTCAGGTCGGTGATCCAGCCCAGCCAGGGCGCGCCGCGCATTTCGACCGCGGCGAGCAGTACCCAGTAAAGCGCGATGAATACCGGAATCTGGATCAGGATGGGCAGGCAGCCGCCAAGCGGATTGATCTTCTCCTTTTTGTACATCTCGGCCATGGCCTGATGCAGCTTGGCGCGATCGTCGCCGAAAGTTTCCTTCAGCTGCTGCAGACGCGGCGTGAGCTTTTTCATCTTGGCCATCGACTTGTAGCCCGCTGCCGACAGCGGATACAGCGCCAGCTTGATGAGAATGGTCAGAATGATGATCGCCCAGCCCCAGTTACCGACGATGCGCTCGATTTTTTCCAGCGACCAGAAAATCGGATAGGCCAGCGGCGTCAGCCAGCCGTAATCACGCGAGAGATCCAGACCGGGCGCCATTTTCTCCAACACGACCTGGGTCTGCGGTCCGGCATACAGCGGAAGGCTGAAGGTTTTTTCCTGCCCCGGCGCCAATTGGCCTTCGCTCAGGATGACGCCGGCCGAATACAGGCCCTCACCCAGCGAGCGGGTGTAGTACTCGCGCTTGATACCCTCGCGCGGCAGCCAGGCCGAAACAAAGTGGTGCTGGATCATCCCCACCCAGCCATCGTTAGCGGTTTTTTCGTGCTCGGCCTTGCCCTTCACGATGTCTTCAAACTTGACCTTCTGGAACTTCTTGGCGTCGGTATAGAACGCCGGGCCGGTGTAGGTGTAGAGAAAGAAGGACTCCCCGCGTGGCGCTTCACCGTGACGGGTGAACTGGTAATACGGCGTCAGGTCGATGGGCGTGGAACCCTGATTGACCACGCGGGTTTTCAGTTCGATCTGGTAGCTGCCACGCTTAAATAAGTAGGTTTTTTCGATGCGCACGCCCGTCGCCGGATCGTCCCACACCAGGGGCACTTCCAGTTGGGTCGCTCCGCCGGTAAAGCGATACGTCCCGGGATTGATCCGGAACGGCGTGCGGTGGGTCGGCATGCCCTGCCCTACCAGGCCGCTTTGGGCCAGATAAGGACGGTCCGGGCTGTCCTCGAACAGCGTGAAGACCCTGGTCTTGTCTTCGGTTTCACGATAGGGCAGCAATTGCAACCTGCGCAGGTCACCACCGTTGGCGTCAATCTCGGCCCGCAGCACGTCTGTTTCGACCACGGCGCGTTCACCCCGGGCAAAGCCGCTCTGTACCGGCGCGCTGGCTGGAACGGCGGCGGGGGTACCGAGCGCCGGACTCGGCGTCGGGACGCCAGTCTGTCCGGTAGCTTCCCTTGCAACCGGTGCCGGTACAGGCTCCTGCTTGGATTGCCAGGCTTCCCATAGCAACAGCAGGGAGAAGGAAAAGACGATGAAGAGAATCAGCCGCTGGTTATCCATGGGGAACGCTTTAATTGGGTAAGACGGGATTTGACGCCGACACGGCTTCTGCCGCTGGCCATTTTTCCATGGCTCGATGACCGGCGCGTTTCAGGGCGCGACCCAGATCGCGCGCCTCGTCGCCCGGCTTTGGCTTGTCGATCAGCCGAACCACAAAATCACAGGCAGGCAGTTCATCCAGATTTAAACGAAAAGATTCCCGGATGCAGCGTTTGACCCGGTTGCGATCGACGGAACGTGGCAGCTGCCGCTTCGATATCACCATACCAAGGCGCGCATGCCCAATTTGATTGGGCCGCGCCAGAACGATCAGGCAATCCGTGCGAGCCCGCTGGTTTTCACCAAAGACCTGGTCAAATTCCGCTTGATTGACCAGCCGCGCATCGCGAATTCGCACCTGACCGGCTGTTATCGTTCCGAGCGCAAAGATCAGACAGCCAGGCGGCTCCGGCCCTTGGCACGACGCGCATTGATGATCTGGCGGCCAGCCTTGGTTTTCATGCGGGCGCGAAAACCGTGGGTGCGCTTGCGACGAACGGTTGAGGGCTGATACGTGCGTTTCATGCTGATTCCTTTCGACTGGACCGGCCCACTGGGCAACGGCGAAATAAAAATGCGTTGAAAAACCGCATATTAGACCCGCCCGCCCCCGGAGATGTCAAGTTCGTCCGTCTCGTCGCCAGAGGATCTGCTTTCCGTGCCTGTGGATAACCTCGAGGAAGCGGAGTAAGATTCGGTCCACAAAACCATGCTTCTCTCCCCGCCTTCCCCATCGACCATGAATTCCTTCTGGGACGTTTGCCAAGAGCGCTTTCGCGCCAGCCTGACCCAGCAGCAATTCAGTACCTGGATCAAACCCCTGGTGTTCGACGACGCCAATGGCGAGGTGCGTATTTTCGCGCCCAATCATTTCGTCATGGACTGGGTGCGCGAGAAATTTGCCGAACTGATCGACAACTGGGCGCAAGAATTCTATGCGCGTCCGATCGCCATCACCTATGCCCTTGGCAAAAAGGTCGCCGCTCCACGGTCGGCTCCTAACAATCCCGCTGCTGATGCGATTCCTGCTGCGCCCGCAGCCTCCCCTGCCCCGCCCGCCCAGGGCGGATTGCGCCTCAACCCGGGGTTTTCCTTCGACAACTTCGTCTCCGGCCGCGCCAACCAACTGGCACGCGCGGCAGCCCTGCAGATTGCCGAAAATCCCGGCCTCGCCTACAACCCCTTGTTCATTTATGGTGGGGTGGGACTGGGCAAGACCCACCTGCTGCAGGCGATCGGCAACACCGTACGCAACGCCAACCCTGCCGCACGCATCAACTATATCCACGCCAACGATTATGTCGACGATGTGGTCAAGGCCTATCTCAACAAGCAGTTCGACGACCTCAAGCGGCGTTACATGTCGCTGGACCTGCTGCTGGTGGATGACATCCAGTTTCTCGCCAAGAAGGACCGGACCCAAGAAGAATTCTTTTACGTATTCAATTCGCTGATCGAAAACAAGAAACAGATCGTCATCACCTGCGACACCTTTCCCAAGGAGATCACAGGACTCGACGACCGCCTTAAATCGCGCTTTGCCTGGGGTCTGACCGTTGCCGTCGAACCTCCCGAACTGGAAATGCGGGTCGCCATCCTGTTGGCCAAGGCGCAGAGCGAAAAGGCCAAACTTGACGAGAATGTGGCTTTTTTCATTGCCAAACAGGTTCGCTCCAACGTGCGCGAGCTGGAAGGCGCGCTGAAACGGGTCATTGCGTTTTCCCGTTTTCACGAGAAGCCCATCACCCTTGAATTGGTCAAGGAAGCACTGCGCGATCTGATCGCCTCGACTTCGCGCATGGTATCGATCGAAAACATCCAGAAGACCGTCGCCGATTTCTACAAGATCAAAGTCGCCGACATGTATTCGAAGAAGCGCACGCGCAATCTTGCACGACCGCGCCAGATCGCCATGGCGCTGGCCAAGGAACTGACCAACCAGAGCCTGCCGGAAATCGGTGAGTCCTTCGGTGGGCGCGACCACACCACCGTCATCCATGCCTGCCGCAAAGTGGCTGAGTTGCGTGAAACCGAAGTGGACATCGGCAGGGACTATCTAGTGTTGCTACAAACCCTGACAGGCTGAGGATCAATTGTGGACAAGCCGGCATCCACCGGAAAGGGACCAGACTTGTCCCCATCTCTCCCGCCAGGCACAGCAGTTACCCACAGCATCGAAACGTTTTAACGCATTGTTTTTAGAACTGAATCCAGGCTGTCCCCAGTATTCGACCGCTTTAATTACGAATTTCAGGAAGATATAAATGCTATTAGTACAAAGCGAACGTAACGCCCTGCTGGCGTCTCTTTCGGCAACGGTGGGGGTCGTCGAGCGGCGCCATACCCTTCCCATCCTTTCCAACCTGCTGCTGGAAAGAAAAGCCGGTGCGTTGACCCTGCTGGCAACCGATCTCGAATTGCAGATCAGCACCCAGCTGGAGAATGCCGGAACAGGAGAAGATTTTGCGGTGACAGTCGCCGCCCGCAAGCTGTTCGATATCGTGCGTGCCCTGCCTGATAGTGCCAAGGTCAAGATCGACAGCAAGGACAGCCAGGTCGTGGTCAGCGCTAGCAAATCACGCTTTACGCTGCAAACCCTGCCAGCGGCAGATTTTCCGCGCATGGAGACCGGAGCCGGCCTCGGGGATGAGATCAGCCTGCCGCAAAAAACCCTGAAACATCTGCTGCAGCTCGTGCAATTCGCCATGGCCAGCCAGGACATCCGCTATTACCTCAACGGTATGCTGCTGGTGCTCGACGGTAAGACCTTGCGTGTGGTGGCCACTGATGGCCACCGCCTGAGCTATGCTGAAACCCAGATGGAGCAGGAAGCGACGGCCCGCGAAGTCATCATCCCGCGCAAGACCGTGATGGAACTTACCAAGCTGCTCGACGACTCTGACACGCCTGTCAGCCTGCGCATGGGGGCCAATCAGGTGACCATCCGCCTGCCCGATACCGAGCTGGTCAGCAAGGTGGTGGATGGCAAGTTTCCGGATTACCAGCGCGTTATCCCGACCAGTCAGCCGCGACATCTCGTGGCCAACCGTCAGTCTGTCATGCAGGCCCTGCAGCGCGCTTCGATTCTTTCCAACGAAAAATTCCGTGGGGTGCGCCTGGTGATGAGCAGCAACGCCCTGGGGATCGTCTGCAACAACAACGAACAGGAAGAGGCGGCGGATGAGATCGAGGTGCAGTACCAGGGCGATCCGCTGGACGTGGGTTTCAACGTCACCTACCTGCTTGACGGCATGGGGGCGCTAAATACCCAGGACGTCACATTGTCGCTGGGGGATGCCAACAGCAGCATGCTGCTGACCAGCGATGCCGAGCCCGGATTCAAGTACGTCGTGATGCCGATGCGTATCTAGGTCCGCAACAACCGGTTCTTTACTGAAACAGACTATTAGGAACACTATGAGCAACAAGCCTGACAACGCCAACGGCGGTTACGACGAAGACAGCATCCAGCAGCTGGAAGGTCTGGAAGCGGTGCGCAAGCGCCCTGGCATGTACATCGGCGACACCTCCGACGGCACTGGCCTGCACCACATGGTGTTCGAGGTGCTGGACAACGCCATCGACGAGGCGCTGGCGGGTTATTGCGACGACATCAAGGTCATCATTCACCCCGATAACTCGATTTCGATTTCCGACAACGGACGCGGCATCCCGGTCGGCATCAAGTTCGACGACAAGCACGAACCGAAGCGCAGCGCGGCGGAAATCGTCATGACCGTGCTGCATGCCGGCGGCAAGTTCAACCAGAACAGCTACAAGGTATCGGGCGGGCTGCATGGCGTCGGCGTGTCGTGCGTCAACGGCCTGTCGAAATGGCTGAAGCTGGTCGTGCGCCGCGACGGCAAGAAATACGCGATGACCTTCCATCAGGGCAAGGTGCTGGATCGCCCGGTCGAAATCCAGAATGGCGTGGAAGTTTCGCCGATGCAGGTCATCGGCGAAACCAAGAACCGCGGTACCGAGGTGCATTTCCTGGCTGACGAGGACATTTTCGGCAAGGTCGAATTTCACTTCGACATCCTCGCCAAGCGTATCCGCGAACTGTCCTTCCTCAACAATGGGGTGAAGATCGAGCTAATCGATCATCGTGACGGCAAGACCGAGAATTTCGCGCATTCCGGCGGCGTCAAGGGCTTCGTCGAGTACGTGAACCGCGTCAAGAACGTGCTGCATCCAAAGATTTTCCATGCCATCGGCGAAAAGGAAGGCATGACCGTCGAAGTCGCAATGCAGTGGAACGACAGTTATTCCGAAACCGTGCAGTGCTTCACCAACAACATTCCGCAGCGCGACGGCGGCACGCACCTGACCGGCCTGCGCATGGCGATGACGCGGGTGCTGAACAAATACATCGAGGAAAACGAGCTGGCGAAGAAAGCCAAGGTTGATACTACTGGCGACGACATGCGCGAGGGACTGACCTGCATCCTTTCGGTCAAGGTGCCCGAGCCCAAGTTCTCGTCGCAGACCAAGGACAAGCTGGTTTCCAGCGAAGTCCAGCCGGTGGTTCAGGAAGTGGTCGGCCAGAAGCTTTCCGAGTATCTGCTGGAAAACCCCAGCGATGCCAAGCTCCTGTGCAACAAGATCGTCGATGCTGCGCGTGCTCGAGAAGCCGCCCGCAAGGCGCGGGAAATCACGCGCCGCAAGGGCGTCATGGACGGTCTCGGCCTGCCAGGCAAGCTGGCAGACTGCCAGGAAAAGGACCCGGCGCTGTGCGAAATCTACCTGGTCGAGGGCGATTCCGCCGGCGGTTCGGCCAAGCAGGGACGCGACCGAAAGTTTCAGGCGATCCTGCCGCTGAAGGGCAAGATTCTCAACGTCGAGCGCGCGCGTTTCGACAAGGTCATCGGCAGCCAGGAAATCGCCACCCTGATCACCGCGCTTGGCACCAGCATCGGCAAGGAGGATTACAACCCCGACAAGCTGCGCTACCACCGCATCATCATCATGACCGATGCAGACGTCGATGGCGCTCACATCCGCACCCTGCTGCTGACCTTCTTCTATCGCCAGATGCCGGAGTTGGTCGAGCGTGGCCACATCTACATCGCCCAGCCGCCGCTCTACAAGGTAAAGCATGGGCGTAGCGAGCGCTACATCAAGGACGAGCACGAGCTCAAGGAACACCTGATGATCGAGGCGATGAAGGATGCCGAGCTTACCCCGATGGATGGCGCCATGCCGATAGTCGGCGAAGCCCTGGAAACACTGGCGCGTGAATACTTCCTGGCCGAAGCCGTCAGCGGGCGGCTGGCGCGCCTGTTGCCCGAAGAGGTGCTGCAGGCGCTGATGCGCATTCCGCGACTGAGCCTGCACGACAGCGGTGCCGCCATGATGTCCGAGGCCAGCCTGGGAGCGGCGCTGGATTCACAGCGTTTCGAAGTGGCTGCAGAGTATCAGGCGGAATCCGACAGCCATCGCCTGCGCATTACCCGTCATTCCCATGGCAATATCCACATCAGCTTTCTCGAAGCTGATCTGCTCGAATCAGGCGACTATGCTCAACTGGTCAAGGTCGGCGACCTGCTGCGCGACCTGGTCGGGCTCGGTGCGAAGATCCGCCGCGGCGAAAAGGAAGCGGCCGTGCAGAGTTTCCGCGAAGCCATGGACTGGCTGATCGGCGAGGTCAAGCGCGGCATGAGCATCCAGCGCTACAAGGGGTTGGGCGAGATGAATCCGAGCCAGTTGTGGGAGACCACGATGGATCCCAAGGTGCGTCGTCTGATGAAGGTACAGATCGAGGATGCGATCTCGTCCGATCAGATGTTCACGACGCTGATGGGCGACGATGTCGAGCCGCGCCGCGCATTCATCGAGACCAATGCGCTGGGGGTGCGCAACCTGGACGTGTGAGGTCGCTGGCCCAACTGACGAACAGCAGGCTGCAAGTTCGAGATGCGGCAAATGAAAGAGCCCGGCGGTGCCGGGCTCTTTGTTGCTCAGGTCAGCCGCTTTGAAAGGCCGGTACTCAGTCTTTCTTCGCCACAATCGGCATGTTTTTTTCCTTCCACTCGGGGAAACCGCCGCGGAACCAGTAGACGTTTTTCCAGCCGGCCTTGATCGCCATGACGGCCGATTTGTAGCTCTTCCAGCAGATCGTTCCGTCGCAATACATCATCAGCGCGGCATTCTTGTCCCTGGGCAGCTTGTCGAGGGCAAACTTGTCGTCAACCGGGTCGAAATCGACCTCCTTGGCGCTGCTCTCGCCGTAGGGAACCGAGATGGCGCCGGGCACGTGAGCGGTGTCGTATTCTTCCTTCACCCGGACGTCGTAGACCGGGACTCCTTTTTCGATCAGGGTCTTGGCCTCGGCAGCAGAAATGACCTTGGCGCCGGGCAGGGCCGTCGGGGTGGTGTTGAGCATCGACGCCACGCTCTTGAAGTCGGCCTTGGTGGCCGGACTCATGGCGAGCTTCAGGCTGTTGTTCTTCTGCAGGTTGCTGGCGAGGGTTTGCTGGGCGCTTGCCGGCACGTTTTCGGAGTGCACCGTCAACGCTCGCAGCGGCACTGACGCGCTGGTCTGAACGATGCGCCCACCGTTGGCCGCGGTCCAGGTCTTGGCTTCCTCGGCCGACGCGACGGCAAGGTCGTAGCGACCGAGCTTGAGGCCATATAGAGGGGCTTCCGGCATGCGGTGGAACTTGATTTCAGCAAAGTCGGACTTGGCCAAGCCCTGGCTGTTGATTTCGCTGCGAGCGATCCCGCCCATCAGCGACTCATAGTCCGGCACCCCCAGCTTGGCCCCCGACTTGGCGGCGAGCTTGCCCTTGTAGTGGGGGCCGGCGACGAAAGAGGCGGCGGTCGTGGAATCCGACTTGAGTATGGGCTCGAACTTGTAGCGGCTGACGTTGGCGATGACCTGGGAAGGGCCGAATATCATGTCGAGCGTGCCGTCCTTGGCATTCTTGATCGCCGAAAAGCCGCGCTTGTAGTACTGCACGCGGATGGGTTGTCCGACCGCCTTTTCGATTTCACCGGCGAAGGCACGATAGCGCTGGTAGGTGTCCGGATCGGACAGTGATTCTTCCTGGCCCAGTACCACGCCCAGCGTGAGCGGAGCGGCATGTACCATGGCAGTCACCAGCATCAGGGGAATAAGGGAAAAGCGCAGCATGTCCGTCTCCATTAGTTGCTTGTCATCATTACGGCCGGCTCAGATAAAAAGTTAAGAGCCGGCCTCTGTTCGATGATCAGCAACAATCAAGCCAGGGTATGAGGGTGGCGCGCAAAACCGGTTCGTCGACGGGCAGGGTCATCGCGACATCGATGCGCAAGCGCTGGCGGACCGTGTCGAGCGCGGCCTGATGGGCCGGCTCATAGAACACCAGAACACGGGTTTGCGGCGAGCGCTGGACGGTGGCTAGCAGGGACTCGAGGTTCGACAGGCGGTCGCGGAAGTCGCTCTGGTGGTAAAAATCCGCCACTACTACGGCAGGTGGGGTCTTGCGCACCATGCTGATGGCCTTGCGTTCGGACCACTCGGTGACGACGTCGTAACCAAGCTGTTGATAAAGTGACTTGTAGCCGGCCGTGCCGATGAACGCATTGACCATGAGCAGCAGGGGCCGGCTGCTCATGCCGCCGGTTTTTTGGCTGCCGGTTTCTTCGCGGGTGCTTTCTTGGTCGTTTTGCTGCTGCTTTTCTTTTCAGCCGCGGATTTGGCGGCGGCCTTCCTGGCGGGCTTTTTTGCCGGCCCTTTGGCGACCCGCGCCGCGATCAGGGCGAGCGCCTCATCAAGCGTGATGTCCTCGGGCGTGATGTCCTTCGGCAGGGTGGCGTTGGTGGTGCCATGCTTCACATAAGGCCCATAGCGGCCGCTGCGAACGGTGACGGGCTTGCCGTCATCGGGATGCGCGCCGAGGTCCTTCAGCAACGATGCGGCGGAATCCGCGCCGCGCGGCGCGCGCTCCATCACCAGCACTTCCAGCGCACGTGGAAGATCGATGTCGTACACGCTGTCGGTCTTGGGAATCGATTTGAACTTGCCGTCGTGCAGCAGATAGGGACCGAATCGGCCATTATTGGCGACAATGGGCAGGCCAGTGGTCGGGTGGTGTCCGACTTCGCGCGGTAGTGAAAGAAATTTGAGCGCCTGTTCGAGAGTGGCATTTTCCAGCGGGATTTCCTTCGGCCACGAGGCGCGGCGTGGTTTCGGCGCCTTCTTGTCCTCCGGCATCTCGCCGATCTGCACATACGGCCCGTAACGCCCCGACAACAGCTTGACGTCGAGTCCGGTGGCCGGATCCTTGCCCAGAATATTGTCGCCTTCGGCCGTGGCGGGATGCAGCGGCCGCGTGTAATCGCACGCCGGATAGCCGGAACAGCCGATGAACAGGCCGCGCTTGCTCGCCTGCATGAACAGCGGCTTGCCGCACTTGGGGCAGGCCTCCGTGATAGGACAGCCGCGTTCGACATCCTGCTTGGCTTTCAGGTCGCCGTCGAACTCCTTCCAGAATTCGCCCAGCAGGCGCGACCATACCCGCTTGCCGTTGGAGACGTCGTCGAGCTTGTCCTCCAGCTTGGCGGTGAAGTCGTAATCGACATAATGGTTGAAATGCCGGGTGAGGAAGCAGTTGACCAGACGGCCGATGTCGGTCGGCTGGAAGCGTTTCTTTTCCAGCAGCACGTACTCGCGGTCCTGAAGGGTAGAGATGATGCTGGCGTAGGTCGAGGGCCGGCCAATGCCGTATTCCTCCAGCGCCTTTACCAACGAGGCCTCGGTGTAGCGCGGCGGCGGCTGGGTGAAATGCTGCTCGCCGTACAGTTTGTCGACCGGCAGGGTTTCGCCTTCCTTTAGCGGTGGGAGCCTGGATTCCTCTTCCTCGTCGTCCTCCTGGTAGACCGCGAGAAACCCGGCAAAAGCCAGGGTCTGGCCAGTGGCGCGGAAGGTGCCTTCGCCCACCGTGATGTCGGCGGCGACAGTGTCGAACTGTGCGGCGGTCATCTGCGAGGACACGGTCCGCTTCCAGATCAGTTCGTAGAGACGCGCCTGGTCGTGCGACAGACGCTCCCTGATGGATTCGGGCGTGCGGGCGATCGAGGTGGGCCGCACCGCTTCGTGCGCTTCCTGCGCGTTCTTGGTCTTGGCCTTGTAGTGCTGTGCGGTCGGCGGCAGGAAATCCTTATCGAAGTGGGCGCCCACATACTTGCGGATATCGGTTATCGCTTCCTGTGCCAGGTTCACCGAGTCGGTCCGCATGTAGGTGATGAGGCCGACCGGGCCCTCTCCCAGATCGACCCCCTCATACAGCTGCTGGGCGGTGCGCATCACCCGGTCGGTGGTCATGCCGAGCTGGCGCACGCCGGCCTGCTGCAGCGTCGAGGTGGTGAACGGTGCGCCGGGATGGCGGGCGCGGCGCTTCTTTTCGATGCGCATCACGGTCGCATCGCGACCTTCCAGCATCGCCAGCCATTCCTTGCTGCGCGCTTCGTGCTCGACCGAGAACTGTTCGATCTTTTCGCCCTTGAACTGGGTGAGTCGGGCGGTGAATGCCTGCGCGTCCTTGTGGCTGTCGAGGTGCAGGGTCCAGTATTCGCGCGCCACGAAGGCTTCGATCTCTTCCTCGCGCTCGACGATCATGCGCAGGGCGGGCGATTGCACGCGGCCGGCGGACAGGCCGGGGCTGATTTTCTTCCACAGCAGCGGCGACAGGTTGAAGCCCACCAGGTAATCCAGCGCGCGCCGCGCCTGCTGGGCGTCGACCAGGTCGGATGCGATTTCACGCGGATTGCGCACCGCATCCTGAACCGCCGATTCGGTGATCTCGTAAAAGGCCACCCGTTTCATCGGCGTCTTAACCTTGCGTTCCTTGAGGATTTCGCTGATGTGCCAGGAAATCGCCTCGCCTTCGCGGTCCGGGTCGGTGGCCAGCAGCACTTCATCAGCCTTTTTGGCGGCCTTGACGATGGCCTCGACGTGCTTGGCGTTGCGCT
>Ga0209254_10002422_pt1 | contig 16946 bp, 14 predicted proteins | sample FrelakmetDIP11DI_FD_187148 | JGI IMG/M metagenome (GOLD analysis project Ga0209254, IMG submission 187148) | Freshwater lake sediment microbial communities from the University of Notre Dame, USA, for methane emissions studies - DIP11 DI (SPAdes)... | ecosystem: Environmental > Aquatic >... | reverse complement strand
CGCGCTGGGTGGGTGCGCTGGTCGAGTCCGGCGTGCCACGCAGATTGCTGTGCGGTGCGCTCGACCCGGTGTCGGGCCGCCACCTTGCGGAACGCTATCGCGAGCTGGTGCCCGAACCCGACGTGGTCGTGTTCGACGATCTTGGCCATTACCCGCACCTCGAGGCGCCACGTGCGATTCTCGCGGCCTACCTCGAGTTCCGCGACTCGCTCGCGCTCAGGAAAGAACGAACACCTTGACCAGGATGTCGCCGATGCCCACCAGGGCAGCGCCGGCGATCAGTCCTGCACAGATCGGCTCCTGGGAGTCGATCCAGATCGAGTGCGCGCGCGTACCGGGCTGCGATCGGAACCTGCGGCCTGCGTACCAGAAGAACGCCGCGCCGCAGAACATCATGAATGAGGAGTCCGGCGGCAACACCACGCCCAGGCCGATCGCGAGCGGCGAGAGCGGAAAACGGTTCTGCGTACGGATTCGCAGCACTTCCATCACGAACGCGGCGAAGCCCGCGATCGCGATGGACCAGACGATGGACGTCGTGAGCAGCTTGCCCGCCTCCGGGCCGCCGAAGATGGCCGTGACGAGGTCGGAGACGCCCTTCCACTGCAGCGCGGCCGGAAACGCGAACTTCTCGCTGACCATCGTATCCGCCACGCTCTTGCCGGCAGCCGGATCGAAGTTGTTCAGACCGAACAGCACGAACAGCAGCGGGGTGGCGGCGAGCGCGCCCGCGAAGATGCCGATGACGTGGCCGATTGCCTGCTGCCTCGGCTTGGCGCCCAGCATGTAGCCCGGCTTGATGTCCATCAGCAGGTTGGAGGCGTTGCTCGCCACCTCCGACGACATGACGGCGGTCATCAGGTTCGGGGCCGGCGTGCGCGCATCGAGCGCGCCGAACGTGAACTGCGGGATCTTCGAGAGCGAGCCCGACGGCGTGATGCCGGTGAGCGCAGTGCTGCTCGCGGCGATCAGCGCGAGCACCAGGATCATCGGGATTGCCGCTGCGCCGAGCACCCAGTTCACGCCGAACCACGAGTGCAGCATCCACACGCCGATCGCGCCGATCACCGGCACGCCGATCCACGAGATTTTCAGCGGCAGCTCGATATCGCGCAGCACGTCGTCGCGCTCGACGTCGGCCTTGCGCCGGCGCAGGCCCCGGAACGCCTCGACGAACACCTCCGGTCGGGCGAACAGTGCGACCAGCGAGGCGACGACCATCATCGTGATGCCGTACCAGAGCGCCCAGTTGTTCAGGATGTAGGTGCGACCGAAGAGCGCAGTGCCGGCTTCTATCGAGCCTTCGCGCGGCTGGATTTCGCCGAGCGAGATCATGATCGGCGCGACGACCACGAAGTTGAGCAGTGCGCCAAGCAGCAGGCTCGAGGCCACGCGGATGCCCATGAGGCCGCCCGCGCCGATCATCGCGAAGTCGAGGCCCGGCGACAGCGCGAGCTGGCGAATGTCCACGCCCGCGAGTTTCGGCAGCGGTGCGTAACCTTTTTCGACGAGCCAGTAGTACCAGCCATCGAGCTTGACCGGCAGGTGCCAGGAGGAAGCGAAACCCAGCCACTTTTCCTGGATCAGCCTCATGTAGCTTTCGCCGGCGATGAAGCTCGTGAAGCCGGCGATCGCCGCCGCGGCCGCCAGCGCCTTCGCTTGCAGCATGCCCTTCGCGGCCTCCGCGCTGTGGTAAAGCGCGTCGAGCACGACGCCGCAGGCGCGTCCTTCAGGGAACGGATGCTGCTCGTCGTTGATGAACCGGCGCTTCATCGGAAAGGCGACCAGCACGCCGAGGATCGACAGCAGGACGTTGAACACGATGATCTGCCAGACCGGCAGCACCTGGTTGGTCGCCCACATGTAGGCGGCGATTCCCGAGGTGAGCGGCATCGTCATGTAGCCCGCGGCCGTCGCGATCGACTGCGTGCAGTTGTTCTCGAGGATGGTCATGTCGCGCGCGCCGAGCCGTGCGAAGACCCGGTACAGCGCGAACGCCAGGATCACCGAAGTCAGCCCGACCCCGAGCGTCCAGCCGGTCTTGGCGCCGACGTACAGGTTGGTGGCGCTCAGCAACCCGCCGAGCATGAATCCGGTCAGCGCGGAGCGCAGCGTGAGCTGCGCCATGTCGCCGCGATAGACATGGGTGAACCACCAGCGGTCTTTCTGCTCGCGAGTCCAGGTGCGGACCTGTTCGGGGGTGAGTTGCTGCAGGGCCATCGGTCGATTCGCTGAGGATGCAGGGCGGCCGCGAGCATACCTGATGGCGATCGTCAGGCGGCCAGTATCAGGGCTGCCCACCACGCGGTCGCGATGGCGGCCAGGGCGCCGACCCCAGCAAGCCATTGCACGTGCTGCGCCGGAATCCGCGACAGCCGGCCGAGCCACCATCCGGTGACCGTGCCCGTCACGAAGCCAGTGAGGTGCGCCAGCACGTCCGTGTTGTCGCCGCCGACGCCGGTGAACCCGAGCAGGAAGACGCCCGCGATCAGCGGCGCCCAGCGATACGCCCAGCGCTCGCCGGAGTCCGCACGACGCCGCCAGGCATACGCCGCGAGCAGCCCCAGCATCGCAAAGACCATCGTCGATGCGCCGGCCGAGACGTGGTTGGCCGGCTGGATCGACGAATTGATCGCGTTCGCCAGGGTCGCCGCGGCGACGGCCCCGCCGAGCGCGACACCCGGGCCGAGCAATTGCGAGGCCAGCCAGCCGAAAAACGCGCCGAACCCGAGGTTACTGAGCAGGTGTGCCACGTCGAAATGCAGCGTGAGAGCAGTGACCGTGCGCCAGAACTCACCCGTCCGCACCGACGTCGTGTCGAGCACGCCCGCTTCGAGCCAGTTGATCGCAAAGGTTCGATGCCCCGCGAGCCACGCGACCAGCAGCAGCACGGACAGGTAGCACGCCGCGCCGATCCAGGCATGCGGATGCATCTGCTCCGGGCGCGCCAGAACGCGTCGCTTTGGTGGGTTCTCACGGTCGTAGCCGCGCAGGTGCGAGACGGCGGCGGTGGCCATAGACGGCAGCACGACGAGGCTCCACAGTTCGCCGTTCGGCACGACCTGGGAGCCGATTCCCACCGCGTGCAGCATGAACGCGCGTTCCTCGCAGGCGGGCCGCCAGTGCGAGCGGTACACCTCGACCGGCAGCTCCGGCAGCGATGCGAACGGCGGGGGACTGCCCACGGTCCGACCGCGTCAGGGCCGCAAGGCGCGATATAGAAAAGGCAGGCTGACGTCCATGCGGTAATCGATGTCCGAGTGGGTATCGTCGAACTCCTCGTAGTGGTGCGGCACGCCTGCCTTTTCAAGGGCCCGTGACAACTGCCGCGAGCCGTAGTGAATCTGGTATTGGTCCCGCCAGCCGCAATCGATGTAGAGGCCCTTGAGGCGCCGCAGGCTTTTCGCGTACTTGCGGACGAGCAGAACCGGGTCGTGCCGGAGCCAGCGCTGCCACCGCGCGGGCAGTAATTCGCCGGTCTCCAGGTGGAACGGCACGCGGAAGCCGTTGGGCGCGGCCGGGTCCGGATCGTAGGTCGCAGCCATGCAGAGGTTCATGAGGGCATGGCCTTCGCCCAGCGACTGCTTGGGCTTTTTCCAGATGGCTTCAAGGAAACGACGGATGCGGCCGTCGTCGAGGCCCTGCGCCATGAGCGCGTTTTCGGTGGAATCCACGCGGTTCGCATACCGGCCTTCCTTGCGTGCCGGGCGGCGGTAGTGGCCCAGTTCGTTCAGCGTGTTCGGCCAGTCGGCGCGATAGATGAAATCGAAGTACGCATCACCCGAGTGGTTGGCGATCGCGCCCCAGTGCGAGGCGTGCTTCATGCCGTGGATCATCGCACCGTAGCCGCCGGACGACTTGCCGAAGCAGCCGCGGTGATCGCGCGAGGCGAGCGTGCGGAACTCGCGGTCCACGAGCGGAATCACTTCCTGCAGCAGGAAATCCGCGTAGTTGCCGATCGCGGACGAGTTGACGTACTGGTTGCCGCCGAGCGACGTGAAGCAATCCGGAAACACGATGATCGCGGGCCCCATGCGCTCGTCGCGCACCAGGCGCGCGGCTCGTTCGGCCACGTTCTCGCTGAACGGCTTCCAGTTCAGGTGGGCGATGCCGGTGCCCGTGAATCCGACCAGGTCGTAGAGGACCGGGAACCGCCGGCCGCGCCCGTGAGTGGCCCCGTGATCGTATTCGTGGGGGAGCCAGACCCCGAGCGTGCGATAGGCGGGATCGCCGAGCGGGTTGTCGGCCAGGATCTTCGATCGGTGCTCGAGCATCACGACGGTGCCGCTCGACCGCAAAGGACGCTTCCGGGCCATGCCGCTCTCCCTGAACGTGGCAAAGTAGGGGCGGCAGTTTCGCGTATTCGCTAGGATCGTGCGACAGCGCCATCAACCGTCGAGACCCAATGCGCAAGACACCCTGCTGGTTTGCCGTTCCCGTCCTGTTGACCTGCGCGGTCACCGTCCGAGCCGCCGCCGTACCTGCCGACCGGTTCGGTCCGGCCGACCTGGCGCGGCTCGCCGATGTCGCGGAGCCCGCATTCGCGCCCGACGGTGACTCCATCGTCTACAGCGTGACCGTCACTAATGCGGCCGAGGACAAGCTGCAATCCGATCTGTGGCGCGTCGGCTACGACGGTCGCAACCGTACTCAGCTCACCGACACGCCGAAACACGACGAATGGGCGCCAGAGTGGTCTCCGGACGGACGCTGGCTCGCGTTCCTGTCCGACCGGGGCGACGAGGACGCGGCAACGCAGGTGTGGGCCATACCGGCCGGCGGCGGCGAGGCAAAGGCGCTGACGAACCTGCCTGGCGGCGTGGAGGATTTCGCGTGGTCGCCGGACGGCCGGCGGCTTGCGGTCATCGCGTCCGATGCCGAACGTCCGGCCGGCACGCCGAAGCCGAAGAATCCGCCGCCGATCGTCACTGAGCGCTTCCACTTCAAGCAGGACGTCGACGGCTACCTTGGTGCACGCCGCTCGCACCTGTACCTGCACGATGTCGAGAGTGGGCAGTCGACGGCGCTCACTTCCGGCGCGCACGACGAGGCGTATCCCGCGTGGTCGCCGGACGGGCGGCAGATCGTCTACGTCACCCGGCGTGGCGAGGATCCGGACCGGCATTCGAAGATTTCACTGCACCTGATCGAGCCCAAGGCCGGCGCAACGGAGCGCCCGCTCGCGCAGCTCGACGGCGCCGACAGCGACGCGCTCGAGGGGCTGCGACCGCAGTGGTCTCCGGACGGGCGTCGTATCGCGTACCTGCAGGGCGGCGCGGAGCAGTGGATCTACTACGCTCCGATGCAGCTCGCGATCATCGACGCGACCACCGGCGTCGTGACCGTGCCGGCGCCGATCGATCGCTGGTTCGCGCAGCCGCGCTGGAGTCCTGACGGCAAGAGCGTGCTGGCGCTGGTCGAGCAAAGCCGCGTGACCCACTTGTCGCGCATCGACACGGCGTCCGGCAAGGTCACGGCGCTCACCGCGGGCGCACGCTTTGACGCCGGCCTCGCCGTATCGAAGCAGGGTCGCATCGTCGTGCTGGGCGGTGACGACGTGACGCCGCACCAGCTTGCGGCTCTGGAGCAGGGCAAACTGCGACCGCTCGGCTCGCACAACGATTGGCTCGCGCAGAAGAAGCTGGCACGGTTCGAGGACATCACCTTCAAGAGCGCGGACGGCACGTCCATCGACGGGTTTGTCGTGAAGCCGCTGGACTACGTGCCGGGTCGCCGCTATCCGACGATCCTGCGCATCCACGGCGGACCGGTCTACCAGTTCAGCCACGAGTTCATGCCGGACTGGCAGGCGTACGCGGCGCAGGGCTTCGTCGTCGTCGCGGCGAATCCGCGCGGCAGCTCCGGTCGCGGCTTCGATTTTGCGAGGGCGATCTACGCGGACTGGGGCAACAAGGACGTGCAGGACGTGCTGGCAGCCGTCGACCACGTGGTGGCCGCGGGCGTTGCGGATCGCGAACGGCTTGGGGTCGGCGGGCGCAGCTACGGCGGTATCCTCACCAACTACGTCATCGCGACCGACACGCGCTTCAAGGCGGCCGTCAGCGGCGCGGGCGCATCGAACTGGACCGCGCTCTATGGTCACGACATGTACGTGCGCGAATACGAGCTGGAGCTCGGCACGCCCTGGGCTCATCGCGACGTGTGGGACCGCGTGAGCTACCCGTTCCTGCATGCCGACCGGATCAGGACGCCGACGTTGTTCTATTGCGCGGAGCAGGACTTCAACGTCCCGTGCAACGGTTCGGAGCAGATGTACCAGGCGCTGCGGTCGCTCGGCGTGCCCACGCAACTGGTCGTGTATCCGGGAGAGAATCACGCGCTGAAGGTGCCGAGCTACCTGCAGGACCGCCTGCAGCGGCTGATCGGCTGGAACGAGCGGTTCCTGATGACGGATCCTGCCGTGGCGAAATGGCCTGGCGCGGGCGCGCGCCCGTGACGCAGCGCGCTGACTTGGCGACGCGACGCGCGATCGGTAACGCAAGGCCGTGGTCGGTACGCTGTGCATTTCCCCAGTCCAGCTGGCGGGCCGGCAGGGATACAGTCCGCTCGAGAACCGACGGACTGGGGCCAGACACGGACCACCGGCGCCCCGCGGTCACGCGTTGCCTGGAGGACTCTGCGGTGCGCACCAATGTTCTGCTGACCGCTTGCGCGGCGGCGCCGGGTTCCGGTCCCCGGGTCGCCAGCCCGTCAATGCACGCGTCGAATCAGCTGCATGACATCGGAGTTCAGCAGCGTCCATAGCCGATGCAGGACGTCGACGGTGAGGTAAAGAAAAAGCGAGTGCGTAAGCAGCGTTGCAGCGAACGCCTTCAGCGCGCGACGGCCCGCCGGGTGGCGCGGCTGCGCTGGTCGTGGCTCCCTCATGGGTCCGACTCCCCTTGTTGTTGTTCTTGTCGGTCACGACGCTAGGCCTGACCCGGCGCGACGGGGTGTCGTTTTCACATAATCATCGAAATTTGTGGCCGGCACGCGGGCCGCTGGGGCGCACGCAAACCCTGCGGCACTTTGTTCCCGGGGCCTCACGCAAGCCTGGGCCCGCGTGCCCAGTTCAGAATTCGTTCTTGCCGGTCAGTTCCTTCTCCATTCGATCGGCACTGAGCGTGACTGCTTCGATGACTTCCTGGAGTGTGGCGGCATCGGCGTCCGCGGCAATCGGCGCCAGGAACACGACCAGGAATTCGTCCGCTGACTGGTTCAACTGCCAGGCGCCGAGCACCATGCGGACGTTCTCTGCGAGGAGGCGCCGCGCCAGCTCCGCCGGCACCTGGCCGGTGCCGCGGTAGGCGACCGACCACACGTCCCGGAACTCAAGCGTCGTGATTTTGGCTGTTTTCGAAGCAACCCAGACACGCTGCGTCCGGCCATCGGCGACGTTGTAATCCAGCATGAAGTCGCCATCGTCCACGGCGTAACCGAGTTTCGCCTCCCTGAGTGCAGTCTCCACGCGCGGGTCCACCGCGCTGTTCGCAGGCTTCACCTGCGCATTCGCCGCCATCACCACGCCGGTCAACGCCGCCACCGCCCAGATCACAACCGTTGTCTTCTTCAATGTGCTTTCCTCACGTCCATCGTCCGATGCCAGGTGCGCAACCAGTCACCACCCGGTCGGCAACCGCCGGCCAGGTTCGGCACGGCCTACCCGCGCAGGGGCGAGAGGCTGGCCAGGCCGCCCTCGAGCATTGCGGGCATCGATTCGCTCGTTACCGGGAACCCGGCAAACCATTGGAGCTTCAGGGGCCGCGCCAGCGCCTTGAGCCGCACCTCCATGGACGCGGCGGCGCTGCGGCTCTCGAACCACACGATCGCAGCGAGTTCCAGCGGCCGATTCGCGCGAGTGAACGCGGCCCCTTTGCCTGCCCGGTGGGCAGCAAAGCGCTCCTGCGGCGACGGGCTGATGCCGACATAGCACTTGCCGCCTGCGCAGTGGAGCAGGTAGACGGCCCATGGCCTGGCGCTGGCCACGACATGCGCTGCGGGCTCGCCGAGGGCCCCGTCTGCGACGGCTTCAGGCACGTGCCTTCCTCGAGCCAGTTCCACCGAGCACCTGCTCGATCGTCACGAGGTCCACCAGGCCGAGCGCTCCATACAGTGCCGGGATGATCTTCTCCGGCGGATGACGCTGGCGCAGAGCCGCCACCTTGACCGTGCCGGCACGATACGCGGGCAGGTACATGCGCCCCAGCAGCGGGTGCAGTCCCCATGCACCGGACAGCTTGTCGGCTCGCTCCTCGGAGCACAGGAACTCATTGCGCAGGACGCTGCGTACCTTCTCCTGCCGCCAGTTCCTTTCCCAGGTGAGGAACGACGACTGGTTCTTGGCGTCATCCTGCAGCAGCGCGAGCAGTGTGCCGATCTGCAGGTCGCGGTCGGGCAGGTCGTCGATGTCGGTGACGCCGAAGGCCATCAGGATCGCGTTGTTCGCGATACCTTCCGCAAGTGCCGCACCGCGCGTGTTCATCGTCAGCACCGTCGCTTCGAATCCCAGCTTGCGGCGCGCGTACAGCGCCTGGAGCCAGGCGAAGTTGGTTACGTGGCCGGGCACGACTTCGTGCGAGACCAGTTGCATGAACTCGGGCACGGAGATTTCGAGTGCTGCATTGATCTCGTACGTCGCCTCGTACTGCGGCGAGCCGTCGCGGTTGCGCGCACGGCCGACGTAGTTCATCGACCCGGAGAACCAGGCATTCTCGATGGCGAGGAACCTGATGTTGGCCCGCGGCACGTCACGCAGGGCCCGGGGCAAGTGAGGCACGATGTGCTGCGCGGCGCCGGCGTCGAACTGCGCGATGCACGCATCTGCCAGCATGGCTAACGATTTCTTCGGCACCATGCGTTCGCGCCGCCACGCGTCCACGGCCGCGAGCAGCTTCATCCGCGTGTCGGCCCGGTAGCCCTGCCTTGCAAGCAACTCGGCGATGCGCTCCCGCTTGGGCGCCGGCTCGGAGGGTGTCGGAGCCGCGCCCGTGGAGGCGGTGACGCACCGCTCGTAAGGCACCGCCGGACCACGGCCGAGCTTTTCCTGCGCCAGGTCCCACATCACGGCGAGGCACTCGCACAGGCCCTGCAGGTACGCTCCGCGCAACTGGCCGACGTTGCCCGCGGCGTCGTTCATGAGGCCGAGGGCGGCGGGAATGTCGACGGCCTTCAGGTACGCATCGACCGCCGCCACGTCGATCTTGCTGCCGGCAACGCCTCCGCTCTTTCGCAGCCGCGCAGCAGCGGGATGCCGGTAGGCCCTGGGCAAACGTTCGTCGGAGAACCAGGAATCCGCGATGAAGCGCCCCGTGCCCGACGGGTTCATGACGTCGCCGCCCCATAGCATGTCGATCCCGAGGATCGCCGTGGCCGTCGCCTGCGCCAGTTCACGTTCTCTCGGCTTCATCGGTGCACTCCTGCTGCCCGGGGCTCCCGTCGGCGGGACGACGGCGAAGGTTGGATACTACACATGGGGACGCCCTTGCCGCCGCGCTCGGACGTCATCCGGAGACCAGCGCTTGAGTCCGACGACGGAATCATCCCTCATTGGAGCCCGCACACCGACTGGTAAAATTGCAGGTGTGACTAGCACTGGGAGATGGTCCATGAGTTTCATCAAGATCGCATGCCCGGCCATCGCGGCCATGCTGCTCGCAACCGGACCGGCATTCGCCGACAAGTACAGCGACACGGTCAGCCTGTTCAGGAACGCCGGACAGAGCGCCTCATTCTTCAACAAGAGCTACGGCTACGCTGTATTTCCCACGATTGGCAAGGCGGGATTGGGCATCGGCGGCGCCCATGGCGACGGTCGTGTGTACCAGCAGGGCAAGTACGTCGGCGACACCAAGATGACGCAGCTGAGCATCGGCTTCCAGGCGGGCGCCGAGGGCTTCAGCCAGATCATCTTTTTCGAGGACAAGCGGGCCTTTGACGAATTCACTTCGGGCAATTTCGAATTCGGCGCCAACGTCAGTGCGGTGGTGATTACCGCGGCTGCGTCCGGCAAGGCCACGACCGGCGGCTCGACGGCCAGCGCCAGCGGTGGCAAGAAGGATGCGAAGACGGCTGGCCAGTACTCCAAGGGCACGGCGATCTTCGTCATTTCGAAAGGTGGCCTCATGTACGAGGCCTCGGTCTCCGGACAGAAGTTCTCGTACAAGCCGCTCAAGAAGTAGCCGGCAGCGGCTCCTGGACGGCACCCCCGCGGTGATTGTCGCCGCGGGGGGCTAGGCTTTCAGTATTGTCCGCGCTGCGTTACGGCCGGGCGTGCCGCTGATGCCGCCGCCCCCGTGCATGCCGGAGCCGCAAAGATGCAGCCCGTCGATCGGCGTGCGGTGATTCGACCAGCCCGGCAGCGGCCGCATGAAGAAGGCCTGGTCGAGAATCAGCTGGCCGTGGTTCAGGTCGCCCTCGGTCAGGTGCCACGCCTGCTCGAGATCCACGGGCGTGACGGACTGCAGCGAGCGGATCGAGCCCTTGAACGACGGGCAGCAGGTCGCGAGCGTGTCGAGCGCGCGCCGCTCGAGTTCCGGTCGCAGCGCGCTCCAGTCGCCGTTGCGCAGGGCGTAGGGCGCGAACTGGAAGTGGATCGCGACATCCGCACCAGCCGTGGTGACCTCCAGGTAAGGGCTCTGCGACATCTCGCCGTACTTCGAGGCGTCGTAGGCCCGCTCGAGGTACTTGAGCGTCGGCGCGACGGCAAGCGTGCCCTCGGGCAGGCCGTGCCGGCCGTCCGTCTGCACGAACAGCTTGGCCACCGAGCCGCGCATGCGGATCGACTGCGTTTGCCACACGAACTCGGGCGGCAGTTCGGGTGCGCCGACGAGGCCGAGCAGGGTGCGGCGTGGATCAGCGGACGAGACGACGGTTGTGGACTTGATTACTTCGCCCGAGGCGAGCCGCACGCCGGTCACGCGCTGGTGCTCGACCATGATCTGCTCGACGTCGACGCCCGCGCGCACTTCACCGCCACGCGAGCGCACGGCCCGCACCAGTGCGTCTGCCAGCGCTTGCGGACCACCCGGCACGCCGCGGTGCGCGAGACCGCCGCGGTTCAGCCAGTTGTGGATCAGCGTGTAACCCGTGCCCGCCGACATCGAGCCGAGCGTCACGCCGTGAATGGCGACGCCGGAGACCGCCGCCTTCAGCGTCTCGGACTCGAAGAATTCCTCGGTCAGCTCGACCGACGACATCGAGAGGCTGCGGATCACGCGGAACATGTCCTTGCCGCCCAGGCGTCGCAGCTTGAGAGCAAGCGAGGCGAGCGGCAGTCCGTCGGCCATCAGGTCGACCCGCGGCAGCCGCGGCATCGCTGTCGCGTAAGCGGCGTCGAGGAAGGTCGCGGCGGTGTTCATGAATGCGACGAATTCCGGCCAGCGTGCCGCATCGTGTGGAGAGAACCGGCGGATGGCTTCGAGTGTCGCAGTGTCGGTCGCGCTCGACAGCAGTCGCAGCGAGTTGCCGTCAGGCAATGCGGAGACGTAAGCCACGTCGGCCGAACTCGTCACCAGGCCGTGCCCTGCCAGGCCCAGTTCCTTGACGATGGCAGGGCGCAGGTGGCCCGCCGGGTGCAGGCCGGGCACCGTAGCGCCCGACGCCAGCTGCGCTCCGGCGAGCTGGCCGCCCGCGGACTCGCGCTTCTCCAGCACCAGCACTTTCCTGCCGGCCTGCGCGAGGTAGGCAGCGGCAACGAGGCCGTTGTGGCCAGCGCCGACGATCAGGATGTCGGGGTTCGTCATCGTGCGCCTACTGCCAGTCCTTGAGGATCTCGGTGGCGGCCATCTTCCCGGCCGCCCCCATCACGCCGCCGCCCGGGTGCGCACCCGCTGCGCCGAAGTAATATCCCGGCAACGGCGTGCGGAAATCGGCCCACTGCGGGGCCGGGCGCAGAAAGAACAGCTGGTGCAGCAGCAGTTCGCCGTGGAAGATGTTGCCGCCAGTGATGCCGGCGATGCGTTCGATGTCCTGCGGCGTGATCACCTGCTTGCCGACCATCACCTGCCGGATGTTCGGCGCGTACTTCTCGATCGTCGAGATCACCGTTTCGCCGAACGCCGCTTTCTTCGCGTCGTCCCACCCGCCCTCGATGTCGTACGGTGCGTACTGCACGAAGCACGACATCACGTGGTGCCCCGGGGGCGCCATGTCGCGGTCGATCATCGACGGGATGATGATGTCCATGTACGGCTGGCGCGCGTACTGGCCGTACTTGGCATCGTCGTAGGCGCGCTCGATGTAGTCGATGCTGGGGCTGATCGAGATCGAGCCGCGGTGCAGCGGGCCTTCGCCCGGCAGGCAGCTGAAGTCCGGCAGGCCGGAGAGTGCGATATTGACCTTGCCCGAGGAGCCGCGGACGCGGAAGCTGCGGATCGCCTGCACGAACTCGGCGGGGAAGTGCTGCGGGTCGACGAATTTCAGGAAGCTGCGCTTCGGGTCGGCGGCCGACATCACGACGCTCGCCGTGAGTTCGTCGCCGTTCGCGAGCGCCACGCCTGCGGCGCGACCACCGCGCACGATGACCTTGTCCGCGGCCGCGTTGGTACGAATCTCGACGCCGAGTGCGCGGGCCGACGACGCGATGGCTGCCGTCACGCCGCCGGTACCGTTCTTGGCGAAACCCCAGGCCCGGAACGCGCCGTCGATTTCGCCCATGTAGTGGTGCAGCAGCACGTAGGCGGTGCCGGGCGAGCGCGGGCCGAGGTAGGTGCCGATGATGCCGCTCGCCGCCTTGGTGCCCTTGAGCGGGTCGAATTCGAACCACTCCTCGAGCAGGTCGGCCGACGACTGCGTCACCAGCTTGGCGATGCGGTAGATCTCCTGCTCGCTCAGGCTGCGGCCGTACTGGCCGAGCTTGAGCAGGCCCTTCACGTCGCGCCAGCTGAGCGACGAGGGGTCCGGCGGCACCAGGCCAATGATCGGCTTGATGGCCTTGGCCGCGCGCGCCATCACGCGCGAATACTCATCGTAGGCCTCGGCGTCGAGCCGGGAGTGGCGATAAATCTCGCGGCGGGTCAGGTCGTGGTCGTCCCAGCCGGCCAGGTAGTCGCCGTTGTCGAGCGGCGTGACCGTGCTCGGCAGCGGCAGGATTTTCAGGCCGTGCCGCGGCAGCTGCAGGTCGCGGATGATCTCGGGACGCAGCAGGCTCACCACGTAGGAGAACTCGCTGAAGCGATAGCCGGGGAAGATTTCCTCGGTGACGGCCGCGCCGCCCACGATCTCGCGCCGCTCGAGCACCACGACCTTTCTGCCGGCGCGCGCGAGGTACGCGGCCGCGATCATGCCGTTGTGGCCGGCGCCGATGACGATCGCATCGTAACTGTTGCTGCCCACGGCTATTTCTTCTTCCACTCGGGGTCGTAGAACGGCAGGGCGACGACCGTGGCCGGCGCCTTGCGGCGATGGTGCTCCACGGTGACTTCGATCGAGACCTGCGTGCCCGGCTCGTAGTACGGCTGCTGCAGGTGCACCAGCGCGATGTATTTCTTGAGCACCGGCGACCACGTGCTGGTGGAGGCGTAGCCCACCTGCCGCTGGTCCTTGTAGATTGGAATGCTCCCGCGCACGGCCATCGCGGGAATCTGCGGCGGCATGCCGACCGCGGCGTACTCGCGCTCAAGGCCTTCCCAGTCGACCTCCAGCCCGACCATCTTCCAGGACGAGCCTGCGCGGTGCTCGCGCTCGAGTGCGCGGCGGCCGACGAAGTAGCCCTGCTTGTCGAGGTTCACCGTCCAGCCGAGGCCCATCTCGTAGGGCGACGAGCGCTGACCCGGGATCCACGCGTGACTCGCGGGCGTGTAATCGACGTCGAGCATGAAGAGGCCCGCTTCGACGCGCGCCATGTCCATGGCGAGGATGCCGCAGGGCGTGATGCCGTAGTCGTGGCCCGCGGCCAGCAGCGCGTCCCAGACGACGAGCGCGTCGTCTGCGTACATCCAGACCTCGTAGCCGAGGTCGCCCGTGTAACCCGTGCGCGACACCGACACCGCCTTGCCCGCGATCCGGTTGAACGCCATGCGGAAGTACTTGAGCGGATCGACCGGCTGCTCGCACGCCAGATTCAGGATGGCGCGCGACTTCGGGCCCTGCAGACTCAGCGCGGCCATCTGTTCGGTCACCTCGGCGACCTGCACCTGCATGCCGACGGCATTCATCGACAGCCAGCGCAACTGGGGCTCGGCGGCCGTGAGGCGGAAGCTCTGCTCGCCGATGCGCGTCACGGTGCCGTCGTCGAGCAGCTTGCCGTCGTCGTCGCACCAGCCGGTGTAATAGACCTGCCCGACCGCGAGCTTGTGGATGTCGCGCGGCGTGACGCGATGCAGCAGGCGCGCGGCATCGCGGCCGGTGATCTCGTACTTGATCAGTGGCGAGATGTCGATCAGCGCCGCGTGGTTGCGGATCGCCCAGTACTCGCGGTCGAGTCCGAGGTCGTAGGAGCCGACGGCGAGGCAGCCGCCCCAGCGCCGCCAGTTGTGCGGCAGGCAGAGGGCCGAGGTGCGCGCGTGGAAGGGCGTCCGACGGAGCTGGTAGAGCGGATGGTGGGCCGTGGACAGTTCAGGCACGAGACGCTCCTGGCGCTCTGTTCCTGGCGCAGGGGTTCCGGCGCCGTCCCGGGCACTGTCGGAGTGAATCCGGGCCGGGCGCGACAATATGCCGCAGCCGCCCGGTTCGGGCCAGTCTTGCGCCGCGGGCGCGTTAGTGCTGCGCGGATGGCAGTCCCGAGCGGGACACCGGGGGAGTCAGCGGCGGTCGCGGATGTCGATGAAGGTCAGGAACTCGTTGCGGGTCCTGGCGTCCGAGCGGAACGATCCCAGCATCTTGGAGGTGATCATCGACACCCCGCGCTTGTGGATGCCGCGGGTGGTCATGCATTCGTGGGCTGCTTCGATGACTACGCCGACGCCCGCCGGCTGCAGTACGTCGTTGATGCAGCGGGCGATTTCGGCCGTCATCTTCTCCTGCACCTGGAAGCGGCGGGCGAAGACGTCCACCACCCGCGCCAGCTTGCTGATGCCGACCACCTTGCCCGTCGGCAGGTAACCGACGTGCGCGCGACCGATGATCGGCGCCATGTGGTGTTCGCAGTGCGATTCGAACTCGATGTCGCGCAGCACGACCATTTCGTCATAGCCGGCGGTCTCGGTGAACGTGCGGCGCAGGTAGTCGCGCGGCTCGATCGCGTAACCGGAGAACCAGTCGGTGTAAGCATCGACGACGCGTTTCGGCGTCTCCAGCAGGCCCTCCCGCGCGGGGTCTTCACCGGCCCAGCGCAGCAGCGTGCGGACGGCATCCTCGGCTGCGGTGCGGCTGACGCTATTGCGTCGGGTGATACGGGGGGCGGCTCTGGTTGCGACTTTCATGTCCGATTTGTTTCGGCGCACGGGCGACTTCGGATGCACGGCCATGAGGCGTTCTCCTGCTCAACGGGCCTGTCGTGCCTGCCCGCGCCAGTACACGAGCAGCGCGTAGCCGGCGACCATGCCGCCCAGGTGCGCGAAATGCGCTACGCCCTGGCCGGACCCGGTGACGCCGAGGTACAACTCGAGCAAGCCATAGAGCGTGACGAACAGCCACGCGGGCATCGGGATGGGCGGAAACAACAGCATGATGCGTCGCTGCGGATAGGCCATGCCGAAGGCGAGCAGCAGCCCGAAGACGCCGCCCGACGCCCCGACCGTCGGGATCGGCTGCATCTCCATGTTGCTGACGACCACGTACTGCGCGACGGCCGCGCCGATCACGCACGCCAGGTAATAGACCAGGTAACGCTTCGTGCCGAGCAGCCGTTCGATTTCGCCGCCGAACATGTACAGCGCGAACATGTTGAAAAACAGGTGGGTCAGGCCGCCGTGCAGGAAGCCGTACGTCAGCAACTGCCAGACCTGGAACGAGGGCGCGCCCGGAAACTGCGGCGAAGCGGGCGGCCACAAGGCGAAAGGTCGCAGCAGCAGGTCGCCGGTGAGTAACTGCGCGGCGAAGACGGCGACGTTGATGAACAGCAGGGCACGGGTGGCCGGGGGCATGGAGGCGCGCATTGCTGCATCCTAGCCGAATCCCGCGACGAAGACTGCCACGGGCCGTGGTAGGGTGCGCGGCGACAAGAAAGGCGTTCGTTCCGGCATGAAGCAACTTTCCGTCCTCGCCTGTCTCGCTGCCTTCATCACCGCCTGCTGGCCGGGTCCGGCGCATCCGGACGCCGCGCCGGTCAAGGTGACGTTCGGGTCCCTGGCGTTCGAACCCTGCACGCTGGCACAGGAAGCCATGGCGATGACCGTTGCGGCGCGGTGCGCCACGCTGCGGGTACCCGAGGACCGTTCGCAGCCGGGCGGGCGACAGCTCGAGATTCCGATCGCCTGGGTCCCGAGCAGTGCAAAGCGCGCTGCCCCCGACCCCGTCTTCATGCTCGCGGGCGGGCCGGGCCAGTCGGCGCTCGATGCGTTTCCGGCGGTCGCGCCCGCGTTCCGCGACGTCCTGCGCCAGCGCGACGTGATCCTCGTCGACCAGCGGGGCACCGGGCGGGCGAGCACGCTGGCCTGCCCGAAAACGCTCGAAGACGAGCGCTGGCAGTCCACCACCGTCGTCGATCCGGCCAGCGCCCGCGAAATGACGCAGGCATGCCTTGCCGAGATCAAGGGCGCCGACCCGCGTCGCTACACGACGAACGACTACGTTGCCGACCTCGAGGCCGCGCGGACCGCGCTCGGCGTGGCGCAGGTCAATCTCGTCGGCGTTTCCTACGGCACGCGCGTGGCGCTCGAGTACCTGCGTCGCCATCCAGCGCAGATCCGCACGGTCGTGCTCGATTCGGTCGTGCCGCCGACGCTGATCCTCGGCGCCGAGCACGCGCGCAACCTGGACGCCGCGATCGACCGGCAGTTCGCGCTTTGCGCCGCCGACAAGGTCTGCCACGAACGCTTCGGCTCGCCCCGCGAGAAGCTCGATGCGCT
>Ga0209254_10002421_pt1 | contig 16946 bp, 18 predicted proteins | sample FrelakmetDIP11DI_FD_187148 | JGI IMG/M metagenome (GOLD analysis project Ga0209254, IMG submission 187148) | Freshwater lake sediment microbial communities from the University of Notre Dame, USA, for methane emissions studies - DIP11 DI (SPAdes)... | ecosystem: Environmental > Aquatic >... | reverse complement strand
CCAAAACCGCCATCTAAGCGCGAGCGAACCTTTGGCAGGCGGCCATGGGGAGGCGAGGTGCCGTCGATCACCGAAGCCCGATATCCTCATCGTAACCCGTGGACGTAGAGAAGGTAGGTGGGCGGTAATGGAGGGGGCTACCTTACCCAGTGAAGGGCCGTCGGCTTCGGGTCGGTGTAACTGCGACACCTAAGCCCTAAGCGCAGTGCACTCCTCGGGTCACGTCTTGCCTCTAGAACCTCCTCGTCCCGAAGATGCGAGCGCATCGGTCGCCCAGCGCATCGGTCGCCCAGCAGATTGACATTAGATGCTACGCAATATAGCATCACGCATCATGCGTACGACCATCGATATTGACGATCCGATCCTGAAAGAGATCAAGCAGCTCCAGCGGCGCGAAGGCAAGTCGCTGGGGCGGATCGTGTCGGATCTGTTGGCACAGTCGCTTGCTGAAGCGCGCAAGGCACCTAAGGGCGCGCCGCAGTTCCGCTGGATCGCCAAGCCGATGGGCGCGCGCGTCGACTTGGGCGACAAGCAGGCGCTGCTCGACGCGATGGACGACCCGCCCTCCCGATGAGCTTCGGCATAGACGTCAACATCCTGCTCTACGCATCGGATGGGAGCAGTCCGCTGCATGACAAGGCGGCTGAGTTCCTGCACCAGTGCGCAAGCGGCCGCGAGGTCTTCTGCTTGGCTTGGCTTACCGTAATGAGCTATGTGCGGATGGCCACCCATCCGGCGATCTTCGATCGTCCGCTGACCCATGAAGACGCAGCCCGCAATATCGACGCACTGTTGGCGACCCCCTTGTGTCGCGTGATTGCGGAGGAAGAGGGCTTCTGGGACGTCTACCGCGAGGTGACGAAAGACGTACCCACAAGAGGCAACTTGGTGCCGGACGCCCATCTGGCCGCGCTATTGAGCCAGCATGGCGTGGTGAAGCTTTACACCCACGACAGGGATTTCAGGAAGTTCTCGTTTCTGGATGTACGTGATCCGCTCGTTTGAGCCCGTAGCCCTTAAGTTTGGGGTGAGGACTGACCCCCAACATCGTGGGTAGTGGGGTTTAACGTCGGCGGAGCCGACAACCGCGCTCTGTCAGTCAGTCGCACTTCCGATTACACCCGTATCCGAGAGACTCTGCTTGCAGAACATTGCTCCCGTACAGGCACAAAAAACCCGCTTTCAAGCGGGCGATCTATGAGTTAATCGGAACCGTACGGACTACTCAGGAACATATGTTATTTTCCGATGCAGAAGCTCGAGAAGATGCGCCCGAGCAAATCTTCCGTTGTGACCTCGCCGGTGATTTCGCCCAGGGCGACTTGTGCGTGGCGGAGGTCTTCCGCGAGGAGTTCCACCGAGCCCGACGCCACTTGGGCTGCCGCGCGAGCGAGCGCGATCTGGGCGCAGGCCAGTGCCTCCAGGTGTCGGCGGCGGGCCAGAAAGGCGCTGGATACTTCGCTGTCGTAACCGACACAGTCCTTCAGGTGATCGAGGAGCAACTCCATTCCGGCACCGGTCTTTGCGGAGAGGTAGACGATGGTCCCCCCGCCGCCCGAACGTTCGAGAGCAGGTGCTTTGCTTTGAAGATCGATCTTGTTGTGAATCCGGGTTACCCGGAGTCCGGCGGGTAGTCCGCTCAGCACCTCTTTCCCTTCGTCGGGATAGCGGTCGTCGACAACGAGCAGCACGCGATCGGCGTTCACGATCGCCTCTCGGGCGCGGCGGACACCTTCCTGTTCTACCGCATCCTCGCTGACTCGCAGTCCTGCCGTGTCGATGATATGAAGAGGCATACCGGCAATGTGGATGTGTTCCCTGAGAATGTCGCGCGTAGTGCCGGGAGTGTCAGTGACGATTGCCGTCTCGCGAGCGGCGAGACGGTTCAACAGGCTGGATTTGCCCACGTTCGGGCGGCCGGCGATCACCACGGTCATGCCCTCCCGCAGCAGTGCGCCCTGTTTGGCCGCGGCGGCAATGCGATCTAGCGAAGCGGATAGGTCCGCCAGTTTGGCATCCACGGCGCCTTCCGAGAGGAAGTCGATTTCCTCGTCGCTGAAGTCGATGGCCGCTTCGATATAGGTACGGAGGTTTACCAGCCCGTCCACCAGATCGTGAATATGGCGCGAGAATTCGCCTTGCAACGATCGCTGGGCGGAACGGGCTGCTTGCTCGGTGGCGCTGTCGATGAGATCGGCCACGGCTTCGGCCTGAGCGAGATCGATCTTGTCGTTGAGGAAGGCGCGTTCGGTGAATTCGCCGGGTTTTGCGACCCGCGCTCCGAGACTCAGCACCCGGCGCAGCAACAAGTCGAGGACGACCGGGCCGCCATGAGCATGCAGTTCCACCACGTCTTCGCCGGTAAAGGATCGGGGCGCGGGAAAGTAAAGCGCTAGTCCCTCGTCGATCACCGAACCATCGGCAGCGTGAAACCGACGATAATGGGCGAAACGCGGATTTAAAGGTGGTTCGAGGAGCGCAGCGACGATGCTGCAAGCGGCGGAGCCCGAAATCCGGACGATACCGACGCCGCCTCTACCGGGCGGCGTGGCAATTGCGGCGATGGTGTCGGATGGCGCGGTGATCATCGCCTCACCGCTGAGAGAGACTTAGGCTCTTGCGGGCTTTTCTATCTGCCTGGTGATGTACCACTGCTGCAGGATCGACAGGATGTTGTTGACCACCCAGTAAAGCACCAACCCGGACGGGAAAAAGGCAAAGAACCCCCCGAAGATGTAAGGAAAGAACTGCATCACTTTGGCTTGGACCGGGTCGGCCGGGGCCGGGTTGAGCTTTTGCTGTATCACCATGGAGATCATCATGATCAACGGCAGGATGAAGTAGGGATCCCGCGCCGACAGATCATTCAACCAAAACACAAAAGGCGCCTGACGCAATTCGACGCTTTCTGCCAGGACCCAGTAGAGCGCGATGAATACCGGAATCTGCACGAGAATCGGCAGACAACCGCCCAACGGGTTGACCTTTTCCTTGCGATACAGCTCCATCATGGCCTGATTGAAGCGCTGACGATCGCCGCCCAAGCGTTCCTTCAATTCCTGAAGCTTGGGTTGCAGCTTCCGCATGTTTGCCATGGACCGATAGCTCGCCTCGGACAACTTGAAGAACAGTGCCTTGATCACGAGGGTAACGGAGATGATGGCAAAGCCCCAGTTGTTGAATAGTTTGTGAAACCACTCCAGCAACCAGAAGATGGGTTTGGCGACGATGGTCAGGGCGCCGAAGTCCACCGTGAGCTCAAGGCCGGGCGCGGTCGCCTCGAGCACCCGGGTCAGTTTTGGGCCGGCGTAGAGTGTGGATCCAAGCGTCTGTTCTTGTCCCGCCGGAACGAGCGATTGCGGGCTCGCTGCGCCGATCAGATAGCGTTTCTCGCCCAGGTCTTTAGAGTAGAAATTGGTCTCCTGATCGGGCGGCGGAATCCACGCCGCGAGGAAATAGTGCTGGATCATGGCGACCCACGCGTTCTTAGCCTTGCGGCCGAGATTCTTGTCCGCCATATCCTTGAAGCTGATTTTTTCGTACTTGTCCTCAGGCGTGTAGAGTACACCCCCGGTATAGGATCGAACGAACTGGGAGTTGTCCTTTCCGGTGCTGTCCGTGCGCTGCAACTGGACGTATTGGCTGCCCCTCCACTCGGCGTTGGAATGGTTGGCCACGTTATGTTCCAGCGCGATCGAATAGCTCCCCTTGCGGAACACATAGGTCTTCGTGACTGTCACCCCGCGGCCATTGCTCCACGTGAGCGGCACCCGCAGGATGTCTTGGTCCGGCGCCATCCGGTAATCCTGGGCTGGTGCGGTCCAGGTGCTGTGGTGGGTCGGGGCCGATTGCTCCTCACCGAGAAAACCGTTTTGCGCAATAAAAACCTCGCTCTGATCGTCGAACAGCCGGACCGGCCGATCCGGTTCCTTCTTGCTGACCGGGTATTGCATCAGCTCCAGGACGCGCAGGTCGCCGCCCAAGGTATCGATAGCAACACGCATGACGTCGGTGGTGACCGTTACGCGCTGACCTTGGGCAGCAGGCACCGTGGGCTTGGTTCGGTCACCTTGGGCGACGTCTTCGATGGTACGGGCTGTTTGCGGCACATCCGGTGCGGTGGCATCGGCCGGCGCCGGTGTATCAGGGGCTAAGGCTTGCGGCGGCTTGGGGCCATAGTCGAGTTGCCATTGCTGCCACAGCGAGAAGCACAAGAAGGCCAGGATGATGAACAGTACGAACCTGATGTTAGCCATGCTTTTTTCCGCGTTCTTCCGGGACGGGATCGATGCCGCCCTCGTGCCAAGGGTGGCATTTTAACAATCTTCTTGTTGCAAGATAGGCACCGCGCCAGGCGCCAAAGCGTTCAATCGCCGTCTCGGCGTAACTCGAGCAGGTGGGGTGAAAGCGACAGTGATATCCCAGCCAGGGGCTCAGCAGGAAGCGGTAGGTCTTGATGAGGGAGATGAGAACGAAGCGCATCGCTGCAAGAGAGTTTCCCAGTGCCGATTCAATGAGCTTCTCAGCGTAATTCGGTCGGCATGGGCAGCAGCAGTTCGCGCCATGACCACAACGTCGACACCTACCAGAGTGGGTAGCCTCAACCGAAAGTCGTCCCGAACGAGGCGCTTGATTCGATTCCGGTCGGTGGCTTTGCGGACGGATTTCCGCGAAATGGCCAGCCCCAACCTCGCCGCTCCGATGCCGTTAGGCCGGGCCAAAAGGGTCAGGTAGGCGTCCGATGTGCGCACTGACTCGGCGAACACACGGTGGAAATCCTCGGACCGGAGTAATCGTCGCGCCTTTGGAAAACCGAGGGTTCCTGCCGTCAAGCACTAAACAGTCAGGCGTTTGCGGCCCTTCGCGCGGCGCGCGTTCAACACCGCGCGGCCGCTTGGCGTTCTCATGCGCGCGCGGAAGCCGTGCGTGCGGACACGCTTGATCTTGCTGGGTTGATAAGTTCTCTTCATCGGGGAAACTTAGTGAGGCAATTGCGGCCCAAAAGGCGGTCAAGTCTACTGGACGCGACCAGCCACTGTCAATGCTGTGGCTGGTCGACGATTCGGGTATAGTAAACAGTCCGTCCGCCCGCGGTGCCGAAAAAAAGGGGCGCCCCGCAACTGACCCAGAGTCCAGAATGAACGAAACCCGATGAGCACGCTTTGGAGCTATTGTATCAGCAAGCTCGAGGGTGAACTTCCGCCGCAGCAATTCAACACCTGGATTCGACCGTTACAGGCCATACAAACCGAATCGGAGTTGCGACTGCTGGCGCCGAACCGATTCGTCCTCGAGTGGGTCAAGCAGCACTTCATAGGGAAGATCGAGGAAGTTCTTGCCAACCAGAAGCTTTGCCCTCACTGTAGCGTGGTCGTGGAAATCGGCAGCCGAAAGGCAGAGGTGGCCGAACTAAAGCCAGTACCCTCCCCCCGTCCTTCGGCAGCTACGAAGGCGGGAGCGACTAAGCTCAATGGTAGTTTCACGTTCGAGAGTTTTGTCGAAGGGAAGTCGAATCAGCTTGCCAAGGCCGCATCGGTGCAGGTCTCACAGAATGTCGGACGCGCCTACAATCCGCTGTTTATCTACGGGGGGGTGGGATTGGGCAAGACCCACTTGATGCACGCTATCGGGAATGAAATCGTGAAAGGCAATCCCTCTGCGAACATCGTCTACCTGCACTCCGAGCGTTTCGTGTCGGACATGGTGAACGCTCTGCAACACAACGCCATCAACGCGTTCAAGGAGTACTATCGAACCGTCGATGCGCTACTGATCGATGATATCCAGTTCTTTGCGGGAAAGGAGCGTTCGCAGGAAGAGTTCTTCCATACCTTCAATACCTTGCTTGAGAACAAGCACCAGGTGGTACTGACTTGCGACCGGTATCCGAAGGAAATCAAGGGTCTCGAGGAACGGCTCAAGTCTCGGTTCGGGTGGGGGCTCCCCGTCGCGATAGAACCTCCCGATCTGGAGACGCGCGTCGCCATTCTGATGAGCAAAGCCAGGCAGACCGGTATCGACCTCCCGCCCGAGGTCGCCTTCTTCATCGGGAAGCGGATTCGTTCGAACATCCGTGAACTGGAGGGAGCGCTGCGGCGCGTGATTGCGAACGCCGAATTCACTGGCCGGGAGATTACTCTAGAGTTTGCGAAAGAGGCTTTGCGGGACCTTATCGCTCTGCAGGATCGCATGATCAGTGTGGAGAACATCCAGAAAACCGTGGCAGAGTACTTCAAGATACGCGTGGCGGACCTGCTCTCGAACAAACGGAATCGCTCGATCGCCAGGCCGCGACAGGTCGCGATGGCCCTGGCGAAAGAGCTGACCAATCACAGCCTTCCGGAAATTGGTCAAATGTTCGGCGGGCGTGACCATACAACCGTCTTGCATGCCTGCCGCAAGGTGCAACAACTCAAGGAGAGCGACAGTAAGTTTCTGGAGGATTTCTCCAACCTCATGCGGACGCTATCGAACTGACCCCCCGCCATCACCGACGTGCCATCACTAGGTAAGTAAAGGCTGCCCCGGATGAAACTTTCTACTTCGCGGGAAAATCTTTTGGCGCCGCTGCAGCAGATTGTCGGCGTCATCGAAAGGCGGCAGACCCTGCCGATCTTGGGCAATGTGCTCCTGAAGCTTCATTCCGGGTATCTGGAGTTCACAGGCACGGATCTCGAGGTGCAACTGATCACGCGTATCGCAGTGGAAAGTACGGACGAGGGCAGCATCACGGTATCAGCGCGAAAGCTGCTAGAACTCTGCCGCCTGCTCCCCGAGAGGAGCCCCGTGGCGATCGACTGCCGGGAGGAACGGTTTCACCTGCAATCGGGACGTAGCCGATTCGTTCTCGCCACGATGCCGGCGGAGAACTATCCGGAATTCGACACGGGCGCTGCCGACCGCCGCCTCATGCTGCCAAGCCGGGTTCTACGTCGCGCCATGGAGAAAACATTGTTTGCAATGGGCCTGCAAGACGTCCGGTATTACCTGAATGGACTGCTGTTCGAAGTTGAAGGCGATACGATTCGCACCATTGCCTCAGACGGCCACCGCCTCGCGCTCTTCGAGGATGACGCCGCCCCGCTCGGCGTGGAATCGGCGCAGGCAATCATCCCGAGAAAGGGGGCCCTGGAGTTGTGTCGGTTGCTCGGCGATGACGACACGCCGGTGGCCATCGAGCTTTCGTCCAATAGCGTGCGGATTCTGATCAACGAACTCTGTTTCGCGTCCAAGCTTATCGAAGGCCGATATCCTGATTACCGACGGGTTATGCCCAGCCAGACAACCCGCAAAGTCCTCGCCGACAAGGGCGGGCTAAAGTCGGCACTGACGCGCATCTCGGTCCTGTCGAGCGAAAAATTCCGGGGGGTTGTTGTTGAGATTGAAGCGGGAGCACTACGCCTCCGGACGCAGAACCCGGAACACGAAGAGGGGGAAGAGGAAATTCCCATCGAACTCGAAGGAGAGCCTTTCAGCGTCGGATTCAATGCGTTCTATCTCTTGGAGGCGGTCAACAACATCGAGTCGGACGAGGTTTCCCTGTCATTTGCCGACGCCAACAGCAGCTGCCTGGTCGAAGATCGTGACGACCGACGATTTCGCTATATCGTCATGCCCGTGCGGCTGTGACCGGCGCTGGTATTCCCTTTATTCCCTTTCTCGGCACGCGTCGGGATCAGGATAAACTAACCGGACTTGTCGGAGCAGCGAAATGGCTCTGACTAGACTCGAGATCTCTCGGCTACGCAACATCGAGCGGGCGACGCTAGACCCCTCCACGCACATCAACGTCTTGATCGGGGACAACGGCAGCGGCAAGACGAGCGTGTTGGAGGCAGTCTATCTGCTGGGGCGCGGCCGCTCCTTTCGAACCACTCACGCTTCGCAGATTGTCCAGCTGCAGCAGTCCGAGCTGGTAGTGACGGGGGTGGTCCACGAAGAACCCGGTCCGAGAACGCCACTCGGCGTGCGACTGACGAGGCAGGAGCGCGAACTTCTCCTGGCGGGACAGAGGGTGCAATCGAGCGCTGAACTCGTCCGCGCGTTTCCAGTGCTGGTTATTCACCCGTCGAGCGCATCGTTGCTCGATGCCCCCCCGAAACTCCGCCGCCAATTCTTGGATTGGGGAGTGTTCCACGTGGAACCTTCCTATCTCGATAACTGGCGCCGTTACACCAAGGCACTGAATCATCGCAATGCCCTGCTGAAGCAGCGGCGTCCGGCTGACCTTGGCCCCTGGAATCAAGAAGTCGCTCGATACGGTACAATGTTAGCGAAAGCGAGGGGACAATACCTTCTGAGGCTGCAGCCTCATCTTGATGACGTGCTTCGGCATTTTTTTTCGGGCTGCCTGGTTCGCATCGAACACGCCCAAGGCTGGAAGCCCGACCGGACTCTTTTGCAAGTTCTGTGCAACGATCTATCGCCGGATCTTGAATACGGTTATACCCAGTCCGGCCCGCACAAGGGGGATTTCACTGTGTACGTCAACGACAAACTGGCTAAAACCTACTTGTCCAGAGGTCAAGCCAAGCTGATGGTCTACGCCTTGTTACTGGCGCAATCCAATCTTCTCGATCGCGCGGCGCAGCCCATCTGTCTCTTGATCGATGATGTCGCCTCGGAGCTGGACCGAAACAATCGCAAGATGCTGCTGGATCTCCTGCTTCAGCGCCAGGCCCAATGTTTTGTCACAGCGGCGCATCAGGACGATGTGCGCTTCGCACTCGCCGACAACGCAACGATGTTCCACGTGGAACACGGCCGCATCTCCCACGCCTAAAGTAAAGAAACCCTGCTCACTCAAACATGACGCAAAGCCAACACTACGATAGTTCCAACATCAAGATTCTGAAGGGTCTGGATGCCGTCCGAAAGCGTCCCGGCATGTACATTGGTGATACCGATGACGGTACGGGTCTCCACCACATGGTTTTCGAGGTGGTAGATAATGCTATCGATGAGGCGTTGGCCGGATACTGCACGCGCGTTCGGGTGATCATCCACCCCGGCGAATCGATCACCGTGACCGACGATGGTCGCGGCATACCGGTCGATATTCACTCGGAGGAAGGGCGCTCCGCTGCGGAAGTGATCATGACCGTGCTGCATGCCGGCGGGAAATTTGACGACAACGCCTACAAGGTCTCCGGCGGCTTGCACGGTGTCGGCGTATCCGTGGTCAACGCCTTGTCAGAGCGCCTGAGCCTGGAAATCTGTCGAGACGGCAAACGCTATCGGCAAGAGTACGCAAACGGGGAGCCGGTTGCGCCTCTCGCGGAGGTCGGGGACGCTCAGGAAACCGGCACGACGGTCACGTTCACGCCGACCGCTGCGATTTTTACCAACATCGAATTCCACTACGAAATTCTGGCGAAACGCCTGCGTGAGCTGTCCTTCCTTAACTCGGGCGTCCGCATCGAACTGGAAGACGAACGCACCGGCAAGAGCGACACCTTCGAGTTCGAGGGGGGTATCCGCGCCTTCGTGGAGCATCTCAACAAGAACAAGACACCCTTGTTCGATAAGGTGTTCTATTTCCAAGCCATGCGGGATGGCATCACCGTCGAAGTGGCGATGCAATGGAACGATTCTTATCAAGAAAACATCTTCTGCTTCACCAATAATATTCCACAACGCGACGGCGGCACGCATCTCGCTGGATTCCGCGGCGCGCTCACCCGCACACTGAATCAGTACATCGAGGATCAGGGGTTACTCAAGAAGCACAAAGTAGCGACTTCGGGCGATGATGCACGCGAGGGTCTCACCGCTGTGTTGTCGGTTAAGGTTCCCGATCCCAAGTTTTCTTCTCAGACCAAAGACAAGCTGGTCTCTTCAGAAGTCAAACCGGCGGTGGAATCAACCCTGGCTGAGAAGCTCTCCGACTTTCTGTTGGAGAATCCTCCGATCGCCCGGCAGATCGCGAATAAGGTTATCGAAGCAGCTCGAGCGCGTGAGGCCGCCAGGAAAGCCCGCGAGATAACGCGGCGCAAGACCTCGTTGGACATCGCGGGACTCCCAGGCAAGCTTGCCGACTGTCAGGAACGAGATCCGGCGCTGTCCGAGCTGTTCATCGTCGAGGGAGATTCCGCTGGCGGCTCCGCCAAACAGGGACGCGATCGCCGAAGTCAGGCGATTCTTCCTTTGAAGGGCAAAATCCTGAATGTAGAACGGGCACGTTTCGACCGGCTATTGTCATCGGAGGAAGTCGGAACCCTGATTACGGCCCTTGGTTGTGGCATTGGTCGAGAGGAGTTCGACCCGGGCAGATTGCGTTACCACCGCATCATCATAATGACCGATGCGGATATCGACGGTTCACATATCCGGACACTGCTGCTGACCTTCTTCTATCGGCAAATGCCGGAATTGATAGGCCGCGGTCATATTTACATCGCGCAGCCTCCTCTCTACAAGGTAAAGAAAGGTAAGCAGGAACACTACGTTAAGGACGATGCGGAGTTGAATAACTACTTGCTCCAATTGGCCTTGGACAATACCCGCCTGTATTCCGACGAGGCAGTTCCCCCGATCCACGGCGCCGGGCTCGAAAAGCTGGCGCGAGACTATCTGCATGCCCAAAGCATACTTGGGCGCCTTGCGCACCGCTATGACGCTGGCTTCCTGCAGGCGTTGGTTGATCAGCCGATGCTGACCCGAGAAGCAATGGCAAATTCCCTCATCCTGCAAGACTGGGTGGACGATCTGCAAACCGGGCTCGATCGCGCCGACCGCCGGGCGCAATTCCGCGTCGCTCTGAGACCCGGCGAGCGGCTCGGTGAGTTTTCTCTGCATATCGCCAAGCGCTTGCACGGGGTGGCCAAGCATTTCGAACTGACCCAGACCTTCTTCCATTCCCTGGATTACGCCAACCTTTCGGCCTTCGCGAGGACGACGGCGGATCTCTTCGGCCCCCACACGGTGTTAATGATCGACGACCAGCGCATTCCCGTCCGCAGTTTCCAGGATGCTTTTGAACGCATGATGGCTGACGCCAAGAAGGGTCAGCACATTCAGCGTTACAAGGGCTTGGGCGAAATGAATCCCGAACAGCTGTGGGAAACAACGCTCGATACCCAAACGCGCCGCTTGTTACAAGTCAAGATCGAGGATGCAATCGCCGCCGACCAGATCTTCACCACCCTGATGGGCGATCAGGTGGAGCCGCGACGTGAATTCATCGAGCGCAATGCGCTTAATGTGGAGAATTTGGATATCTGACCACACAACGCCCAACGATCATGCTTAATTATCCCCATGTCGATCCCGTGGCCGTCAGCTTGGGCCCGCTGAAGATTCACTGGTACGGCTTGATGTACGTGATCGGCATTGGCACTGCATGGTGGCTGGCGCGCCGTCGCGCGCAACGAGCCGACTTTCCATGGACCGTGACTCAGGTCGAAGATCTCATCTTCTATGCCGCGCTGGGGTTGGTTCTCGGCGGACGGATCGGCTATATGCTCTTCTACAACGTCTCGGGTTTTCTCGCAGATCCGCTGATGCTGTTCCGCGTCTGGGAAGGTGGAATGGCCTTTCATGGGGGGCTGTTAGGTGTTCTGATCAGCCTGTGGATCTTTGGGCGCCGTCAAGGCATCTCCTTCTTGCGCCTGGGGGACTTTATCGCTCCCTACGTGCCAATCGGCCTATGTGCCGGCCGGATCGGCAACTTCATCAATGGTGAACTGTGGGGCAAGGTAACGGATATTCCATGGGGCATGGTATTTCCCACGGGCGGCCCATTGCCCCGCCATCCATCGCAGCTCTATGAGGCATTCTTGGAAGGAGTCATCTTGTTTCTCGTTCTGCAGCTCTATGTTCGGCAACCGCGTCCCACCGGAGCGACCGGCGGTCTGTTCTTGCTCCTCTACGGTTTGTTCCGCTTTGCGGTGGAGTTCGTGCGCGAACCGGATGCGCAGCTCGGCTATCTCGCGCTCGACTGGTTGACCATGGGACAGTTGTTGAGCCTGCCGATGATAATTTTCGGCGCAGCCCTGTTGTCTTGGGCGTATCGGCCCCGCGCCGCGCCGACCGGCTGATGCGGCCCGCAGATGCGGACCTATCTCGAACTCCTTGCGGATATCCTTCGGAACGGCCAGGTTAAGCACGATCGAACCGGGGTTGGAACCCTTAGTGTGTTCGCGCGGCAATTGCGCTTCGACCTCGCCGCGGGCTTCCCTTTACTGACGACGAAGAAGCTGCACGTCCCCTCCATCATCTGCGAACTGCTGTGGTTTGTTTCCGGCGATACCAATGTACGCTTCCTTCGCGAGCATGGCGTCTCGATCTGGGATGAGTGGGCCGATGACCAAGGGGAATTGGGGCCGGTCTACGGTCGGCAATGGCGTGCCTGGCAAACGGCGAACGGCACCATCGACCAACTCGCCCAAGTGGTCGAGGGGATCAGACTTCAGCCCGACTCGCGACGCCATCTCGTACTGGCATGGAATCCCGCCGACGTCGATGACATGGCTCTTCCGCCTTGTCATTACGCCTACCAATTCTACGTCGATCGCGGAAACCTCTCCTGCATGTTCCACATGCGTTCGGTGGATGTCTTTCTCGGGCTGCCCTTCAACATTGCCAGCTATGCTCTTCTGGTGCACATGATCGCCCAACAATGTGATCTCGGGGTCGGCGAATTGATTTGGACGGGCGGTGATGTACACCTGTATCGAAACCATCTTGAGCAAGCCCATGAGCAGTTGTGTCGGGAGCCCTATCCTTCTCCCCACCTGAAGATCCTTCGTAAGCCGTCGAGCCTGTTCACCTACCGTTTTGAGGACTTCCTCGTCGAGAATTACCGCGCCCACCCCCACATTAAGGCCCCGGTTGCGGTCTAGCCTGATTTGCTTTCCCTTACCATGCGCATCTCTCTCGTGGTGGCAATGGCCGCGAATCGGGTGATCGGGGTCGGTAACCGCCTCCCGTGGCAGTTATCGGCCGACTTGAAGCGGTTCAAAGCCCTCACGATGGGTAAGCCCCTGCTAATGGGACGCAGGACCCACGAATCGATCGGTCGTGCGTTGCCGGGCCGGACTAATATCGTTCTGACTTCGGATCCGCACTATCAATCTCCAGGGTGCATCGTCGTGCATTCGCTGGCCGAAGCGCTGTCCCGAGCCGAACCGGCATCCGAACTGATGGTGATTGGGGGATCAGCGCTCTACGCGGCGCTACTTCCGCAAGCTGCCCGTATTTATCTGACGTTGATTCATCGCGCTTATAGGGGGGATGTTCAGTTCCCAGAGATCGCATGGAATGCCTGGCACGAGACGGCCCGCGAAGACATAGACGATGACCCCAGCTTCGCCACTCCTTACAGCTTCCTCGTGCTGGATCGAAGGCCCGCTGCCTTCGCGGACGTACCGCCGAGTCCCTGCAATGCTTCGGACAAGCTGCCGGCAGCCATACCCCACGCTGTGGCGACCCGCCCCGACCGCGACAAAGTTGTTTACAAATTTGCTTACAATAGCCGCCTTTCGACCGCAGCTCCCTGAAATCGACGCGCAATGCGCCACACCGCCCCTCTACATACCGATGCTGAGTTCCACCGGGTCCTGCGCGGCTACGGACTGGCGCTGCTCTTCGTTGCATGCTCACATGGGGCACTGTGGTACTGGAGCCAACGTAAGCCGATCGAGACCCTGGCGATCGTTCCCCAGATGGTGGACGTCGAGCTGATCGCGCCCCCAAAAGAGCCCCGGACGCCGCCACCTGCTGCTACCCCACCGACCCCTCATTCCCGACCGGCCGCCGCCCCCCAACCCCTGTCGAGACCGAAACCGCAACCGCCGCCCAAGAGACCCGAACCCGCCCCCCAGCCGCCAAAGAAAACGGAGGCGGTGCCGAAGTTGAAGAAGGCCGAACCGGCGCCAGAAACCGAACGCGACGACCTGGCGGAGCGGTTCCGGGAGTTGCGCGAATCTCTCGGGGCCAAGTCCGCCCAGCCGCCAGTGCGCGAAGCCCCGTCCCGCACGCAGGGGGCGCCGCCGCGGCCCGGCAATCCGCCCCGCACCAAGCCCGCCGGTGGCGCTCGTTCGGATCAGAAGGCCACGGGCGCCCAGGACGCGGCCTATCTGCACAATCCCAAACCTCGCTATCCGGCAATTGCGATCGCCCGGAACTGGGAAGGAGTGGTGAAACTGCGGGTAAATGTCTTGCCCAACGGTACCGCTGGTCAAGTCCAGCTCGCGCAGAGCAGCGGCCACGACGCGCTCGACGAGGCAGCGCTGGAAGTCGTGAGGCGGTGGCGCTTCGTCCCGGCAAAACGCGGCGACACGCCGATCGCCAGTTGGGTGCACGTGCCCCTGGTTTTCAAATTGGATGCTGCACATTAAGGAGCGCCATGTTTTCCTTCGAGTTCTCCCATACCCTGATCATCAACACCACGCTGTGGATCCTCATCGCGTTTTCCATCATCACCTGGACAATCCTCGTCTATAAGGCCTGGCAGTTCTGGCGTCTGAAGTTGAACAACCGCGTGTTCCTCCGGGACTTCTGGGAGGCGCCGGATCTCGCCGCGGCGCGTCAGGTCAGCGGCTACCGCGATGGACCGTTAGCGCGGGTCACGAACGCCGGCTTCGCGCTGCTGGAGACGCTCCGCCAGAGCGACCGCAAGGCACTGAAAGACCGCGGCGATCCCGGAGCGTTGCTGGAACGCTCTTTGAAGCAGCAACTGGTGCGCGAACTGCGTCTGATGGAAAGCGGGCTCACACTGCTGGCCAGCATCGGCAGCACCGCCCCGTTCGTCGGCCTGTTCGGTACCGTCTGGGGAATCATGCGGGCCCTGCAGGATATCAGCAAAGCCGGATCGGCCAGCCTCGACGTGGTCGCCGGGCCGATCGGGGAAGCGCTGATCGCCACCGCGATCGGTATCGCCGTCGCCGTTCCAGCGGTGCTCGCCTACAACTTCTTTCTCCGCCGCAGCAAGGTGCACCGTGCAGTTCTGGAGCATTTCGCCGAAGATTTGCTGCGCCTGGCCGAGAGCGGCCACTTCGAAATCGACGGAGGCGCCTGACAATGGCAATCAAGATCTCGTCCGACGACCAAGAGGCCATGAGCGAAATCAATGTCACGCCGCTGGTGGATGTGATGCTCGTGCTGCTGGTGGTGTTTCTTGTAACCGCGCCGCTGCTCACCCAAACCGTGGGGGTCCATCTGCCGAAGACTGCCTCCACCCAGCCGAACAAAGAGCCTCAGTCGCTCAAGATCGGCATCGATGCCCAAGGCCGAATTACCCTCGAGCAGAACCCGATTGCTGACGCTGCGCTTCTGGAAGCGGAACTCCGGCGTTCGCTGGAAGCCAACAGCGAAGCCCGTTTCCAACTCCACGCCGACCAGAGCGTTGCCTATGCCGAGGTCGCCAAAGTCATGGCCGCTGCCCAACGGGCCGGCGTCACCAAACTCTCCTTCGTCACCGTTGAGGAGTAATAGGGCTGCATGAGAATTTAGCCGGTCCGCACCCAATGACCCGATTTCCCACCCGCTTTCTCGAGCAGGCGAACCGATTCGATCGTCATGCCCCGGTCGACGGCCTTGCACATATCGTAGATCGTAAGTAAAGCCACCTGTACCGCCGTGAGCGCTTCCATTTCTACACCGGTTTGAGCGAGGGTCTTGACAATCGCCTGACAGCGGACCCGCTGCTTGTCGGGTTCGGGTTCCAAGGCCAGATTGACATGCGTGATGGCGATCGGATGGCATAGCGGGATTAATTCGGCGGTCTTCTTGCTGGCCATAATGCCGCCGATACGGGCGATACCCAAGACATCGCCTTTCTTGTGGCCACCTTCCATGATCAAATGTAAGGTTTCCGGACGCATCGCGATATAGCCCTCGGCGATGGCGCTCCGTTCACTGGTCTTTTTGCGACCGACATCCACCATATGGGCGGCGCCGGTATCATCGAAGTGAGTTAGGGATTGTTCGTGGTTAGTCATGGTCGATGGATGCAGGTTGAGCGGATGAGACAATCCCCGTTATGTCGCGCCCTGTTGTTTGAGGATTGACATGCGTAAAGCCAGACGGGTATTCCTTGCACGCGATGGGGTACGCTCCCATGTGAGCATTCGACGGTAGGCCCTCTAGGCCAGCCTAATTCTAACGCGGAGAAAATCGATGAGTCTTGAAATTGCAGAGTTGTTTCGTCGGCTGACCCACGGAGTCTACGTCATCGGTGTGGCCAGTGGTGAGAGGCGCAACGCCTTTACCGCAGCCTGGGTGATGCAGGTGTCGTTCAAGCCTCTCATGGTGGCGGTCAGTGTCAACCCAGGGCACTCGTCGTATGGCCTGTTGAAGGAGAGCGGCAGCTTTTCGGTCAACGTCTTGGCTCGCGACCAGTTCGACTTGGCGTTGCACTACGGTCAGCCAGCGAAAATCGACAAGTTGGAGGGGCAACCCTGGCATCTCAGCAAACACAGTGTGCCTATGATCGATTCGGGCATCGCACAGTTCGAATGTGTCTACGAGAACGAATGCACGGCTGGAGATCATCGAGTTGTGATCGGGCGAGTGATCGATGGCGCACTCCTCCGGCCGGATGCTGTCCCGATGACCTACCGGGATACCGGAGACGCGGACGGCGCCGCCGTATTCTTTCCCGACCGCTTTGAATCTCGTTCGTGAGCTATCTCCCGCGGGATTTCATTGAGACCCAAGAGGGGTTGGTCTTCTCCGTCGTCGACGCCCTCCGCGAAAACGGGAAAGTCCTCTGTTTCCTCCGGTACGCGCCGAAAGCGCGGAAACTGACCACCGAGGAGGCCAATGCCTTATTGCATCACCACTATCCCTGCTACACGTACTTCTCCGAACGCTTGGACGTCGAAATCCATGCTGTCGATGAAACACGCATTCGTCGCCATTACCGGGCCCGCGATCGGTTGCAGAGGCTCCGGCAAGATGGACCCATGGACGAAATGGAAGCCAAATTGTGCCGCCTGTTG
>Ga0209254_10002420_pt1 | contig 16949 bp, 17 predicted proteins | sample FrelakmetDIP11DI_FD_187148 | JGI IMG/M metagenome (GOLD analysis project Ga0209254, IMG submission 187148) | Freshwater lake sediment microbial communities from the University of Notre Dame, USA, for methane emissions studies - DIP11 DI (SPAdes)... | ecosystem: Environmental > Aquatic >... | reverse complement strand
TGCGCCTTGGTCGTGGCGATCTTCACCAGCCGCCAGTTGCGCAGCACGTACTCGTGGATCTCGGCGCGGATCCAGTGCACGGCGAACGACACCAGCCGTACGCCGACCGCCGGGTCGAAGCGCTTCACCGCCTTCATCAGGCCCACGTTGCCTTCCTGCACGAGGTCGCCCATCGGCAGCCCGTAGCCGTGGTAGCCGCGGGCGATGTGCACGACGAAACGCAGGTGCGACAGCACGAGCTGCCGGGCCGCGTCGAGGTCGTTATCGCGACGGAAGCGGGTGGCCAGCTCGGACTCGTCCTCGCGGCTGAGCACCGGGATGCGGCTCACGGCATCGACATAGGCGTCGAAGCTGCCGATCGGGCCGACCAGCGCGAGGTCGGAAGGATTTCGGCGGACGAGGGCGGCGGTCATGTGTCTCGAGGTCTCCCCAGCAACGACGACTGATCTTAGCAGTCGGGCGATTAGAGTGCTAAACACCGGGGAAGTTCACGCTTGGAGTGAGTAGTCGAGACCCCGTAAGTAATTGACGAAAAACAGATTTATGAGCGGCTGCCGAGGCCTGACGATCGGGTGCGCGGTCGACCAAGCGAGTATCGGGGAGCGACTCGACCGCACACCCGGTCGGCGGGCCGGCTCCACCGCACGCCCGATCATCGGACCGCCTCGACCCATCGCGGTCCGTTTTCTACTTCGGCTCGATGCCCCGCAATTCCCGGGTGGAGGCGATGAACGAGCCCACCCAGCCGAGCGCGATCCCGCCCAGGAGCAGGGCGCCGCTGCCCTCGAGTCCGAGTCCACGCAGCTCGAAGCTGCTGCCGTAGAGCCCGGCGATGCGCTGGACCGGATCGCCGAGCACCGCGATCACGACCGTCACCACCAGCCAGGCGATGAGCCCGCCCCCGAGCCCGTACCAGACGCCGTTGTAGAGGAACGGCCGGCGTACGAAGGCGTCGCTGCCCCCGACCAGCTTGGTCACCTCGATCTCGTCGCGGCGGTTCTCGATGTCGAGGCGGATGGTGTTCCCGACGATCACCAGGACGCCGAGCGCGAACAGTCCGACCGCGAGCAGCACGACGCGGCGGACCACGTCCAGGATCGCGTTGAAGCGGCTGACCCACGCCGTGTCGAGCTGGACGATGTCCACGCCCTCGAGCCCGCGCAGTTCGGTGGTCAGGCTCACGACCTGAGTGGGCTCGCGGAACTCCGCCGCCGGGCGCACGACGAGAGCGTGCGGCAGCGGGTTGCCCTTGAGTGCGTCGAGAGCCTCACCGAAACCCGAGTTCCTGCGGAACTCCTCGAGTGCGGCGTCCGCCTCGACCACCGTGACGGACTCGACGTCGCGCCGCTGGCGCACGCGCTCGGCAGCCTTGCGTGCCTGCTCGAGCGTGGCCTGCGGCTTCATGTAGACGGAGATGTCGAGCGCGTTGCCCCAGCCGCCGCTCGCCACGCGCACGTTCTGCACCAGCACGTGCAGGCAGGCGGGCAGGGCCAGCGCGATGCCGATCACCAGGATCGTGAGCAGCGTTGCGAAGGGCTGCGTCCAGAGCCGGCCCAGGGAGCCGACCATCGTCTGGAAATGGCGCTCCAGCCAGGACTTCACGGCCGCTCCGTCACGATCGAGAGCAGGTCCGGCATCGGCTCGACGCTGCCGGACACGCGGCCGCCCTCGAGCATCACGCGGCGCATGCCGAAGCGGTCGATCAGGCCGACGTCGTGGCTCGCGATCAGCACCGTGACGCCGACCTCGTTGAAGCGCTTGAAGATGTTCATCACCTCGAGCGACAGGTCCGGGTCGAGGTTGCCGGTGGGCTCGTCGGCGATGAGCAGCGCCGGCTTGCCGATGATGGCCCGCGCGATGCCGACGCGTTGCTGCTCGCCCGTGGACAGCTCGAGCGGCCGGCTGCGCTCGCGGCCGAGCAGGCCCACCTGGTCGAGCGCGGCGCGTACGCGCTTGCCGATTTCTTTTTCGGGCACGCCCGCGATCACGAGCGGCAGCCCCACGTTGTCGTGCACCGGCCGGTCCATCAGCAGCTTGTGGTCCTGGAACACCACGCCAACCTGCCGGCGAAAGGCCGGGATCTTCCCGCGCGGCACCGTGGCGGTGTTCTGGCCGTTGACGACCAGCGTGCCGCGCGAAGGCCGCTCGATCAGTGCGATCAGCTTGAGCATCGTGCTCTTGCCCGCGCCGGAGTGGCCGGTGAGGAACGCCATCTCGCCGCGGTCGATCTCGAGCGTGAGGTCGCAGAGCGCCTCGCGGCCGTTCGGGTAGCGCTTCCAGACGTGGTCGAAGCGGATCATGCCGCGGCACCGCCGGCGCGGGGCGGCGCCAGCACGGTGTCCACGAAGGCCTCGGCGTCGAACACCCCGAAGTCCTCGGCCGTCTCGCCGACGCCGACGAAGCGCAGCGGAATGCCGAGCCGGTCGGCGATGGCGAACACGATGCCGCCCTTCGCGGTGCCGTCGAGCTTGGTGAGCACGAGGCCGGTGACGCCGAGCGCCTGGTGGAACTGCTGCGCCTGGGTGAGCGCGTTCTGGCCCAGGCCGGCGTCGAGCACCAGCAGCACCTCGTGCGGGGCCGACTCGTCCAGCCGGCCGAGCACGCGGCGCACCTTGCGCAGCTCGTCCATCAGGTTGCTTTGCGTGTGCAGTCGCCCCGCGGTGTCGGCGATGAGCACGTCGGCGCCGCGCGCCTGCGCGGACTGCAGCGCGTCGAAGATCACCGCGGCCGGGTCGGCGCCGGCGGACTGGGCGATCACCGGCACGTCGTTGCGCTCGCCCCAGACCTGCAGCTGCTCGATGGCCGCGGCGCGGAACGTGTCGCCGGCGGCGAGCACGACCTTGCGACCCTCGCCGGTCAGACGGCGCGCGAGCTTGCCGATGGTGGTGGTCTTGCCCGAGCCGTTGACGCCCACGACGAGGATCACGAAGGGCCGCCGGGCCGCGTCCACCACGAGTGGGCGGCTCACGGGAGCCACGATGTCGAGCAGCGACTGTCGCAGCGCGGCGAGCAGCGCGTCGAGGCTGGCGAGTTCCTTGCGCGCGACCTTGCCGCGCAACCCGGCCAGGATCTTCTCGGTCGTCTCGATGCCCACGTCGGCGCCGATCAGACGCGTCTCGAGCTCGTCGAGCACGGCGTCGTCGATCTTGCCGCCCGGCAGCAGGTTGGTGAGGTCGTAGGTGAGCCACGAGTCGCCCTTGTTCAGTTTCGCGCGCAGTCGCGCGATGAAGCCCGGCTGCTTCGCATCCGGCGGCGGCGCGGCCTCGTCGGCCTTCTTCGACCTGAAGTTGAACAGGGACATGGCTCAGCGATGCGCGGCGGAGCGGGGATTGTAACGGAGCAAAAGAAGAAGGGCGGGTATCGCTACCCGCCCTTCGATGGCCGTTCGAACGAGCCCCGCTACGGGGTGACCTCCACGACGGTCCGGTCGCTGATCACCACGGCAGGGGTACCGGCGTCGGTCGACACCGCCAGGCCCACCGCCTGCTTCTGCATCTCCAAGGTTGCCTCCGGGCTGGCCGCCGGGCTGAAGAAGGTGCCGTGGTCGCCCTTGATGAAGTTGACCCACACGCCTTCCGTGCCGATCGGGTTTGCGCCCAGCGTCGTGATTTTGCGCAGGGGGCCGGCGGCGACCAGCAGCTGGGTGTTGGCATTCGGGACGACCGCGTCACCCCGGACCTGGAACACCAGCAGCGGCTGCTGCCGCGCGCAGTCACAGATATGGTTGATCGGGTCGCCCGGGTCGATCAGCGTCTGGGCGTCGCGGAAGAAGTTGTTGTAGAAGGTCGAGTTCGGCAGGAAGAAGGTCGACTGCGCCGCCAGGGCCGCGTTGAACAGGTTCTTGAATGCCGGGGACTCTGTCGCAATCCGGGTCATGACGCCGCCCGGCGCCGCCACGGCGGCGCTCTTGGCGCCGGGCGTGAACTTGGCGTGCGCGATACCAACGATGGCGCCCAGCGAAAGGCCCGAGAAGTGAATGCGGTTCGCGTCGGCATCCTGCAGAGTGTCGGCGTTGAGGTCGAGCCGGGCCGCAATCGACTTCGCGAAGACGCCCAGGTCCACTTCGCTCTGGCGCAACGCGTCACGCGCCATGAGTGGATTCGAGGCCAATGCGAACAACGGGTGAATGCCGGAGGGGTCGATCTTGCCGTCAGGCGTCGATGCATTGGTGGTGTTGTTGATCAGGTCGACGTTGAACGTGCGTTCGTTGGCCGCCTGATAGAACGGGCTGGTCGTGTCCGTGATGCCGTGCAGCGCCTGGTCGATTGCCGCCACGACATAGCATCGCGAGGCGTAGCTGTCGGCCACCGCGAGCGCCTGGGTGCGGTTGCCCTGCAGGCCGTGCATGACGATGACCACCGGCCAGCCCGCGGCGGGCTTGGTGCAGCCGGTCGCCGCCTGATTCGGCACGGAGCCGATCACCGGGATGGAGCGAAGGCCGCCCTGCGCCACCGGCAACGGGTTATAACGCGTCAGGAAATGTGGGGCCGTTGCGTTCGGGAACAGCGCCGCAGGCGGCGGCGTACCGGCGACCCAGAAGCTCGACAGGATCGACCGATCGTTCGCGTTCGCCGGCACCTTCGAGTAATACGGCACCTGCAGCGTGCCCACAAAGAGATCGGCGGCACCTAGCGGGCTCTTCGCGCCGGGCACCAACTGCGCCGTGATCGTCTGCGGGCCGACTGTGGTGGTGAGTACGTCGAACGTGTCGTCGACCGACTGCGTGGTGTAGTTCCAGCTCACGACGACGTCATTGGCATTCACGCCGACGGCGCCGGCCACGGAGAGTTGCCACTTCACGACCGCGCAGATGCTCTGCGCCGTGCCTGCCGGCAACGAGCTGCAGCTCGCTACCGCCTTGCTGCTCGCGTAAAGATCGTCGGCCACGGCAGCTTCGCCGCTAGTGCTCCTCAGGCCGTTGGTGACGACGAAGAGGTAGCCATAGCCCTGCGCGCCCTTGCTGTAGCGGAACGGCTTGAGCGGCGTGATCCGCAGGATCTTGCCGGCGCTGTCGACGTCCGGGGAAACCTCGGCTCTGAAATCGGTGCCGAATGCCAGCACGCGGCTCACCGGGGCCGTCGAGCTCGGGGTATTCGGGGCCACCATGTTCAGCTCGATCACGCGCACCGACGAAGCCGTGATGGATGCCGGGTCGATGGGTACACCGAAGTTCGTGCTCGTATAGGCCGTCGTCGAGAAGCCGTCGAGCGTGTTGAGGGCGACGCCGAGCGCTGAGCCGATGGGTGCCGAAGTCAGCGCCGCGGGAATGTTCACCGTGCCGTCCGTGGTGCCGGCGAACAGGAGATCCGATGGCCAGGGCTGGTAAGGAACGCCTAGCGCCGTCGTACTGAAGAACAGCGCCTTGAAGGTCCCGGCAGGCTCCGCCGGGAACGGATCCTGTCCATCCTTCGACGCTTCGCATCCGCCCAGCGCCACGCCCACTGCGAGCACGAGCGCCGGAGTCCACCGCCCCAATTTCAAGCTCATCATGATTCTTCCCCTCGAGATGACCTTAGTCGGCGCGCGGAGGCCCGCGCGTCTATGAATTTTCGACCCCTGAGCCTACGCTGGCGCAGGGATGCCACGCAAGAACCCGTCCGCCTCGAAGCAGGCTCAGCACCCGAACGGGCGTGGCGCAGTGCGTATCGTCGGTGGAGAGTGGCGCGGTCGACTACTGCGGTTTCCCGCAGTGCCCGGAGTACGGCCGACGCCGGACCGCGTTCGCGAGACTCTGTTCAACTGGCTCCAGCAAAGGGTGACCGGCACCCGGTGCCTCGACCTGTTCGCGGGCAGCGGTGCGCTGGGTCTCGAGGCGCTGTCGCGGGGTGCGGCGCACGTGGTGTTCGTGGACGTCGAGCCGGCCGTGACGCGGTATCTGCTCGAGCGGCTGCACGACTTCGGATGTGACCGCGGGCAGGTGGTCCGCTCGGACGCCGCCCGCTACCTCGACGGTCCGGCGCAGGCCTTCGACCTGGTCTTCCTCGATCCGCCGTTCGACACCGCCGTGCTGCCAGAAATCTGTCGCCGGCTCGAGCGCGACGGCTGGCTCACGCCCGGTGGTCTCGTCTACCTCGAGGCGCCGGCGATCGCGGGCCCGCCCGAGCTGCCGGCCGGCTGGACGCTGCTGCGCAGCAAGCGGGCCGGCGAGGTGGGCTATCATCTCGCGGGTCGCGATGTGTCCGGCGGTTAGCAGGCGGGGGATCATGGGCAGCCGTGCGATGTATCCGGGGACCTTCGATCCCTTCACCAACGGGCACAACGACCTCGTCCGCCGTGCCTGCCGCATCTTCGAGCACGTCGTGGTGTCCATTGCCTCGAATCCGGGCAAGACGCCGCTGTTCTCGCTCGAGCAGCGGGTGGACCTCGCGCGCCGCGTGCTGGCCGACGTGCCGAACGTCGAGGTGACGGGCTACGCGGGCCTCACCGTGGACTTCGCCCGGGAGCACGGCCTCAACGTGATCGTGCGCGGCCTGCGCGCGGTCTCGGACTTCGAGTTCGAATTCCAGCTCGCCACCATGAGCCGGCACCTCAACGACAACGTCGAGACGGTGTTCCTCACGCCTACCGAGCAATTCAACTTCATCTCCTCCACGCTGATCCGCGAGATCGCGAGCCTCGGCGGCAACGTGCGCGAGTTCGTGCACCCGCTGGTGGCCGAGGCGCTCCGGGAACGCTTCGCCCGGTGAGGACTGGCACCGTGCGAACTTCGGCCGTCACGGCTGCCATCCGGGTCGGCCGGGTGCGGCACGCGCTCGTGCTGCTGGCGGCTGCGGCACTCGCGCTGCCCGCGATCGCGCTCGCTGCGCCGGGACGGGCCGCCATCGCCTCCGCACATCCGCTTGCCACGGAAGCGGGTCACGAGATCCTCGCCCGCGGCGGCAACGCCTTCGACGCGGCCGTGGCGATCAGCGCCGCGCTCGCGGTCGTCGAGCCGAACGGCTCAGGGCTCGGCGGCGGTGGGTTCTACCTGCTGCACCGGGCGAGCGACGCCCGCCAGGTGCTGGTGGATGCCCGCGAGGTCGCGCCCGCCGCGGCCACCGCCGACATGTTCCTCGACGCCGAGGGCAACCCAATCGAGGGCCTGTCCACCCGGCACGCCAAGGCCGCCGGCATCCCCGGCGAACCGGCGGGCTGGCAGCACCTTGCGACCGGATACGGGCGCCTGCCCCTCGCCGCGAGTCTCGAGCCCGCCCTGAGGCTCGCCCGCGACGGCTTCGTGGTGAGCGAGCGCATGCACGACGACCTCGACCGCACGCTGCGGGACGAGGGCATGGTGGGCGACGGCCAGACCGAGTTCGCGCGCATCTACCTCGTGAAGGGCGCGGCGCCGCCGGTCGGCCACCGCCTGCGCCTGCCCGAGCTCGCGCGCAGTCTCGAGGTGCTGGCCCGGGGCGGTGCAGACGCGTTCTATCAGGGGCCGTTCGCGCGCCGGCTGGTGCGCGGCGTGCAGGCACTCGACGGCCTGTGGACGCTCGAAGACCTCGCGGCCTACCGCGTCGTCGAGCGCGAGCCGGTCGTGGCCAGTTACCGCGGCCTGCGGGTGACCAGTGCGCCGCCGCCGTCCTCGGGCGGCATCTGGCTCGCGACGGTGCTGAATGTGCTCGAGGGCTTCGATCTCGACGCGCTCGATCCCGCGACGCGCAAGCACGTGATCCTCGAGGCGATGCGCCGCGCGCACCGCGACCGTGCCCAGTACCTCGGCGACCCCGCGTTCACCGACATACCGGTGGGGCGCCTCACGAGCCCCGACTACGCTGCCGGACTGCGCGCCTCGATCCGCACGGACCGTGCGACGCCGAGCGACCTGCTGCCGTCGTCGGCGGCGACCGGCGGACAGGGCCGGCACACCACGCACTTCTCTGTCCTGGACGCCGAGGGCAACCGCGTCGCGGGCACGATCACCCTGAACGGCTGGTTCGGCTCCGGCATCGTGGTGCCCGGCACCGGCATCCTGCTCAACAACCAGATGGACGACTTCGTGATGAAGGCGGGCGTCCCCAACATGTACGGGCTCGTGGGCGCCGCGGCGAACGCCATCGCGCCGGGCAAGCGGCCGCTGTCGAGCATGTCGCCCACCTTCGTCGAGGGCCGCCGCGGGGTCGCGATCCTCGGCACGCCGGGCGGCAGCTACATCCCGAGCATGGTGCTGCTCGGGATCCTGAACTGGAACGCGGGCGCGGATGCGGCGGCCATCGCCGCGGCGCCGCGCTTCCACCACCAGTACCGTCCGGACGCCGTGTTCGCCGAGCCAGAGGCGCTCGCGCCGTCGGAGCGGACCGACCTCGAGGCCCGCGGCCACACGCTTCGCCCGTGGCCGGCGACCATCGGCAACCTGCAGGTGGTCACCTGGGAGGCCGCCACTGGGCGCGTCGAGGCCGCCTCCGATCCGCGCTGGGGTGGCGGGGCGGTCGTTCGCTGAGGCAGCGCCGGAACCGAGAATCTCGCCCCACCCGGGCGATTTGCACGGTGCAGTCCGCATGCCGCCGCGGCGACCATGGCGCCTGGAGGAACGCGCCCGATGTCGCTGCAGCACTGGCCGGAGACGGAACGCCCGCGGGAGAAGCTGCTCAAGCTCGGCGCCGCCTCGCTGTCCGAGGCCGAGCTGCTCGCGATCCTGCTGCAGACGGGCACGCCCGGGCACTCCGCGCTCGACATGGCCCGGGGCCTGCTCGGCGAGTTTCGCAGCCTGCGGGGCCTGCTCACCGCCGAGCGCCACGCCGTGTGCCGGGTGCGCGGCCTCGGCGCCGCCAAATACGCGCTGCTGCAGGCCTCGCTCGAGCTCTGCCGCCGCCACTACGCCGAGCTCATGCAGATGGGCCCCGCGCTCGCCAACCCCCGGGCCACCCGCGAGTTCCTTCGCGCGCGCCTGCGCGACCGGGACCACGAGGTGTTCTGCTGCCTGTTCCTCGACAACCGCCACCGGGTGATCTGCTTCGACGAGGTGTTCCGCGGCACCATCGACGGCGCCAGCGTCCATCCCCGGGACGTCGTCAAGCTGGCGCTGGCCCGCAATGCCGCGGCCGTGATCCTCGCCCACAACCATCCGTCCGGCGTGGCCGAGCCCAGCCAGGCGGACGAACTCATCACCGGGCGGCTGCGCGAGGCGCTGGCCCTGGTGGACATCCGGGTGCTCGACCACATCGTCGTGGGCGACGGCGCCTGCGTGTCGTTCGCGGAGCGGGGGCTGCTCTGAGGCCTTGCCTCGCGGCGGCTCCGCTGGTATAAAACGCGGCTCGTTTATGCCCGGGGCGGCCCGATCGCCGCTCCCGCTGAGGATCCAGCCATGTCCAAAGTCTGTCAGGTCTCCGGCAAGCGGCCGATGAGCGGAAACACCGTTTCGCACGCCAACAACCGGAATCGGCGCCGCTTCCTTCCGAACCTGCATACGCAGCGTTTCTGGCTCGAGACCGAGAAGCGGTGGGTGACCCTGCGCGTCTCCGGCCACGCGATGCGCACCATCGACAAGAAGGGCATCGAGGCCGTCGTGGCCGAGCTGCGCGCCCAGGGCGTCAAGGTCTGAGGAGGTACGAGCCATGCGCGACAAGATCAAGTTGCTGTCGACCGCCGGCACCGGTCACTTCTACACCACGACCAAGAACAAGCGTCTCCACCCGGAGAAGCTCGAGGTCATGAAGTACGATCCGAAGGTCCGCAAGCACGTGAATTACAAGGAAGCCAAGATCAAGTGAGGCGCCCGCTCCCGCTGGTCCGATGAAAAACCCGCCGCACGGCGGGTTTTTCTTTCATACCCTCCGCGTTCCGCCACCCGCAACCCGCCGCCGTGCCCGAACTCCCGGAAGTCGAGACCACCCGCCGAGGCATCCGGGCCGCGCTGCGCGGCCGCACCCTCGCGGAGTTCGTCCTGCGCGACCGTCGCCTGCGCTGGCCCGTTGACCCGGCGCTCGAACGTGAGCTGCCGGGACAGCGGGTCCGGGACGTCGGCCGCCGCGCCAAGTACCTCCTCATCGGACTCGACCGCGGCACGCTGATCGCGCACCTCGGGATGTCCGGTAGCCTGCGGGTGCTGCCGGCCGGTACGTCGTGGCTCAAGCATGACCACTACGAACTCCGGCTCGACTCCGGCCGCGGCCTGCGTTTCAACGACCCCCGGCGCTTCGGCAGCCTGCACTGGGTGACCGGCGACCCGCTCGAGCATCCGCTGCTCGCGGGCCTCGGGCCCGAGCCGCTGGAGCGCGGCTTCGACGGCGCCTGCCTCGCAGACCGCTCGCGCGGCCGCAGGGTCGCAGTCAAGCAGTTCCTGCTGGATCAACATACGGTGGTCGGGGTCGGCAACATCTACGCCTCCGAGGCGCTGTTCCGTGCCGGCATCCATCCGCGACGCGCGGCCGGCCGCGTCAGCCGGGCGCGCTACGACGGGCTCGCCCGCTCCGTGCGCGAGGTGCTCGAAGAGGCCATTCGCGTGGGCGGCACCACGCTGCGCGACTACGTCAGTGCCGACGGCACGCCAGGCTATTTCCGCCAGCAGCTCTTCGTCTACGAGCGCGCCGGGCAACCCTGCCGCCGTTGCGGGACCGTCATCCGCAGGCTCGCCCAGGGCCAGCGCTCGACCTATTTCTGCCCGCACTGCCAGACCTGACGGCCGGTTATGGCCTCAGACCGGGAGGCCGGACTGCGGCGTGTCCCTTTGCGGGCCGGAATGCCGCCGCCCCATAATCGACCCATGAATGCGACTCCACCGACCCGCATCCTGCTCGGCGTCACCGGCGGCATCGCCGCGTACAAGAGCGCCGAGCTGGTACGGCGCCTGCGCGAGCGCGGCGTCGAGGTGCAGGTCGTCATGACTGCCGGCGCACGGCAGTTCGTCACGCCGCTCACCTTCCAGGCGCTGTCGGGCCGGCCGGTCCGCACGGACCTGTGGGACGCGTCCGCCGAGGCGGCCATGGGCCACATCGAGCTCGCGCGCTGGGCGGACCAGGTGCTCATTGCCCCGGCCAGCGCGGACTTCCTCGCCCGCCTCGCGCACGGCTTCGCCGACGACCTGCTTGCGACCCTGTGCCTCGCCACCGGAGCCCCGCTCGCCGTGGCGCCGGCGATGAACCGGCTGATGTGGGCGAATCCGGCGACGCAGGCGAACGTCGTAACCCTGCGCGCACGCGGCGTGGCGATCCTCGGGCCGGCCGAGGGCGACCAGGCCTGCGGCGAGACCGGCCCGGGACGGATGCTGGAGCCTACGGAGATCCTCGCTGCCCTGTGGTCGGAACGAACGCCGACCGGCGTGCTGGCCGGCCGCAAGGTGCTGGTCACGGCCGGGCCCACGCGCGAGCGCATCGACCCGGTGCGCTTCATCACCAACCGCAGCTCCGGGAAGATGGGCTTCGCGGTGGCCGAGGCGGCCCGTGCGGTAGGTGCCGAGGTGGTGCTCGTGAGCGGACCGGTGAACGTCGCCACCCCGCCGGGCGTGCAGCGCGTGGACGTCGAGACCGCGGACCAGATGCTGGAGGCGGTTAACCTCCACCTGCCCGGCACGGACGTGTTCATCGCCGCAGCGGCGGTGTCGGACTATCGGCCGGTGCAGGCCGCGGCCGAGAAGATCAAGAAGACCAGCGACTCGCTGATGCTCGCGCTGTCGCGCACCACGGACATCCTCGCCACGGTGGCAGCCGGCACGCCCCGACCCTTCGTCGTGGGCTTCGCCGCCGAGACGCAGAACGTCGAGCGCAACGCGCTCGCGAAGCTCGAGGGTAAGCGCCTCGACATGATCGCGGCCAACCAGGTGGGCGACAACCTCGCCTTCGACTGCGAGGACAACGCGCTCACGGTGTACTGGCCGGGCGGGCGGCGCGAGCTCGCGCGCGCGCCGAAGCGACTGCTCGCTGACGCGCTCGTCGGCGTGATCGCGGAGCGCTTTGCGCTCCGCGGGCAGGCCGCCGCCGGCGACTCTGGCCGCGCGCCGGGCAGCGCGGCGGCGCGATGAGCAATCCGACGACCGGCCCGGCCCGCCGGGTGCTGCAGGTGCGGGTGCTCGACCCGCGCATCGGTCGGGATTTTCCGCTGCCGCACTACGCTACGCCGGGCTCCGCCGGCCTCGACCTGCGGGCCTGCCTCGACGCGCCGCTCACGCTCGCGCCCGGACAGGCCGAGCTCGTCGCGACGGGAATCGCCATCCACCTCGACGACCCGGGACTCGCCGCCGTGCTGCTGCCGCGCTCCGGGCTCGGCCACAAGCACGGCGTCGTGCTCGGCAACCTCGTGGGGCTGATCGATTCCGATTACCAGGGCCAGGTGATGGTGTCGTGCTGGAACCGCGGCGCGGCGCCCTACACGATTGCGCCCGGCGAGCGCATCGCGCAGATGGTGGTCGTGCCGGTGGTGCAGGTGGACTTCGCGATCGTCGAGCAGTTCACCGAGAGCCACCGGGGCGCCGGCGGCTTCGGCAGCTCCGGGATTACCTGATCCCCTGCAGTTCCTTGTAGCGCGCGATGTCGGACTCGAACGCGGCGCGCAGGCGGTCCCGCTCCTCGGTGTTCTTCGCGAGTTCCTGCTCGTACACCTGCAGGCCGTTCACGGTATTGACGATGTCCTCGGCCACGTGGTCGGGCAGCGGCGAGGCCTTGGGCTTGTCGCTGTACGGCCGGTAGCGCCGGACGTCGGTCATCAGCCGCGCCTCGCGGTCGCGCAGATTCACGATGTACTGGTTCGTGATGCGTGACTGCTGCTCGAGCAGCTCGAGGCGCTGGTCGCGCAGCCGTTCGATGTCGGCGACGGACAGGTAGGTGGCGAGCAGCGTGCGGTCGCGCTGGGCCGCGGCCTTCAAGGCCTCCTCGTTCGCCTGCTGCGCGGCGACCTGCTCCAGCGCTCGGCGGCCCGGGATGACGCGCACGACGCGGCCAGTGCCGTCGAGCACCTCCACGTCGCGCTCGAGGCACTCGGCCGGAATGCTCTGTCCGAAGTGGCTCTGGCCCCGGTCGTCCTTGCAGCGGAACACGGACTCCGAGCTCGCGCGCGTCGAGGTCTGCTTCTTCGCGGCGTCCACCGCGGGTGCGGCGGCCATGATCGACAGGGCCGCGGCCAGGGCCAGGATGCTTCGGTGTCCGCAGTCAGGTCGCATGGCCGCGAGTGTGCGCCCTGCCTGGCGCATGCACGAAAGATGACGCGTCAGGTTTGTGAACCACGTCAAGGCGGCGACGGGAGGTCAGACGCCGTAGCGGTCCCGGTAGGCGCGCACCGCGTCGACGGCCGTCGTTTCGCCGGCGGCCTCCAGGTGCGCGAGCAGGTCGCGCAGGCGCAGCACGCTCACCACGGGCAGGCCGAAATTCTCCTGCACCTCCTGTACCGCCGAGCGCTCGCCCTGGCCACGTTCCTCGCGGTCGAGCGCGATCAGCACGCCCGCGGGCGTCGCGCCCTGGGAGCGGATGATCTCGACCGATTCGCGGATCGCCGTGCCTGCAGTCATCACGTCGTCCACGATCAGCACCCGGCCCGCGAGCGGCGCACCGACGATGGTGCCGCCCTCGCCGTGGTCCTTCGTTTCCTTGCGGTTGAAGGCGAACGGCAGGTTCATGTGCTCGTGCTCGGCGAGCGCGGCGGCCGTCGCGGTCACGAGGGGAATGCCCTTGTACGCGGGCCCGAACAGCATGTCGAAATCGATGCCCGAGAGCGCCGCCGTCCGGGCGTAGAAGCGGCCGAGCCCGGCGATTGCGTGGCCGGTGTTGAAGAGCCCCGCGTTGAAGAAGTACGGGCTGACGCGCCCGGATTTCAGCGTGAACTCGCCGAAGCGCAGCACGCCGAGCTCGAGGCACAGGCGGATGAAGTCGGGCTGGTGCATGGGCGTACTTTATACTGCGCCGCCATGCGCATCGTCACCCTGAACGCCAACGGCATCCGCTCGGCGGCCCGCAAGGGATTCTTCGACTGGCTCGAGGCGCAGGGCGCCGACGTCGTCTGCGTGCAGGAGACCAAGGCCCAGGAGGACCAGCTGGCCGACCCGGTGTTCCGGCCGCAGGGCTACCATAGCTATTACTTCGACGCCGGCAGGAAGGGCTACAGCGGCGTGGCGATCTACTCGCGCGTCAAGCCGCAGGCGGTCATCACCGGCTTCGGCTCGCGCGAGTTCGACGCCGAGGGCCGCTACATCGAGGCGCAGTTCAAGGGCCTGAGCGTGGTATCGGTCTACTTGCCGTCGGGCTCCTCGAGCGAGGAGCGGCAGCAGGCCAAGTTCCGCTTCCTCGGCGAGTTCATGCCCTACCTGTGCGCACTCAGGCGCAGGCGCCGCGACTACGTGCTGTGCGGCGACTGGAACATCGCCCACAAGCAGATCGATCTCAGGAACTGGCGCTCGAACCAGAAGAACTCCGGCTTCCTGCCGGAGGAGCGCGCCTGGCTCGACGAGCTGTTCGGCGACGTGGGCTACGTGGACGGTTTCCGCGAGATCAACCGGGAGCCCGACCAGTACACGTGGTGGTCGAACCGCGGCCAGGCCTGGGCGAAGAACGTCGGCTGGCGCATCGACTACCAGGTGCTGAGCCCGGGGCTGCGCGGGAGCGTGCTCGGCGCCGACATTTGCAAGGCGCAGCGTTTCTCCGATCACGCGCCGCTCACGCTCGACTTCGACCTGTGACCGCTGCCCACACGCCGGCTGCACCGGACGCCCCCGCCCCGCGCAAGCCGTGGTGGCGTGGCTGGCTCGAGGCGCTCGCCGCGTACAAGCACCCGCGCGTGCTCGCGATGCTGTTCCTCGGCTTCTCCGCCGGGCTGCCGTTCATGCTGGTGTTCTCGACGCTGTCGGCGTGGCTGCGCGAGGTCGGCATCGAGCGCGCCACGATCGGCATGCTGTCCTGGGTCGGCATCATCTACTCGATCAAGTTCTTCTGGGCGCCGGTGGTGGATCGCCTGGCGCTGCCGGTGCTGCATCGCCTGTTCGGGCGGCGGCGGAGCTGGATGCTGATCGCGCAGGCGGGCATCGCGGTGGGCCTCTTCAACATGGCGCACCTGAATCCGGTCGGGCACCTCGGCACCATGGCGGCGCTCGCGCTGCTCGTGGCGTTCTCCTCGGCCACGCAGGACGTCGCCATCGACGCCTGGCGCATCGAGGCCGTGCCGCAGTCCATGCAGGGCGTGATGGCGGCGGCCTATCAGCTCGGCTATCGCATCGCGATCATGGTGGCCAGTGCGGGCGCGCTGTGGATTGCGGCGGACTTCGGCTGGACGGCGGCGTACACGGCTATGGCCGCCATGGTGGGCGTCGGCGTCGCCACGACGCTCGTCATTTCCGAGCCGCAGCCGCGGGTGGCGCAGCAGGTCCTGGCTCAGGAGCAGCGCGTCATCGACTGGCTGGAGCGCAAGGCGCACTGGCCCGAGTCGCTGCGCGAGGCGGGCTCGTGGTTCGTGGGTGCCGTGGTGTGCCCGTTCGTGGATTTCTTCACGCGCTACGGCACGAAGCTCGCGGTGCTGATGCTCGCCTTCATCGCGAGCTACCGTCTCACCGACTTCACCATGGGCGTGATGGCGAACCCGTTCTACCTCGACGTGGGCTACACGCTGAAGGAGATCGCGGCAGTCGCCAAGCTGTTCGGCCTGGTGTCGTCGATCGTCGGCGTGCTGCTGGGCGGTCTCGCGGTGGCGCGGCTCGGCACGGTCAAGTCGCTCGCCTTCGGCAGCCTCGCGGTGATCGCGTCGAACCTGATGTTCATGATTCTCGCGTTCCAGGACCACCCGAGCATCACCGGGCTGGCGGTCGTCGTGAGCGCCGACAACCTCGCCATGGGCGTCGCGGGCACGGCACTGATCGCCTACCTCTCGAGCCTCACGAGCGCCTCGTACACCGCGACGCAGTACGCGCTCTTCTCGTCCATGTACGCGCTGCCCGGCAAGCTGCTCATGGGCACGTCGGGGTTCGTGGTGGACGCGATCGGCTACCCGTGGTTTTTCGTGTACACCTCGTCGCTCGGCCTGCCGGCGCTGGTGATGCTGTATTTCCTCACGCGCCAGGCGCGACGGCAGAACACGACGGTCGGCAGCGTCGGCCGCTGATCGCGCGCGTCCATCCTTGCATCGGCGAGGTGCGCGGCACGGGCCTCATGATCGGCATGGAACTCATCGAGCACGAAGGAATGAATGGAATCATGCGAAGCCTGGTCGGCCTGCTGGCCCTGCTGCTGTCACTGAATGCACACGCCGAGGTCGCGGCCGACCGCATCGGCCCGGCCGACCTCGATCGCATCGCGGACGTGGCGGAGCCGGAGCTGTCGCCCGACGGCGGGCACCTCGCCTACAGCGTGACCACCACGAACGTTGAGGCCGACAAGCGCCAGTCCGACCTCTGGCGGGTTCGCTACGACGGTCGCGATCGCGTGCAGCTGACCCACACCCCGGAGCACGACGAGTCGCTGCCGCTCTGGTCGCCCGACGGCGGCTCGCTCGCGTTTCTCTCCGACCGCGGTGGCGAGGACGCGAAGACGCAGGTCTGGCTCATGCCCACCCAGGGTGGCGAGGCGCGGCGCGTGACGGACCTTCCCGAAGGCGTCGAGGACTACGCCTGGTCGCCCGACGGCAAGCGGCTCGCGGTCATCGCCTGGGACCCGGTGCGCGCCGCGGGCGCGCCGAAGCCGAAGCACCCGCCGCCGATCGTGACCGAACGCTACTGGTTCAAGGAGGACGGCACGGGCTATCTCGACCACCGTCGCCGGCACCTCTACGTCGTCGACGTGGCGACCGGCAAGGCCGAACTGCTCACGCCCGGCGATCACGACGAGGACCTCCCGGCGTGGTCGCCCGACGGAACGCAGATCGCGTACGTCACGAAGCGGGGCGCGGACCCGGATCGCCACCTGAACTTCGATATCTACCTGGTCGAGCCGCGGGCCGGTGCCGTCGAGCGCCAGCTCACGCGCTTTGCGGGTGCCGATCTCGACCCGACCTGGGAGACACGGCCGGCGTGGTCGCCCGACGGCAAGCGCATCGCCTACCTGCAGGGCGACGAGGACAAGTGG
>Ga0209254_10002419_pt1 | contig 16951 bp, 15 predicted proteins | sample FrelakmetDIP11DI_FD_187148 | JGI IMG/M metagenome (GOLD analysis project Ga0209254, IMG submission 187148) | Freshwater lake sediment microbial communities from the University of Notre Dame, USA, for methane emissions studies - DIP11 DI (SPAdes)... | ecosystem: Environmental > Aquatic >... | reverse complement strand
GAGCAGGAAGTGCTGGTACTGCTCGCGGCTGTCCTGGTCCATGCCGCCGCCCGGGTGGCGATGGCGCTGGTAGCGCAGGTACAGCGCGTAATGCTCCGCATCGTAGGTCAGCTCGCGCCTGGAGGACGACAGCGCGTGGTGATCGCGCCACGCTCGCCGCTGCGCGCGGCCGGCGCGGAAGTCGACGACGGGGACGCGCACGGGCACGCAGCTCCTGCAGTGGTCGCAGTACGGCCGGTACGTGAACGCCCCGCTGCGGCGAAAGCCCAGGCGCACGAGCTCGCCGTAGACGCGGAAGTCGATCAGGTGGCTCGGCGTGGCCACCTGCGAGCGCGCCGCCCGCTCGGGCAGGTAGCTGCACGGATACGGCGCCGTCGCGTAGAACTGCAGCGCCGCCAGCGGGAGGTCGTTCAGCTTCGTCACGGGTCGATCGAGCCGCTCGGGCCGGGCTGCCACCCGGCAGGCGGCGCGTCGGAGTGTATCAACTCGCGCAAGCGCACGGCGAACTGCGCGCGCGGAATCGCTCGCGCGCCCAGCGAGGCGAGGTGCGCGGTCTCCTGCTGGCAGTCGATCAGCGGCACGCCCTGGCGCGCGAGGTGCGCGACCAGGTGCGCGAGCGCCACCTTCGACGCGTCGGCCTCGCGCGCGAACATCGACTCGCCGAAGAACACGCGCCCCATCGCCAGCCCATACAGGCCGCCGACCAGGCGGCCGTCGCGCCACGACTCGACCGAGTGGACGTGGCCGCGCCGGTGCAGCTCGACGTAGGCGGCGCGGATGTCCGCGGTGATCCACGTGCCGTCCTGGTCCGCGCGCGGCTCGGCGCAAGCCTCGATCACCGCCGCGCACGCGGTGTCGATGCGCACCTCGAAGGTCCCGGCGCGCGCGCGCTTGCGCAGCGAGCGCGACATGCGGAACTCCTCGACGTGGAGCACCATGCGCGGGTCCGGGCTCCACCACAGGAGCGGCCGGCCTTCGCTCGACCAGGGGAAGATGCCGCGGCGGTACGCGTCGAGCAGGCGGCCGGGTTCAAGCGTTGCGCCGGCGGCGAGCAGGCCGTTCGGCTCGGCGAGCGCGCCCTCGAGCGGAGGGAAGGGGTCGGTGCCGCTGAGCCAGGGGACCACGGGCCGATTCTGCCATCGCGCCGGCACTCGACGTCACTCGCCCTTGCGCGCGGTGCCGCGGCGTTGCGGCCGGGCCGCGCGCGGCGCCATGCCGAGTTGCACGAGCGTGGCGGCCAGGTCCAGTCCCGTTGCCTCGCGCAGCGCCTGAGCGCGCCCGGCGAGCGCGGGGTCGTCGAGCGCCAGCGTTGCGCCGTGAGCGGCGAGCAGGACGACGTTGCCGCTTCGCGCCGGCGGCAGCGCGGCGGCCTCGCCGTCGAAGGCGTCGCGCAGCCGGGCCAGGCTCGCATCCACGCCGCGGTAGCGCGACAGCAGGTTCGTCGCGAGCATGGCGCCGCCCGCCATCCGTCGTCGGCAATGCGCATAGAAGCGCGGCGTGTCGAGCGCGCCGACGCGCCCGCGGGCGTCGTAGCCGTCGACGAGCACGAGGTCGAACGCTTCCGCCGCGCGCTCGACGTAGGCCGCGCCGTCGCCCAGCTCCACCTCCACTCGTGCGTCGTCCGGCAGCCGGAAGTGCTGCTGCGCCACGCGCACGACGTCCTCGCGGATCTCGACGACGACGATCCGCGCGCGCGGCCGGAAGCGCCACAGGAAACGGACCAGCGATCCCGCGCCCAGCCCGACGACCAGGACGCTGCGCGGCCACGCGTCTCCGCGCAGCGCAAGCGGCAGCAGCATCTGGCGCGTGTACTCGAGCTCGAGCGCGTGCGGACGCGCGAGCCGCATCGCGCCCTGGATCCAGCGCGAGCCGAAGTGCAGGTAGCGCACGCCGCGCTCCTCGGAGAGCTGGATGGCGCCCGACATCGCGCGATGATCGCACGCACGACGCGCCGCGTCCTCGTGCTAACGTCGCCTTTCGCATGATCGACAAGACCGTGGCCTCGCCAGCCGCCGCCGTGGCCGGCATTCCCGACGGCGCGACCGTGATGGTCGGCGGCTTCGGCACCGCCGGCATCCCGTTCGAGCTGATCGACGCGTTGATCGCGCACGGCGCGCGCGAGCTCACGCTCGTCAACAACAACGCGGGCAACGGCGACACCGGCGTGGCAGCGCTGATCCGCGAGGGGCGCGTGCGGCGCATCGTCTGCTCGTTCCCGCGGCAGGTCGACTCGTGGCACTTCGACGCCGCGTGGAAGGCGGGCGCGATCGAGCTGGAGCTGGTGCCGCAGGGCAACCTCGCCGAGCGCATCCGCGCCGCCGGCGCCGGCATCGGCGCGTTCTTCACGCCCACCGGCTTCGGCACCGCACTCGCGGAAGGGAAGGAGACACGCGTCATCGACGGACGCGGCCACGTGCTCGAGCGCCCGATCCGCGCCGACTACGCGCTGATCAAGGCCGAGCGCGCCGACCGCTGGGGCAACCTCGTCTACCACAGCACGGCGCGCAACTTCGGGCCGGTGATGGCCGGCGCCGCGCGTTGCACGATCGCGCAGGTGCGCGAGATCGTAAAGCTCGGTGCGCTCGACCCGGAGGCGATCGTCACCCCGGGCATCTTCGTGCACCGCGTCGTCGTCGTGCGCGACCCGGCCACGCCGCGGAGCGCGTGATGGCGAACCTGCCGCGCTGGACGCATGACGAGATGGCGCGCAAGGTCGCGCAGGACATTCGCGACGGGGCGTACGTGAACCTCGGCATCGGGCTGCCGACGCGAGTCGCGAACCACCTGCCGCCCGGGCGCGAGATCGTGCTCCACAGCGAGAACGGGGTGCTCGGCATGGGCCCCGCCCCCGCGCCGGGGTGCGAGGATCCCGAGCTCATCAACGCCGGCAAGCAGGCCGTGACGCTGCTGCCCGGCGGGTCGTATTTCAACAGCGCCGACTCGTTCGCGATGATGCGCGGCGGCCACCTCGACATCTGCGTGCTCGGCGCGTTCCAGGTCTCGGTGCGCGGCGACCTCGCGAACTGGCACACGGGCGCAGCGGACGCGATCCCGGCAGTGGGCGGGGCAATGGACCTCGCGCTGGGCGCGAAGCAGGTGTTCGTGATGATGGAACACCTGACCAGGTCCGGGACCTCGAAGCTCGTCGCGCAGTGTTCCTGTCCGGTCACCGCGCTCGCCTGCGTGGCGCGCGTCTACACCGACCTCGCCGTGATCGACGTAGGCGCCGACGGCCTGGCGGTCCGCGACCTGGTGCCGGGGCTTGCGTTCGAAGAACTCCTGCGGCTGTCCGGCGTGCCGCTGGCGGCCCCGACGCGTTAAGCCGCCCCGCGCGCCCTTGGCGGGCGGCCGTCGATATGCTAATGTCATAGCATGTCGCCACGTCCCCGACCCCCGCGCACCCTCGTCACCCGCCGGCTGTACTTCGGCCTCGACCCCGTGCGGCTGCGCGAGGCGAGCGGACGCGTCCTCGCGCGCGTCGTCGGCCTGCCTCCGGAGCGGGCAAACGTGAGCGCAACCGACCTGCGCTGCGACCTCGGCGTCGACACGCGGCAGTGCCGCAGCGTAGTCGAGGAGATGGTGGCCGAGGGGTTGCTGCTGCCCCGCGGCGAAACCGGTGGCTACTACCGGCTGACCAGCCGCTTCGCGGAGCTGGCGGCGGCGCGCGTCGTCGAGCCGCTGGGCCGCGCCAAGGCGCGCGCCATCGTCGGACGCGCTTGCGACATCGCGCGGACGATCAACGCGGAGTGGGCGCGCAACCCGCTGGCCATCGCCGCGATCGCCCCTTTCGGCGCCTACCTGTCGCGCGAGCCGCACCTCGATGCGCTGCCGCTCGGCGTCGTCGTCGCCGCGCGGCCGGCGCCGCGCCGCGCGCGATTTCGCATGCAAGGCAAGCTCGAAGGCGCGCGTGACATCCGCGCCGCGTTCCGCGCGCTCTCGTCGTTCGTCCAGGTCGAGATGGCGACTGCGATCCAGGACCTGCCGCGGCCCTATGCAGTGGTGTTCCAGGTCGAACCCGACCACGCGCCGTGACCCCCCACACCCGGGCCTGTCGGACTCGCCCACCAACCTGACGCTGTTGCCGGGTCCCGACGCAGGGACTCTTGTTGACGACAAGTTGTGGCGGTATTCTGCGCGACAATCTCGCTTCGCTTGACGTGAATCAGAGCGACGCGCGAGCCGCGGCGGGAAACTCCGCCGAGATTCCACGGAGCCGGCCAGCTTCGGCCGCTGGCGCCGGGGTACGAACCGCCGCAGGCATGACACGCGGCTGCCAGGCCGTCCGGGAGGAGGCAGGGATGGAGACGACGATGGTGTCCGCGTGGTGGCTGCTGGTGACCTTCATGGCCGGCGGTTTCGCCGGGGTGCTGGTCATGGCCGTGATGGCGCTCGCCGCCGACCCGCAGCACGAAGCGGCGCTGCCCCCCGCCGCGCAGTAATCTGCCGCCGCCGGGCTTGCGCGGCCTAGCGCTGCGCGCTGCGGCAAGCCTGCGGCAGGAAGCGGTCGGGAATGCCGACCGGCACGCAGAACCAGCGCAACTTGTCGCTGCGGTCGACTGCCGGCGCGAGCAGGATCGCGCGGCCGGCAAGTTCCGGAATCGAGGCGCCCATCGCGACCTTCACGCGGCCTGTCTCCTTGTCCACCGAGATCTCGTCGAACAGGACTGCGCCGGCGCGCGCCGGGAACTCGATGCCCTGCCGGGGCCAGTGGCGCAGCGTCAGCCACGACTCCTCGACCTGGCGCTGGACCGGCGCGAGAGCGGCGAGCGCCTTGCCCACCTTCACGCGCACCGCGTGCTCATCGTAGGCCGTCGTCAGCAGCGGACCGATCGCCGCGAGCCACAGGGACACGGCGAACGCGCCGAACACTGACGCGCCGACCGGCGACACCGGGTCGGCGCCGCTCACCTCGCTCGCCGCACGCGACGGATTCTCCGCGCGCGACTCGGCGCGGTGGATGCGCGCGCGCACGCGCCGGTACAGCAGCGCGTTGGCGAGCGATGCGCCGGTCACGCCCGGCAGCACGAACACGAGCAGCGCCGCGCAAGCGGCCCACAGCCAGGTCGCGTCGTCGAGCCACGGCGCGATCCACGCGACCGCGGCGGCCCCGGCGAGCGGCAGCAGCGTGAAGGCCACGCCGGCGCCCCACAGGCGGCGGTAGAACGCCCAGACCGCCGGCAGGAACAGGGCAGGCCAGTTCCACGCCGCCGTACCGCGGCCGGCGCGCTCGAAGGCGACGAAACGCGGGCCGTAGTAGTCGGCGCCGGGACCCACCGCGAGACGGAACAGCACGGCAAGCGCGGGTCGCACGACCCTCTCCTCCGCTTCCCCCGCCATTCCCGGCAAGCGGATCGTCGCGCGGTCCAGATCCTCCACGCCACGGCCTGGCGTTGCGCCGCCGTGGTCTTGCACCTGCTGCCTTTCGCTTGCCTGCATCCTGCGCGTCGCTCCTTCCGGCCGATGGGCAATTGTACGCTACCTGTAGCCGACGGCATGCGGCGCGTGCCCTGCACGCCCCCGGGGACCGGGGGGGTGCGAGGCGGTATCATCGCGCCGCGCGACGCCCTCCCCCGCAGCACTCTTTTCCCATGGCCCACCCGTTCGCCCCCCCCGTCACGGCTTCGATCGTCTCGCGCGCACTTGCCGCGTTCATCGCGCTCGCCGGCGCGGCCGCCGGCGCAGCGCAGCCCGACGTCGAGCGCGGCGTGCTCGAATCGGTGCGCGGCTGCGACGTCACCTACCAGGTTCGGCGCCCCACCGACGCGGCGGGCGGACCGGTCGCGATCATCGCGCATGGCTTCATGCGCGACGGCTCGAACATGTCGGGCTGGTCCGAGGCGATCGCCGCAGCCGGCCTCACCGCCGTCACCGTCGACCTGTGCGCGTCGAGCGCGACCGAAGGACGGCACGCCGACAACGGCGCCGACATGGTCGCGTTGCGCCGCGCGCTCGGCGCGCACGACGCGGTGTACGTCGGCGTGTCGGCCGGCGGCCTCGCGGCGCTGATCGCGGCGAGCCTCGATGCCGAAGGCACGCGCGGCGTGCTGCTGCTCGACCCGGTGAACGCGGGTGGGCAGGCGCGCAGCGCCGCCGGGAAGGTGCGCGCGCCCGCCGCCGCGCTCGTCGCGAAGGCCCAGGCGTGCAACGCCTGGCGCAACATCGACCCCGCGCTGCACACGCTTGCCGACGTCACCACAGTGCGCATCGCGCGCGCCTCGCACTGCGACTTCGAGTGGCCGGGCGACACGTTCTGCCGCGTCGCCTGCGTGGCGACGAACAGCCGGGGGGATCGCGAGCGCGCGCAATCGCGCATCCGTCGCATCGGCGTGGACTTCGTGCGTGCCGTCGCGACGGGCGACGCCGGGGCGCTCGCGCGCTGGCGCGGCGACATCGGACCCGATTGAAGCCGCGTTCGGTACACTCGGCACGCAGGCGCCACCCCCGAGACGACAATGACTCCACGCCCTTCCGCCTCCGCATCGCGCTGCGCGCTCGCCGCGCTTGCGCTCGCCTTCCTTGCCGCGAGTTCGCCCGCGCAGGAGAAGAAGACCGAGAGCGCCGGACCCTACGTCCCCACGCCGTGGGTGATCGTCGATGAAATCATGAAGCTCGCCGGCATCGGCCCGGGCGACTACGTCGTCGACCTGGGCTCCGGCGACGGGCGACTGGTGCTCACGGCGGTCACACGCTACAAGGCGAAGGGCGGCTTCGGCGTGGACATCGAGGCGCCGCTGGTCGCACAGGCCAACGAGTCCGCGCGCAAGGAGGGCGTGGCCGACCGCGTGCAGTTCCACGTGCGCGACCTGTTCGAAACCGACGTGAGCCAGGCGAGCGTGGTCACGCTCTACCTGCTGCCCACCTCGATCCCGAAGCTCGAGGGTCGGCTGCTCGCCCAGCTGCCCGCCGGCGCGCGAGTCGTCTCGCACGACTACCCGTTCCCCGACTGGCCGCACGTGCGCCACGTCGCCATGGACGTCCCGGAGAAGGTCGCGATCTCCGGCACGCCGCGCACTGCGCTCTATCTCTACGTGGTTCCCGCGCGCGTCGCAGGCGAGTGGGAGCTGCGCCTGCCGGCGCCGGCCCGCTCGCCGCTGCGACTCGCGATCGCGCAGCGCGCCGCAGGTGCCAGCGCGCAAGCCGGCACGGCCGAGCGCCTGGTCGACGTCGCCGACATCACGGTGCAGGGGCGCGACGTGCGGCTGACGCTGCCAGCCGGTGTCGCCGGCCCGCGCGCGGTGACGCTGCGCGGGCGCGCCGGCGACGGCGTGATCGAGGGCACGACCGACGGCGGCGCGTGGCGCGCCGTGCGGTCGAAACCATGACGCAGCAAGGGGACGCGCAGCGCCAGCAGGCGCTGCTCGCCGACGCCGGGCGCTACCTCGCCGGCGGCGGCCTGGGCTTGTTCGTGCTCCCGCCCGAGCGCAACCTCGTCGTCGCGCGCGGACAGGGCGCGCGCGTGTGGGACGTCGCCGGCCGCGAGTACCTCGACTACCATCTCTCCTCGGGCCCCGCGCTGCTCGGTCACGCGCATCCTGCCGTCGTCGCCGCCGTGGCGGAGCAGTTGCCGAAGGGCACGACGTACTACTTCCTCAACGAGCCCGCCATCGCGCTCGCGCGGCGCCTCGTCGACGCGATCCCCTGCGCCGACTGCGTGCACTACGCGGGCTCGGGCACCGAGGCCACGCTCTACGCGCTGCGCATCGCGCGCGCGTTCACCGGCCGCTCGAAGGTGCTGAAGTTCGAGGGCGGCTGGCACGGCATGCACGACTACGGACTATGGGGTACCGTGCCCGCGCAGCCATCCGATTACCCGCGCGCGCTCCCCGATTCGATCGGCGTGCCCGGCGAGGCCGGCAGCACGGTGCTGGTCGCGCCGTTCAACGACGCCAGGCGCGCTGTGGCGATCATCGAGGCGCACGCGCACGAACTCGCCGCGGTGATCGTGGAGCCGATGCAGCGCGTGTTGCTGCCGGAGCCCGGCTTCCTCGAAGCGCTGCGCGAAGTCACGCGACGCCACGGCATCGTGCTGGTGTTCGACGAGATCGTCACCGGCTTTCGCATCGCGTGGGGCGGCGCGCAGGAGAAGTACGGCGTCGTGCCCGACCTCGCCTGCTACGGCAAGGCGATCTCGGGCGGCTTCCCGATGGCAGCGGTGGCCGGCCGCGCGGAGGTGATGGCGGTGCTGGACGCGCGCTCGCGACCGCGCGAGCAGGTGGTGTGGGCGACGAACACGCTCAACGGCAACCCGGTGGGCGCCGCGGCGGGGCTGGCCGCGCTCGACGTGCTGTCGCAACCGGGCGTCTACGAGCACCTCGCGCGCATCGGATCGAAGCTGCGCCGCGGCCTCGTCGCGGCGGGCGAGCGCCACGGCTTCGCGGTGCAGGCACCGGGCGAGGACGCGGTGTTCGGCGTGCGCTTCACCGACCGCCGGCCGCTGCGCGACTGGGGCGACCTCGTCACCGCCGACAAGTCGCTCGGCTGGCGCTGGGCGATGGCGCTGCTCGACCGCGGCCTGCTGGTCAATCCAAACGAGAAGTTCTACATCTCGATCGCGCACACCGAGAGCGACATCGACGCGACGCTCGCGATCGCCGACGAGGCGTTCGGAGAACTCGCGAAGTCGCGTCGGGCCTGAACGGCCGCGCCTGCGAGGCCGCCCCCCGACGCTCCTGTCACGCCGCCCGCGGCAGCACGGCGGCCTTCCCCTCGACGAGGAAGGCCATCGCGGCGTCTACGCCCCCCTTGCGGTGCGGCACCCCGGCGGCCGCGAGCCCCATCTCCACGCCGGCAAGCGTGGCGCAGAGCATGAGATCGTTGAACCAGCCGAGGTGGCCGATGCGGAACACCTTCCCCGCGACCTTGCCGAGCCCCTGCCCCAGCGACATGTCGAAGCGGTCGAGGACGATGCGGCGCAGCGCGTCGGCGTCTTGGCCCTCGGGCATCACGATGGCGGTGAGCGTCGAGCTGGCCTCGGCCGGGTCGGCGCACAGGATGTCGAGCCCCCACGCGCGCACCGCGCGGCGCGTGGCCTCGGCATGGCGGTCGTGGCGGGCGAAGACGTTGGGCAGTCCCTCCTCGAACAGCATGTCGAGCGCCTCGGCGAGCCCATACAACAGGTTCGTCGCCGGCGTGTAGGGGAAGTAGCCGTTCGCGTTGGCCGCGAGCATCTCCTTCCAGTCCCAATACGAGCGCGGCAGCTTCGCGCTGCGCGAGGCCGCCAGCGCCTTCGGGCCGATCGCGTTGAACGAGAGCCCCGGCGGCAGCATCAGGCCCTTCTGCGAGCCGCCCACCGTCACGTCCACGCCCCACTCGTCGTGGCGATAGTCGATCGACGCGAGCGAGCTGATGGTGTCGACCATCAGCAGCGCCGGGTGCACTGCGCGGTCGATCGCAGCGCGCACCGGCGCGATGCGGCTGGTCACGCCGGTCGAGGTCTCGTTGTGCACGACGCACACCGCCTTGATGGCGTGCGCCTGGTCGGCGGCAAGGCGCGCCGCGATCTCGCCGGCGTCGGCCCCGTGGCGCCAGTCGCCGGGGATGAAGTCGACCACGAGCGACAGCCGCTCGGCGAGCTTGCGCCACAGCGTGGCGAACTGCCCCGTCTCGGCCATGAGGACGCGATCGCCCGGGGAGAGCGTGTTGACCAGCGCGGCTTCCCAGGCGCCGGTCCCCGACGCGGGATAGATCACGACGTCCGCCTCGGTACGGAAGACGCGCTTCATGCCGGCGATCACCGCCTTGCCCAGATTCGCGAACTCGGGACCGCGATGGTCAATCGTCGGCCGGTCGATCGCGCGCAGCACGCGCTCGGGCACGTTGGTCGGGCCCGGGATCTGCAGGAAGTGGCGGCCGGAAGCGTGGCGGTCGAGCGAGATCATCTTGGACCCTGGCGGCCGGTGCTGACAAGCCGCGGTGATTCGTATACAAACGATCGTACTGGTCCGCCATGATGCGCACAAGCCAGACGAACGCCCCCGGCCCCGGCCGACCCGCGACCGACGGCGAGTTCGCCCGGCGATTGCGCTCGGCCGTGCGTGGCGAGGTGATGTTCGACGCCGCCTCCCGCGGGCGCTACGCCACGGACGCGTCGATCTACCAGGTCGAGCCCGTCGGCGTGCTGGTCCCCGCCTCGCACGACGACGTACGCGCTGCGCTCGACGTCTGCCGCAGCCTGCGCGTCCCCGTGCTGCCGCGCGGCGCGGGCAGCTCGCAGTGCGGGCAGACGGTCGGCGCGGCGCTGGTGATCGACCACAGCAAGCACTTGAACCGCGTGCTCGCGTTCGACCGCGACGCGATGGAGGTCACCGTCGAGCCGGGCCTCGTGCTCGACACGCTGAACGCCTGGCTGCGACCGCACGGCCTGTGGTTCCCGGTAGACGTCAGCACGTCGGCGCAGTGCACGCTCGGCGGCATGGCCGGCAACAACTCCTGCGGCTCGCGCTCGATCGCCTACGGGAACATGGTGCACAACGTCGCGGCGATCGACGCGCTGCTTGCCGACGGCAGCGAGGGGCGCTTCGGGCCGGAGGCGGACATGGCGCAGGCGCCTTCGCGCCTGCGCGAGATCGCGCGGGCGCTGCGTGCAATCGGCGAGCGCCATCGCGACGAGATCGAGGCGCGCGTGCCGAAGGTGATGCGGCGCGTCGGCGGCTACAACCTCGACGTGTTTCATCCGCAGAGCGAGCGGCCGTACACGGCCGACGGCAGCGTCAACTACGCGCACCTGCTGGTCGGCAGCGAGGGCACGCTGGCGTGGACGAAATCGCTGACGCTCAAGCTCGGAGCGCTGCCGCGGCACCGCGCGCTGGGCGTGGTCAACTTTCCGTCGCTGTACCGCGCGATGGAGTGCGCGCAACCCATCGTGAAGCTCGCGCCCTCGGCGGTCGAGCTCGTCGACCGTACGATGATCGACCTCGCCCGCGGCAATCCGGCCTTCCGGCCGGTGATCGACGCCGCGCTGTTCGGTGAGCCCGCCGCGATCCTGCTCGTCGAATTCACAGCCGACGAAGCCGAAGGTCCGCTCCGGCAGCTCGCGCGGCTCGTCGAACTGATGGGGGAGCTCGGGTTGCCGGGATCGGTCGTGCCGCTGACCGATGCCGCGGCGCAGAAGGCGCTTTGGGAAGTGCGCAAGGCCGGCCTCAACATCATGATGAGCATGAAGGGCGACGGCAAGCCCGTCTCGTTCATCGAGGACTGCGCAGTGCCGCTGGCGCACCTCGCCGAATACGTCGACCGGCTGTCGCAGGTGTTCGCGAAGCACGGCACGCGCGGCACCTGGTACGCGCACGCCTCGGTGGGCACGCTGCACGTCCGCCCGATCCTCGACATGCGCCGGGATGGCGCGGCGAAGATGCGCGCGATCGCCGAGGAGGCTGCGGCAATGGTGCGCGAGTACAAGGGCGCGTTCTCCGGCGAGCATGGCGACGGGCTGGTGCGCACCGAGCGCGTCGCGTGGCAGTTCGGGCCTGTGCTCACGCAAGCGTTCGAGGAGGTGAAGGCACTCTTCGACCCGGACAACCTGATGAATCCGGGCAAGATCGTGCGCGGCACGCGCATGGACGACGCATCGCTGTTCCGCTTTCCGCCGGGCCACCGCGTGGTGCCGATCGCCACCGCGCTCGACTGGGCGGCGTGGGACGTGCACAACGACCCCGTGCGCGACGAGCTGACCGCGCCGGGCACGGGCGGGGATCCGGCGCACGGCTTCGCCAAGGCCGTCGAGATGTGCAACAACAATGGCCACTGCCGCAAGTTCGACGCCGGGACGATGTGCCCGAGCTACCGCGTCACGCGCGACGAGGAGCACTCGACGCGGGGGCGCGCCAACACGCTGCGGCTCGCCCTCTCCGGACAGCTCGGCGGTGAATTTGCCTCGCCCGCCGTGCGCGAGGCGCTCGACCTGTGCGTGAGCTGCAAGGGCTGCCGGCGCGATTGCCCGACCGGCGTCGACATGGCGAAGATGAAGGTCGAGTTCAACCGGCACTGGCAGCAGCGCCACGGGGTCGCGTTCAAGGAACGGGTGGTCGCAAGCCTACCGCGCTGGGCGCCGTGGGCCGCGCGCCTGCCGTGGCTCGCCAACCTGCGCGACACGGTCCCCGGCCTCGCGCGCTTAGGCGAACGCGCGTTCGGCTTCGACGCGCGGCGCACGCTGCCGCGCTGGCGCGCGGACACGTTCCTGGCGAGCGCGGCGGCGCGGGGCCCGACGGATGCGGATGCCGATGTCGTGCTCCTCGTCGACACGTTCAGCAACTACTTCGAACCGGAGAACGCGCACGCGGCGCTCGCCGTCCTGCGCGCGGCGGGCCTGCGCGTGGCCGTCGCCCGCGCGAGCGCCTCCGATCCCGCGCCGTCGCGGCCATTGTGCTGCGGGCGGACCTACCTCGGTGCCGGGCTGGTCGACGAAGCGAAGCGCGAGGCGCGCCGGCTGGTGGACGCGCTGGTACCGCACATCGCGCGCGGAGCGACCGTCGTCGGCCTCGAGCCTTCGTGCCTGCTGGGCCTGCGCGACGAGTACCTGGTCATGGGGCTGGGCGAGGACGCACAACGGCTGGCGCCGCGCGCGCTGCTGATCGAGGAGTTCCTCGCGCGCGAGCACCGGGCCGGACGCCTGTCGCTGCCGCTCGCCCCGTTGCCGCAGAAGGGCGCGCTGCTGCACGGCCACTGCCACCAGAAGGCTTTCGACACCATGGGCAGCGCGGTCGACGTGCTGCGCATGGTGCCCGAACTGCAGGTGGAGGTGATCGAGTCGAGCTGCTGCGGCATGGCCGGCAGCTTCGGCTACGAGGCGCGCCACTACGACGTGTCGATGAAGATGGCCGAGACCGCGCTGCTGCCGTCCGTGCGCGCTGCCGACGTCGGCACGCTGATCGTCGCGGACGGCACGAGCTGCCGCCATCAGATCGCCGACGGCACGCGCGGCGCGGCGCCGCGCGAAGCGCTGCACCTCGTTCGCGTGCTCGAGCAATCGCTCGCTGCGGCCAAGCAGGGCTAGCGGCCCACGCCCGGCCCGGTCAGCGGCACGAAACGCACCGGCAGCACGACGCTGCGCGCGAGCGAGCCGTCGTCGCGCTTGACGAACAGCAGGAGCTCCTGCCCGAACGCGCGGTCGACCGGGATCACCAGGCGCCCACCCTTCTTCAGCTGGTCGACGAGCGGCTGCGGCACGTGCGGCGCGCCCGCGGTGACGACGATGGCGTCGAACGGGGCGTGCTCGGGCTTGCCGCGGTAGCCGTCGCCGATGGTGACCTCGACATTGCGATAGCCGAGCGCGGTCAGCCGCGAGGCCGCCTCGCGCCCGAGCGGCTCGACGATCTCGATCGAGTGCACCTGCGCGGCCAGCATTGCCAGGACGGCCGCCTGGTAGCCCGAGCCGGTGCCGATCTCGAGGACGACATCGCGCGGCTCGACGGCCGCGAGGTCGGTCATCAGCGCGACGATGTAGGGCTGCGAGATCGTCTGGCCCTGGCCGATCGGCAGCGGCCGGTTGTCGTACGCGTCGCGCTCGAGCGCGGCGGGGACGAAGCGGTGCCGCGGCACCGCGCGCATCGCCTCGATCACGCGCGGGCGCAGCTCGCGGCGGCCGGTCGTCGCCGCGGTCTCGCGCGTCATCGCGACGATCTCGCGCACCATCGCCTCGCGCTCTGCGTGCCGCTCGTCCTCGCCCACCGCGGCGCCGAGCGCAACCCCGCAGGTCATGCCCAGCGTCGCGATCGCGACGCGCCAGCCCATTCGCGCGATGTGCGTTCGGGATCGATGACCTGGGACCGGAGACTCCGCGTCGAGTCGCAGGACGCGGGTGATTGCGCTCTCACCTCTCACCCCTTACCCCGCCGTTCAACTTTGGATGTACGTCTTGAGCATCCGGTTCTCGAACGACTGGTCCTCGTAGACCGCCTTGGCGACGTCGTGGAAGGACACCACGCCGAGCAGCGTGCCGCCGTCCATCACCGGCACGTAGCGGGCGTGCCGCTCGAGCATGACGCGCCGCAGTTCCATCACCTCGAGCGAGGGCGTCGCGGTCAGCGGGTCGCGCTCGTAGATCGCGTCGATGGCCACATCGCCGAGCGCGCCGGCGCGCTGGGCCAGGGCCTCGAGCACCTCGCGGAACGTGAGCATGCCGGCCAGGCGGCCGCGATCCATGACCACCAGCGATCCGATGTCCTGCTGCGCCATCACCTTGACGGCGTCGAGGACGCGCTCGCCCGGCGTGGCGGTGTAGAGCGTGTGCCCCTTGATGCGCAGGATCTCGGCAACGCGCATGACGGATCTCCTTGCCCGGCCGCGCCGATGCTACCCCGCCGTCCGAAGCGGGAGCGCTTGCGTCACTTGTAGAGCAGCTGCGGCAGCCACAGCCCGATCGCGGGGAACAGGTACAGCAGCGCGAGCGCGACCACCTGGATGCCCATGAACGGCATCATGCCGGCGAAGATCTGGTTCAGCGTCACGTGCGGCGGCGCCACGCCCTTGAGGTAGAACGCCGCCATCGCCACCGGCGGCGACAGGAAGGCCGTCTGCAGATTCAGCGCGACGAGAAGCCCGAAGTACAGCGGGTCGATCTGGAAATGCGCGAGCAGCGGGATGAAGATCGGCATGAAGATGACGATGATCTCCGTCCACTCGAGCGGCCAGCCGAGGATGAAGATGATGAACTGGGCGAGCAGCAGGAACTGGATGGGCGTGAGGTCCATCGACAGTACCCAGCGGTTGATGACCTCCTGCCCGCCGAGCAGCGCGAATGCGGCGGAGAAGATCGACGAGCCGACGAACAGCCAGCAGACCATAGCGCTGGTCTTCGCGGTGAGGAACGACGATTCCTTGGTGATGTTCCACAGGTCGCCGAGCGTGCGCGCCGTAGGTGAGCCTCCGGCGCCACGCCGGGCCGCGCGCACGTGGTTGAGGTAGCGGTAGGCCGCGGCGAGAATGAAGCCGCCGAATGCGCCCACCGCTGCGGCCTCGGTCGGTGTCGCGAGCCCGAACACGATCGACCCCAGCACCGCGAGGATCATGACCGCAAGCGGGAAGAACGAGGCCAGCAGCATCTTGAAAATCTCGAGCCGCTCCCAGGTCCACAACACGTACGTGAGCACGGCGAGCGCCGCGGCGAGCGCGGCGACGATCCAGAACCACGTCGGCGTGGACAGCCTCTCCTGCGCCTCGGGCGCCGCAGCCGGCTGCGCGGCCGTCGCATCCTTTCCGGCGGACGCCGCTTTCGCGACGGGCTCCGCGCCCGGCGGCTCGGCCACCCCTGCCGCCCCCGTCTGCAGCGGGGCGTCGCCCTCGGCGGCGGGCGGCTCGGCGAGCCCGGTCCCGCTCTCCCCCTCGGGCTCGGCGAGGCCCGAACCGGCCGCGCGCTCGTCGGCAGCGAAGCCGGAGGCCTGCAGGCCCGAGATATCGACCACTTCCGCCGGACGCGTCGCGCCCAGCCACGTGAGCCCCACCACTCCCGCGATCGCGATCGCCGGCATCAGGGTCACCAGCAGTTGCCCTGCCACGGTGCGCGCCGGAACGCCGAGGCTGCGTCCTCCGGCGGCCGCGAGCAGGCCGGTGAACGCATTGCGCCCCGCCGCGGCCAGCGGGGCAATCCTCGCCGGCAGGTCGACTCGCGCGTCTTCCTTCGACAGCGGGGGCGCGCGATCCGGGCGCAGCTTCGCGATGAGGATGACCCAGCCCACGTACAGCGCGGCCAGCATGAGGCCGGGGAAGAACGCGCCTGCGTAGAGCTGGACCACCGACACGCCCGCCGTGGCGCCGTAGACGATCAGCAGCACCGACGGCGGGATGAGGATGCCGAGGCAGCCGCCGGCGGTGACCGCACCGGCCGAGAGCCGGATGTCGTAGCCGGCGCGCAGCATCGCGGGAAACGCGAGCAGCCCCATCAGGGTCACCACGGCGCCGACGATGCCGGTGGCGGTGGCGAAGATCGCGCAGGTGACGATCGTCGCCACGGCGAGCGAGCCCGGGACGCGTGCCAGCGCGAGGTGAAGGCTCTTGAACAGTCGCTCGATCAACGCGGCGCGCTCGACGAGGTAGCCCATGAACACGAACAGCGGGATGGCGATCAGCACGTCGTTCGACATCACCGAGAACGCGCGCTGCACCATCAGGTCGAGTACCTGGCGCACCGCGGTGCTGGGGTCGACGCTGCGGTAGGCGAGCCAGCCGAAGAACACGCCCATGCCCATCAGCGTGAAGGCAGTCGGGAAGCCGAGCATGATCGCAACGACGATCAGCGCCAGCATCAGCAGGCCGAGGTGACCGTTGGTGAGGTTGCTCCACGGCGTGAAGAGCGCGATCGGCGTGAGGATCAGCGCCATCAGGCCGAAGCCGAACCACAACTCCTTGCGGATCTTCATCGCGCCGCCCCCCGGTCCTCGACGAACGCGGGATCGTTCACCGTGGCCTCGTTGGCGTGCACCATCTCCTTGAGCTTGTCGACGTCGACCTCCTCGACGTCCTCCTCGCGCGACGGCCACACGCCGTCGCGCAGGCAGATGGCGCAGCGGACGATCTCGACGACTCCCTGCAGCAGCAGGATCGCCCCGGCGATCGGGATGATCGTCTTGAACGGGTAAACCGGCGGACCCTCGGCGGTGATGTTGCTGTGCTCGTTGATCGCCCAGGATTCGGCGGCGTAATAGAAGCCGGCGTAGGTGAGCGCGAACACGCCGGGGATGAAGAACAACACGTACAGGACGAGGTCGATGGTCGCCTGCGTGCGCGGCTCGAAGAACCCGTAGAGCACGTCGCCGCGGACGTGGCCGTTCTTGGCGAGCGTGTAGGCGCCCGCCATCATGAACAACGTCCCGTAGAGCATGACCATGCCGTCGAGCGCCCAGGCGCGCGGGTTGCCCAACGCGTAGCGGGAGAACACCTCCCACGCCACGTGCAGCGTCAGCAGCACGATGAGGAAGGAGAACACCTGCCCCACCCACGTGGACAGCTTGTCGACCGT
>Ga0209254_10002418_pt1 | contig 16959 bp, 12 predicted proteins | sample FrelakmetDIP11DI_FD_187148 | JGI IMG/M metagenome (GOLD analysis project Ga0209254, IMG submission 187148) | Freshwater lake sediment microbial communities from the University of Notre Dame, USA, for methane emissions studies - DIP11 DI (SPAdes)... | ecosystem: Environmental > Aquatic >... | reverse complement strand
CCGACCCATACCCTATTCTCATCAAGCTTATTAATGCAACAGTCAATCTTGTTCCAATCAATGCCAAATCTAACGCCAGATGGGAGATTAACGGCAGTCTTTCTTTCACAGGGGATCTTGAAAATAGCGATTCAATGACTCTTGTCTTTCCTGAAGGAACCATCATTCCATCACTTGTTACACCTGATTTCATTACATTTGCTGGTGAAAAGGTTACTGAGGTCTCCGGTTCTGGCAATGTACTGACCTTTAAAGTGCCAATCAAATTACCATCCGGCAGCAACTTTCAAATTATCATCCCTAAAGAGGTTGGAATCGTAACCACTGAGAAAAGCGCAACCGACTATACAATCAAAATCACCACATCTAAAGATCCAAAAGGTGGTTTATCAGAGCAATTCTTCATTGCACCAGCGATACCTGTCACAACTTTGCTGTTAAATCCACCAAAGCCTGATGGAAAGAATGGATGGTACATTAAACCACCACAAATGGACTTTGATACAACCTCTCAAACAGCAGAGATTCGCCAGTGGTGGAATGATAAACCAGACAATTTTATAAAATGGGAATCTGGAAAATGGCTACCAACAGCCGATAATCAGCATATTGACTACCTCCATTGGCAAGCAGTTGACACTTATGGCAGCGAAGATGTCAAAACATATGAATTTAAGATTGACACCGTAATCCCAACTTTCGTTGTTACAACGCCAATTGGTGGTGAGCGAGTCCTTACAAAAAAAAGCAATTACAAAATTACAGGCAATGCTGATTCAACGGAACTTGCTATGTATGGTGATCCTACAAAGGCTTTGATGGTTGTGCCTAAAATGTACATCGATGGCAAAGAAATTACTGTTGTCCAATCTGGCAAACCCGGAGCCAAGGAACAACCTGAAGATGCTGGTTATTTTGAAGTTGAAGTTGCTCTAGCTGAAGGAGAAAATATTTTCGAAATAAAGGCTGAGGATGATGCTGGCAACCAGGTGATTAAAAAAGTATTCATCACAAAAGACACAACCCCTCCAGAACTCACCATTATTAAGCCAACACCAGGTCAAACCAACGATTGCAATGAGATTGAGGTTTTAGGAAAGACTGAGCCCGGTGCGACTGTAAGTGTTGGTAGCAGTCTAGTTTCTGTTGAAATTGATGGCAATTTCACTTTTGATTTCAAACTAATGAAGATTGGGTCCAACGAGGTTTCAATTATCACCGAGGATACAATTGGAAATCAAACGCACTTGAAATACTCCATCTGGTATGGAACAACAACACAACTGTTTTTGGATCGCAATAATCCTACTAAACAACCAGAAATAAACGGCATCCCAGCTAATGAAAAAATTCTCCCCTATATTAATGCAAAGAATTCGGCAATGGTACCTTTTAGATTCTTGGCAGAAAAACTCATGGGTGGATTTGTTGAATATGACACAAAAACAAAAACCGCAAAGATAACTCTTGCCAATGGAACGGTTATCACACACGTTTCTGGAAAAAATACTTTCACAAAAACAGAAAAGGGTAAAAAACCAGAAATTGTTACGATGAAAAATGTTTCTGAGTTAAAGTCTGGAAACCTATTTCTCCCAATGAGGGATTTTATAGAAAAAGGTCTTGGATTGCCTGTTATGTATAATGCTACAACCAAAGTTGCAACAGTAGTCAAACCACCAGACACAACAAAATGCAAAAAATAGCTAAAGAATAACTACTGCGCCAACAATGGTGTCGGTATGCGATATGGAAATCAAAGCCGGCAGCCTTTCCCCAAGTAAGCTGAGGAAGGGTCTGCCGGCTTCATCATGTAGTAACTCGACTTCATGAAACGTATGCCCAGAAACACCGGAACCTAAAGCCTTGAAATAAGCCTCTTTAGCGGCAAAACAAGCGGCAAGATGTGGTATAGAATCCGAAAACTTATTTGCACACTCGATTTCACGAGTAGTTAAAATTCTGTTTGTGAGGCTGGGTTTCTCTGTTGTGAGCCTCTTAAATCTTGCAATATCTACGATGTCTAAACCCAATCCGCTTCTGGACATTTTTACCTTTCTGAATATACTTAGTTTAGAGGAAGTAAATGCTGTGTCAAATATGTAAACAAAGGGAAGCGACTGGACATTATGTGCAAGTGGTTGGTGCATCAAAGGTGCTTGAATTGCATATATGTGATGAATGTGCCAAGAAGATGTTGGAAAATAGACGTACGGCTGCCACCTTTGGATCAAAAGGTGTCCAAGACTGGCTTTCGTCTATTGCCACACCAAGCACTGACGCTACTATTGAAAAAACCTGTCCAAGCTGTGGAAGAAAATTAAATGCATTTATCCAAGCCAATTTCCAAGGATGCCCAACTTGTTCTACTGCATTTAAGGAGTATCTTGGAAAAATGCTTGATGGTTTCGAAGAAACACCTGAAAACGTTGATAATCTCAAGGAAGAGCTTGAACGAGCCATAATTGAAGAGCGTTTTGAAGATGCGGCTCTCATTAGAGATCGCCTCCGATCCATGCAAAGAAAAACAAAACACAGCAAGCTAGATTAGACAAATCCTCTCGCCCTTTAGGAGAGGGCTAGGGTGAGGGTGTTGTAAAGATATTGCCAATTCCTAAAACCTCTCATCCTCAATCCTTCCCCTAGAAAGGGGAATGAAGCCACGTCATTCCAGATCCAATCGGGAATCCATAAATCACTAAAATCTAAAGAAATCCTTATGATAATTCCTGGATCTCAGTTTTCACTGGGATAACAATTCTTCTACAGTGATAAAAGAAAACCCTTACCTATCCTCCCCCTACAAAATCTAAGGGGAGGAATAATTATCGGTTCTGCTTCTTTGATATCAATGGACAAGGGCATCCAAAAATCCCATCGCCCTTTGGGAGAGGCAAACTCAAATTCCATCGTCCTTTGGGAAAGGACTAGGGCAAGGGTGAAAGTATTTTGTGTTGACTACTAATGCGCATGCGATAAGATGTGGTCAATGCGCCCATAGCTCAACTGGATAGAGCGGTGGCCTCCGGAGCCGCAGGTTAGGGGTTCAAATCCCCTTGGGCGTACCAGTAACCTATATGAATACTTATAACATTTTGTTGAAATAGAAAAGTTTGTCCTTAGAAATGATTTTATGTTAGGTGGCAAGTGCGATAAATTATTTTTAGATAACCTGAAAACGATTTCATCTTTTATAGATATTATTTTAAAAGAAGAAATATAAGCACGATCAGGATAAGGATTAAAGATTAATTAGTGTAAATTAACATAAAATAGAATCAATTAAAAATTCTATAGTATAGTAGTCAGAATCCTGATACAAAACATCCAAAACTTAATTTCATTGGTTCACCACAAGAACATTTAAAATGTTCTTGCTGATGCGTTTGATTTAATAATTAATGAAGCAAAAGAGTACTGGATAAAATGTGGAAACATAAATCCACCAATTTATCTACATAATTTGGACATTGCCATCCTGAATAGTATTGGTTTTCAAATGATACAGGTCGAGGTGAAATGGAATAAAATACATAGATGATGTTATGACACCATGGGAGTAAATGAAGTTCAATTACCCCCATGGTAATGATTTGGATATAATTTAAAAATCTTTACCAACTCGGCATAGTTGATAGTTTCACGTTGAATTTACCTCCTTCAGGTGGGCAAGTGCATCCCTGACAAACCAATATATATGGACCTTCCTTTGGTTCAGTCATTAGGATTCTCTCTGATGATGTTGGACCGTTTGATGATGCTATCTGCTCGCCTTCATCAGGTTTGCCATTGCTGTTCTTGTCTTGATAAAGGAAGATGTCCAGATCAAGACCGTTGGTCATGCTTGATGTTGTGACAAGCAGATAACGTTCACCACTTGCAATTTTGAATGGTCCAATCTTCCATGATGCTCCATCAAGAGGGTTAGGTGGATCCTGAAAAACAGGCTGATCTTTAAAATTGTTTGTTGGTGTAAGCTCAACTTTGAGCTTTATGGTTTCGCACTTTGTGCCAGCTTCAAACAAAGCACAAGCCCTTACTGTAATTGTTCTAATCCCTGGGCTTGGAGCGCCACCCAGACCTGTTTCAATTCGAGCACCTGACAGTGGCAACAGGTTCCATTCTTTCTCATCCCATGACCATTCAAGCTTGGTCAATGGTGTTGTGTGGTCAATATCCATCGCCAAGTCAAAACTCGATCCGCTTGGAACTTTGATGGTGTCTGTTTTTGGTGTGAACTTCAATCTAAATTCGTCAACCTTGATTCTCACTTTTACTGTCACGATTTTATAGGTGAAAAGCGATGGGTTTTGGAATGTTGTTGGTATCCCCTCGCCTATCGTTAGAGTATCGCCCTTTTTTAACTCTCTGCCATTTACAATTTGTGGTGTGGTTTCAACCTCTCGCCTGAAGAAAAGAACGCCTCTGTAACCGAACTTTTCAGATAGATATGAACCAAGTCTGTAACCTGTGCTGGTGATGTAGTTTGGTGGACGAAGCTCGTCTTTTATCTCAGAAAGAGTCATCTCAACATTGCCCTCACTTTGCGGCTCTTGAGTTGTTGAATGGTTCTCTGGTTGAATACCGGGCACTTGAAGGGTGATGTTGTAAGTCTGGCCTTCTTTGATAACAAGTCTGGACAGACCTGTGATACCATAAGGAGTGACGCAGTCAACAATGTAATAAGGTTCAAAACCAAGATTGAATGTGCAAATACCTTGAAAGTTTGTGTATTCCCAGTTTGCAGCAGAATTTGCTCCATTCCAACCAGATCGGACCGAAATTAATGCAGCTTCAACCGGTTTATTGTTTGAGTCAGTGATTTTGAAAACAACCTTCCCTGTCTCTGTATAGCTCAACACAGTTGGTCGGTCATTTGGTTTTGTCTTGTAAACAGTTGGAATGGTTGAAAAGTGATTATCATCGCCACGCCAACTTGTGATGTCTGAAACAGTTTTCCCCCAACCAACTTCGTAAACCCAAGGTTGGTCATAAGATTTCCCATCTCCTGATGGCTCAACATGATGCCATTCTCCAGCCATCCATGTCTCATTCCATTGGTGATCTTCACCTCTGTCAACGACTACCATGCATGGAATGAGCAAGGTTCTAGAAACAGCGCAGTGCATGATGGATTGCTCACCACATGAACCATAGGCTTTTTTGAAGATGAGCCATGGGAACAAATCATTTGTGAGATAACCAAAAATATTGTGTCTTGGGTCTTTTTCAAAATTCCCCGTTGGGTACAGGAGGTTGTGCATTTTTTCTCTGGCTTTTTCAAGTGAGTCTGCATTTGCTGCCAAATTGACAAAAGATTCACCAAAACTTGTGTCTGTTGTCATCTCCTCACGCCAAAAAGATGCTTTTTCCTGGTTAAGATAAATGTTTTCATTGTGCTGCCACCATTGTTCTCTTGTGATGCCGTATTGTTCTGGTGTTTTGTCCCACCATGAAGAATTAATAGCAACAGGCACCTCATATAGTATGCGTGGGTGTACAACATACCAATAATAGTCGTCCCTCGGCAGTTCCATCCTTGAGCCACCGGTTCTGTATGAACACGTTGTCCAACCATCGTGCTCGATTATCTCGACATAAGATGACAATTTTGGAGCAATATCATAAATGGCTTTCGCGTTCCTAGCAAAGATACCTGCTTGCCCCATTCTGACCATAACCCTCAACACCTCTGGTGAGGTGTGACCAATACAAAATGCAATCTCGTCTTGATATTCAAGTTTGCAATTTTGAAGCTCTTTAACATATGCGTCAACAGCCCCTGGGTCATCCTCCCAAGAGAGAAGCTCTGCCTCTTTATAATAACGAAGAAAATAATCGCTAACCGAGTTTATTGGGTAAGTTGGCACAAGCGACCAAGAACGATACTCCATCCACATTCCATTTGTAAGTTTGTAGCAGATGATTTTCCCATCAACATTTGCAATGATAAGCTCGTTGGAACTGTCTCCATCAACATCACCTAGGCAAGGGGCTGCAAAATCGCCCACATCAATGTCAGCTAAGGTAGTATCTTGTGAAACTGGCGTTTTTGGATCTGCTGAAACAAAAAGTCTACAGAGTTTCCCATCTTTGTCGCCAGCAATAATGTCTGATTTTGAGTCACCTTCGATATCGCCTGTGGCTAATGAAAGCTGAGTGCCACATGCGCCTATTAGAGTTTTATTAGAAAGTGTGAATTTTGGTCCAGCTAAAATCTTGGCACCTGAAGGATCAGCAATTGCAATGTCTTTTACATTGTCACCGGTAAGGTCTGAAACTGCGATTGCACCTTTAAATTCAGAGATTTTTTCAGGTTTTGACCAGTTTGAGGTTTTGGCGATGAAGACCCCTGTTTCATTTGAGTAAACTAGGTCTAAACTGCCGTTGCCATCAATATCTGTAATCTGTGGACATAACCTTCGACCAAGATCGGTTTTGAAAGGCTTTTCATCAGGAATGAACTGTCCATCTTTATTTTTCTTGCAAGCGAAAAGATCACCATCAAGAGTGCCAACCCAAAGCGTATCTTTTACAAGAGAAAGGTGAATCTCTCCATCAAATGATGGCAGGATGCCTTGTGATTTTGATGAGAACAATAAAGGATTTCTATTGTAAGTGCGAAATACCCTTAAGTCTCCTGCTGCATCCACAAAAACCAAGCCAATGGAACATAAGGAGCCAAAACCGTTTGGAATTTCCGATACAACTTGTCCTTGGTTTACAGTCTTTAGTGTCCCATTTGAATCAAGATATGCTAAGCCGATGCTTCCTGTTAGAGGTTTGGCAATACTCGGATTAGATGGGTTTGTTAAAGGAGTTAATGGTTTTCTAGCTAACAATTTATCAATGACACCTTTTACAGGGACAGTGAATGTTGGACCAAGAAGATAGTACCAACCACCATTCTTAGGGCAAACAACCAGATCTGAGGAACCATCATTGTCCAAGTCAGCAAAAGATAGCTTTGAAGTTGGATCAATATTTGGTGGAATGAGATTCTTGATTGTATCAAGTGAAGGTAATTTGAGAATAGTTGGAGGTTTACCAGAGCCTGAAATGACAAGTATTTCTTGGTTCTCTGGAATCAAAGTTGCAGCTTGAATACATGCTTCAGGTGTTATACGAGTTGGACTTTTTGCAAGGTGGTGAAAAGAGAGAGCCAAGTCAGGTTTGAGCCATTCTGGGACAGTATCCACCACGTCAGGATAGACAATAGTTTCCTCACCTGTTGCTGTGATTTTTCCTTCATTTACACTTACCCTTACAAGACCACCTGGTGCAATGGTTATGGTTTTTGAGAGCTCGTACCAAGATCCTTCAGATCTAGCAAATCCTTGTAAACCAAAAGCAACAACAAAAGCTAGAACAAATGAGATTTTTTTCATTTTAAATCCCTCCTCATCTCATAGGAGATGAAAGTTATAAGAAGACATAGAGCAGTGGCAATTATAAAAGGCGCTGTCCATGTGCCAGTTTTGTCTCGAAGCCAACCAGCAACAGGTGGTGAAATGAGTATACCCATCGTACCAAAAAAATTGAATGTCGCTAAGGCTCTAGCGATTGTGCGTGACGACTCAAATTTTGAAGGAGAAGAGAATACTATAGGTGGGATGATAGCACTTGACAGACCTAGCAAGATTGCACCTACAACCCAATAAGTTTTGCCAATTGGTATTAAAGCAAGCGATACAGCCATTACAATCGATGCAAAGACAAACAGTTTGAGTCTTGAAAATCTTTTGTCCATTACCTCGCCAACGATTGGTGAAACGATGAGAGCTGGAATCATTAGCATTGAAGCTCCGAAAACGGCAACTGTTCTTGTCAAACCAAGTTCAAGACCAATGGATGTTCCTTGAATGAGAAAGATACTCGTCGTGAACATGAAAATAAACCAGATGATCATCATGATGTAAGTTTGTCTGGATAGTCTATTGTGCTCTTTTTTCCGAACTTCACGTTCAACCTTTGTTGACCAAAGTTTTAAGGAAATCACGACTCCAGTGAGAGCCAATATGAGTGGTATGATATAGACATAGGTATATCCTAGGTGCGTGCCGATAAAAGCGCCAAGATAAAAAGCTAAAATCGTTGCCAATGGCGCTCCAAGAGTTTGTATTGTGACCATTCTATTGTGAAGCTGTTTTGGGTAAATAAGGATTGGCAGTTGAGTGCCCATGATGATAAGCGGTGCAAATGTTAGACCGCCAATGAATCTGAAGAAAAGTATGGTTGGATAAGCTCTTGAGAAAAAAAGACAAAAACAAGCCAAACAGATAAGTATGAAATTAAACAAGGACAGTTTTATCGGATTGAAACGATCAAGAATATATCCAGAAGGAAGAGTCAAGAGGAAATTGGGCAGCGATACAATCGCTGCAAGCAAAGCAGTTTGGAAGTTTGAGAGTCCATTTGCGACAGCTATTAGATCCATAACAGGTGAAATGACGGTCTGAAAGCTCATCGTAGCCATAGAAGCCGCTAATGTAAGAGTTAGTGGTAGATATGAGACCTTCTGTAGGCTGTCCATTGTTAAGTTGATACAATAAATATTGCTAAAAGTCCATAATTAGACATTGAAAATGTACAATTCAACCATTCTTTTTTAATTTTTTACGGAGATTGAAATTCGATTAATCATTCTTTTTGGTATAGTTTTTTCGTTTACAAAGATTGTCTTGGTTGTACTTTGAAACCCAATTTGTTTGTTTGACAAGTTTAGGCTTTAGTGTTATTCTCAATAAAAATTATAACTTTGGAGGCTCTATGGCGCTAGTTGGAGATATAAAAAGTTTCAAGCTCAATTCTTTGCTCCAACTCATCACGATGGAGGGGAAGTCGGGTGTGCTTAAGATTGATGATGGCACCAGACAAGCCAAGTGTTATTTTCAAACTGGCAGACTCTACCATTGTGCTCTTGCAAAATTGACAGGTAAAGAGGCTTTCTTTGAATTACTCACTTGGGAAGAGGGTCAATTTTCCTTTGATGAACGTGGCAGAATTGATCTTCGAACCGTTTTTGAACCTATCGACTCCTTGCTAATCCAAGGTTCCAGGCTCATTGAGGAATGGCAAGTTATCAAAACCCAAGGACCATTTCCCGATGATGTTTTTGAGATTACAGACAATCTTGGCGATAAAGTAGTTGATTTTACTATGAAACCTGAACATTGGAAAGTACTGAGATTAGTTGATGGCAAGTTGAATTGTAGACAAGTAGCCGACAAGTCTGGTCTTGGATACCTTGCAGCCTATAGAATCATATTTGCGCTAAAGTCGACAGGTATTGTGAGGTCTCTTCAATACAAACTTATTGATTTGACAACTGTGCCTGTTCCAGCGCGTGGTCAGAGTCTGTTTATCCCTCGAGATAGAGTTCCAGGCAGAGTTATTGGTGTTGATACTGCTATGCAGGATTTGGTTTATCATCAGATAGATGGTCACACAAATCTTGAGCATATTATGAATCGTCTCAAGCTTGATCAAAGACATATCTCAATTGTTGTGACTCAATTGTACCGTCAAGGTCTCATCGCCCTTCATAATTCCAGGGGTACTATAATAACATTGGACTCTGCTGCAATCGGTGGAGGTCGATGACAATACACATTTTGGCTGTGATAATCCTTTCCGGGTTATCATCGTTTTTTGCTGCTTTTTTGTGTATTAGGACTTTTATGCTTTTCTTAAAGAAACTGGATTTTAGAGTTTTAGGTAGAGCACTTGCCTTGCTAGACATGTTTGCCGGTTTTACATGTATCCTTTTTGGTGAAATGTTTAAAATGTATCCATTGTACTCGGTGGGAATTCTCTTCTTGGCATGCTTTTCAATAGGCTTGTGCTGGGTAAATGTTCTTGAGAACTCAAATCCTTACTCTGGTAAGAAAACACTTCTCTACATAATCATCTTTACACCTTTTCTTGTTTTACTAACTTTTGCTTTCCCATTCGCATCTCTAGCACCTCTTATGGATACGGTTTTAACAAGAAACTTTGCAATCTGGAACGTAATTGGTTCTGGAGCGCTTTTTTTTATGTGGTTTGGCAGTGTCCTTATTTCTCGCCTTCGCGATGTCGAAATATATCTTGCAACCTCTGCATTTATATTTTTTGGAGCCTCGGTGTTTCTAATTTATGATCACATCGGTTCGATGGTTACCGCGGCTACTTTCCTTTACCTTATTGGTATCACAACATTCTCCTACACCTGGGTGACACATGAAAAAGGTTATTGAACAGCTTAAATTTGGTTGCTCCGAGATAATCCCAGAGGAAGAATTTGAGCGAAAATTATCTCTTAAAAGGCCTTTGGTAATCAAACTAGGAGCAGATCCAACTGCACCACATCTTCACCTAGGTCATGCAGTAGTTTTAAGGAAACTCAAGCAATTCCAAGATCTTGGTCATAAAATAATCTTTGTTATTGGTGATTTCACAGCCTCTATTGGAGACCCATCGGGACGTAAAGAAACTAGAAAACCTCTTACCGAAGAACAAATAAAAAGCAGTGCTAGAACATACTTTGATCAGGTAGTTCGTGTTCTTGAACCTCAAGAGGGCATGATTAGATTCAACTCCGAATGGTCAACCCCTCTTGAACCAAAAGACATCATAAAGCTTATGTCGCATTTTACTGTTGCTCGCATCCTGGAACGTGACGATTTCACCAAACGCATGAAAGCTGGTACTCCAATTTACCTGCATGAACTGCTCTACGTCGTTTTTCAGGCGTTTGATTCAGTTGCCATAAAAGCTGATATCGAGATTGGTGGTACAGACCAAACATTCAATTTTCTGGCTGCAAGAGAGCTGATGAAAGAGATTGGAATGGAACCACAAGTGATCATGACTATGCCAATCCTTCCAGGCACAGACGGAGTTGCAAAGATGAGCAAGTCTCTTGGCAATACAATTGACTTGCAAGACTTGCCAGATCAGATGTTTGGTAAACTCATGAGCATCCCAGACTCACTAATATTAAATTATTTACAATATGCTGCATGTGCTGACATGGAGAGAATTACAAATGCTGAAAAAGAATTAAAAGAAGGTAGAAATCCACGTGATATTAAAGTAGAGATGGCCGAGTTGGTTGTTGATCTGTGGCATGGTAAGGGTGCTGGCGTTAAGGCTAGGGATGAATTCCAAAAGATCTTTTCTGCTCATCAGGCTCCTACTGACATTGAAAAAATTAAGCTTAATAAAGATGAATATCCTATTCAAATTGTCAAACTCATACACAAACTAGATTTAGCCCCTTCATCCTCTGAGGCTAGAAGACTTGTTATATCAAAGGCTGTTAAACTGAATGAAGAGCTTATAGAGGATCCGTTTCACATGGTTAATGAGCCTAATGAACCAATCGTTTTGAAGGTTGGAAAACGTAGATTTGTAAAACTTGTTAAGGGATAATTATGAAAAAATCACTGGTTTTAGTTGGTTTGTTGCTTTTCCCAACGACAGTGTTAGCCCAGGCTTCAGTTTTAGTAACGTCATTCGAATCGTTCTCATACCCTAAAGTTGTCGTTGAATGTTCAATACTAGGCATTGACGAAAATGTTGCGCCGATTTTCTCTGCCAACATCGACAATGAGGTTTACAAAGACCCGAGAGTTGAGATATTTGCGCCATCAGGTGAACCAATAAATGTAGTATTTCTAGTCGATACATCTGAATCCATCTCATATAACTTTGGTATCATGCAAGACCAAATGGCAAAAGTCTCCTCGCTTTTCGATAAAAATGACACGTTAACTGTAATATCCTTTGCAGAAAAGGTTGAAACACTAGTCCAGATGACCAATAATCCTGCTGACGCAGGTGTAAAAGTAGGCAAGCTCATTGCTCATGGCCCTAAAACCAAGCTCTATGATGCCATAATTATTGCTAACGACCTTCTTCATACAAAACCTGAAAAGGGTGTAATTTTCCTCCTATCCGATGGAAATGATGACGGGAGTTCTAACGATAAAACAGCTCCAGACTACCCTGTCGTTGTAATCCCACCATCTGGTGGAACAAACATAAAGTTCTTAAAAAAACTTGCTCAAGAGACAAATGGTTTATTTCTTCAAGACTTTAACCCACTTCATATTTCACCCCTTGTTGCAGGGTGGAAAAATGTTCAGGGCAGACGTTATAAGGTAACCTTCGAGAATCTTCCCGAAAAAGATGCTGGCTCAGAATTTGATTTCACCTTTGTCACTTTGGTTGGTCAAGATAAAATTGAATCAAAACATAAAGTCACAATCCCATCTGCAATAAACATTCTTTGGCTTTGGATTATATTAACAATACTAGTTCTGTTTGGTGGTCTCATGTTTTTGTTGTACAAGATTAGACTTCGAGTCCCAAAGGGACCAAAAGTTCTAAAAAAGAGAACCTCATCTAACACTCATTACATAGCTTGGATATCGCTTGCCGGGTCAGATATCGAGTCATATAGGATCAGAAAAAATGTTGTTATCATAGGCACTAATCCAGAAGCCGATTTCTATGTTGATGATCCAACAGTCTCGTATTTACATGCAAAAATAGAAGAATTTTCAGATGGATTCAGGATAACTGATCTCCAGTCAGTGTCAGGCACTTTTGTCAATGAGAAAAAAATCGATTCTCCAAAAACTCTCTTTGATGGTGATCTCATTAAAATTGGCAATACAACTCTTGAATTCACCCAAAGCAATTTCTCCTATGTTGCCAGAAAGAAGGTTATCTGATGTCACAATACAACATTTCATACGAAATGAATTCACCAGAGAAACCTATCAAGGCACTACGAGGTACTCAGCTTGTTTGTAAAGGTTGGATTCAAGAGGCTGCATTGAGGATGCTTCAAAACAACCTTGAGCAGACTACTAAATGGCGTGAGCTAATTGTTTATGGTGGCACAGGGCGTACCGCACGTGGCTGGTCTGCATACAATGCAATTGTAAAAGCATTGATGAACCTAGAAAATGATGAAACCCTTCTGATTCAATCTGGCAAACCTGTTGGAATCTTCAAAACACATGATGATGCTCCAAGGATTCTTCTTGCCAACTCACTGATTGTTCCGTTTTGGAGCACACAAGACTATTTTAACGAGCTGGAGAGAAAAGGGCTGATGATGTATGGCCAAATGACTGCTGGCTCTTGGATTTATATTGGCACCCAGGGAATCTTGCAAGGAACATACAACACACTAGCAACCCTTGCAAATAAACATTTTAACGGTTCGCTTAAGGGGAAAGTTGTTGTCACAGGTGGTTGTGGGCAAATGGGGGGCGCTCAACCTCTTGCTGTTACAATGAATGACGGTGTTTGCATAGTTGTTGATGTTGATGAAGAAATGCTCAATTTGAGAATTGCTGAAGGCTACCTTGACAAGAAAACTGAAAATATGGATGAAGCATTGGCATGGGCAAAGGATGCAAAAGATATGGGGAAATCTCTATCAATTGGCCTACAAGCAAACTGTGCCGATGTTTTACCAGAGCTTGTAAAAAGAAAATTTGTCCCAGATGTTCTAACAGATCAAACCTCAGCCCATGACATGCTAGGCGGTTATGTTCCAAATGGCATGGTTTACAAAGATGCTCTTAAACTTCGTAGTGATAACCCTACAAAATACCTTGAGCTGTCTTACAAAACTGCACGGATACATGTAGAGGCGATGCTTGACCTTATGGATATGGGTGCAATAACTTTTGATTATGGAAATAATATCAGACAACAGGCTACCCATGCAGGCCTTGACCAGAAAAAAGCTTTCTCCTTTCCTGGGTTTGTTCCCGCCTATATCCGTCCCCTGTTTTGTGAAGGCAAGGGTCCCTTCCGCTGGGCTGCGCTTTCTGGCGATCCTGAGGATATTTATGCAACTGATGAGCTTATTTTACAGATGTTTCCAGAGGACAAACAGCTTATACGTTGGATTAAAATGGTGCGCGAAAAGCTTGATTTTAGGCATATCCCTGGTCTTCCAGCAAGGATTTGTTGGCTAGGCTACGGTGATCGTGACAGGTTTGGTGTCGTTGTCAACGAGTTAGTGGCAAAAGGAAAGATCAAGGCTCCAATTGTTTTTGGCAGAGACCATCTCGACTGTGGTTCTGTTGCATCACCAAATAGAGAGACAGAGGCAATGAAAGATGGTTCTGATGCTGTTGCCGATTGGCCTATACTAAATGCATTGCTTGCAACCTCTTGTGGCGCTTCTTGGGTTTCAGTGCATGGAGGTGGTGGTGTTGGAATTGGCTATTCTATACACGCAGGTCAAGTGACCGTTGCTGATGGAACAGAGTCTGCAAAACGACGTCTCAAACTCGTGCTAACAGGAGACCCCGGCATGGGTGTTATCCGCCACGTTGATGCAGGCTATGAAGAAGCTATCCAAGTTGCGAAAGAAAATAACATTAAAATCCCGATGTGGGAGGGTTAATCAGCCAAATAAAGATAACATACAAATTTCAAAAGAGATGCTTCACATGTTTTCTAGTTACCCTAATTCTTTCAAACATTTTTTTATCTGGTGGTTGTGGATTGAAAACCGATAAAGACAGCTTTATAAAGGTTTACAAAAGTGAAACAGATAAAATACTAATCCAACACCCAGAGCTAAACTACATCATAAACAATACTCTCTCACCTGACTCCTATCCCTTCAAACTTACAAGTTATCTTGATACTGCAATAAAAATGTATGGCAGGGACATGACTGACAGAGATTTTGCTTATTGTTCTATCATGGGTTGGGGAGTACTAAAGAGATTCGAGAAACAACACCCAGAAAAATACAAGATTGTGATAGACAAACTTGAACCAGCCCTCTCAAAGTGGTGTAACAAGTTCAATGAAGGTAAACTCTACTTAGTAGACGATTTCTTAATGATGATGTCTTTCTGGACTGTGTACTTCAACTCTGAAAGATCTGTTGATGGAAACAGAACACTACAATTGCCATTGACAGGTGAAAAAATAACCTCACTAGACTCAAAGATTGGTTATGGTGAGATGGTTGTTTTTTTGTCAGCTCTTTGGACAATAACATGTGACGAAGATTCCATTTTTCGTGATCATATAATAGATAGCAATTATTTAATAAACTCATTTGGTGTAAATTATTATAAATACGACAAATTAAGACAACTTAGAGGCAATAGCTTGCTTAGTGTTAGTAATGGGTGGGATTTTAGGAGTATATTCTGTGTTTTAGGAACTGGAAATCAATACTTTTTAGAATGCAATAAAATAAATTTGAAATATAGTAATTATTATACAAAACCTAATTCCATCTATTATCTTGGTGATTTATTTATGGCAATAACTACATATTTAAGTGAAGGACTCCATACTCGTACTTGCTATGCTAGTTATTATTTAGATATCATTGAAACATTTGGTAATTATTTTAATATTAATAAAATTCTTAATGATAGCACTATCCACGATTTTTTATTATTTAGAAGATATTCAAAAATCATTCCCTGCCCATAATATTTTATAACGAGCCTTCAAGTGATAATGAATGAAAATGTCTTTATTATTATAAAAATATTTAATTAATACTACATTAACAAAAACCAATTAAATTATTTCTCTTTTTTAGGATGTAGGTCGTCATTCTAGATTAGATCGAGAATGGCATGGGAGTTTTTTTAAAAAATGTTAGTGTTTTTTCCTAGCCTTTTTTAATTTCTTTTCAATCCAAGCAAACCACTCCTGAAGTCCATCGCCTGTTTTTAAAGACATTATTATAAACTCAAGCTTAGGGTTGACTGCAAGGGCATCTTTCTTGAGCGCCTCCAGGTCAAAATCGCAATAAGGAGCCAAGTCCATCTTGTTGATGATGACTAAATTTGAGACACGAAAAGCCAATGGATACTTGCCTGGTTTATCGCATCCTTCGGGAACAGAAAATAAAAGAACTTTTACATGCTCACCCAAATCATAGGCTGCAGGGCATACTAAATTGCCGACATTTTCGATGAAAACCAATTGAAGCTCTTCAAGTGGCAACTCCTCAACTGCTTGCTCGACTTGGTAAGGAGATAGATGGCATGACGCGCCTGTGCCAGATGTGTTTATCATTGCAACAGGGATTTGGAGACGCTCTAAACGACGCGCGTCACGATTGGTCTCGGGGTCGCCTTCTATGACAGCAACATTGTACTGGCCTTTATATCCTTCAATGGTGCGTTCAAGGAGTGTTGTTTTCCCTGAGCCTGGGCTTGAGATAAGATTAAGAGCTAGGATACCTTTACTATCGAATTTACTCCTTATTCGGTGCGCGATCTCTTCGGTAGCAAAATCAACCTTCTTGTTCATATTAAGTTTCACCGGGAACCTCCATTGAAATCGTCTCGATAATCAAATCTCTGCCTTCTCTCATTTCGCAGTCACCACTGCTGCATATTGGACACCAAAATGTCAGCTGTGTGACAGTAAAGATGTGACCACAAGTTTTGCACTCCAGTAAAGGATCAACCAATTCATATTCAACCTTTAGCTCCTGGGCAGGGGTGTCCTTGGCAATGGTTTGAAGTAGAAAGGTGAGTGATTCTGGCTCAATTCCAGACATGCGGCCTATTTTAAGCTTGACGCTGTTTACCTTTGCATCTCGCTTTTTTGCCTCTAACAAAATCACATCCAGAACCTGGCTTGCAACTCCTAACTCGTGCATTTCTAAATTATACGCTTTAAAACTCTTTTTGGGAACAACTTAAAATGTTGATTTTAACTAAAAAATTTTCTTTATGTGAGATCTGTCCAAATCCACTGGTTTTTTAATCTTGAAACAGATACAAACTAAACAAGGGGGTGTTAATGTTTAGAGCAAGAAGGTTTTGTTCTGTTACACTAACAGTTGTTCTCGTTGTTGGATTTTTATTCCCCACAGCCACATTCTCTCTTTGTGAGTCTCAGGTCAAATTTAAGATAGGCTCAAGGCTTTATTATATCAACGGAAGACAACAAAAAGTG
>Ga0209254_10002417_pt1 | contig 16960 bp, 11 predicted proteins | sample FrelakmetDIP11DI_FD_187148 | JGI IMG/M metagenome (GOLD analysis project Ga0209254, IMG submission 187148) | Freshwater lake sediment microbial communities from the University of Notre Dame, USA, for methane emissions studies - DIP11 DI (SPAdes)... | ecosystem: Environmental > Aquatic >... | reverse complement strand
TCGCCGTGACGAGAGCGGGCGCGGAAGAGGGAAGGGCAGGGGGACTAGCCAGTGGCCCCTGACCCCTGGTTCGGAGGGGGAACATGACCCAGGCGAAAGAGCAGATTCGCGAGATCCTGAGGAAGGCCTACCAGATCGAGGTCGACGGCCACACCTTCTACTCGTTGGCGGCCGAACGCGCGGACAAGCCGCCGGTTGAAGAGCTGTTCGCCAAGCTCGCCCGCGACGAGGTCCAGCACAAGGCGTACCTCAAGAGCGTGATGGGGTCGTTCGAGGACAAGGGCGTGGAGGCCTTCAACCTCCACCTCAAGGATCCCGACCTCAAAGCCTTCACCGCGACCATCTTCACCGACCGCTTCCGGGAGCAGGCCGGCGCCACCGACTTCGAGCTCGGTGTGCTGTCGATCGGCATGACGCTGGAGAACAACGCCATCACGTACTTCGCCGGCGCGGCGCGGAGCGCGGCCGAGCGAGAGGTGCGGCAGTTCTACGAGTTCCTGGCGAACTGGGAGCGCCAGCACCTCGACGCGCTGCAGGCGCTGTACGGCGGCGTCCGCCAGGAGTACTGGGAGTCGAGCGGGTTCTCGCCGTTCTAGGAGCGGGTCACCCCGGCCCGCGCCCGAGGAGAGTGGCACGATCCGGATTCGCTCCGAAGATCGGGTCGGCCCGCGCCTTTCAGCGTTCCCGTACCCGATCCCGTACCCGTTCCCGAGCTCCCACGTTCATGCGAGATGGACCGCCAGCCGGGTGTGCCGACGCGAAGCGGCGAGTCGCGGCCGCGTGATTTCCAATCCGGGAACGGGACGGGGCGCACCTCGGCTAGAATGGAGTACTTGCAGAAACTCCGGTATCGGCATGAATGACCATCAATCGACACCACGGCTCCGGCGGGAGGACACGTCCACGCTCCGCATTCTCGTGGTCGACGACGCGGCCGAGGACCGCGCTCGGGTTGCCGAGATCGTGGCTCAGGACGTCGCGCCGGTGGAGATCGACGAGGTCGAGGACCACGTCGCCTTCTTCCGGGCGGTGCGCGAGAACCGCTACGACGTCGTGATCACCGAGCAGGACCTGCACTGGTCGTCCGGCAAGGAGGTGCTGCACGCGGTGAAGAGCCTGCGGCCGGCGGTGCCGGTGATCATGATTGCGCGCCGCGCCGACGAGTCGGTCGCCGCAGCGTCGTTTCGCGAGGGCCTCGACGCGTACATTCCCAAGGCGGGGGAGCTCGGCGTGCGGCTGCGCGCGAGCCTGCGGTCAGCCTACCGGCGGCTGGAGTTCGAGGAGCGGATCGACGGTTTGGAGGACCGCCTCGAGCACCTGCTCGATCGCCTGAACGTCGCAGTCTTCCGGGCGACCGCCGGCGGCGAGCTGATCGAAGGCAACCCAGCCTTCCAGCGCCTGTTCGGCGCGGTTCTCGACCCGGCTGGACGCCCGCGCAGGCTGGCCTCGCTGTTCGAGGACCCGGCGGCGCACCGGGAGCTCGAGGCGCGCCTCGCCGCCGATGATCAGGTGCGGTCGTTCGAGGCCCGGGTCCGGCGTGGGGACGGTTCCAGCGCCTGGGCCTCGCTCAGCATCACGCTGCGCAAGGGCCCCGGCGCGCTGGTCGTGGCCGACGGCCTGGCGGAGGACGTGACCGCCGTCCGCGAGGCCGGCGAGGCTTTGCAGCAGGCGCGCGACGACCTGCGGGCCGTGTTCGAGCACAGCGCGGCGGCGGTCGCGGTGCTCGAGAGCGACGGCACCATCGCGATGGTCAACTCGGCGTTCGAGCGCTTCTCCGGTTTTCCACGCCACCAGCTCGAGGGCGTGGAGACCTGGAGCCGTTTCCTGCCGATCGCCGATGGCGACCGGATGGCCGATCGGCGCAGGGTCCTGCTGGGGTCGCCGGACACCGGTCCGCGGAGCGGCAGCTTCGACTTCATCGGCCGCGACGGACGGCGGCGGCGCGTGCACGCCTCCGAGGCGGTGCTCCCCGGCGGCCAGCGGTCGGTGGTCTCCCTGGTCGACATCAGCGAGCGTCAGCGCGTCTCGGACCAGCTGCTGCACAACGCCTTCCACGACCCGCTCACCGGGCTGCCGAACCGGCTGTCGCTGTTCGACCGTCTGACGGCGGTCGCCGAGCGGTCGGCCGGCGGCGAGCGGGAGGGCGTCGCGCTCATCCTGATCGACCTCGACTCGTTCAAGGACATCAACGACCGCGTCGGCGCGCGCATCGGCGACCTGCTGCTGCGGGCGGCGTGCCGCCGGATCGAGGGCGCGGTCGCCGCCATCGACACCCTGGCTCGCTGCGGCAGCGACAGCTTCGCCGCGCTCCTTCACCCGGCGACCAGGGAGGAGATGGCGTCGGCGTCGGCGGCCATCGCGGAGGCGCTCGCGGCCTCGTTCCAGTTTGGTGACCTCGCGATCGAGTGCACCGCGAGCATCGGCATGGCGTGGGCCGGCCACCGCGAGGGCGTCAACACGCTGTTCAGGGACGCCGAGTGGGCGATGTACGAGGCGCGGCGGCTCGGCGGCGCTCGCATCGTGCAGTTTTCACCTGACGCCGGCGACCCTTCGCTGTGAGGCATTGACGCGCTCGAGCCGGTCGATTGGCAGCCAGCTCGTCCTCAGGGTACGGACGTCCGGCCTTCCTCCACAACCAGATGCGCGCAGCGCATCCGGCCAGGGGCGCAAGGGCGGCGGCCAACCCTAGGAGCGTGTGGGGCATAGGCCCCTGTGCGCGCTTCTGATGTGGTTCTTGTTGTTGGCCTCTGCCCACCCGCTCCTCGGGATGCGCTGCGCGCATCCTGACGAAGTGAAGAAGCTCCGATCGCCGGAGGCTGGTCAAGGCCACTCTGTCCCTACCCGCCGAGCCCGCACAAGGCCGATCGCGTCGATGTCGCGGGCAGCCCCAACCGTGGTTCCACTTTCGAAATCTCGGGAGGTCGGCTGCCCTGTCATCAACATCCGAAAGGAGTTCGAGCCGCAGTGGCTGCTTGACGACCCTGCGGTCAGCCACGCCCGCCGAAAGGCCAATGCGGCGCGAACTCCTACGCGCCCCTGGAAAGCTCGTCGACCAGCGCGATGTAGTCCTGCATCGCCTGCTCGGAAGAGGTGCCAGCGAGCGCGGACCAGGCGTCGAACTTGGCACGGCCGACCATGTTGAACCCGCCGGGCCGAGGTCCCGAGGCGTCACCGGCCGTCGCCTGCTTGTACAGGGCGTACAGCTGGAGGAGGACATGGTTGGGTTGCTCGCCGAGGGCCCGCGAGCGCGCTGCCGCCTGTTCGAACCGAAATCTCAGGTCCATGTGGCTTCCTCCGCCCCCGTGGCTCCGGCGCGGGGTGGTGCGACGGACCGTGCGCGTGATCGGCAGGCCCGCCGGTGGGCTACCGCTAGGTTACAATCGCCGTTCGGCAGGGTCCAGGGGGAGGCGGCATGATCGAAGAGCTCGTTATCGACGGCCGCAGCCTGCGGCTGACTGACATCGAGGCCGTTGCGAGGGCTGGAGCCCGGGTCGAGCTCGCCGACGAGGCGCGCCGCCGCGTGGCGGCGAGCCGGGCCGTGGTCGACGAGATCCTCTCCTCAGGCGCCGTGGTGTACGGCGTCAACACCGGCTTCGGAAAGCTCGCCGAGCTGCGAGTGCCGCCGGAGCAGCTCCGCCGCCTCCAGCTCAACCTGCTGCGATCCCACGCCTGCGGCATCGGCGAGCCCTTTTCCGAGCGCGTGGTGCGCGCCATGCTGCTGCTGCGCGCCAACGTGCTGGCGACCGGGCACGCCGGGTGCCGCCCGCTGGTGATCGAGCGCCTGCTCGAGCTGCTCAACGGCGGTGTCCACCCGGTGGTGCCGAGCCGCGGCTCGGTGGGAGCGTCGGGCGACCTCGCGCCGCTCGCCCACCTGGCGCTGCCGCTGGTGGGCGAGGGCGAGGCGGTCGTCGGCGGCGAGGTGCTGCCGGCTGGCGAGGCCCTGCGGCGGGCGGGGATCGAGCCGCTCGAGCTGGTAGCGAAGGAGGGGCTGGCGTTGATCAACGGCACCCAGGCCTCGGTCGCGGTCGCAGCGCTCGCGGTCATCGAGGCCGGCCGGCTCGTCGATGCGGCCGACGTGGTCTGTTCGCTCAGCCTCGACGCGCTGGCCGGCACCGACGCCGCCTTCGACGAGGCGGTGCACGCGGCGCGGCCCCATCCGGGGCAGCGGGCGAGCGCGCGGCGGATCGCGAAGCTGCTGGAGGGATCCCAGATTCGCGAGGGGCACCGCGAGTGCGGCCGCGTTCAGGACGCCTACTCGCTGCGCTGCTCGCCGCAGGTGCACGGCGCCTCCCGGGCCGCGCTCGACCATGCGCGCGGCGTGCTGGCGATCGAGATCAACTCCGCCACCGACAACCCGATGGTCCTCGACGACGGCCGCGTGGTGTCGGCCGGGAACTTCCACGGCGCCCCGATCGCGGCCGTGTGCGACTACCTGGCGATCGCGCTCACCGACCTCGCCTCGATTTCGGAGCGGCGGCTGGCTCGGCTCGTCGACAGCTCGCAGTCGGGGCTGCCGGCGTTCCTGACCCAGGAGCCCGGGCTGAACTCCGGTCTGATGATGGTGCAGGTCGCGGCCGCGGCCCTGGTGAGCGAGTGCAAGACGCTGGCCCATCCCGCCTCGGTCGACTCGATCCCAACCTCCGCCGGCCAGGAAGATCACGTGTCGATGTCGACCTGGGCGAGTCGCAAGCTGGCCGCGATCGTCGAACTGCTCCGCCTGGTGATCGGCATGGAGTACCTGGCGGCGGTCCAGGCGGTCGAGTTCCACCGTCCGCTGCAGACCTCGGAGGTCCTCGAGCGCGCCATCCTGGCGCTGCGCCGCCATGTGCCGCGTCTCAGCGAGGATCGCGTTCTCGCGCCGGACATCGAGCGCGCGGCGCAGCTGGTCGACGACCTCGCGGAGCTGCTCGGGGAACGCTAGGAGTTCGTACCGCATTGGCCTTTGGAGTGAGCGTGGGACCGATCTGTCGTCAGATCGGCCATTGCGGCACGAACTCCTCAGGATGCGCGCAGCGCATCCTGAGGAGCGTGTGGGCAGAGGCCGCCGACAACGACCTCATCAGGAGCGCGCACAGGGGCCTATGCCCACACGCTCCTAGGAGCACCCCGTGGTGCCGCCGCACGAGTCGCACTTCAGGCAGGTGCCGTTGCGGACCAGCGTCAGCGCACCACACTCCGGGCAGGGGTCGCCCTCGTAGCCCTTGTACCGGGCGTGCTGCACCGCGACGACAGCCGCCGAGGACGCCGCGCCTGATCCGCCCGGAGCGGTGGTGGTGGTTGCCTTCACCCCCGGCGCGAGGCGGCCCTGTCCGACCGCGATCGACCGCACCTCGGCCACCTCGCCGAGCTCGCGCGGCCGCTTGTGGCGGTCCTTGCCGTCGCCGACCGCGTCGTGGCGCACGTCGTCCGAGGACACCTGGGCGAGATCATTACGGTCGAGGTAGGTGATGGCGAGCTCCCGGAACACGTAGTCGATCACCGAGGTCGCCATCTTGATGCGGTCGTGGCCGCTGACGATGCCGCTCGGCTCGAACCTGGTGAACACGAACGCGTCGACGAACTCCTCGAGCGGCACCCCGTACTGCAGGCCGAGCGAGACCGCGATGGCGAAGCAGTTCATCAGCGAGCGGAACGCCGCGCCCTCGCGGTGCATGTCGAGGAAGATCTCGCCGATGGCGCCGTCCTCGTACTCGCCGGTCCGGATGTAGACCTTGTGGCCGCCGACCGAGGCCTTCTGGGTGAAGCCGGTGCGGCGCTGCGGCAGGCGCCGGCGGTGCGCCTGGTGGCGGAGCACCACCCGCTCGGCGAGGGTCTCGGCCACCGCCGCGACGTCACCGGCGGCGACGGCGTCGGCGAGCTGGCTCGACTCCTCGAGATCCATGGCGATGTTCAGCGGCTGGCTGAGCTTGGAGCCGTCGCGGTAGAGCGCGACCGCCTTGATCATCTTCTTCCAGGCGAGGGAGTAGGCGTTCTTGATGTCATCCAGCGTGGCGTCGGCCGGCATGTTGATCGTCTTCGAGATCGCGCCGGAGATGAACGGCTGCGCCGCCGCCATCATCAGGATGTGGCCCTCGGCACGGATGTACCGCGCGCCCCGCTTGCCGCAGCGATTGGCGCAGTCGAACACGGCAAGGTGCTGGGGCTTGATGTGGGGTGCGCCCTCGACGGTCATGGTGCCGCACGCCCAGATGTTGGCGCCCTCGATGTCGTCCTCCGAGTAGTCCATCCGGCTGAGGACGTCGAGGTTCCAGTCTGCGAGGTCGGTGTCGGAGAACCCGATTTTCCTCAGGAAGCCCTCGCCCACGACGTGCGGCGCGAACGCGCTGCGGATCTCGAAGCAGGTCGGCAGCACCTGCTCGATGCGGTCGATGGTCTCCTCGTCGAAGCCGCGCGCGCGCAGGGAGTCGTGGCTGATGGTCGGGCAGTCGACCAGGCTGCCGTGGCCGACCGTGTAGGCGACGATCTCGTGGATCTCGTCCTGGGAGTAGCCGAGCCGTTCGAGCGCGAAGGGGATCGCCTGGTTGATGATCTTGAAATAGCCGCCGCCGGCGAGCTTCTTGAACTTGACCAGGGCGAAGTCGGGCTCGATGCCGGTGGTGTCGCAGTCCATCACCAGGCCGATCGTGCCGGTGGGCGCGAGCACGGTGGTCTGGGCGTTGCGGTAGCCGTGCAGGGTCCCCAGCTCGAGCGCGCGGTCCCAGGCGCCGCGGGCGGCCTCCAGCAGGTCCTCCGGCGTGTTCTCGGGATCGATGCTAGTGGGCAGGACGGTCAGCTTGTCGTAGGCCTGCGGCGGCGCGTTGTAGGCGGCACGGCGGTGGTTCGCGATCACGCGCAGCATCGCGTCGCGGTTGTCACCGAATCCGGGGAAGGGGCCGAGCTCCGCCGCCATCTCGGCCGACGTCGCGAACGCCTCGCCGGTCATGATGGAGGTGATCGCGCCGCAGATCGACCGCCCGTCCGGGGAGTCGTAGGGGTAGCCGAGCCGCATCAGCAGCGAGCCGATGTTGGCGTAGCCCAGGCCCAGTGTCCGGTAGCGGTAGCTCAGCTCTGCGATCCGCCGGCTGGGGAACGAGGCCATGAGGACCGAGATCTCGAGCACGACCGTCCACAGGCGGACCGCGTGACGGAAGCGCTCGATGTCGAACTGCCCGTCCTCGCCCAGGAACTTGACCAGGTTCAGCGAGGCCAGGTTGCAGGCGGTGTCATCGAGGAACATGTACTCCGAGCATGGGTTCGACGCGTTGATGCGCCCGGCGCCCGGACAGGTGTGCCACTCGTTGATGGTGTCGTCGAACTGGAGCCCCGGGTCGGCGCACTCCCAGGCCGCCATGGCGATGTCATTCCAGAGCTTGACGGCCGACACCTCTTTGGCGACCGAGCCGTCGGTCCGCCGCGTCAGCTTCCAGGCGGCGCCCACGTCGAGCGCCTCGAAGAAGGCGTTCGGGACGCGAACGCTGTTGTTGGCGTTCTGGCCCGACACGGTGAAGTAGGCGTCCGAGTCCCAGTCGGTGTCGTACTCCTCGGTCGGGTACTCGCGCACGCCCTGCTCGGCGAGCTGGAGGACGCGCTTGATCGAGCCGTCGGGCACGCCGAGCTTGCGCGCGGTGGCGATGCTCATCCGCAGCTTGGCGTTGCTCGCCAGGTCGACGACGGCCCGGCGGCTGCCGTCGACGAAGCAGGCGTCCATGATCTCCTGGAGGTGGCGGCAGAGCAGCCGCGATCCGGCGACCAGGGCCGCCACCTTGCGCTCCTCGACGGCCTTCCACGAGATGAAGTTCTCGATGTCCGGGTGGTCGAGGTTGAGGCAGACCATCTTCGCCGCCCGCCGGGTCGTGCCGCCCGACTTGATGGCGCCGGCCGCGCGATCGCCGATCTTGAGGAACGACATCAGGCCGGACGACTTGCCGCCGCCCGACAGCGGCTCGCCGATGCCGCGCAGGCTCGAGAAGTTGGTGCCGGTGCCGGACCCGTACTTGAACAGCCGCGCCTCGCGGGTCCACAGGTCCATGATGCCGCCCTCGTTGACGAGGTCGTCGGTGATCGACTGGATGAAGCAGGCGTGCGGCTGGGGCCGCTCGTAGGCGTTCTCGGATCGCAGAAGCTCGCCGGTCGAGGGGTCGGCGAACCAGTGCCCCTGCGCCGGTCCGGTGATGCCGTAGGCCCAGTGCAGGCCGGTGTTGAACCACTGGGGCGAGTTGGGCGCCGCGACCTGGGCCGCCAGCATGTGGGCGAGCTCGTCGCGGAACGCCGCCGCGTCTTCCTCGGTGTCGAAGTAGCCGTAGCTCCGGCCCCAGTGGGTCCAGCACCCGGCGAGGCGGTCGAAGACCTGGCGCGCGTCGCGCTCAGAGCCGGTCACCGGCTCCCGGTTCGCGTCGAGCTCGGGGCTGCCTTGCTCGTCGACCAGCTGGACGCCGGCCTTGCGGAAGTACTTCTGGACCAGCACGTCAACCGCGACCTGCGACCAACCCTCGGGGACTCTGACGCCGTCCATTCGGAAGACGACGCTGCCGTCCGGGTTGCGGATCTCGGTCGATCGCTCCACGAACTTGATCTGTTCGTATGGGCTCGCACCTTCGCGGGTGAAACGTCGGCTGACCTTCATCCTTCCCCCGGACCCCTCTCCTGCATACTTCCCGGCGCGAAAAATCCCTCGTCGCGCGCGCTTCGATCCCCTGCGCATCGGGCGGGATTTGTCGGGCTTCGACCACTATATCTTGGGCCTTTGTCGCTTGTCAACACTATATGTTGGGGTGTTCCGGCAATCGCTAAGTGCCTGTGCCGGGGTGGTTTGGCGCCGTTTCGCGGGCTCGCCCGCAGGGCGCCATTCCGTCATCTCAGGAGACGACCGCGAGGAGCGAAACAGGCGCAGAGCGGTATCCATACAGCAGTAGGGCATACCACTGCCTTCGAGCTGGGATCGGCAGCCGGTTCGCGGTCGCCGTCAGTTGCGGTAGCGCTTGCGGATGTTCGGGATCAGGTACTCCGCGAAGGCGCGGTCCAGGTCGTACTTCGGCGCGAAGCCCCAATCGTGGCGCGCCGCCGTGTCGTCGACGTCCGCCGGCCAGCTGTCCACGATCGCCTGCCGCTTGAGGTCGGGGGCGAACGTGATGTCGGCGTCGGGGAAGCCGCCGAGCACGAGGTCGCGGATCTCGGCCGCCGACGGGTTGAAGGCGCCGATGTTGTAGATCAGCCGGGTCAGGGCGGCACGGTCCGCGAGCGCCAGCTTGACCAGTGCGTCGACGGCGTCCGGCATCGCCATGAACGGGATGCGGGTGTCCGGGCGCACGAAGCACGCGTAGGACGCGCCTTGCGCCGCCGCGTGCACCATCTCCGGCGCGAAGTCCGAGGTCCCACCCGACGGCACGGTGAAGGCGGAGATGAGCCCCGGGAAGCGGATCGACCGGAAGTCGACCTTGCCGTGGGGAGACTCGGCCGCGAGCTGCTTGTAGTGTCCGGCGTAGTAGCGGCCGAGGTGCTCGCAGTAGAGCTTGTTGCAGCCGTACATGGTGGTCGGCACGTTCCAGTCGGACTCGGCCACCCGGCCGGCGCGATCCTTGGTGGCGATGTCGGGCAGGCCGTACGCGGCGATCGAGGAGGGGTACATGAACAGCACCTGCCGGCCGTGGGACTCGCCCTGGGCCTGGGCGAAGTCGAGCAGCTTCAGCGTGCCTTCGACGTTGACCTGGTGCGCGGTCAGTGGGGTGAACTCGGCGCGCGTCGACAGGATCGCGGCCAGGTGGTAGATCGCATCCACCTCATACTCGGCGAGGATCCGCTCGAGCAGGTGCTCCTCGAGGATCGAGCCGACGAACTCGCGCTCCACCATGTCGTGCGCCGAGGGCGCCAACTGCTGGAGGTCGATGGTGATGATCGGCGGGCCGCCGTTCGCCGCCAGCCGCTCGATCAGGCCGTGGCCCATCTCGCCGCTCGCGCCAGTGATGAGGGTGACCGACTTGCGCAGCATGCATACCTCCCGGTCGCAACCGTCTCAATTTCGCCGGAGGGGGCGATTCTGTCAAGGGAGGGTGGGTGCGGGGGAAGGACCCGCTTCCGCATCCGCATCCGCTTCCGAGCCCGGGATGGCAGGCCTGGTCAGGTGGACATCGAAAGCGGGAACGGGAACGGGGACGGGAACCCCTCGACTCGCGCCGCCCTTACGTCGCTCGCTCGGGGCAGGCTCCCCGGGCGCGGAAGCGGAAGGGGATGGGGACGTGACCCCAAGTCCTCGACCCAATCCCCCGGTCGGGAGGGAGCGTGCGAACCGGGGATCTCGGTGGCAGGCTGCCATCGCATCGACGACGACGATCAGCCGCTCGACGGCGACACGTGCAGGGCTTCGGACCTGGAACAGGCGTCTCCTCGTAGGCGTTCTGCTGTTGGGAGGGCAGATGACCGATCGCTCCGCCCTGGATTTCCTGAGCCGCCACGCGGAGCTGCTTGCAGGTCTGCAGCCCGAGACGGCCAGTGCCTTCGCCGCAGCCTGCGAGCGGCGGCAGCTCGGCCACGGCGACGTCCTGTTCCGCGAGGGTGAGCCCGGCCAGTTCATGTTCGTGGTCGAACGCGGCGCGCTCGACGTCCTGAAGCAAGGGCCGGATGGCAGCACGACTCTGCTCCGGGTGATGCTGCCAGGCGACGCCGGCGGGCTGACCAGCATGACCGTTGCCAAGACCCGCTCGGCCACCCTGCGGTCGCGCGGGCCTTCGGCCGTGCTGATTGTTCCCCGGGAGCGATTCCTCGAGCTGCTCGAGCAGCGACCCGACCTGGGGCGCGGCCTGCTCGCGGTGCTCAGCGCCAAGGTTCGGGACAAGACCGCCCGCCTTGCCGCCCTGGTGGCGGACGCTGGTGACCGGCGCCGGGCGCCGGTGCTGGTGTTCGACGCCAAGGCCTACGATCGGGAAGCCCTGGACGCCGTGGCGGGGGATGACCTCGAGCTCCACTACCTCGAAGCCAAGCTCGGACCGGCCACTGCCGCTCTGGCCCGCGGATTCCCGGCGGTGTGCGCCTTCGTCAACGACGACCTTGGTGGTGCCACCCTGGAGCGCCTCGCGGCCGGAGGTGTCGGCCTGGTCGCCATGCGTTGCTCCGGGGTGAATAACGTCGACCTTCCTGCCGCCGCCCGCCTCGACCTCCAGGTGGTGCGAGTTCCGGCCTACTCGCCGCAAGCGGTGGCGGAGCACTCGGTGGCCCTGATCCTGGCTCTCGACCGAAAGATCCACCGCGCCTACAACCGGGTGCGAGAAGGTAACTTCAGCCTTGCCGGCCTGGTCGGGTTCAACCTCCACGGCCGGACTGCCGGGGTTGTCGGCCTGGGCGCCATCGGCCGCGCGCTCGGCGCCATCCTCCGCGGCTTCGGGATGGAGGTGCTCGCTGTCGACCCCGCCCTGGACGCGGCCGACGCCGGAAGCGTGGGCGTGACTGCCGTCGGCCTGGACGAGCTGCTCGAGCGGGCGGACGTGGTCAGCCTTCACGCGCCGCTGACGCCGGCCACCCACCACCTCGTCAATCGGGAGCGTCTCGCTCGCATGAAGCGCGGCGCCATGCTGATCAACACCAGTCGCGGCGGCCTCGTGGACACCGCCGCACTGATCGATGCACTCAAGGAAGGGCACCTCGGAGCGGCCGGACTGGACGTCTATGAGGAGGAGAGCGAGTACTTCTTCGAGGATCGGTCGGACCGGGTGATCGGGGACGACGTGCTGGCAAGGCTGATGACCTTCCCAAATGTGATCGTCACCAGCCACCAGGGCTTCCTGACTCGCGAGGCCTTGTCCGAGATCGCGGCTGCCACGGTCTCCAGCATTCGCGAGTTCATGGCCGGCCGCCCGCTGCGTCACCGGGTCGTCCCGCCGCCCGACGCGCGGGATCGGGTAGCCTGAGCAGTCACTGCGCGCCCGGCACCGTCTTCAGGTGGAAGAGAGGGCCCGAGCGCAGGCTGGAGACGCGAAGCAGCACGGAGACGGGCTCCGGGGGCGCCGCCGCCGGGTCGATTCTCCGCAAGCTGGCGCTGATGCGGGAGGGAGCGCGGGCCCTATCACGTATCACCTATCACTGAACCGAAGCGGCCGCGGAAACCTCGTTTGGAAGCGGGAACGGGAACGGGCACGGGAACGGGGACGGTTGGGCGGGGGCGCGGGCGAACCGGAGGGGCGCCTTCTCCGTATTGAGGGGTGGAACGCCTCTGGAGGCCTGCCATGAGAAAGGTCGTGAAGCTGCTCGCCGTGCTGGTTGTGATTGCCGGCGCCGTCGGCGGGATCTACGCCTGGGTGGGCAGCCGCAGCACCGACCCGAACGGCTTCAAGCTGGTCGCGGCCGAGCTCGGATCGATCACCGAGAAGGCGCTGGCAGTGGGCCAGATCGAGCCGCGCGAGAAGTTCCAGATCAAGTCCAAGGTCTCCGGGATCGTCAAGCGCGCCCACGTCGAGGTCGGCGACCTGGTAGGGCCGGGCGATGCCCTGTTCGAGATCGCGCCCGACCCGACGCCGCAGGAGCTGCTGAGCGTGGACCACGGACTGCGCTCAGCCGAGGCCAGCTACGAGAAGGCGCGGGCCGACTACCAGCGCGGCCAGGAGCTGCAGGGTGACGGGCTGCTGTCGAAAGGCGACCTCGACGCACTCTGGGAATCGTTCGAGCTGGCGACGGTGGCGCTCGAGCAGGCCCAGGACAACCGTGAGCTGACCCGCCAGGGGCGGGTGACCGGTGCCACGACCAAGGTCGAGACCACGATCCTCGCCCCGGCTGCGGGCACGGTGCTCAGCCGGGCGGTCAACCCCGGCGACCCGGTGGTGCCCCTGACCTCCTACCAGCCGGGCACCGAGCTCGCCTCGATGGCCGACATGACCGACCTGATCTTCAAGGGCACCGTGGACGAGATCGATGTCGGCAAGGTCGCGGTCGGCCTCCCGTGCCGGATCAAGGTCGGCGCCCTGCCCGACAAGCCGGTGACGGGACGGCTGTCGCGGATCGCGCCGCAGGCGCAGAAGGACGAGGGCGCCACCCTGTTCGACGTCGAGATCGAGCTCGATCCCGGCCAGGACGTGGTGTTGCGGGCCGGCTACTCGGCCAATGCCGAGATCGTGATCCGCGAGAAGCACGACGTGGTGATGATCCCCGAGCGGCTCGTCGTGTTCTCCGACGACGGCGCCGAGAGCTTCGTCGAGCGGCCGGGCGAGGGCGAGGGCGCGGAGCCGGTGAAGGTGGCGGTCAAGCTTGGGCTGTCGGACGGCCTCAACGTCGAGATCGAGGAGGGCCTCGCGGTTGGCGACCAGGTGGTCCAGCGGCCGCCGCGCGAGGTCGGCTCGATCTTCTAGGGGGGGGAAGTGACGGGGCTTGGCTCGTTCCTGCGACAGCTCGTCCGGGACATCCGGAGCCAGACGCTGCGCACCTTCCTGACCACGTTCGGGATCATCTGGGGCACGGTCGCGGTGGCGCTGCTGCTGGCCTTCGGCGACGGCCTCCATCGGCAGCAGATGAAGAGCTTCGCCGGCCTCGGCGACCACATCGTCATCGCCTGGCCGTCGCGGACCTCGCTGCCCTATCAGGGGCTCGGCAAGGGGCGCCCGATCCTGATGGATGAGTCGGACATCGACTTCCTCAAGGCGCAGGTCGAGGGCCTCGATGCGATCTCGAGCGAGTACTCGCGCAACCTGCGGCTGCGGCTTGGTGACCAGGGCAGGGGGGTCGATGTGTCGGGCGTCTCGCCGGTGTTCGGCGAGCTGCGCAGCATGGTTCCCGCCGAGGGTGGCCGCTTCATCGATCCCATCGACATGGAGCAGCGCCGCCGCGTCGCCTTCATCGGCGACCAGCTCGCGACCGAGCTGTTCGGTGACGGCAACCCGGTTGGGCGGGAGATCATGCTCCACGGCTCACCGTTCGTGATCGTGGGGGTTATGAAGGCCAAGGAGCAGGACTCGTCCTACTCGGGCCGCGACCACTCCAAGGTGATCATTCCGTCGACCACTTTCACCGCGCTCACCGGGCAGCGCTGGATCGACAACTTCATATATCGCGCCACCGACCCATCGCTCAACAAGCAGGTCACCAAGGAGATCACCGCCGCGATGGGCAACCGCAAGAAGTTCGACCCCGCCGACTCCGAGGCGATCTCGGTCTGGGACACCACCGAGATGTTCGTGTTCTTCGACAACTTCATGCTCGCCTTCAAGGTCTTCCTCGGGATCATGGGCGGACTGACGCTGGTGGTGGGCGGCATCGGGGTTTCCAACATCATGAACGTCGTGGTCGAGGAGCGGACCAGAGAGATCGGCATCAAGATGGCCCTCGGCGCGCGCGGGAGCTCGATCCTCGCCCAGTTCGTGCTCGAGACCATGGTGCTGACCGCCGTCGGCGGCGCCATCGGGCTCGCCATCTCGTGGGCGATCTGCTCGGCGGTGCCGGCCTTCGGGGTTACGAGGTTCGTCGGCGATCCCGTGCTGTCGCCTCAGATCGCCCTCCTGACCGCCGGGGTCCTCGGCCTGGTCGGCCTGGTCGCCGGCTACTTCCCAGCGCGCGAGGCGTCGCGCCTGGATCCGGTCATCGCGATGAAGCTGTAGCCATGCGAGAGATGCCTGTTCCTTCGTCAGTTTCAATTCCCGGGCTCAGAGCTCCAGACCTCAATCGGCAGCCTCCAGCATGCCCGACAAGTGGGGTAGGACTGGCTCTGAGCCCGGGAATTGAAAGACAGGGAGAGCGATGAAATCGCGAGACCTCTCGGTGACATGGAGCCTGTTCGTGCGCGCCTCGTCGCTGCAGCGCAAGCGGGCGGTGCTGACAGTGGCCGCCATCGCCTGGGGCACGGTGGCGATCGTGCTCCTGCTCGCCTTCGGGGAGGGGCTCGGCCGGCAGATGATGCGGGGCCGGCTCGGGATGGGGGAAAACCTGGCCGTGTGGTGGCCCGGCGAGACCTCGAAGGTGTGGCAGGGCCTGCCCACCGGCCGGCCGATCCGTCCCCGGCTCGACGACATCGAGTACCTGCGCAGCCGCCTCCCGGACCTCGAGGGCGTGATCGGCGAGATCGTGAGCTGGCAGACCTCCACGTCGTGGAGCCGCAAGAACCTCAACGTCCGCATCGTCGGCACCAACTTCGAGTACGGCGAGATCCGCCACCACTTCGCCCGCGAGGGCGGCCGCTTCTTCAACCTCCGCGATGAGAAGGAGAAACGGCGTGTGGTCTTCCTGGGCGACGAGATCGCTCACGACATCTTCGGCGAGGTCGATCCGGTGGGGCAGGTGCTGGATGTGGCGGGCTCGCCCTTCCTGGTCATCGGGGTGCTCCAGAAGAAGCTGCAGATGGGCACCTACGGCGGGCCGGACGCGACCCACGCCGTCATTCCGATCACCACCTTCGCGGCCATGTTCGGGCGACAAGAGCTCAACAACGTGGTGATCAAGGTGGCCCGGCCGGAGCTCATGGCGGAGGCTCTGGAGCGCTTCTCCGAGGCGCTCGCGGCGCGCTACCGATTCGACCCCACCGACGAGGAGGTGATGGGGGTCTGGGACACCGCCGAGGGCGCACGGATCATGGACAACATCATGCTCGGCCTGGAGGCCTTCCTGGGCATCATCGGCGGCCTGACGCTGCTGATCGGAGGCGTTGGGGTCGCGAACATCATGTACGCGGTGGTCAAGGAGAAGACCCGCGAGATCGGGGTGCAGATGGCGCTCGGGGCGCACCGTGGCTGGATCACGGGCCCCTTCGTGCTCCAGGGCCTGGCTTACACCCTGCTTGGCGGGATTGTCGGACTGGTGATCGCGACGGTGCTGATCGCGCTGATCGGCCTGGCGCCCGTGGAGGGAAACGAGGCGCTCGAGTTCCTGGGCAAGCCGACGCTGTCCTGGCCGATCGCCGGCATCACCGCGCTGGTGCTCGGCAGTATCGGCATCCTCGCCGGCTACTTCCCGGCTCGCCGGGCGGCCTCGATCGAGCCTGCGGAGGCGCTTCGCTATGAGTAGCTTCGATTCCCGCGCCGCGGGCTCGACTCCACGATCAGTGAGGCCTCGAAGCGACGAGGCGAATCCGCAGTGCGGGAATCGAACAGAAAGAAGATGAAGACATGAACTGGCCCCTCAAACGGCACAACGGCGACGCAGCACCAGCCAACGGCCACATCATCGAGATGGCCGGGATCACGAAGGTCTACGACACCGGCAAGATCAAGGTCGAAGCGCTGCGCGGGATCGACCTCGTGGTCGGGAAGGGTGAGTTCGTCGCGGTGGTCGGGCCGTCGGGCTCCGGCAAGTCGACCCTGCTCAACCTGGTCGGCTGCCTCGACACGCCATCGGACGGGGAGTATTGCCTCGGCGGCGAGGCCGTCGCTGGGCTCGACCGCGATCAGCTCGCCGACGTCCGCAATCGCCGGGTCGGCTTCGTGTTCCAGAACTTCAACCTGCTGCCCCAGCTGACCGCGCTCGAGAACGTTGAGATGCCGCTGATGTTCGGTGGCGTCGGCCGCCGCGAGCGCCGGCGCCGGGCTCTCGAGCAGCTCGACCGGGTCGGGCTGGCCGACCGCGTCGAGCACCGGCCGACCGAGCTGTCGGGGGGCCAGATGCAGCGGGTGGCGATCGCGCGCGCGCTGGCGATGGAGCCGGACATCATCCTGGCCGACGAGCCGACCGGCAACCTCGACACCGGCTCGGGCTCCGACGTCATGAGCCTGCTCGGTGCGCTCTCCGAGCAGGGCCGGACGCTGGTCGTGGTCACCCACGACCAGCACCTGGCCCGGCGCGCTCACCGGGTGGTGGAGATCCGCGACGGCGTGATTGTCAGCGACAGCCCGGGCGGGCGTTGAGGGAGCCAGACCCGGTCGCATCGTCATCGCGACAGGGCTTCCGTCCAGTCAAAGTCTGGGAAGCCCGCCGGATCCATTTGCCGAGGTCGCGAGCTAGGCTAGAGTGATCGTTGGTGACGTGCCGCCGCCGGGAAGTTGGCGTGCTCGATCTCGGGCGCGTCGGCGAGCACGACCTC
>Ga0209254_10002416_pt1 | contig 16961 bp, 18 predicted proteins | sample FrelakmetDIP11DI_FD_187148 | JGI IMG/M metagenome (GOLD analysis project Ga0209254, IMG submission 187148) | Freshwater lake sediment microbial communities from the University of Notre Dame, USA, for methane emissions studies - DIP11 DI (SPAdes)... | ecosystem: Environmental > Aquatic >... | reverse complement strand
TCTCAGAAATTATTGGAATGGCTGAACAAGGCGATTGCGCGCGAGCTTCAGGTCACGGTTCAGTATATGTGGCAGCATGTCCAGTGGGCTGGAGTGGAGCACTATGCCGTCGCTGAAGGTTTCAAGAGCACGGCCATCGAGGAAATGAAGCACTCGGAAAAGATTGCAGAAAGGCTCTGGTATCTGGGCGGAGTTCCCACCACGAAGCCATCATCCATAACCGTGGGCGGAGAGTTATGGGAGATGGTGGACCTGGACGTCAAGGCCGAGGAGGAGGCCATCGAGATGTACAAGGAGATCATCAAGGTGGCGGAGGCCGAGGGCGACGTCACGACGGCCTTCATATTCCGCGAGATCCTGGAGGACGAGGAGGAGCACCATGACTTCTTCACCAGCCTCAAGGAAGGCAAGAAGCCGGTGAAGAGGAAGTAGGTTAATCCATTCCCCTTTCTCCTTTATCTATCATTTATCATGCTCCAGCTAATAGGTTCTAAATAACAGTCCGCCACATCATCGCCCAGGTATCGCATGCAGATAAGTAACTCCGAAGAGCTGCATAAGCTGCTCAGCAAGGCCTATCAGATCGAGACGGAGTACGAGACCTTGGCAGAGTGGGAAGGCTACGTCTCGGTGCAGAATCCTAAGTACCGCGACCTGCTCTTCGAGCTAATATCCGATTCGGAGAAGCACGCCTTCATGGTCAAGGACCTGTTGTCCATGGTCCTCCTGCCCCAGGACTATCACGCACCAGTCCTCCAGCCAGCGTCCTTCAATTTCAGCCGCAAGTCAGAGTTCGACGTCATGCTGGAGCTGGAGAGGTATGAGCAGCTCACCCTCGATCTGTATTCTGCCATAAGGGATGCGGTCCTAAAATCGAACGTCGAGACGTACGTACGCTCTGGGGATCTTGATGCCTTCGTAGCCATCCTGGACAAGTTGATCGTGGACGAGGAGCATCACCGCGACGCGGTGCATTCCTTTATCGGTGGAGTGAAGATGATACGGTGAGTTGCTTCTTGCAACGTTGACCAATGAGGGCAAATCATATAGGTAGGGTATATAATCGTGGGCATGTTCAGCGGGAAGGAGCATGACAGGTTTCGAGTCACTAGAGATCGACCCCCGGATAATGCGGGCAATCGAGAAGATGGGTTGGAGCGAGCCTACCCCAGTGCAGGAGGTCACAATCCCTATCATCATGCAAGGCAAGGACGTGATGGCCCAGGCGCAGACGGGGACAGGGAAGACAGCGGCCTTCGGCATACCCCTGCTACAGAAGATCGCCAAGGGGAAGGTGCCTAGTGCCATCGTCTTAGTGCCAACGCGAGAGCTTGGCGTCCAGGTTTCGGGCGAGATAAAGAACCTGGGGGAGTTCTTCGATCTGGTCACCATCCCCGTATACGGTGGCGCTTCGATAGAGGTGCAGTTCGACCAGCTGCGCAAAGGCGTGGACATCGTGGTCGGAACGCCGGGGAGGATCATCGATCACATCCGGCGCGGGACCTTGGACCTCAGGAACATCAGGTTCCTGATCCTGGACGAGGCGGACCGCATGCTCGACATGGGGTTCATTGACGACATACGCTATATCATCTCCAAGCTGCCCACGGACCGCAACACCTATCTCTTCTCGGCCACGTTGCCGAGGGAGATTCGCGAGCTGGCCATTCAGCACATGAGGAGCCCCGAGCAGATCAACATCTCGGAGGAGACGTTGGTCCTCCCGAGCACCGAGCAGGCATACATCAACGTCGGGCGCAAGAACAAGATATGGGCTTTGTGCAGGATACTGGACACAGAGAAGCCCAAGGCCATGGTCTTCTGCCAGACCAAGAGGATGGTGGACATCCTGGCGCGGGCACTCACCTCCTATGGCTATCCCGTGGCCGCGCTACATGGAGATCTGACCCAGTCGCGCCGAGAGAAGGTCCTCGACGATTTCCGCAGCGGAAGGGTGATGGTGCTCATAGCCACGGACGTGGCCGCCCGTGGACTGGATATCGAAGGAGTCACCCATGTCATCAACTATGACATCCCCGAGAACCCAGAGGTCTATGTGCATCGTATCGGCCGCACCGGGCGCGCTGGTAGGGAGGGGAAGGCCATAACCTTCGTCACTTCGCAAGAGGAGCACCTGCTGAAGGGGATCAAGGAGTTCAGCGGCGCAGGTGTGGCCCAGGAGGACGTGCCCAGGGGAGAGGGCAAGGAGACTGTCCGCAAGGTCTGGGACTTCGACGAGACGGCGGACATCTTCGGCATGGTGAGGTTCCGGATGAACCTGGGGAGGGCGGACAAGATGACGAGCCCCGACCTTTCTAATCTGGTGGCGAAGAAGGTGAGGATCAGCGAGTTCGCCATTGGCAACATCGATGTGGGCGATCAGACCTCGACGATCGAGGTGCACAAGGACGTCGCCCTCAAGGTCATCAACACGATGAAGGGAGCGGAGTACAAGGGCAAGAAGCTGAGCTTTGAGCCCGCCAAGAAGTAGCACTACTGGATTGGCGAATTCTCTGAGAAAAGACAGCACGTTTCAGCGGTATTTCGAGTACCGGTCCAGCAGGATGCAGATGTCCTCTGAGATTTCCGTTGGATAGGCTCCTCGCATTTGCTCCGATCGCACGTAGCCCTTGGCCTCGGAGATCGAGACCCTGGAAGCCTTGGCGATAATGTTCGCCAGCAAGGCCGATGCGTATGTAGAGTCCATCTCGCAATCGGCAAAAATCTCACGGATGTCATACTTGAAACCGCCCAGCCTGCTCAGGTTGAGCATGGCCACACGGGTATAATCCTTTTTAGCGAATTTCTCCTCAAAATTCCTTCTCTTACTTCCAGACCTTCTATTAACGTGGTTAATCTCGCCCAATTTTATCTGAGGCTCCGCAATGCTCAGCTTCATTTAGATATTTAAGCCTTGGCATTCTCAGCTAATTAATTAAAAAAAATATTATTTATATTATAATCCTATCTGGGTCATATGCGAAGCATTTTTATAGGTAATTCCTTTTTATCAACCTCAACGGTCTTAAGGACCTGTAACACCTTTGGATAACATAATGGAGGGAAAACATGGCAGGGGAAAAGAAAGCTAATTGGCTTTGGAGGCTCATGGGAGGACTGATACTGATAGTCCTAGGTGTCCTCATCATCGCCTATCCAGATATTACAGTCGAGATTGTGATATTCCTGTTCGGTATTCTAATGCTGATCCAGGGTATTCTTCAGTGTGTGTTCGGGATGTCCGCCCCAGAAGCGAAGAACGCCAAGTGGATATTCCTCATCTCCGGGATATTGAGCATAATCATAGGTCTCCTGGCACTGCTGACGCCTTACTACTTGGTGGTCGCTGGTTGGTACCTCATAGCCGCCTGGGCTATCATATGGGGTATCTTCGAGATCATCGCAGCCTTCACCGTGCCTGAAGAGGTCGGCAACCGTGTCTACGGGTCTGGCGGAAAGTGGTTCGCAGTCCTGATCGGCCTTCTGGCTATCGGCCTAGGCGTGGTCTTCGCCATCTATCCTGAGGGCTCTCTGACCACGGTGGTTTGGCTCGCAGGTGGGCTGGTCATCGTCCTCGGCCTGATGGTGATGCTCGGAGCCTTCCAGCTCAAGAAGTCGAAGGCATAGGTCGATCCCGCCGGAATGTCTGGCAAGGGGTCCAAAAGCCCCAAGCCCATTCCCGAAGGTTGATCGGTCAAACCCTTTCCAAAAACCTATTCTCTATTTATCTAACTGATTCCCACCGCCCGCAGGGCGATCATGCTTTCGTGACGTCGACGAGCGGCTCGATCCTGGCGATGGTCCTCCTCATGAAGTCCGAGTCTTCGATCCTTAGTTCGATGGCCTGGGATGGGCAAGTCTCGACGCAACGCCCGCACCCCTTGCAAAGGTTAGCATCGATTCGGGCCTTGCCATCACCGATAAAGATCGCACCTACGTAGCATATCTTCTTCTTGATGCAAGTACGACAGCCTGTGCATCTTTCCTCGTGCAGGATCAGCTGCACGCCCGGCATCTTCGTTACAGTGGAGTTGATGCTCTCATTGAGCTGAGGGAGCATCTTCCAGAGGCAGCAGCATTCGCAGCAGGAGCAAATCGAGAGCAGGTTCTCCTTGGCTCCGGTTCCCAGCCATACGGAGTCGATCTTATCCCTGCCGATGAGGTGGACCAATCCCGCCTGGCGACATCTTCGCAGGTGCTCAGCCGCCTCATCCGGCGTGATCATCCGCCCCATGCCCTCAGGGATCTTCAGGGTACCCCGGCCAAGGAAGATGCAACCTAACTCTGATGGATAGTTGTTACAGTGGTTGGAATCGCGGCACATGCACTTGTTCATCAGGTAGATGTAACGCGACTTTCGTACGAAATGCTCTATCGCCTGGGATGGAAGCACGATATTCTCCGGCTGCGCCGTAACGTTAAGTTCGATGGTCCGGGTCTTGGACAAGGTGCGCTGGGCCACCTCGTCCTTGGGCAAGATGATTATGTCATCGTCCTCGAAGAAGGCGAACTCCATGGCCCGTCCCACCACCGGGAGGCGGGTCAACTTGGCCATGAAGAATCGCTTGTCGAAGCTGTTCTTGATCATCCTCGAATAGAGACGGGTCATGCGTCCCATGGAAGGTAGGAATGCACTGTAGGCTCAAGGTTTCTTTCTTCATGCGCTCTATGAAAGCCCTACCTCAATCCTGCTTGTTTCTATCACCCTAGACATCACCCCTCATTTTCCATCTCAAGAATTGAGAATAATTACCGCTATCGGCAATAGCCAGCATGTCAGAGAAACCCGAAATCACTTGTGATAACCAGGTGGGTGGGTTTTAATCACCCTAGGAAAATCATGAAATTATAAAATATATCAAGGAGGAAACAAAATGAAGAGGAAAATCGCGATGCTGGCGATTGCTGCTATGTTCGCCGTCGCTTTGGTGGGAGGCGGCGTCTATGCATACTTCAACGACACAGAGACAAGCATAGGAAATGAATTTACCGCAGGGTCCTTGGACCTTGTCCTTGGTGGGTCCGGTTCCACCAGCATGTCCTTCGCCGATCTGGCGCCGGGCAGCTCTGGAGCATCCTCGATGATGATCAGTAACGATGGAAGCATCGCTGGCGCCCTGAGCCTGACCGTGCAGAACATGGTCGATAGCGAAGGCACCGACTGGGAGCCCGAGACCAATATCGCCGCCCCTGGTGACCTGAGCGCCAACGTGGACATTGCCGTCTTCATCGATGCCGACGGCGACGGAGTACAAGACGCTGGTGAGTCCAGCATATGGACTGGCAAGCTCAGCGCACTCGCCTCTGTCAGCGCTAGCCTTGGCAACTTGGCCGGGTCAGCGAGCACCTACATCGGCATCGCCTACAGCGTGGCCACCTCAGTGGGCAACGACATAATGGGTGACACAGTCAAGTTCGACATAGCGTTCACCTTGCAGCAGAATTAAGCCCCCCGGAGCAGGTGGATCGCGAAGGTCCACCTGCGATCTTTATTTACGATCCAAAAGAAAAGGAGATGGGAGACTGAGAATCAAAGGGGAGCACATCGCCTACGTGGCCTTGGGCACCATGGTCGCCCTGGTGATCATCTTAGCGGCCTCGCCCCTGTTCGGCGTCCGCTTCGACGTCGTTCTTTCGGGGAGCATGAGCCCCTCGCTGGACGCCGGGGACCTTGCTATGGTCAGCCCCGCCAGCGCGGATCAGCTGAAGGTGGGTGATGTGATCGTGTTCGAATCCCCTCTGGGCGGAGGTCTTGTCTGCCATCGCATCATTGTGGTCAACTATGGTCCAGAGATCACGTTCCAGACGAAGGGGGATAACAACGAGGATCCCGATCCATTCATGGTGGAACCCGAGCGCATCGTGGGCAAGGTGCAGTTGAGCGCCCCCTACCTGGGATATGCCGTACAATGGCTGCGCGGGCCATTAGGGCTGTTGGCCATCGTGGCACTGATGGCCCTGACGTTCGTCATTCCCAGTGACAAGAAGAGGAAGAGCAAGGAGAAAGCGAAGGAAGATGTGAATGGCGCTACTGAGAATAGCCGGTAGACTGTCCACCCTGTCGGTGGCCCTGATGCTCTGGCTCTTACTCGCCAGCATCATGGGGACATCAGCCTATAGCTTCGACTCAGAGCAAGCTCCCTGCTCCTTCTCAGCCTTCAATTCGCAAACCTGGGTCCAGACATCCAGGTCAGACTTCAGTCTGGACGGGCGTGATCAAGTGGACATTGACAACCGCCCAGGCAATGTTATTCTCGCAGGAAGGACTGAGTTCCTTTATGCCTTCCAAGGCTCTGGAACCAGGAACTTCCTGAGGTACAACATCACCTCCTCCACTTGGAGCTATTTGGCTCAGGCTCCCGCCGCCCTGCGCGATGAGGGAGGGGCCTTGGCCAGCGATGGGGACAGGTACATATATGCCATTCATGGTGGAAATCGCCTATTCTGGCGCTTTGATACCATCGCCAACTCCTGGACCGTTATGCCTCGAACTCCTTCGGCAGTTCGTCTTGGAGGAGGGCTGACATATGATGGAAAAGGTTGTCTCTACACGCTTCAAGGGGCGGATAACACAGGTTTCTGGAGATTCAATATCTCCACCAATTCTTGGACAACGCTTGCCCGGACGCCGGCCGCAGTCAGCGACGGGGGCTGCCTGGTCCATGACCAGGGGAATTACATCTACGCCCTCCAAGGCAATGGACAGGCGAATTTCTGGCGCTACAACGTATCGGCCAATGCCTGGACCACCCTCACCCAGGTGCCGTTGAACGTCCGTTATGGTGGGGCGCTGACCTTTGACGACGTGGACAGCATCTTTGCTGTACCTGGCTGGTCGCAGAGCGCCTTCCTCAGATACAGCATTTCAGAGAACCGCTGGTACTTACTCTCGCCCCTTCCCGCCCAGGTGAGCACGGGAGGAAGCCTAGCATTCAGCTATCCTGGCGCGGTCTACGCCTTCTCCGGCTCGCGAACCCCCGCGTTCTTCCGATTCGACATTCCCAACAACGTCTGGACAACGAGAACCAACGCCCCCGGCAACATTGCTGGAGGTGGTGCGTTGGCCTCCGGCTCGACATCGCATTCAAGGACAGGCTCATTGACCTCCTTCGTCCTGGACACAGGAACGGCAGGATCACGTCTCCTTGGCTTTTACTGGAACGAGCTCCTTCGACCTGGGACGGACATAATATTCGACATCCGGGCCTCGGACACCTTATCCTCAGGCGTTCCAAGCTCATCCTGGATCAGTCTGGGGGGCACATCCCCGGTGACTGCCGGGCTTCCCTCTGGCCGCTATATCCAATGGAGAGCCACTTTGACCACGACCAACATCCATCTTACCCCGATCCTACAGGAGGTGAGGGTTTACTATGTCTGATGGTGCCTCTATGTGTCTGGATATCATCCGACAAGGTCACCATGGCCGAAGACCGAATCGGCGGATAAGGGTCTTGCCTAGCGCTCTGGCCGCCCTACTGATGCTACTGTCATCCCTGCTATTGGTTTCCATTCCCTCGGCTTCGGCCGCCACACCAGCCATCGATCTGGAATTCGGGGAAGGGTTCAGCAGCCCCTTCGCAGTGCAGGACCTCAAGCCCGGTGACCTGGGGACGAGGACCATCGTGCTGCGCAACGCAGGGTCCTCCGATGGCGAAATGGCCATATGGGTCTCGGACATCGCCGAAACGGACCATGCCATGGACGGCGCCCACCTCGATGATTACCTGTTGTTCGAGGTCCGGGCGGAGGGGTTGGCCAGCAACATTCTCATGCCCGGCGGCATACGTTCATTCCCAACTTCGATGTTCGGCGACGGCTACCTCTGGATATTGAACGTGAGGGCCGGCCAGGATCTGGAGGTCACGTGGTATTGGGAATTCAAGGAGACCTACACGTCTCAGAACGAAGCCCAGGGAGATGGCCTCAGCTTCACCATCAATTATCTGCTCGGGGACATGCCCCCTCCGCGGCTTGAGATGAGCTGGTTGCAGGTCGATGTTCTTGGCCAGGTGACAACCGCACTCATGGATTCCGAGGGCCGTACCACGGAGAGCGTGAGCGCGGAGGCGGGGGATGGGTCTGTGGCGCTCTTCATCGGCAAGGGCACGAGATGCTACTCCTCACAAGATGGTCAAGTTCAGAGCATCATTCTCACGAGAACTTCGCAGGTCAGGCCAACGCCCGATGGGCAGGTCGTGATCGGTCCTAAGCATGTCCTATCGGCGCTCACAGCGGAAGGGGAGGTATCCTCTCCCTTCTTGGATTCGCCGGCCGTGCTTCGAATCAATTATGATCCAGCTTTACTTCCGTCCATAACCCGGATGATCGGTCTCTACCTCTACGATGGAGGGGGTGATTGGACCCCGCTGCCTCCCGAAGCCGACGCCCCCTCGTATATCGGCCAATGCACTGGCCAAGTGATCGGTCCGGGAGAGATCAGCGTCATTGCCACCTTCGAACCCCAGGAGTCCGCCTACTTCCTTCCGAGCGACCTAAGCATCGAGCCTAGCCAGACGACATTCTGGGACCCATTGATCTTCGTCAAGCGCCTGGGAGACGTAGTCACGGTGAGCGTTATCCTTACCAACATCGGTGAAGTTTCGGGGGCGAGGAACGTGACCTTGACCATCAATGGTCAGGTGGTGAGATCGGAACAGGTCTCCCTCGACCCGTTGGAAAGGACCGAGGTCGTGTTCACCGTCCAGGACCTGGAGGAAGGGACCTACGAGATAGAGGTCGCCGGTCTGTCTGGCCAGGTCAGCGTTGGCACAAACGTCAATTGGTGGCTCATATTCATGTTCTCCTGCCTTGCAATAGGGGCGGTGGTCGGGTTCGGCTATAGCGCGCGCCGCTGGAACGTGATGCGCCAGCGGCTCAACTGGCTCCAGGTAAACATCATGGATGTAGAATCCAAGCTGCTGGAATCAGAGATGGCCATCGTGGCGTTGCGCGAGCGGCAGAAGGCGGCGGAGATCAGAACCAGCGATCCAGCGAACGGAAACGAATTGGCCTCTCAAGGGAGAGGTCAGGTCGTGCCAGAGCCAACAACTCTACAGAAGACTCCGAAAATGGTCACTAGTGTACCGGAGATTATGGTCTTACCCGTCGAACTAGCCGTTGCACCATCTGCTCCGTCGCCCATGGTCGGCGAGGACTTGCACGTTGCTGCTTCCATCGACAACGCTGATCGTGTAGAGGCACACTCAGAGTTAACGGCGCCTGCGGTCATGGACGCGCTGCAGCTTGAGCAGGACCTCACCGCTAAGAAGGTCCAGATCGCCAAGGACTTCATCCTCGCGACGATAAAGGAGAAAGGCGAGATCAGCATAGACACGGTCCCAAGGAGCAAGAACGCCGAGATAGCGATGACGGCCTTCTCCCAGCTCATCGACGAGGGCAAGCTACGGGCCATCCAGCAGCAACACAGAGTCATCTTCCAAGCAATGGAATGAATCTTCTGATTTGCCCAACGAAGGTGGCTTGACCAATAACCATTTAATATTACTGGTGCATCTTTACCCCTAAAGCCATGGGCTTATAGGAGAGTAGCATTTTGGCAACTGAGAATCAAGGTGGACAGGAAAGTGGTCCGGGACCAGTATTGGTCATAATCCTTTACATAATGTCCTTATTCCTTCCTTTGGTAGGAATAATAGTAGGTCTGATATTTGGAATGAGCAGCAACCCTCAAAAGAAGGCGGTCGGTAGGATGTGCATACTCCTTGGAATAATCAGCATCATCCTGAGCATCGTCTGCTATTTCTGGTGGGTAGCCTCCTGGTGGGTTCTGTTCTAAAGCCACTGGTGGCGTTCCACCGCATTATGGTGAAACCTCTTCTCTCATTCTTATTTTAATTTGATCGGTAATCACTTCCAAGAGTACTGGGAAGCTTCGAACGGGAAATGATTTAATCAGGGATGGAGCATCGCTGTCTGTGCTCCTCAGGGCAAGAGAGCTGTCGAAGTCCTTCGGAAAGAAGGAGGTCCTACGCTCGGTCACCGTGGAGGTGGACAAGGGAGACCGCATCGGCCTGGTGGGAGCGAATGGCTCCGGCAAGACGACCTTGTTGAAGTTGCTCACCGGCGAGCTGAGGCAGGATATGGGGGATCTGGAGATACGCACCAGCAGGATGGGCTACCTTCCCCAGTTCGAACAGCTCGATGGAGGGACCCTTCAGAGCGCTCTTCTGGACCCCAGGATGAAGATAATGGAGTCTCGGATGATGGACCTCGAGGCGCTCATGCTGAAGGCGGGAGAGGACGCGAGCATCGACCTCGACGAGGTGGTGCTGGAGTACAACCGCCTGCAGGAGGAGGTCGCTTCCCGCAAGGCCCATGAGGAAGAGGCTAGCAAGAAGAGCGCTCTGGAGCGCATGGGCATTTCCGACCGCTCCGAGGACCATCTGTTGGAGGAGATGAGCGGGGGTGAGCTCACCAAGGTGAGGCTGGCCTCCATCCTCATGCAGGCGGAGGAGGCCGAGCTGCTCATCCTGGACGAGCCCACGAGCCACCTGGACATCGAGGGGGTGGAGTCCCTGGAGGATTACCTGCTCTCCTACCCGGGAGCGGCCATCGTCGTCTCGCACGACCGCTATTTCCTGGACCGGGTCGTCACTTGCATCTGGGACCTGGACAAGGGGGTCGTGCGCGAGTTCAAGGGGACCTACTCCGACTTTGCCATCAAGAAGAGGATGGAGACCGAGAAGCAGAGGTTGGCCAGCGAGAGGGTGCAGAAGGAGAAGGAGCGTTTGCTCAAAGTGGCGGAGGAGCAGCACCTGCGTAATTGGTACGGCAGCACGCACAAGGTCACGCTCAAGAGGGTGGAGCGCCTGGGCTCCATCGACTCCCCCTACGAGGGGAAGGGGATCAGCTTCAACATCGACACAGCGGAGAAGCACAGCAAGGGGTTCATCGCCGCCCGGGACCTGGTGGTGCCCAGGGGTAAAAGAAAGGTCCTGGACGGCATCGAGCTCGAGCTGAACCTGGGCGATAAGCTGGGCGTGTTCGGCCCCAATGGCTCAGGCAAGACCACCCTACTCAAGGTCTTCAGGAAGGAGCTCCCCTACCTGGGGGAGCTATGGGTCTCGCCAGGGGCGAAGGTGGGCTACTTCGCCCAAGGCCATGATGGATTGGATGAGAGGCTCACGCCCGAGGAGCAGCTCTTGCAGGTCCTGGGAAAGGAAGGCAGGGGTCTGGCGAGAAGCCTTCTGGCGCGCTTCCTGTTCGACGACCTGAGGGTCAAGACCCAAATCGCCAAGCTCTCTGGAGGCGAGAGAGCCCGAGTGGCCATGGCCCTCCTGATCTGCGAAAGGCGGAATCTCCTGTTGCTCGATGAGCCGACCAACTACCTGGACATCGAGTCCAGGGAGGCGGTGGAATCGGCCCTGCGCGAATATCCAGGCACGTTGGTCCTGGTGACCCACGACAGATACCTCATGGATGCGGTCTGCAATCGCGTGGCCGAGCTGAGGAAAGGGAAGCTCCGGATCTTCAACGGGACATATTCCCAGATGAAGGGCGTGATCCAGGCAGAAGAGGTGATCGCCGAGGCGCAGGTCTATCGCGTGGTGCTCGGCTTCACTGATTGGATTACCAAGAAGAAACTGAAGCCCGGGGACACGGTGGCCATCGCCCCGTCGGAGATGGAATACTATAAGTGGGCTCTGGACAACGGCAAGATCAAGCGCATGGAGAAGAAGGAGTACAAGAAGGTCAAGAGGGGCGCATAGCCCTCCGACTCAACCGCGAGCGCCCTCATTATTCGTTTGGGTGCACCAACTCTACGCCCAATTCCATCAGCGCCTCCATGGCCTTGGCCAAATGCTCCTCCTTGATCATTATGTGGTCTGTTCGAAAGGATGAAATGACGAAGATGGGGATTCCGGCCTTCGCAAGCGCACCTGAGAGGTAGGCCAGCAATCCCACGAGGTCCATGGGCAGGTCGGCGTCCACGCTGAGCATGCGGAATCGATCCATGGTACTTCCATCATCTCGTGTCCGGCGCACCACGGTCCTCTCACCCCGGTAATCGATGACCGCGAAGGCTCCCTCAGTACCTTGGCCTTCTTCAAAGAGTGATATATCATAGGATTCCTCATGCAGCCGGATCCTCAATCTTCTTCCGCGCAGATAGTCCTCGAGATCCACGTTGTGTGATGGGCACTTGTGTCATTATGTCTTTCGTTTTTCTGGTGGGTCTGGCATAGTTTTATTAGTTTCCGATGGGCCTATTATCGATTAGGGGAAGGAAGGTCTGATCATGGACTTACCTAGCCATGTAAAGGACAAGCCAGGCGTATCTGAGGATGTGCTTAAGCTATGCGACCACCTCAACTCCATCGGAGTAAGATCAAGGGTCATCGATAAGGATGGTGCTGAGGCGATCCATCACCATGTGCCACCCGTGTTCAATAACCCCTTGAAAGCCGGACGTACGGGGGTGGTCCTTGTCGAATCCAGGAACGTGGAGTACGTGGAGTTGATCAAGTTGATGTACTCCAATCCTGAACACAATCGCTCAAATATGCCTCCTGTGCAATGGATCTATAAGTACGTATATGCCCTCAGGGCGGACGTCAAGGGGAAGGAGAAGGCAATAGAGGCGACCAGCAGGCCAATAATCCGCTCGCCCTCGGCAAGCGAGGTCTATCTTAAAAGCATCGAATGGGACGGGGCGGAGCTCGCGGGACGATTACGGTCCGATGAGGTCCTCAGAGGGCTCATGATGTCCACCAGATTAGTGGATATTCATGTAGAGGGCATAGGTAAGGATGCCTACGTGGCCATAGTCAAGGAAGGGACGGACAAGTATGAGTTCATGGGCTTGTCCGTCAAGATAGGTTGTGGGGACTTCCCTAGTCCCCAGGAGTTCGAGGTGTACGACCGCATCGCCGGGCATGTCAAGAGCATGGTCCCTAGGTCATCATAGGCAGAGTGGCGCCCTATGGGTTGATGGCCCTCCTTCCAGACTATGCAGTCGAAGTCACTTCGAGATAGCTCTTGGCCTTCAATGTCTGGATGGCGGCAAGGTTCATTCCCATGAGCCAAAGCGATGCTGCGATGAACAGGGCGAGCAGTGCGATGATCCCGAGGTCCGATAGTCCGACCGACCTTCCGGTGGTCACAGTAATTATTATGATCGGAATGGGAAGGCAAAGGCATAGCCAGTACATACGCGAACCAAATAACTCTGCCGATTCCACTTCCTTCCCGAGGCTGGACGAGAGCATCTTGCTTCTCTCCCTGGCGCTCCTGAACCCCATGAAATCCTCATAAAGCAGGATGGACGCGGAGAAGATGTCGCTGCCTCCGGAATATGCACCCAGATGTCTTATGGAGCGGAAGATAAGGCCGGCCTTTGCTGCCGCTGCGCCCATCCCTTTCCTCGCGGACCCCCCTTCCCCCTTCAATCTAGAGGTTGCACTGGCAAGCATGGCGGTGCCTAAGTACAGGAATAGAAAAAGGCCGAGCAGCAGCCCTCCGAAGAAGGTGATGAAGACGATGACCAACTCCAATAGGGGAAATGATTTTAAGAACTTCCAAGAGCCCATGTCCGTGAAGACGAATAGTATCACGGCCCCTACGGTTATGACGGACAGAGCCATCAGTAGAGCCAGGGCGACCAGACCTCTTTGCTTGATTGCCTCTCTGAAGCATGCACCGTAATATGCCCAGCCTCTCGGCAACTTCTCACTTCCCCACTTCGAAGATTCGCTAATCACGAATATAATCATACCGATGTTCGAGAGACCGTAGCGAAGCCTTTTTCACTCCCAGGCTCTCTGCTAGGGGCAGGAGTGGAAGGCAATGCTCTCTCAGACACCAATAGAAATCGGGAAGCTCAAGCAGGGCGATATCGAGAAAGAGGCCTTGCGCCTAGGCATGATAGCTGAGCTGGACGCTATCTCGCTCTACGAGCAGCTGGCCGCCGTGGTGAGGAAGGACGACATCAAGAAGGTCTTTCTGGACATCGCTCGCGAGGAGAAGACCCATGTAGGAGAGTTCCAAGCCCTGCTCCTGAAGTACGATTCCGAGCAGGAGAATGAGCTGGAGAAGGGAAGGGAGGAAGTGGAGGAGCTCTCGGAGAAGTGAGTTCTCGACCTCATCTTACTTCTTTTTTCATCGGAAGAAGCCAGGGCTCTGGAACCAAATTCCATCTATGTTCGCCTAGGTCTGAAGCAAGTCCCCCTCTCGGTCCTGAGCGGTCGCATCAGTCGCCTTGTATAGCTCTATTGAGCTCCTGCGCAAGTCTCTCTGGATCCGCACCCATCAGCCCTGCCGCCTCCTTGACGGAGACCAGCTTGGCCGCATGCCTCATGGGCGGAGTCTCCAGGTCTGTGAACCCGATGGCGTACAGGACCTCTAGTGTCTCAGGGAACAGGTCAATGACCTTCTCCAGGTCCATGTCCTCGGTTATCCTCATGGGCTCGCCTCCACCGTGCACTCGTCGACGTCGCCCCACTCGGACCATGAAGAATCGTACATGCGGACCTTGGGATAGCCGAGCAGGCGCAGCATCATGTAGCCGTGGCTGGCACGCATGCCCATCCAGCAATAGGTGACGATCTCCTTGTTCGGCATAAGTCCTTTGCCCTCGTACATAGCCCTTAGCTCACTTCGAGCTTTGAACCTCCCTGTGCTGGGGTCGATGGCCTCGACCCAATGGACATGCACCGCGCCTGGGATGTGCCCCCCTCTCTTGCCGAAAGCGATCTTGCCGGCATATTCGCCGGGTTTGCGCACATCCAGGAAAGCGACATCCGGGTCTTTGAGGTGACTGATGATCCATTCTTTCGTTGCCAGGTTGCTCTCTCTGTGTACTGTGGAGTATTTTGTCTCGGTGAGAGGGGGGACTTCCTTAGTGAAGCTCTCCCCCGCATCCAGCCATAGCTTGATGCTCCCATCGAATATGCGCACGTCCCCATGGCCGAAATGCTCAAGGGTCCAGAACAGGCGACCTGAGAACAACCCGCCGAAGTTGTCGTAGACGACGACGCTGCTATCGTTCTCGATCCCCTTCGAGCCGAGCAGATCGCTCATGTGCTTCTCCGAAGGGCACATGGCAGGCAGTCCCCCACGGGAACGGATGATGTTGACCAGCTCTATGTTGATGGCATTCCTCACATGCCCTTTCCTGTAGTCATAGCTTGAACGGGCATCGATTATCTTTACAGTCTCATCATCAATGTGCTCTCTCAACCAATCAACGTCCACCAGGGACGGCGCTGTAATCACACCTTCCTCATTGACTTCGACCATGTGCTCCCCTCCACAAAAGACAGTCTTGACGTCGTATGAAGTTGAGCCAACAATATTAATATCTAGCGAATTACCTGGGCGACATCAGACCGCTGATAGGTATTCTGTTGTTTGCTACACACAAGTGTAGTACTATTGGTTTCGTTAGCAAAATTTATTATCACTCCAATGGAAGATGACCACGTAGATGCCTCCTAGCATTAGCGTTATTATGCCGGTCTACAGGTGCGACCGGTTCCTTGTCCCGGCCATCACTAGTGTATTAATCCAGACGCTCGAGGATTTCGAGCTCATCATCATCAGCGAGCATGGAAACGAGGAGGCAATGGCCAGAATTCTGGCATCTTTGAACGATGACCGCATCTTTTGTATACAGAACGAGATAAACCTCGGCCTGAGCCCATCGATGAATGTCGGCATAATAAATGCCAGAGGGAGGTACATCGTCAAACTGGGGGCTGACGACGTTGCCGTTCCAACCAGGCTCGAGAAGCAAGCTGGCTATCTGGACAAGAATCTCTCGATCGGCATCCTCGGTTCCGCGATCAGGATGATCGATTTGGAAGGTAAGGAACTCGGAACGCAACGCCCAATTAGTGGGCCGATGGCGTTGAGGTGGATCTGCACATTCGGCACTCCATTCCCCGACCCGACCGCTATGATCCGCCGGTCCGTATTCGACAATGTGGGGGGGTTCGACCCGCGGGCGTTACATTGCGAGGATTTCGATCTATATGCCCGGGCCAATCAGGTGACGCTGATGGACACCTTACCGGACCTGCTCACTGAATACAGAATCAACCCCGGGGGCGTTTCCATCAGCAATCGAGATGAGCAGGAGCGGTGCGCGGTGAAGATAGTTAAAAGGGAGATCTCCAGATTGTTGGACCGCGATGTCCCGGAGACGGTTCCGATCGACCTGCGCATTCCTGATTTCGCTTCGACACCGACCCGGTCAGAGCAGGCATCCAAGTGCCTGATGGAATTGTATACCGGATTCTGTCGGTCGAATGAAATATCGGAAGTGGAGAAGAGAGAGATCTGCACGTTCACCTCTGACAAGATGTGGCACTTAACTGTATCGTCGCTGGCCAACGGACCGAGAGGATCTACCCGTTTATTTCGAAGGGCGCTCGCCATCCCAGCCTATCACCCCATCTCCTTCCCCATCACGCTCGCGAAATCCTATGCCGTCCAAATTAGCAAGAGGGCTGGAGGGCTCAAATGAAGCTGCTCACTTCCTGCGTTTCAGGAAGACAAAGGCAATAACACCGACAATCGCCACCAAGGACGCGATTCCAGCAATAATTAAGATGGTCGAGTCCGAGTCTGATGGCGAGGGCTGAACCAGCACACTCACTGCATTGGACTGGGCAGGGGCATACTGTTCATTTCCCTCCCAAACGAGCCATAGCGTCCAATTACCGGTGCTCGCGCACCCAAAGCTCCGTTCAAAATAGCCGTTGGTCATCTACCCGTCCCAAGTGTATGGCCCGCTACCGTTTATGGTCCATTGCTGTTTTACTGGTCCGGTGATGGGGACGGACGCGGTGGCATTTATGATGAACTCTTCGACCGGGTAGGCGCTTTGGGTCGAACTAGTAAAAGTCAATGTCACACTCTGTGACGCGGAGGCTCCTGGAAAGGCGACCATTGAGAGCGATGACAGTAAGAATAAGGCAAACGCAAAGGAACCCAGT
>Ga0209254_10002415_pt1 | contig 16963 bp, 14 predicted proteins | sample FrelakmetDIP11DI_FD_187148 | JGI IMG/M metagenome (GOLD analysis project Ga0209254, IMG submission 187148) | Freshwater lake sediment microbial communities from the University of Notre Dame, USA, for methane emissions studies - DIP11 DI (SPAdes)... | ecosystem: Environmental > Aquatic >... | reverse complement strand
GAGCTTGTTGTCTTTACCGAATCCAGCGAAACTGGCTCGGAAAAGATTATCATTGATAATGACAAGGTCCTTAAACATGTCCAGAAAAACCTTGCCATGTATGATAAAAACGGAGAACAGCATTATGACATCATTTCGGCCTTTATAAAGTCAATGCGTGGAAGCGATCCCAATGCAACTGTTTACTGGCTGGCCCGGATGGTTGAAGGAGGCGAAGATCCCAAATTTATCGCGAGGCGCATGCTCATCCTGGCAGCTGAGGATATAGGCCTGGCAAATCCCAATGCCCTTCTGATGGCACATACCTGCTTTGAAGCGGTTAACGTCATTGGCTGGCCCGAATCAAGGATCATATTATCTGAAGCCGCAGTTTACCTGGCAACGTCACCCAAGAGCAATGCTTCATATATGGCAATTGAAAATGCCCTTGGAATAGTGAGAGAAAAAGGTGATCTCCCTGTTCCGCTACATATCAGAAATGCTCCCACAAAGCTTATGAAACAGCTGGGGTACCACGATGGGTACAAATACGCTCACAGCTTCAATGGCAATTTTGTGCAGGACAATTTTCTTCCTGAAGGGATAAGGGGAACAAAGTTTTACGAACCAGGTATAAATCCTAAAGAAGCGGAAATAAGAAAGAGGCTTAATGGCTTGTGGAAAGATATTTACGACTATGAGTAAGCGCCCTCAACCCCCTCAAGGGAGCTAATTATTCCGGAGGATATTCAGAATAATTTCTATCTTTACCACTAAATGTTAAAACACGGAATAAATATTCCCGGGCTTAAATACGGGGAAACAGGAAATTTCCTTTTGATCGCCGGTCCCTGCGTTGTTGAAAGCGAGGAAATAGTATTTGAGATTGCGGGCCACCTTGTAAATCTTTCAGATAAATTCAGACTCCCGTTTGTTTTCAAAGCTTCATACCGGAAAGCCAACAGGTCAAAAGCTGATTCTTTTACAGGAATCGGCGATACCGAAGCGCTTAAGATACTGTCAGAGGTAAAAAAGAGATTTTCTGTTCCTGTAATTACTGATATACATAATCCCCAGGAGGCAGAAATAGCTGCCCGGTATGTTGATGTCCTTCAGATACCCGCCTTTCTCTGCAGGCAGACCGATCTCCTGACAGCAGCTGCCAGGACCGGGAAATGGATCAATATAAAGAAGGGTCAGTTTTTATCAGGTGCCTCGATGAAATTTGCCGTTGAAAAGGTAAGGGAAGCAGGAAATGATAAGATAATGCTGACAGATCGCGGAAATATGTATGGCTACCAGGACATTGTCGTTGATTTCAGGAATATCCCACTCATGCAGCAGACAGAAGTGCCTGTAATCATGGATATTACACATTCGCTTCAGCAGCCGAATCAGGAAGCCGGAGTATCAGGCGGAAACCCTGAGATGATAGAAACTATTGGAAGAGCAGCTATAAGCGTGGGAGCTGATGGCATCTTTCTGGAGACCCATCCCGATCCAGCTTCAGCTAAATCGGATGGTGCAAATATGCTTCACCTTTCAAAATTGGAACGACTTTTGATTATACTGACAGCATTAAGGAAAACAGTCAATACCTTATAATAATAAACATCTAAAAACAAATTTTATGAAAAAGCTATTTCTTACTGTATCATTTCTTCTTGGAGTTTTGATATTGAATGCCCAGTCACTTGAAGATATCGTCAACAAGTACACCTTAGCAAACAAGCTCGACAAAATCGCAAATTTTAAGACAATCAAAATCACCGCCAATACATCCATGATGGGCATGGATATGCCAACTGAGATGTGGATGAAAAACCCTAACAAGATCAAGACAGTCACGAGTTTTAACGGACAGGAGATGGTTCAGGTCTTTGATGGAGAAAAAGGTTATATGATAAATCCAATGGCCGGATCAAATTCTCCTGTAGAGATGACTGCAGATCAGGTTAACAGCATTATCAAAAACAATATGTTTCAGAATTATATGGCAAATTATCTTAAAAGCGGACAGCTGGCACTTGCCGGAGAGGATAATGTAAACGGGAAACCGGCCTTCAAGGTAAAAGCTGACATAGGAGCCGGCAACTCTGCAGTGATTTATATAGACAAGACTACTTTTCTGATCCTGAAAACCGTTGCTGATGTCAATCAGGGAGGCATGGCGGTGAGTGTTGAGGCATATCCGTCGGAATATACAGAAACCAGCGGATTACTTCTCCCAATGAAAACAACCACATCAGCCAGCGGAATGGAAATCGTCACAACATTCAAAAAGGTCGAGGTTGATGTTCCTATAGAGGACAGTGTGTTTAAGATAAAATAACCCCCGCTCGTCCCCCCAAGAGAGGGATTGAAATCCGTGGATGTTCCTATGTAAGATAGTGTTCAAGATTAAATAACCCCCTCATTCCCCCTAAAAGGGGGATTGAAATCCAGTGATTATTTATATAATAAGGTCATGCCATGGCATGACCTTATTCAAAGCAGCCGGCCTGTAAGCCGGATTCTGTGACGGTTCAGGCATCTGCAAGAGATTTTTGAACCGCTTTCCATCATTTATCTTGTCCTGCAATCACTTACAGGATCTTACGACCTACCCCCCGGCATCGGACGAGCAATCCTTAGCGCCGGTATACATGGTCTTTCAACCCATCAGGTGTACGGCTCCGTGTGTCACCACCAGGACCGGTAAGCTCTTACCTCACCTTTTCACCCTTTCCCCCCTGACCATAGCCAAAGGAGCGGTTATTTTCTGTTACACTGCTATACCCTCGCGGATATCTTCCCGTTAAGAAGCATGGTGCTCTGAGTTGTCCGGACTTTCCTTGGCGCTTTAAGGCGCCACGATGGAACAGCCTGCTGCAATGCAAAGATATGAAAAATGCGTTAAAGCTGTAAAATTGTTACTTTTGATAACTCTTTAAGTCCCTCTTTGAAGGGGTAAGGGGGGATGTAAAAAACTCAAATGGAGGATATCAATATTTCTGATTATTATTATGAACTCCCTGAAAACAGGATAGCCCAATACCCTGTCAGTGAGAGGGATAATTCAAGGTTGCTTCTTTTTGACGGCCAGAATATTTCTTCAGATGTCTTCAGGAATATTGACAGATACATACCCAAAGATTCATTGCTTGTTTTCAATAATACCCGTGTGATCAGGGCACGACTTCATTTTCAGAAACCATCAGGGGCAAATATCGAGGTATTTTGCCTGGAGCCACTTTCTCCTGCCGTTTATGAATCATCATTTTCCTCAAAAAGCCCTGTCGAATGGAAATGTATTATTGGTAACCTGAAGAAATGGAAAACCGGAGTGCTTATCCTTAGATTCATCGTTAATAATGAGGAATATGACCTTATGGCTGAAAAAGTTAGCTCCGACGGTGAGGCATGGAGGATAAGATTCGGCTGGAATAATGACGATCTAAGCTTCGGTGAGGTCATTCAGGCTTCAGGTCATACACCTCTTCCCCCATACATTAACAGGGAGGACTCGAACGAGGACTCCGAAAGGTACCAGACAATTTATTCAGTTGTAAAAGGCTCAGTCGCTGCACCAACCGCTGGTCTTCATTTTACGGAGTATGTTCTTGACCGGCTTATGGAAAAGGGTATCCGAAAGACAGATATCACTTTGCATGTCGGAGCCGGAACATTTCAGCCTGTAAGAGCCAGGCAAATTTCTGACCATGACATGCATTGCGAACATTTTTTTGTAACAATTAATACAATTTATGATCTGATTGAGAATCAGGGCAGAATAATCGCGGTCGGCACCACCTCTGTTAGAACTCTTGAAAGTCTTTTTTGGCTTGGAGTAAAAATAAAAACTAAATCAAAAAGCGGATTGACATGGAATACAATTAATCAGTGGGAGCCATATAATTATGATAATGATCATAATATCCCTGTGAAAGATTCCATGGCCTCTCTGGCCGATTATATGGTGAAAAACAAACTGACAGTGCTTGATGCTTCAACCAGTATTATGATCATCCCAGGGTATAAATTCAGGATGATAAACGGGTTGATAACAAATTTCCATCAGCCGCGAAGCACTCTGCTCCTTCTGATTTCAGCCTGGATTGGGAACAGCTGGCTTGACATATATAAATATGCACTTGATAACGGTTTCCGGTTCTTAAGTTACGGCGACAGTTCTCTGCTATTTAATTCATTTAACAAACCAAGGGCTTAAAAAGGGAAAGCTGAAAAGGATGGAATTTGTTTTGATAATACGATGATAATTTGTTAATTTGGTAACTAAAAGCTCGGGTATGGATGATAACAGAATAATGAAACAAATTGGTGCTATCTTCAGCATATTCATGGTTCTATTTTACATAGGGGTAGGGATTTACCTGATTTTTATCCTTGATCCGAATCAGAGCACCCTGGGCAAACCTATTTTTGTAATGTTTGGTTCGTTTTGTATCTTTTATGGTCTATACAGGGCTTACACAACATATGTAAGCATTGTTAAGCTCTTTTTCAGGCCTGATAATGATGATGAATAAGTTGCCCGATAAAATGCTGAAATAAGTATTGGCATGCACTTTGCAGTAGCTTAAACAGGAAAACTGTTTTACTCTTATTAAATTTAAAGTCATGAAGTTGGCTGATGTTTATCAAAAATTTATTATTATTGCATGCCGGAATATTTCACCAAAGAATCTTAATACCGTGAGAATTGTATCCCGAAATAGTGTCAGATCAGGAATTTGTTTTCTTTATCTTGGATTATTATTGATGGTTGGATCGTGCAATACCGGAGGAACCGGACAACCTATGGATACGCCAACAAGCGGAAATATCACAATCGCTGTTGACGAATCATTTCAGCCGCTTCTAGATACTGAGATTTATACTTTTACTTCCTTGTACGAAAGGGCTAAAATCAAACCTGAATATAAGCCAGAATTTGATGTGGTGAACGACTTTATGAATGATTCTGTCAGATTAATGGTAACAAGCAGAAAACTGTCAGACAATCAGATACAATACCTTCGCGACACACTGGTAATAGCCAGGACGGTCACATTTGCCTATGATGCATTGGCCCTTATTACAAATAAAAACAATAAGGATACCCTTGTCAATTATAGTATCGTAAAGGACATTTTTACGGGTAATATAAAAAGCTGGAAAGAAGTTAATCCTAAATCCGGGCTCAACAGGATAAGTGTGATTTTCGACAATAATAAATCTGGAAATATAAGATATTTCAGAGAGCTTTTCGGAATAAACGATACCCTTGGCAGTAACTTTTATGCAGTTAAATCCAATGCTGAAGTTATCGATTTTGTATCAAGAAATCCTGAATCTATGGGCATTATAAGCGTAAACTGGATCAGCGACAAAGATGATTCGCTGAGCATGAGCTTTGTTAAAAAGGTTAATGTCCTTGCAATTTCTCAGCAATTTGTTAATGACGGGTCATATTACCGGCCTTACCAGGCGTCCATTTATGACAAATCATACCCGTTTACAAGAGATATTTATTTTATTTCGAGAGAAACATACAAAGGGCTTGGTTCGGGATTCCTTCAGTGGGCAACTTCAGAACAAGGTCAAAGGATTGTTCTGAAATCAGGCCTTGTGCCGGCAACTATGCCGATAAGGCTTGTTCAGATTAAGCAGGAGTAAGAAACAGCTGGGGGCAGGGGGATGTAAAAAACAAGGAGCAATTTAACTACAGAAATAAATATTAGAAACAATAATTGATTTCAAATTAAGAAGCTATGAAAAGTTCGATGTTAAGTAAGGTCATTTTGCTGACAGGGGTATTTTCAGTTTTTATGATTTACAGCATTAAATCGCAGGATTTAACCAGTGCCATTCAGTTGACAAGAAATGAATCCTATGACAAAGCTGAAGAAATGTACAAGGCCTTGATTCAGAAAGAACCGGGGAACAGCAAAAATTATTTCTATTATGGTGAAAACTATTTACTGGATTATTTTGCAGATACAATTTCCAATTCACTTGTTGTAGCCACCAAAGCAGCTAAAGAAATTTATGAAAAAGGGGTCAGCGCCAATGCGAATGATCCTCTTAACTATGTTGGTCTGGCCAAAGTAGCAAATTACCTTGGTGATGACAAAACAGCAAATGATATGCGCACAAAGGCAAAGAGTTTTCTGCTGCCGTATAAAAATCTCAAAAAGATAAGCCCTCCTGCCAAAGATTATGCATTTGCACTTGCAAAAATTGCAGAATCTTATGCAAAGGATGGAATGGTTGATACATCATTGGCACTGCCGCTTATCAGGCAGGCTATTACGATCGACTCTAAAAATGCTGACATTTTTCTTATAGCGGGCGATCTTTACATGATGGTAACAGATGGATCAAATGCGATAAAAAACTATAATCTTGCACAATTTGCCGATCCTCAGTCACCTACGGCTGCAATGAAGATTGGCTACGTTTATGTTAAGGGACGTGCTCTTCAGCAGGCTATTCCTAACTTTGAAGAAGCTATTCGCCTGAATGCCAACTATGCTCCCGCTTACCGTGAACTGGGACAACTTTACTGGCGCGCCGGACGTCTTGAGCAGTCCAAAGCGAATTTCAAGAAGTATCTCGAACTGACAGCAGGGAATATACCGGCAAAAACCAGGTATGTCAACTCTCTATTCTATGCAGGTGATTATGAAGAAGTAATTAAGAATGTCGAAGAAATACTTGCTGTCGATAAGTCAAGAGGCTATATGAACCGTCTTGCAGGGTATTCATATTACGAAAAGGAAAATCCCGATTATGGTAAAGCCCTTTCATATATGGAGACACTATTCACTTCAGTGAACCCGGAATCTATATTGCAGAAAGACCACCATTATTTGGCAAGGATCCTGGTGAAAAAGAACCAGAACTATCCTAAAGTGGCTGAAGAACTTGCAAGTTCTAAAACACAGCTCGATAAGGAAAAATCAAGGCTTGCAACTGCCACAGCAGCAAATAAGCCAAAATACGCAGCTTCAGTTGATGAACTTACTAAAAAGATCGGTGGACTGGAAAGCAATCTTACAGCGGCCAATAAAGAGTTAGACAGGGCATTCGTTGAATACAACAAAGCATTAAATTTCAAGCGTACCGACCCGAATGCTCCCCTTACCTCACAGGAAAGAGCAATTATGAGCGAAATGGCAAGCAATTACTACACTTTTAAAAGATACGACAGTGCAGCAAAAACATGGGCAAAACTTATTGACCCTGCCAAGGAAAACAATTTAAATGATTATATGCAGGTTGGAAGGGCTTTCTATAATGGGGAAAAATATAAATCAGCTGATTCGGTATTTAATATTGTAATGAAGAAATCGCCCGACTTCCTTCCCGCTTATGTATACAGTGCACGTACCTATTCCAGAATGGATCCTGATACCAAGCTCGGGCTCGCCAAACCTAAATTTGAAAAGCTTCTTAATGTGGCCGGGAAGGACTCAGTAAAAAATGAAAGCGAAATGATGGAGGCACTTTCCTATCTTGGTTATTACAACATGGAGAACGGCAATTATACAAAAGCAAAGGAACTTTATAACAGGATGATCAATCTTAATCCGGCCAGTAAGGAGAACAAGATAAAGGGATATAATGGACTGGGCAGCCTGGAGACAAAAGCTGCAGGACTTGAAAAAACCCTTGAGGGCAAACTTGGTTATCTCGCTAAATCTGCAGATGCTTATGAGAAAATCATTGCTATTGACCCGATGAATGCATCAGCTAAGAGTAACCTTAAATGGATTCAGGATTACCAGGCTTCTGTGAAGAAAGGTATCAATCCCAATGAGATTAAAGGTGTTGTTACAAACACGGCAGGTGCTCCCGTTGCTTATGCTTCAGTACGCGTGAAAGATACAGCAGCAGAGAATCTTACAAACGGGAAAGGGGAATACAAGTTCGAAATTCCCCAGGGATCAGAGATACTGGTTATCAGCGCAAAAGGCTACAAGTCGCAGGAAATTGCAATTACCAAATCGAGAGTATATAACATAAAACTTGAACAGTAATATAAAACTGATATTTGAAAGCTGAAAAGCTGAAAGCTGATAGCTGACAGCTGATAGCTGATTTAAGTTAGCTTTCGGTTGTCAGCTATCGGTTTTAGGAAAAAAACTAAGTTTTTATATAGGGTTAAAGGTTCAAATAAATGTCTTATCTTTATAGAAGAATTCTAAACTACTCTAAAAGTATTACTTTTTTTTTTGAGGTATTGGAAAAAAACAATTGAAAATATATATTTGCAGATCGTATAAATTTTTAACCTAACCAAAATCGATAAAAATGAGTAAACAAGGAAGTTCGTTCAAAGATGTTCTGCAGAACATTTTTGCAGTAAGTGCTATTTTAATAGCTTTTGTGGTTTCCTATCTTTTGTTCGCCAACCTGATGGGAAATCCTGTTAACTTCGAAGGGGGTAACCACGATGGTCAGCCTCTTGAGGGTAACTTTCTCGGTATTATTTACAAAGGTGGTTTTATTGTTCCCGTTCTGATGACCTGTGTTCTTGTGCTTATCATCTTTATTTTTGAAAGATTAATAACACTTTCAAGAGCAAAAGGAAAAGGCAGATTAAATACGTTCGTAAGCAAACTTCAGGGTCTTCTTGAACAGGATAAAATTGAAGAAGCATTGGAAGCATGCGATAAGCAGAAAGGTTCACTGGCCAATGTCATGAGGTCCGGACTTTTGCGTTACCGCGACCTTCAGAAAGACAAGGAACTTGAAAAGGATCAGAAGATCCTATCAATCCAGAAATCCTTTGAAGAAGCTACAGCTCTCGAACTGCCGATGCTTTCAAAGAATATGGTAATCTTCTCAACCCTTGCATCAATTTCAGTGCTGATCGGTCTTATCGGAACAGTTCTCGGAATGATCCGTGCCTTCGCAGCTCTTGCACAATCGGGCGCTCCTGATGCACTCGCTCTTTCGCAAGGAATTTCTGAAGCCCTTGTAAATACTGCTTTCGGTATAACAGGTTCAACTTTGGCAATCATTGCCTTCAATTATTTCTCATCGACAGTCGATGCATATACATTTAAAATAGACGAAGCCGGATTCAGCCTTACACAGAATTTTGCCGCATCGCTGAGAAATGTATAATAAGAAATTTATTTTCTGGTTAAATTAAAACTAATAAAACCGAAAATGCCAAAGATTAAATTACCAACACAGTCGCCCCATATTGACATGACGCCTATGGTTGACCTTTTTTCGGTGGTACTTATTTTCCTTATGCTTACCACAACAATGAGGCAACCTGAACCGGCTAATGTCGATACGCCTTTTTCAATATCAGAAACACCTACCCCTGACTTTAATATGATGACTTTCCTTCTTGCTCCTGATGGTAAAGTTTTTATGAACTTCGATAACGGCCCTGATACGATCCTTGCATTCAGACCCAAAATCCTCCAGGAAATGGGAAAAAGGTATGAAATCGAATTTACTGAAGCAGAACTGAGGTTTTTCCAGAAATACAAATCTTCAATCGGAGTTCCGATCCTGCAGATGAAAGAATTTCTGGGCACTGATGATAATAACGTCAGGAATAGCCTAAATATCGGAATTCCTATTGACTCTGCTGATAATCAGCTGGCAATGTGGATTTTGTATGCACGACAGGTGAATCCGTCTATTCAAGCCTGCATAAAGGGTGATTCAGAAACCGAATTTGCAACTGTTGAGAGAGTCCTTGATATTCTTCAGGAAAAGAATGTAAACAGGTTTAATCTGATTACAAGTCTTGAAGCAGCTAAAATTAACCTAGAAGAAATACAGCAGTAATATGGCAGAAATAATTCAAGAGGAAAAAGGAAAAGGCGGAAAGAAAAGAGCTAAGAAGCATCCGCCACATATTGATATGACCCCGATGGTTGATCTTATGTGTCTGCTTATCGTCTTCTTTATGCTTACGACAGCTTTCAACAAGGCCAAGATCATGGAAATCATTCTTCCGGAAAAGATCAAGGATCCGACCAAACAGGAGGCTCCGAGAATTTCAGCGAGCCGTACTCTGAATATTTTACTTGGTCCCGATGGTAAGATTTACACCTACCCGGGATCAGTCAAACCAGAGGAATACAGTGCAGTTCCACCAATTCTGCCTCCCCTTAATGAGACAGACTACAGTCCGGAAGGTATCCGTAAACTAATGCTCGACAAGAACAAAACCCTTGCAAGAAGAATTGCAGAATTCCGTCAGGAGGTTGTCTCAGGTAAGATTCAAATATCACCTGATTCTGTAAGGAGCACAATCAGCAAGATGAAATCTGATGATGATACCGGACCAATTGTACTTATCAAAGCTTACAAGAAAGCTAATTACGGTAATTTTGTTGATATTCTCGACGAGATGAATATCTGCGGAATTGCCAGTTACATGTTTACTAAAATTACATGGTATGAAGAAAAAATGGTGGAGACTGCCGCCGGCATAACCCCCACTTTATCTTCATCCAATAACCCGTAAACCTTAATAAAATGGCAACAGAAAAGAATAAGGGACCTGCCTTTGACGATATTGTTTTTGAACACAGGAACAAGGAGTACGGAGCTTACAAACTGCGTAAAAAGTATAATCGTAATGTTATTATAGCTATGGGAATAGGCGTACTAATCATGGGTACTGCTATAATTACTCCTTACCTTAATGCAAAAGCTGCAGAAAACAAAGCTAAACGTGCGGAAAGGCAGGTTGAGATCAAGATGGAAAACCTTGATCAGCCTGCTGAACAGATTGCACCCCCACCCCCTCCTCCTCCTCCTCCACAGGATGCTGTACAACAGGCAAGATATGTCCCACCTGTGGTTGTTGACTCTATCAAGCCTGAGGATAATGTACAGCTTATGACTGCTGATCAGGCCGTGGATGAAGTCCAGAACGAAGAAGTGGAGGCTATAGAGGTTGTAGCTGAAGAAGTCCAGGAAGATGTGGACGCAGCAGAACCATTCGTGGTTGTGGAAGAAATGCCCATGTTCCCGGGAGGTGAAGCTGCACTTTTAGCATTCATCGGCGCAAATACCCAGTACCCGGAAGTTGCTAAGGAAAACAATATCCAGGGAAAAGTCATTGTAAGATTCTGTGTGACATCAAAAGGTGGCGTCGACAAGGTATCGATCCTTAAAGGAGTCGATCCGGAACTGAACGCAGAAGCCATCAGAGTTGTTCAGACACTTCCTGCCTTTAAACCGGGTAAACAGGGTGGAAAACCTGTTCCGGTATGGTATATGGTACCAATAAACTTTACTCTTAAATAAATAAGATTCCAATGTATTTATAAAGCCGGATCATTTGGTCCGGCTTTTTTTTATCCTCCCAATTCTTTCTTCAGCAGAGCCACAAAATTATCAATATCCTCCTCTGTTGTATCCCAGCTGGTCATAAGCCTGTATTCTGAGATCTGCTCATTCCAGGGATAGAAAAAGTATGTCTTGCTGACTTTTTCAGCAATATTTTCCGGAATAATGGCGAACACTCCGTTCGATTCTACTGTTTGGGTTATTCGTATCCGGCCAATCTTGTTTATTTTTTCTGAAAGCAGAATGGCCATCGCATTTGAATGCGAAGCGCATCTTTTCCATAGATCATTATTGAAATATGCCAGATACTGCGCTGAAATGAACCTCATTTTTGATGCAAGCTGCATACCCTGCTTCCTGATATATTTAAAATCTTTTGAAATTCCGGGTTTAAGAAAGCATACAGCTTCACCGTACATCATACCATTCTTTGTTCCGCCAAAAGAGAGGATGTCAACCCCGGCACCGGTCGTGAATTCTCTGAAAGGGAGATCAAGGGTCACTGCCGCATTTGCTATTCTGGCTCCATCCATGTGCAGAAGCATTCCATTTTCATGGGCATAATCAGAAAGCAACCCTATTTCCTTAACAGTATATACAGTTCCCATCTCGGTCGTCTGGGTTATTGAAATCACCCGTGGCTGGGAATGGTGCTCAAAATTAAAACCATGCATATGTTTCAAAAGCATTTCGACACTGATTTTACCATCAGGTGCATCGACTGTAAGAACTTTACATCCTGTAAATTTTTCAGGAGCGCCACATTCATCCTGTTCTATATGCGCCGTAAAAGCAGTTATTACTGAATTCCATGAGTGGGTAACACCACTCAGCCCGAGTACGTTTGCAGCAGTTCCGGTAAACACAAAAAATACCTCGGTATCCGGTCCCAGATGTGCCTTAAAAAGTTCTTTTGCCTTTTCAGTATACGGATCATCGCCATATCCTATTACATGGCCGGAATTAGCTGAGATTATTTCTTTCAGGATATCGGGATGCACTCCGGCATTATTATCGCTGGCAAAACCTCTCTTAACGGTACTTTTCTTCATTATAAACAATACTATACCTTACCGGTGATAATTTTGCCCATATATTCCCGTGCCAGTTTTGCCTGTTCATGTACAAATTCAATTCCTGCACGTGTATGATCTTCATTCAGAACAGGATGACAAAGTTCAAAAGTAAAATATCCATCATAACCTATCTCTCTCATCAGGGAGATATAATGTTCATAATCAGGGATCTTCCCGCCGGCATAATAATCGAGCACTACGGGTTTAACTGCACCACTGGCATCCCGGTAATATTCTCCTCCAAAATGGGAATGAACCTGAAGATCGGCGATTGTATGTACTGCATTAGCAACATATTCCTTTTCGAGGTTTTCAAATATCGGCAAATCAAGGCATATTTTAAGCCACTGTGAGTTAACTTCCTTTACCAGGCTGAAGGTATCTTTCCATCCCCTGATAAGGGGAGCGTGGTTCTGAAGAACCATTACAACGCCATTCTCCTCCCCCATCTTTGCGGCTTCCCTCAGACACTCCTTAACAAAATTGTATCTGTCGAGACGCGTGGCAAAAGGGTACTGTCTCTGGAAGGTGTAAAACTCGTTACCCCTTGTAAGGTCGTATGTTCCGACACCCTCATGGATAGGAACGCCAGGCCATGCTGCAAATAACCTTACAAACTTTGCCCCCAGGTCCTTTGCAAGCCGGGCAGTCTCCCTGACCATCAAAAGCTGACATTCCCTGTGCTCAGGGATGGGACTCGAAAAATCATTGTTGGCTGCTACTGCAGGGATTTCGAGTCCATACTTCTGAAGCGAATTCAACATTTCATCCCTTTTCTGTTTGTTCAGATCAAGGGGTGAACCCATTGGACGCTTGTTATCAAGTTCAACACCATCGTATCCGTATTCCTTGGCACGTTTGCACAGCTCATCAAATGATAATGCTGAACCTTCATACCAGATGCCTCCATAGGTTATGGAATAGAGGCCAATCTTGATCTTACCCGTACCAGCCGGTTTTGTTGCTTTAATGGCTGGCTTATCCTGCAGAGTAGTACTTACACCTCCAAGCACGGCTCCACCGGCAGCAACTCCTGATGTTTCAATAAATTTTCTGCGATTCATTGTTTAAATTTTATGAACGTATCTTCGACCCCTTTAGTGCAAAGTATGTTATGTAAGCATAATAAACAAAAAGACAGCATATTGCGACAATCAGGCCAATACCTCTCTGAATTCCTCCCATCATAATTGGCAGCAATGCAGCTCCGATAACTGAAGTGGCAATAACACCCGATCCAACTTTGGAATGCGGACCAAGATCTTCAAGAGCCAGGTTATAGATACACGGCCACATGATAGAGTGCATCAGGCCGGTTCCAAGGAATAATACAAGGGCAATCCAGTTCATTCCCATACCTCCAAGCACAAGTGAAACAAGAAGCATTATCGCACCGGCAACAGCATTGAAGCTCAGGATCTTGCCGGCCGTATATTTCCGCAGGATAAAAATACCGGCCACACGGCCTACCATTAGTCCTGCCCAGTAATAAGCAAGCAATTGTGTTCTCATCTCCCCGTCAAAGCTGAATCCAAGTTTGGATGAGTAATCAGCAAAGAAGCTTGGAATCCCTATTTCAACACCCATGTAAAAGAAAATGGCCAGTGACCCCAGCCACATATGTGGATATTTATACGCGCTTGATTTTATTTTACTTGCTGCTCCTTCTTTTGCTTCTCCTTCTTTAATCTCAGGCAGTTTCAGAAAGAACATAACGACAACTATCACCAGCGTTACAATCCCGATACCTGCAAAGGGGCCCTGTACTGTTTTGGGATCAGTTGTCCCGGTGGTATTGGCTGATACTATCAGCATCGAAACGAAAATCGGTGCAATCACCGTTGCCACAGAATTAAGTGCATTTGTAAGCGTCAGACGGCTTGCAGCAGTTTCAGGACTCCCCAATGCGTTCACATAGGGATTTGCAGCCACCTGCAGCAAAACAACCCCTATCGCGAATATTGATACAGCACTCAGGAAGCCGTAATATCCGGCAGCTACGCCGGGAATGCAAAGGAAGAACCCGAGACTTATCATTCCAAGTCCGGCCAGAACACCGTTTTTATATCCGATACGATTCAGCAGGTAGCCTACAGGTATCGACAGGATATAAGCCCCGTAAAAGAAAGTATTTGGTAGTTGTTTTTCAACCTCGTTTAAATTGAAGGCATCCTTCAGGTAATCGATAAGCGAGTTATTCATGGTTGTGATAAAGCCCAGGAGAAAAAAGAGGGTGGCCATCACGATCAGAGGAAACAGGTAGCTGTTTTTCTTGTCTTGCATGTTGGTTAGTTTAATTATGGATAATTTGAAAATTTAATAATTTGAAAATTTGAAAATTAAAACTGTCAAATCCTTATCTGGTACTGAATTTATAAATGCAACTATGCTTGTACTCATCACCGGGGTTTAACACGGGTGACGGGAAATGCGGAATATTTATTGAATCAGGAAAATGTTGTGTTTCGAGGCAGAAAGCCCATCGTCTCCCATATTTTTTGCCTTCTTTGCCTTTTTCACCATCAATCCAGTTAGCAGTGTACAACTGAACTCCGGGCTGAGTTGTATAAACTTCCAGAACCCGGCCTGAGAGGGGATCATGTGCTTCCGCTGCGAGTCCCATTATCCCGGTGCGATTATTAAGTACAAAGTTATGATCATACCCCGCACCAAATTTCAGCTGTTCATTATCTTTATCAATTTCTGATCCTATTTTTTTTGGTTTGGTAAAATCCATTGGTGTTCCCTCAACACTGAGTATATCGCCTGAAGGAATATTTGTCTCGTCAGTAGGGGTAAAGAATGCTCCATTGATCATCAGTTCATGGTCATATACACTTCCTGATCCTTCTCCGGCCAGATTAAAATATGAATGGCCAGCAAGGTTTACTACCGTAGCTTTACTGGTAGTGGCTAAGTAATTAATCTTAAGTTCGTTTGCATCAGTCAGGGTATATTTAACCGAAACACTGAGGTTTCCGGGATAACCTTCATCTCCGTCGGGAGAAAAGTATTCCATTTTAACAGCTGAATCTGAAACATCGGTCACGTCCCACACTGCCTTGCTGAATCCCTTAACTCCTCCGTGAAGATGGTTTGGACCATTATTCACTGCTAATGTATACTCTTTGCCCAGGAGTGTAAACTTACCCTTGGCAATACGGTTCGCGCAACGTCCGCAAACCGCTCCCATATATGGGCTGTTACCGTTGATATACTCATCAATTGTATCATAACCCTGTACAATATCAGTCAGAGTACCATTTCGGTCAGGAACAAATATACTGACCAAAATAGCCCCGTAATTTGTTATCTGAGCAACCAGCCCGTTATTATTTTTAAGAGTATACAAACCTGTTTTTTTCCCCTTATGCACTCCCCTGAATGCTTCTTCCTTAATTAAATTCATTTATCTGAAATGGATTAAATCTGATTTGAGTTCAGTCTTAATTATAGTTTTACTCTTCCTGCTCCCTGATGCCGGATAAACAGTTTATGACATGATCCTTTTCCGTAGATATGCTCAAGGGTTTTTACATATTTGTTCAGAAGCTTTTGTGGAACAAATGCCTGGATTGTGCCGGCAAATCCGCCACCGTGTACACGCCATGCACCCTCGCCTTTAAGTACAAGCTCGCTAAGTGCAAGGGCAAGTGATACGTTCTGCTCCTTTACATTAATGACAGGATAAATATTCTGATTATACATATATGAGCTGTAACCAGAATCGACCACCATTCCCAGGAACGCTTTGAAGTCATTTTTTTCAAGAGCTGCAACCTGGTCAACCACACGCTGGTTATCGCCCTGGAAATGAATTGCACGTAATATGGCGCGATCGCCCACTTTTTGCCGTATTTTCGGGATAATCTCAATGACCTGCTTAAGGTTTACCTGTCGAAGCACTTTTGCTCCGAGCTCTGCAGCAACTGCTTTCATATCGATTGGCAATGATGCATATTCTTCATTCAGGTCGGCATGACTGCCTCCGGTATCTGTTATGACCAGTGAATAACCGGTTGCCACAAAATCGAAATTCACTTTTTTAACCACTGGTTTTGAAGGGTCTTTGAAATCGATAGTTATAAGCCCGCCCATTGCACATGCAGTCTGATCCATAAGTCCGCATGGTTTGCCAAAGAAATTGTTTTCGGAGTACTGCCCGATGATGGCATTCTGGATCGGGTCAACCTTGCCCTTATTGAACAGTTCACTGAGAATAGCGCCGATAAGCACTTCAAATGAAGCCGAAGAACTTAATCCGGAGCCCTTGGGAACTCCACCGTCGATACAAGCATCGAATCCACCAATGGCATGTCCGAGCTCCTTAAATCGCGAGCAGATACCCCTTACAAGGGCAGCTGAGGAGTATTTTTCTGCCTTAACGGGTTTAAGTAAAGTGGTGTCGACTTCAAATTTCGGATAACCTTCCGATAATATGCGTATAATCTTTGTATCGTTTTTGGCAGCAATACATACATTATCAAGATTTACGGCTCCTGCAAGTACCCGCCCGTAATTATGGTCAGTATGGTTGCCACCTATCTCGGTACGCCCCGGAGAAGTGTAAAACTCAGCATCTTTTTTCCCGA
>Ga0209254_10002414_pt1 | contig 16965 bp, 18 predicted proteins | sample FrelakmetDIP11DI_FD_187148 | JGI IMG/M metagenome (GOLD analysis project Ga0209254, IMG submission 187148) | Freshwater lake sediment microbial communities from the University of Notre Dame, USA, for methane emissions studies - DIP11 DI (SPAdes)... | ecosystem: Environmental > Aquatic >... | reverse complement strand
GCTCGATGCACTGGCCACGATGCGGCACAAGGGCGTGCGCCGTCTGCCCGTCACCGATGCCAAGGGCAGCCTGATCGGCCTGATCACGATGGACGACGTGCTGGGCGTGATCTCGGAGCAGTTGTCCGACCTGGCCGGGACGATCGCCAGCGAACAGCAACGCGAAAGGCGTCTGCGGGCTTGAGCTTGCCCGGCCCGCGGCCGATTTCCTTGGTCGTGAACAAGGGCTCGAAAGCCCGGTCGCGTACGTCCTCGCTCAGGCTTTGAGGCGGCGCCGCGGCGCACGCAGGGCCATTGCGTGATCAGCCTTTCCGCTCGAGCAGGCACTGCGCGATGGCCCGCGTCAGATCGCCGCGTGTGTAGGGCTTCCTCAGCATCGGCCAGCGTCGCGCCGCGCCGCTCTTGCCGCTGTCGGCCAGGTGACGCGAGTAGCCCGACGTCAGCAGGACGGCCAGCGCCGGGTATTGGGTGTTCACGCGCCGCGCCAGTTCATGGCCATCGATGCCGGCACCGAGCATGATGTCACTGAACAGCAGATCGAACGCCCGCCCATCGGCCGCCTTGTCGAGCTCGATCAGGGCCGCTTCGGCACTGACACACGCCACGACCTCGCAGTCCATCGATCCCAGAAAGGCCTGAGCGACGCTGCGCACAGCGGCGTCGTCTTCGACCAGCAGCACGTGCAGGCCGTGTGGCAAGGCTGCGGCCAACGCGGCTTGCGTGCCATCGACATCGGCATCGTCGTCGCTGGCCAGTGCGGGCAGGAAAATCGTGACGGTGGTGCCGGCACCGGGTTCGCTGTCGAGCTTGACGTGGCCGCGCGATTGCTTGATGAAGCCGTACACGGTGGACAAGCCCAGGCCGGTGCCGCGGCCGACTTCCTTGGTCGTGAAGAAGGGCTCGAAAGCGCGGTCGCGCACGTCCTCGCTCATGCCGCTGCCGTTGTCTTCAATGCTCAGCCAGACCCAGCCATGCGGCGCGTCGCCGACGTCGCTGTCGTCGTCGCCGTCGCCGTCGAGCGCGCCGGAGTCGGTGTGCGGCCCTTCGATTTCAGGCGGTGCGCCCGTGCCGCAGCGCAGCACCAGCGTGCCACCGTCGGCCATCGCATCGCGCGCGTTGACGGCCACGTTGAGCAGTGCCGACTCGAGCTGCACGGCGTCGGCCAGGCAGCGCGGGCAGCTGGGCGGCGTCTGCAATGTGACGTGGATGTTCTCGCCGAGGATGCGGCGCAGCATGTCGGCCAGCGAGTGCAGGATCGCGACCGGGTCCACAGGCGTCGGCTCGAGGGCCAGGCGACGGGCAAAGGCCAGCAGCTTGCCGGTGAGATCCGCACCGCGCTGGCCGGCACGCGCGGCGGCCGACACCAGCTGCCGTGACAGCGCATCGTTGCGCACGGCAGGCTGGTCTTCCAGCAATTGCAGGTTGCCCTTGATCACGGTCAGCAGGTTGTTGAAGTCGTGCGCCACGCCGCCGGTGAGCTGGCCGACGGTTTCCAGGCGCTGCGCGTGGCGCGCCTGCGACTCGGCCTGCGCGCGTTGCAGGCAGGTCGACAGCAGCGTGGCCAGGGCCACCAGGAACGCCACTTCGTCGTTGCCGAAGCGGTCCGGCTGGCTTGACCAGGCGCCCAGCACGCCGATGACCTTGCCACGGTCGAGCAGGGGTACCGCCGAGCCACACTTGGCGCCGGCGGCGAGCAAGCGCGCAGGCACTTCGAAGCGCTGTTCGCGCTCGAAGTCGGCAATGATCAGCGGCGCGCGCTGGGCCACGACGTAGCCGGCCGCGGTGTCGGGCCGGTTCGGATAGACGATGCGATCGGCCTCGTCGGCGTGCACGCCGCTGTAGCTGGCCATGCGCAACTCGCGCTGGTTGGGCGACAGCAGCATCACCGACACCGCTTCGACGTCCAGCGCTTGGCGCACGGCGGCCGGCAGGCGCTGCAGCAACTCGTCGGGATTGAGCGTGTCGACCGCAACGCGGCCGAGTCGGACCAGAAACTCGTTGTAGTGCGCGCGCTGCATTGCGCGCTTGACACGCGGGTAGGCGCCGACGCCGCGCACCGAGGCCACCACATAGTCCCCCGCCGTGCCACCGCTGTCCACGCGCAACGGGCTGAGTGCGATCTCGACCATCACCTGGCTGCCGTCGGCCCGCCTGGCCATCAGGTCGAGGTCGGTGCCCATTGGCCGGGCCTTGGGTTCCAGCACGTAGTCCTGGCGATAGGCGGCATGGCGTGGTGCCACGCTGTCGGGCACCAGCGCATCGACCGACAGGCCTTCGAGCGCGGTCGCCGCGTAGCCGAGCAGCTCGGCTGCTGCGGCGTTGGCGATCACGATCCGGCCTCGGTCGTCAACCACCAGTACGCCGTCGGGGTAGGCATCGAACAGGCCGCGGAAGACGGGCGAATCGTCGGGCAGCGAGTGGTCGCTCATGGCATGGTGACCGTGGCCACCAGGATGTAGCCCGCGGTGCGCACCGACTTCAGAACCTGTGGCTGCTGGGGGTCGGCTTCGAGTTTCCTGCGCAAGCGGCCGACGAGCACATCGATGCTGCGGTCGAACGGCGCGGCTTCGCGGCCCCGAGTCTTCTCGAGCAAGAAGTCGCGCGACAGCACGCGGCCCGGGTGCTGCGCAAAGACCGTCAGCAGGTCGAACTCGCCACCGGTCAGCGCAACCTCCTGGCCGTCGGGCCCGCGCAGGCATCGCGCGCCGAGCTCGAGCGTGAAGCCGGCAAAGTGCAGGCCGTCGCTGCGGCCGCCTTGGCCCGCGGTGATCGGCGCGCTGTTGCCGGCGGTCGTCGGGCCTTCGGTGCGGCGCAGCACGGCCTTCACGCGGGCCAGCAACTCGCGCAGGTCGAACGGCTTGGTGATGTAGTCGTCGGCGCCGATCTCCAGGCCGACCACACGGTCGACCGCGTCGCCGCGACCGCTGACGATGATCAGCCCGAGCGGCGCTGGCGCGCCCATATCGCGCAGCTGGCGTGCGATGTCCAGACCGTCTTCGCCGGGCAGCCCCAGATCGAGCAGCACCAGCGCGGGGACATCCTGCCGCATCAGTGTCATCAGGGCCGCGCCGTTGTGCAGTTCAGTGACGCGGTAGCCGTGGCTGCGCAGGTACGTCCCGAGCAGCGCGGTGATGTCGGGCTCGTCGTCGAGGATGGCGATGTGACCGAGAGGCATGAAGCGAAGTATGCCGCTGCCATGTGCTCGGCCCCAAATACAGCGGCGGGGTTCGATCGGCGCTGAACCCGGCGGTTGGTCATCGAATTCGCGGCAGAATCCCGGCCATGCCCCTCGCGCCGCGCTCATTGGCTCACTTGCTGCCGCTGGCCCTGCTGGTCGGCTGTGCCACGCGCTCGGCCGATGTCACCCCATCGGCCACCGACCCAGGCCAGTACGCATCGTGGAGTTGCGACGCCATCTACGACGAGGTCGACCGCGTGCGGCAGCGCGCCGCGGCGGTGGCCTATGCGGTTGATGAGCGTTCGGGCAACAACATCGTCGCGCTGAGCCTGGGTGTCACCGTGTTCTGGCCGGCGTTGCTGGCCATGCGGCCAGGCGGTGCGGACGCCGAGGCGCTGGCGCGCTTGCGCGGCCAGGACGACGCTCTGCGCGTCTCGCAGACCCAGAGAGCCTGCCCACCCGCGCCAGAGCTGCTGGCCCCGGCGCGCGTGGCGGCACTGCCGATTGCCCTCGGTGAGCGGCTGGTCTATGAAGAGCGTGCCGCCGCCGGCGGGCCTGCACGCGAGCTCGGCCTGCGCGTGGCCGCGTTGCGTCGCGACGAACTCGAGTTCACTGCCGACGCCGCCGGCGGGGCGTTGCCGCTGCGCTGGCAGCAGGACCTGTGGGGCAACCAGCCGCTCCTGCCCGCAGGCAGCGGTTGGCTGCACTGGAAGCGCCTGCTGCGCCCGGAGCTCGCTCTCGGCGACGTGCTCACGGGCGACGTGATCGGCGGCGAAAGCGGCGGCAGGGGCCGTCTGCGCGGTCAAGTCATTGCGCTGGGCGTGCAGACATCGCTCGGCCGACCGTTCGACGCTGCCGTGATCGAGCTGTATGGCGACGCCCCGATGGCCGATTACAGCACCCGGCTGGACGGCGTGATGGTGGTTGACCGCAAGAGCGGCGTGCTGTTGCGCCTCGAGTTGCGCAGTGGCAACCCGGAATTCGCGCTGCGTCGTACCTTGACGCGCATCGAGCTGGCCCAGCCTTGAAACGCGGCTGAGTTCGCGCTGCCGGGGGAGGGGGGCTGCCGGTTTACGCAGCTTTACTCGCCGGTCGTCAGCCGCTCACCGGCGGCGCGCATTGTCTGTACATCGTCACCACCCAAGGAGCCACACCATGGCCATCCGCTCAAGCACATTGTTCAACCCCGCCCGCCTGTTCGGTGGCGCGGTTCTCGTCGCGGTGCTCAGCAGCGCAGCGCTTTCCGTCTGGGCCCAGGGCGGCCCCGGTGGTTACGGCGGCCCTGGCATGCACGGCATGCATGGCGGCGGCGCCATGATGGGCATGCCGATGCAAGGTCGCATGGTCGATCGCATGCTCGACAGCGTCAACGCCAGCGCCGAGCAGCGTGCCCAGGTCAAGCAGATCACGGAACGCGCCGGCGCCGACATGAGGGTCCAGCATGGGTCGGCCCAGGCACTGCGCGAGCAGGGCATGAAGTTGTTTGCGCAGCCGGTCGTCGATGCGGCTGCCGTCGAAGCGCTGCGCCAGCAAATGATGCAGCAACACGACCAACGCTCGCGCCAAATGGTGCAAACGATGCTCGAGGTCAGCCGCGTGCTCACTCCCGAGCAGCGCAAGACGCTCTCCGAGCGCATGGCGATGCGCGGCGAGATGACGCGGCGCCACATGCAGGAACGTCAGTCCCTGGAAGGCAAGCCGACACCGCGTTGAGTCGCTTATGCTTTCCAGCCACGGACCCCGGCGAGCAGCCTCGCCGGGGCTTTTCCACTTTTTCGGCCCGCAAACACGATGGCTCATGCGCAACGCCTGCTGCTGATCGACGACGACGCGCGTCTGGCGGCGATGGTCGGTGACTACCTGCGAAAAGCCGGCTTTGCGGTGGATGTGGCAGCGACGCTGGCCGCTGGGCGCGAGCGCCTGACGGGCGACAGCTATGACGCTCTGCTGCTCGACCTGATGCTGCCCGACGGTGACGGCCTCGACCTGACGCGCGAGTTGCGCTCCAACCCGCGCACGCGGCGCCTGCCGCTGTTGATGCTGACCGCGCGCGGCGAGCCGCTGGACCGCATCGTCGGCCTGGAGCTCGGCGCCGACGACTATCTGGGCAAGCCCTTCGAGCCGCGTGAATTGCTTGCCCGCGTGAAGGCGCTGCTGCGCCGGGCCCAGCCTGAGCCCGCGTCGGACGAGGTGCTGCGCTTCGGCCGCCTCGAAGTCGATCTCGGCGCGCGCCAGGCTCGCATCGGGGGTGACTCCTGTGACCTCACCGCTCACCAGTTCGAGTTGCTTGCGGTGCTGGCCCAGGCCGCCGGGCGCGTGTTGTCGCGCGACCAGATCATGGACGCGCTGCGCGGCCACCCGATGGAGGCCTTCGACCGATCGATCGATGTGCACATCTCGCGCATTCGCTCGGCCATCGAAGACGACCCGAAGAACCCGCAGCGCGTGCTCACGGTGCGTGGCGTCGGCTACCTGTTCGCCAAACGGCAGGACGCGGACGGCGGCGGCTCATGAAGTCCTTGTACCTGCGCATCTACCTGACGGTGGTGGTGGCGCTGGCCTTGTTCGCCCTCGGTTCGGGCTGGCTGTTCCAGCGCGAGGTGCAGGCCGAACGTGGCCGCTTCGATGCCCAGGTCAGCGAGCGCATCGGCGCCTGGGCCGACCTGATCCAACGCTCGCTGCCAGCGGCCGATGCTGACCGCGAGGAACAGGTGAGCGCGCTGCGCGAGTGGTCGCAGCGGCTGCGCCTGCCGCTCGCGCTCGACGACGAGCAGGGCCAGCGCATCGGCGCCAGCGAGTCGTACCTGCGCCGCACAGCCGAACTGCCCGGCGCGCCGCGGGGCACGGCGGTGCGCCTGGACGACGGCCGCACGCTGTGGGTACTGCGCGCGCCAATGCAGGGCATGCGTGCGGGCGGCGGCCCGATGCGCCCCGGCGACCCATCGATATTGCCGCCGTGGGCGCGCGGGGCCGGGCTCGTGGCCCTGCTGCTGCTGCTGTTCCTCGGCGTGGCTGCCGGGGCCTACCCGGTCGTGCGCCGCCTGACGCGCCGGCTCGAGAGCCTGAAGGGCGGCGTCGAGCGCTTCGGCGCGGGTGCCCTCGGCCAGCGCGTCGACGCCAGCGGCCACGATGAAGTGGCCGCGCTCGGCGCCAGCTTCAATCAGGCTGCCGAGCGCATTGAAGCGCTGGTGCGCTCGCACCAGTCGCTGCTGGCCAACGCCAGCCACGAACTGCGTTCGCCGCTGGCTCGGCTGAAGATGGCGGTGTCGCTGCTGGACGGCATGCCCTCGGGCCCGCAGCGCGACCGACTTAACGCCGAAATCGGCACCAACATCGGCGAGCTCGATGCGCTGGTCGAAGAAGTGCTGCTAGCCAGCCGGCTCGATGCGCAGCAGGCCAGCCCCGTGACTGCGGCTGTGGAGCTGATCTCGATCGCCGCAGAAGAAGCCGCTCGTGTCGGTGCGGAGTTGCAGGCCACGCTCGCCAGCCTCGTCGTGCCCGGCGACGAACGACTGTTGCGCCGTGCCTTGCGCAACCTGCTCGAGAACGCGCGGCGCTATGGCGTGCACGAGGACGGCGGCGAGATCACGCTGCAATGCGAGCGTAAGGCCGGATCGCCGGGGTGGGCTGAACTGCGGGTGTGTGATCGCGGGCCCGGCGTGGCCGAGAGCCTGCGCGAACGCATCTTCGAGCCCTTCTTTCGTCTGCCAGGCCATGCCGAGCGCGAGGGCGGGGTCGGCCTTGGGCTGGCGCTGGTCAAGCAGATCGCCGCGCGCCACGGTGGCCACGTGCGCTGCGAAGCGCGAGACCCGACAGCGGGCGGTGGCAGTTGCTTCGTGCTCAGTCTGCCTCTCGCATAGCCCGTCCTGTCGACCTCGGCCGCGCCAACTGCGTGCGCACGCCTTTGCGCTCAACGCCGAGGCCCAGCGCCCGCCCCGACTCGAGTCCATCCGCGGCGAAGCCAAGCGGCTTCATGTCGGCATCGGTGGCGCAGCGCTGCGCTGCTGACGCAGGATCCAGAGCAGGAACAGCGTCAGCCCGAGCGCGGCGGCGCCCAGGCCGGCGGTCGAAGCGATCCAGTAGCCGCGCGCGCCGTGCATCGCTGCCGGCACCGCGCCGCCGACATTGAAGGCCAGCACATAGCCGCCGCCCATGCCGATGCCCCAGATCGATGTGGTGTAGATCACCAGCGGCACGGTGGCGATGCGCCAGGCGCGCAACACGAAGCTGGCCGCGATCTGCATCGCATCGACGAAGTGGAACAGCGCCACCCAGGCCAGCAGGGGCAGGGCGGCGGCGACGATCACTTCGTTGCCGGTGTACAGGCGCACGATCGCCTCGCGGCCGACGAACACCGCGCTGCCGACCGCCAGCGCCACCAGCGCCGCGAACTGCATGCCGTGCCAGCCCACGCGTCGCGCGTCGGGCACGTGACCCGCGCCGATGCTCTGCGCCACCAACGTGCTCGAGGCGTTGCTGATCGACAGCGGCACCATGAACAGCAGTGACACCAGGTTGGCCGCGATCTGGTGCCCGGCCACTGCGGTGGCGCTGATGCGCGAGATGAAGAAGGCCATGAACGCGAAGCCCGTCACTTCGACCAGGATCGACGCGCCCATCGGCACGCCGAGTTTCAATTGCGCCAGCAGCGCGGCCCGGTTGGGCGGGCGCAGGCCGTGGCCGAGCAGGGCAAAGGGTCGGTAGAAGCGGTCGCGCTTGATGACCTGCCAGGCGATCAGCACCTGACACCACATGGCGACGGCCGTGGCGATGCCGCAGCCGGTGACGCCCAGCGGCGGCACCGGCCCCGCGCCGTAAACCAGCAGTGCCGACAACGGCACTTTCAGCGCCAAGCCACCGAGCTGCAGCGCCATCACCGCCTTGGGCCGCGAGACGGCCGTGTTGAAGCCGCGGTAGGCGGCGAACAGCAGCCCCGCCGGCAGCGAGAAGGCCAGCGCCAGCAGGAACCCGCGCACCTTGTCCGCCACCTCGGGCGTGGCCTGGGCCAGCGCCAGGAACGGGTAGGGAAAGACCAGCAGCGTGCTGCCGATGGCCGTCAACCCGATCGCCAGCCAAACCGCCTGGTGCAACTGGTCGCCCGCGGCCTCATGGCGTTTGGCGCCGTAGAGCTGGCCGACGATCGGGCTCACGGCCAGCACCACGCCCATCAGGCCGATGAAGATGGTGATGTAGGCCGCACCGCCGACGGCATACGCGGCCAGGTCGGCTGCCGAATGACGCGCCACCAGGATGGTGTCCACGGTGGCGAACATCAGCACCGCGACCTGACCCACCAGCACCGGCCAGGCCAGCGGCACGATGCGCGCCACGCTCGCGCGCAGCGTGTCCGCTGAGCCGCGGCTCAAGCCGTGCTCCGCGGCACGGGGTCGGCAAACGCTGCGGCGTCGGGGTGATCGGCACCGGTGGCCGTGCGCGCCCGCTCGGCGTAGCGGTTGAAGCGCCAGGCCTTCGATTCCATCGTGATGCGGCGCCAGACCACGCGCTTTTCACCGGGGCTGAGCAACGGCCAGTGCTGGACCTCGTCCTCGCTGCGGCCGCAGCCCTTGCACACCGCGTCGCCCTGCGCGGTAGAGCAGATGGCGATGCAGGGTGCGTCGGGCGTGCTGGCGTACCAGTCGAGCCAGGCCCGCTTGGCTTGGCCGGGCATCGAGTCCTCGTCGCACTGGGCCTCGCGGTCATAGACCATCAGCCCATAGACCTCGGCCAGTGCGCGCACCTCGGCGCAAGCGCTGATGCCGTCCGCGGACGGCGAGCGCTCGCGCCACCAATTGATGGCTCGCTCGATGTCGGTGATGTGGATACCGGCCATGCGGGAAGGCTTGGGGGCGTCAAGGATAGCAGCGCGCTCTCGGCCCGCATTGCAGCGCGGCCGCCCTCGGCAATCGGGCCGACATCCTCCAGCAGGCTGCCTCATCGGGTGCGGGAATAATCGGCCCATGACCGATGACGCCGCACCCCACAAGCGCCGCGTGCGTTACGTCGGCACCCACCCGAGGCGTTTTGAAGAGAAGTACAAGGAACTCGACCCCACGCGGCATGCGCAAGAGTTGCGCAAGGTGATGGAACGCGGGCAGACGCCTGCCGGCATGCACCGGCCGATTTGCGTGCCCGAGATCTTGCAGATCCTGGACCCAAAGCCCGGTGACGTCGGCCTGGACGCGACCCTGGGCTTCGGTGGCCATGCGCAAGCCTTGCTGCCTCGCTTGCTGCCGGGCGGGCGCCTGTTCGGCATCGATGTCGACCCGCTCGAATTGCCGCGCACCGAAGCACGCTTGCGCGGCCTGGGCTTCGATGCCGCCGCGCTGGTCGTGCACCGCCTCAACTTTGCCGCGCTGGACACGCTGTTGCCCGAAGCCGGCGGGGGCTTCGACTTCGTGCTCGCCGATCTGGGTGTGTCGTCGATGCAGATCGACAACCCGGCGCGCGGCTTCAGCTTCAAGGCCGACGGGCCGCTGGACCTGCGTCTGGACCCGAGCACCGGCGCGTCGGCGTCGGCCTTGCTGCAGTCAGTGACGCGGCAGCAACTGCGCGACTTGCTGATCGACAACGCCGACGAGCCCTTGGCCGTGCCCTTGGCCGCGGCCCTGCAAGGCCAGTACCTCGAGACCACCACGCAACTCGCCGCGCTGGTGCGCCAGACGCTGGCGGCTGCGCTGCCGCGAAGAATGCCCGAAGACGAGCGCGAAGCCGAGACGCGCAAGACGCTGCAACGCACCTTCCAGGCGCTGCGCATCGCCGTCAATGACGAGTTCGCGGTGCTCGAGCGCTTCCTGTCGCTGCTGCCGGTCTGCCTGGCGCCTGGAGGGCGGGTGGCGATCCTCAGCTTCCACTCGGGCGAGGACCGCCGCGTCAAGAAGGCCTTCCAGACGGGCGAGCGCAGCGGCGTCTACGCCAGCGTGGCGCCGGAGCTGATCCGGCCGTCGTTCGAAGAGCGCCGCGCCAACCCGAGGTCCAGCTCAGCCAAGTTGCGCTGGGCCGTGGCCGCGCAGCGCGCCTGAGCCGCAGCGCAGGCGAAAATGGCCCTGAACCATGGGACGCTTCTCCACGCTGCTGAATCGCGCCAATCGCGCCCGCCTGGCCACGATGCTGCTGGCGCTATGGAAGCTGTTCAAGCATCCGGAGACACCGTGGGCACCGAAGCTGGTGGCGATTGCCGTGCTCGGCTATGCACTGAGTCCGATTGACCTGATTCCCGACTTCATTCCCGTGCTCGGCCTGCTCGACGATGTGGTGCTGCTGCCGCTGGGCGTGGCGCTCGCGGTCAGGCTGACGCCGGCACACCTGTGGCAGGCTCGATTGGCCGAGGCGCAGGCCGGTGCCGAGACGTTGCCGCGCATCATCTGGGGCGCGGTGGCGGTGATGCTGGTGTGGCTGCTGCTGTTCGGTGGTTTCGTCTGGTGGCTGGGGTCGGTACTGGTTTGGGGGAGTGCGGCATGAACAAGGCGTGGATCGGTGTGCTGGCATTGGGCCTGGCCTTCGGTGTGGCGGCGGCGACGAAGAAGCCAGCGCCATCGGCCAAGCCGGTGCTGATCGAGGGCACCGTCAGCCGTGTCGTCGATGGCGACACCTTGTGGGTCAAGACGGAAGGTGATGGCGAACCGCCGGTGGTCGTGCGCCTGGATGGCATCGACGCGCCCGAGAGCTGCCAGGTCGGGGGGGCGGAAGCCACGGCCGCGCTGAACGCCCTGGCCCTCGGCCGCATGGTCACGGTGCGCGTGGTGGCCCGGGATGAACACGGCCGCAGCGTCGGCAAGGTGTTCGATGGCGACAAGGACCTCGGCGACCGCATGGTGCGCGACGGCCAGGCCTGGTCATCTCGCTACCAGTACGACCGCGGGCCCTATGTCGCCGAGGAGCGCATGGCGCTGGCGCTCAAGCGCGGCTTGCATGCCGCTGGCGGCGCGATTCAACCGCGCGAGTTTCGCAAACAGCACGGCCCTTGCGACGGCACTGCGCCGAAGGCGGCAGCGGCCGTGTCGCCCATGCCGGCACCGGCGGCGAGTGCCGCCGCCATGGCGGCCAACATGCGATGCGACGGCCGCACGTACTGCTCCCAAATGACTTCCTGTGCTGAAGCGACTTGGTTCCTCAACAACTGCCCGGGCGTCAAGATGGACGGCAACCGCGACGGCGTTCCCTGCGAGCAGCAGTGGTGCAACAAGGCGCGTTGAGGGGTTGCGAGCGACGTTCAGGTCTGCCCGACGGAAGTCGTGATGGCCTGTTTCAACCCACGCGCGCGCCGTGAGGCGGCTGCAGGGCGGAGAGGGGGAGCAGGTCAGCGTCGCCCATCGCCGAAATTTGCTAGCCAGGCAGGGCTCGCCTGCGCAGGCTGCGCTCCGACAGCACCACAAGGTGCCCCCCGGCGAAAGCCGAGTCATCAAGCACCGCCAGAATGTCCTCACCGAAGGCCGCAGCAAGGCGCGGATCCTGCCGCACAAACAGGATGGCGGGTGGCGCCGCGGCCTCGCGCGCAAATACAAGCTCACCGTAGTCGCGGTCAAAGGTCAATACCCACAGCCCATGTTGCACAGCGTGCGCGAGCACCTCGCGGTCGCTCGCGGCACGCATTGTTTCGACAACGGACACCACTTCCACACCAGCTCCGCGCAGAAACCGCACTGCCGGCAGAGGCACATTCTCATTGGCGAGCAGCGCTGGGCGGCTCACGCCGCAGCCTTGTGGATAGCGACGTATTGTTCGTCGCGGAGCATCTCGGCCGTAAAGGCCAACGCGGCCAGAATGTCGTCGCGCGTGATGTGGGGGTAGGACTCGAGCAGTTGCTCGTGCGTCCAGCCCTGCGCCAGCCAGCCGACGATCAACTCAACCGAGATGCGCGTGCCCTTGACGGTGGGCTTGCCCATCAGGATGTCGGGTTCCGTTGTGATGCGTTCGCGCCAATCCATGTCAGCACCTGCGTGTCAGTGTGAAGCCGGGAGCGGCAGCGGCCGAATCGCCAACCGCTAGCGCCTTGCCGTCGAATGAAACGGAGTATGCGCCGAAGTCGCATGCGGGGGCATCCGCATCGCCTTGGAGGTTGACCGCAAGGCGGTCGAAAAGTACATGCGAAAGCGCGTTGCCCAGCTCGCCCGCGTGCTCGAACACATACAGCCCGTGAGTGGCCATTTGTCCGCGCGCGGCCAAGCCGGCGTGGTGTCCGGCTATCACGTACACATACGCAAGCAGGCGGGCCACGCGCTCACCGTTCGCGCCAAAGTGTCGGCGCAAGGTTTCGAGCGCGTGAAGCGCGCCGGCGGCGGAATACGACTTGTCGCTGCGCGAGGTTGGTTTGCCCTTGATGTGCGCATCGGCCGTCTGGCGGATGTAGGTCTGGAAGCCGGGCCGGTACTTGCCGAGGTCGTGCCATAGGCCAGCCATGTACGCCCATGCCGGCCCGAACCGCTTTGCGTTCAGGGCCGCACGCTCGCCCACGGCCACGAGGTTCGCTTCGAGCAAATGCGGCGCGTCGGCGCCGCTGTGTGCCCAAAACTCTTTGCTCATCGTGCGCGTTCGTTCATGGCGCCGATGTTGCGGCCTGAGTGGCTCATGGTGTGAGCCACTCATTCAGGCCAAATCGGTGGTTACCCGTAGCCCACTCAAGGCCGCGCCCGCATCAAGGTGCTTTTCCCAAACAGCGACTCGATCAAGTCCACCGCCAACTCGGCGGTCTTGTTGCGCACGTCCAGGGCCGGGTTGAGCTCCATCACATCCAGGCTGCCCAGCTTGCCGGTGTCGGCAATCATCTCCATGCACAACTGGGCTTCGCGGTAGGTCGGGCCGCCGGGTATGGTGGTGCCGACGCCGGGGGCAATGTCGGGGTCGAGGAAGTCGACGTCGAAGCTCACATGCAAGTGCATGTCGGCGTCGATCGTGGCCAGCGCCAGTTCCATTGCCGTGCGCATGCCCATTTCGTCGATGAAGCGCATGTCGAAGACCTCGAGGCCTTGTTCGTGCACCAGCCGCTTCTCGCCGGCATCGACGCTGCGGATGCCGATCTGGCGTATCACCTTCGGGTTGATCGCCGGCACAGTTCCGCCGATCTCGATCAAGGACTGCGGCCCGAGGCCGCATAGGCACGCCACGGGCATGCCGTGGATGTTGCCGCTCGGCGTGAGCGTCGATGTATTGAAATCTGCGTGCGCGTCGAGCCACAGCACGCGCAGCTTCTTGCCGTTCTCGCGGCAGTAGCGCGCCACTGCGCTGATGCTGCCGATGCCCAGGCAGTGGTCGCCGCCGAGCACGATCGGCAGCCGACCGAGCCGCAGCTCGGCGTACACCGCGTCATGCACCAGCTGGTTCCACTGCACCACCTCGGCCAGGTGGCGGTAGCCGTCCACCGGCGGCAGCCAGGGGTTGGCCGGGCCGACCAGATTGCCGCGATCGATGACCGACAGGCCGTGGCCTTGCAGGATGGCCACGATGCCCGCCACCCGCATGGCCTCGGGGCCCATGCTCGCGCCGCGAGCGCCGGCACCGATGTCGGTCGGCGCGCCGATGAGGGAGATGTCTTGCTTCATGGCCGGCGATTGTCGGTCACGGCCCGCCGCATCAGATGTCGTCGGCGAACTCGCCGGTTTCTGTTTCCGGCGCATCCAGCGCAAAGGCCTGGACCAGGATCTGCCAGGCCTCTTCGGCGTTGTCGACGAGGTGGAACAGTTGCAGATCGGCGGCGGCGATCATGCCGGTCTCGACCAGCCAGTCGAAGTTGACCAGCTTGGTCCAGAACTCGCGGCCGACCAGCACGATCGGGCGCTTGCGTACCTTGCCGGTCTGGGTCAAGGTCATGACCTCGAACAACTCGTCGAGCGTGCCGAAGCCGCCGGGGAAGCACACCAGTGCCACCGAGCGCATCAGGAAATGCATCTTGCGCAGCGCGAAGTAATGGAACTGGAAGCACAGCTTGGGCGTGATGTACGGGTTGGGTTCCTGCTCGTGCGGCAGAACGATGTTCAGGCCGATGCTCGGGCCGCCGGCTTCGCTTGCGCCGCGGTTGCCGGCTTCCATCACACCGGGGCCACCGCCGGTGACGACGACGATCTTCTCGTCCAGGCGCTTGCTGGCGTGCGTGACGAGGGCCGCGAACGTGCGCGCCTCTTCGTAGTAGCGCGACATCAGCATGTCCATGCGCGCGCGAGCCAGCGCCTGGCCGTCGCTGGCGGCCTCGGCAACGGCCAGGCGCTCTTCGGCGACCCCGCGCGGCACCAGGCGGGCGCTGCCGAAGATCACCACGGTGGCGGCGATGCCCTCTTCGCCGAGCACCATCTCGGGCTTGAGCAACTCGAGTTGCATGCGCACCGGACGCAGTTCCTCGCGCAGCAGGAAGGTGTTGTCGGTGAAGGCCAGGCGGTAGCTGCTGTCGGGCCCGTCATAGCGGGGAGTCGGCGCGACCGCGGCGGCTTCCTCCTCGGCGCTGGGGAAGTTGCGTGCGGCGATCGGGTTGTGCTTGGGGTTCATCGTCGCAGCTTACTGCGGTCTGGTGACCAGGTTGACGTACTCGTGCTGGGCGGTGTTGAGCGTCGACACGCGGTACTCGACCGGCTTGTCGTTGAAGGTCAGCGCCGTGCGACGCACCTGCAGGACGGGTGTGCCTGGGGCGATGCCCAGCACGCGCGCGGCGTTGCGATCGGCCGCCAGCGCGCGCACCCGCTCCTGCGCGCGCACGACGGTGATGCCGAACTCCATCTGATAGAGCTGATAGATCGTGCTCGGCCGCTCGCGCAGGCGCTTCTCCGTCAGGCCCTTGAACAATGCGGCGGGCAGGGTGAGGTGGTCATGCACGACAGGGCGGCCCTGCAGTGTGAGGCGGTTCTCGACTTGGATTGCGGCCTCGCCGGGTTTGACTGCGAGGGCCGCCGCGGCTTCGTCGTCGAGCCGCGTCCGCTCGAACGACAGCATTTGCACCAGGGGCACGTCGCGCCGGCCGTCGCTGCGTTCTACATGGAAGAACTGGAACAGGAAGCGGTCGGCGCTGTGCGTGGCAATGAAGGTTCCACGCCCTTGGCGCCGGGCCAGGATGTGTTCGGCCACCAACTCGTCTACGGCATGGCGCAGCGTGCCGATCGAAATGCCGAAGGCTGCCGCCAGCAGGGTCTCACTCGGCAGGGCTGTGCCGGGTGGGCAGTGCCCGGCCTCGATGGCCTGGAGCAAAGCCCGTTTGGCGACCCGGTACAGCGGTGCACCACCGGCATCGGGCGCGATCGGCGGGAACACGGCGGCAAGGTCCATGCAGCGATTCTAGCCGGCCGCCGCAAATTCATGTATGTCATACAGTTGACCTGTTTGACAGCTGCGAACCGGCCACTAAACTGCCCGCCATCGCAGACACATCCCGAGGAGCCGCGAATGATTCATTTCGTATTGCACGACGCCAAGGACACGGTGGCCGTGGTGGTGGTGGAAGGTGTGAAGGCCGGCATGGAAATGCAGGGCTGGATCATGGACGCCGACAAGATGACCAATGTGGTCGCCAAGCAGGACATCCCGATCGGCCACAAGGTGGCGCTGGCCGACATGGCCACCGGTGACACGGTCTGGAAGTACGGCATCGACATGGGCAAGGTGGTCGCGCCGATCAAGGCTGGCGAACACGCCCACGTGCACAACATCAAAACCAAAAGGTGGTAACCATGAGCGCTATTTCCAAAGACACCACATTCCTCGGCTACAGGCGTGAGAACGGCCGCGTCGGCATTCGCAATCACGTCATCATCCTGCCGCTGGACGACTTGTCCAACGCGGCGGCCGAGGCCGTGGCACACAACATCAAGGGGGCGCTGGCGATCCCGCATCCCTACGGCCGGCTGCAGTTCGGCGCCGACCTCGACCTGCACTTCCGCACCCTGATCGGTGCCGGCTGCAACCCCAATGTCGCAGCGGTCGTCGTCATCGGCATCGAGGACGGCTGGACGCAGAAGGTGGTCGAGGGCATCAAGACGACCGGCAAGCCGGTGGTCGGCTTCGGCATAGAGCTGCACGGCGACCACGACACCATCCTGCGCGCCAGCAAGGTCGCGCGCGAGTACGTGCAGTGGGCCAGCGAGAAGCAGCGCGAAGCCTGTGCCATCAACGAACTGTGGGTCAGCACCAAGTGCGGCGAGAGCGACACCACCAGCGGCTGCGGCGCCAACCCGGCGGTCGGCAACGCATTCGACAAGCTGCACCCGCTGGGCAACTACCTGTGCTTCGGCGAGACCACCGAGCTGACAGGCGGCGAGCAGATCGTCGCGGCCCGCTGCGCCAACGACAAGGTACGCGAGCAGTTCATGTTCATGTTCAACCGCTACCAGGATGTGATCAACCGCCACAAGACCAGTGACCTGGCCGACAGCCAGCCGACCAAGGGCAACATCGCCGGCGGCCTGACGACGATCGAGGAAAAGGCGCTGGGCAACATCCAGAAGATCGGCAAGAAGTGCACCGTCGACGGCGTCATCGACAAGGCCGAGCTGCCGACCCATCCGGGCCTGTGGTTCATGGATTCGTCCTCGGCCGCCGCCGAAATGGTGACGCTGTGTGCCGCTTCGGGCTACGCCGTGCACTTCTTCCCCACCGGCCAGGGCAACGTCATCGGCAACCCGATCCTGCCCGTCATCAAGCTGTGCGCCAACCCGCGCACGGTGCGCACGATGAGCGAGCACGTCGACGTCGATGTCACCGGCCTGCTGCAGCGCGAAATCACGCTCGACCAGGCCGGCGACAAGCTGCTCGAGTGCATGCTGCGCACGGCCAACGGCCGGCTCACGGCAGCCGAGGCGCTGGGGCACCGCGAG
>Ga0209254_10002413_pt1 | contig 16966 bp, 14 predicted proteins | sample FrelakmetDIP11DI_FD_187148 | JGI IMG/M metagenome (GOLD analysis project Ga0209254, IMG submission 187148) | Freshwater lake sediment microbial communities from the University of Notre Dame, USA, for methane emissions studies - DIP11 DI (SPAdes)... | ecosystem: Environmental > Aquatic >... | reverse complement strand
GTGCGATCCAGGGTCTCGCGATCGATCGTCGTCACCGTGGCCGGCACTTCGGCCAGCGGCTGCTCGAGGCGGCTCGCCACCACGGTGACCTCGTCGAGCAACGCGGCGCCGTCGGCCGGATCGGCGGCGGCGGGGTCGGGTCCGGCGGGGGCACCGGCGATGGTGGCCAGCAGCAGCCACGGTGCGATCGACACGGTCAAGGATCCTCTGCGGCCTGGAGCAGGCCCGGCGGGGTGCCACCTTACCCGGACTGCGAATGGCGACGGTTGATCCGGATCAGGCAAGCCGCTTGCGCGGTCGTGCCTGCCGAAGGCGGACGAGACCGACCCCCGCTTTCGTTGATCTGGGTCAAGTTCGTTGGTGGCGCTTGCGCGCAATCTGGCCGCATCCGATTTTTCGTTCATTCTGGAGGCAGCCATGCGGAAGACCACGGGATTGATGTTCGCCGTGCTCGCGTTGCTCGCCGTCGACGCCCGCGGCGCCGACGACGTGGTCAACGAGCGCGTTCCCAAGCAGGGGCTGGACGCCGGCAAGGCGGCGTACCTGGCCAACTGCGCGGCCTGCCACCAGCCCGAAGGCACCGGCCTGCCGGGCGCGTTCCCGCCGCTGGCTGGCTCCGACTACCTCAAGGGCCGCTCGAAGCAGGACATCGTTTCCGGGATCCTGCGCGGCCTCACCGGCAAGATCACGGTCAATGGCGTCGAGTACAACAACGTGATGCCGGCGATGAGCCACCTCAGCGATGCCGACGTCGCTGCCATCACCACCTTCGTCTACGCGAGTTGGGGCAATTCCGGCGGCGAGGTCAGCGAGGCCGAGGTCGGCGCGATGCGCAAGGCGCTGGCGGTCACGACCGACCCCTCGCAGGGCGAGAGCCATCCCGGCACCTCGCAGGGCGCGATGACCTACCAGGGCGCAGCCTCGCCCGCCGGCGCGGCCGGCGTGGAGATGGTGGTCAACCCGGATGCCCCGGCGATCAGCAAGGTCGAATTCAACCGCGCCACCGAGATCTTCTTCCAGCGTTGCGCCGGCTGCCATGGCGTGCTGCGCAAGGGCGCGACCGGCAAGCCGCTGACGCCCGACATCACCCGGGTCAAGGGCACGGCCTACCTCGAGGCGCTGATCAACTTCGGTTCGCCCGGCGGCATGCCGAACTGGGGCAGTTCGGGCGAGCTGACCAAGGACGACGTCAACATCATGGCGCGCTTCCTCCAGCACGATCCGCCGGCGCCGCCGGAGTGGGGCATGCCGCAGATGCGCGAGAGCTGGAAGCTGCTGGTGCCGGTCGACCAGCGCCCGACCAAGCCGATGCACGACCGCAACATCGACAACTTCTTCATCGTCACCCTGCGCGATTCCGGCGAAGTGGCGATCATCGATGGCGACACCAAGGAAGTGGTCAACATCCTCAAGACCGGCTACGCGGTCCACATCTCGCGCCTGTCGCACACCGGCCGCTACGTCTACACCATCGGCCGCGACGGCAAGATCGACCTGATCGACCTGTGGATGAACCCGCCGGAGCGGGTCGCCGAGATCAAGATCGGCCTCGAGGCGCGCTCGGTCGAGACCTCGAAGTACAAGGGCTACGAGGACAAGCTCGCGATCGCCGGCGCCTACTGGCCGCCGCAGTTCGTGATCATGGACGGGCCGACGCTGGAGCCGCTCAAGATCGTGTCGACCCGCGGCATGACCGTCGACACCCAGGAGTACCACCCGGAGCCGCGGGTCGCGGCGATCGTGGCCAGCCACGAGCATCCGGACTTCATCGTCAACGTCAAGGAAACCGGCCGCATCCTCCTGATCGACTACCGCGACATCGAGAACCTCAATATCGTGACCCTGGACGCGGCGCGCTTCCTCCATGACGGCGGCTGGGACTCGACCCACCGCTATTTCCTCACCGCGGCCAACCAGTCGAACAAGATCGCGGTGGTCGACTCGCGCACGCGCAAGATGGCCGCGCTGATCGACGCCGACAAGATCCCGCATCCGGGCCGCGGCGCCAACTTCAAGCATCCGCAGTTCGGGCCGGTGTGGACCACCTCGGCGCTGGGCAACGAGAAGGTCACCCTGATCGGCACCGATCCGGAGGGCCATCCCGACCAGGCCTGGAAGGTGGTGGACGTGCTCAAGGGCCAAGGCGGCGGCTCGCTGTTCGTCAAGACCCATCCGAAGTCGCGCCACCTGTGGGTGGACACGCCGCTCAATCCGGATCCGAAGCTCAGCCAGTCGGTGGCGGTGTTCGACATCGACAAGCTCGACGCCGGCTTCAAGGTCCTGCCGATCGGCGAGTGGGCGCAACTGGGCCCGGGCCCCAAGCGCATCGTGCAGCCGGAGTACAACAAGGCCGGCGACGAAGTGTGGCTGTCGGTGTGGAGCGGCAAGGATGAGGAGTCGGCGATCGTGGTCGTCGACGACCGCACCCTGACCCTGAAGAAGGTCATCAAGGGGCCGCGCATCATCACGCCGACCGGCAAGTTCAACGTCCACAACACGGTCAAGGACGTTTACTGAGTCCGGCCGCAGGTCGGCTGGCACGATGGCGGGCGCCTGCGGGCGCCCGCTTTTTCCCGGGCGCCCCACGACTGGCGGCGCAGGCTGCGAATTTCCGTTCCCGCGAGCGTGGGTGTCCGTGCCCGCCACCATCCGGGTGTCGGCTCAGACATTCAGTGGAACTCGCCGCCACCCGGATGCTGGCGGTCCCGGACCGGCTCCGGCCAAGCGCGAAGGGCACGGGCCTCGCCCTGTAGGAGCGGCTGCAGCCGCGATCGAGGCCTATCGCCCGCAGAGCGGGCTCCTACAGAGCCGGCCTTGTAGGAGCCCGCTCTGCGGGCGATAGGCCTCGATCGCGGCTGCAACTGCTCCTGCACGCCCAGGCGGTGGGCAACGCGAGAACCGGGCTCAGGGCCAGTCGCAGCGTCCGCTGGCCAGCGTGGCGCGCAAGGCTTGCAGCCAGGGGTCGAGGTCGACGCCGTGCGCGCGCAGCCAGGCGCGGTCGAACACCGTGTCCTCGTAGCGCTCGCCGCGGTCGCACAGCAGCGTGACCAGGCTGCCGCCGGTGCCGGCGTCGCGCAGGCGCGCGGCCAGCCGCAGCATCGCCACCAGGTTGGTGCCGGATGAACCGCCGAAACGGCGGCCGCTGAGTTCGTGCAGCAGCCAGGCGCCGGCGCAGGACGCAGCGTCGGGCACCTCGATCACCTCGTCCACCACCTCGAACACGAAGGACGGCTCCACCCGCGGGCGTCCGATGCCCTCGACCAGCGAGCAGCGCGCGCCGGCGATCGCGCGGTCGCGCGTCGGCCATGCGCGCGCGAATGCGGCGCCGGTCGGCTCGGCCACGCACAACTGCGTCGCCAGCTTGCGGTAGCGCAGGTAGCGCCCCAGCGTCGCCGAGGTGCCGCCGGTGCCGACGCCGCACACGATCCAGGCCGGCTCCGGGTCGGGCTCGAGCCGCATCTGCTCGATGATCGACTCGGCGATGTTGTTGTTGCCGCGCCAGTCGGTGGCACGCTCGGCATTGCCGAACTGGTCCAGGTGGTGCGCGCCGGTGGCATGCGCCAGTGCCTCGGCATGCGATTCGATCGCGCCGGGATCGTCGACCAGCTCGCAGCGGCCGCCCAGGGCCTCGATCTCGCGGATCTTGCGCGGCGCGGTCGAGGCCGGCATCACCGCCACGTAGGGCAGCCCGAGCAGGCGCGCGAAATAGGCCTCGGAGATCGCGGTGCTGCCCGACGAGGCGTCGAGCACGGTCTGGCCGGCGCCGATCCAGCCGTTGCACAGCGCGTGCAGGAACAGCGAGCGCGCCAGGCGGTGCTTGAGGCTGCCGGTGGGATGGATCGATTCGTCCTTGAAGTAGCAGCGGATCCCCGCCAGCCCCGGGAACTCCAGGCGCAGCAGGTGGGTATCGGCCGAGCGCGCGAAGTCGGCCTCGAGGCGCCGGATCGCCTCGGCGATCCACGCCCGCCGCGCGGCGCTCATGCGCCCGACTCCAGGGTGGCGCGGATCGCCTGCTCGAGGTACTCGCAGTAGCGGTCGAGGTAGTTGCGGCCGTCGCTGGCGTGCATCAGCCAGGGGTTCATCAAGGTGTGGCGCAGCAGGAACAGGTGGTCGGCCTGGCGGTCGGCGTCGCGCACCTCGACCACGAAGCCGGCCGGGTCGACGCCGAGGCGGCGCGCGATGCGGCGCGCGTCGGGGTCCTTGAGGTTGGCGCGCATCAGCGAAGTGTGCGAACCCATGAACTCGCTGCCCTGCGGCGCGCCGGCGTGGCCGATGGCGAAGCGCGCATAGAGCGCGCGCCCGAAGCGGTTGGTGGCGGCGAGCGCGCGGTTGCCGGACGGGTTGACCGCGAGGCAGCAGACGTTGGTGTCGGGCTCGACCGGCACCACCAGCCGGCACAGCGGCGCGAGCCGCGCCGCGGTCTCGATCAGGCGGTCGTACAGGTGCTCGCTGGCGTGCATGGTCTGCGCGCAGATTCGGCCGAAGTGCGCGCTGTCCAGCGGCACCACGCGGTTGCACACGAAGACGGCCGCTGCCGCGGCACCGGCCTTGGAGCCCTCGAGGATGTAGTCGCCGAGCTGGCCCAGCCGCTCGCTGGACTGGGCCGGGTTGGCCTCGTCGTAGAGGTACACGGGACGCTGGCCCACGAACCCGGTCAGGCGCCGGTCGCGGCCGACGAAGGCGCCGGCGCCGAAGGGGATGTAGCCGAGCTTGTGCGGGTCCACGGTGACCGAATCGGCCTGGCACACCGCGGCGAAGGCGCGATGCACGGCCGCCGAGGGAAAGTACCGGAACGATTTCCGCAGCACGGCGCGCGGCACCAGCCGGCCGCGCGGGTCGCGGAACAGGCAGCTCAGGTATCCGCCCCACGCGGCATCGATGTGCAGCGCGAAGCCCTGGCCGCGCGCCGCCGCCGACTCGCGCAGCACCACCAGCCGGTCGACCGGATCGATGGTGCCGAACTCGGTGGTGCCGAGCACGCCGATCACCGCCAGTACCGGCTGTCGCGTACGCCACGCACGCCGCAGCAGGCGCTCGACGTGCGCGGGGTCCAGGCGCATGTGCGCATCCACATCGGCCGGCCACAGTTGCGCATCGCCCAGGCCGAGCAGTTGCATGGCCTTGGGCCAGGAATAGTGCGCGGTGCGCGGCGCGATCACCACCGGCGCGGCCAGCCCGTGCCGGGCAAGGAATCCGGCCATGCCCAGGCGCTCGACCCGCGCCGCGGCGAGGCGCGCGCGCAACGCGGCCGCATCCGCATGGCGCGCGAGGCGCTCCTCGATGCCAGCCTGCAGGATGGCGATGCGCGGCCACGGCAGGTTCGCCAGGCGCCATGCCGTGCCGGCACGGTCGGCGCGGCGCGCCGGGAACAGGTCGGCGAACGCAGGCTCCGCACCCAGCGCGTCGGCGGCGGCCGGCGCATAGAGGCGCGCGGCGCGATGCAGCCACAGCGCCTCGTAGTTGGCCGAGGTGCCGCCGGAGCTGAGGTGACCGTAGGCGGCCGGCGCGCGGCGCGGATCGGTGGCGTAGCCGAGCATGCGCGCGAGCTGCTGGCCGACCTCGATCTCGAGGTCGACCGTGACCGGCCCGGCCTCGGCGCTGACGTTGTTGGGGTTGTAGAGCGTGGTCACCAGTTGCGCCAGCAGCCCCGGCAGCAGCAGGTCCGAGGCCATGTGGCCGACGTAGCGCGGCGAGTACAGCGGCACCGAGCGCTTGAGCCGCGCCGAGAGCTCGCGCAGGGCCTGCTCGGTGCGGGCGTTGGCTTCGAGGTACGCCGGCGCCAGCTGCTCGGCCGCGCCGATCACCGGCGGATCCTCGGGATGGAAGTTGCGGCGCCAGTAGACGTGGTCGCGCAGGAAGGCGACCAGCAGCCGCTCCAGGGTCGCCTCGTTCTCGGCGGCGGCGCCCAGGAACAGCGGGGCGAGGAAGTCGGACTCGGTGTTGCGCCGGCGGCGGGGGCGAGGGGCCATGCACGAACGATGGCGGCCGCACCCCGGACGCGCATTGACCGCGGTCAAGTCCAGCGCCTTGAGGCGCCGGACCTGCGCGGGACCGTTACCATCGGCGCATGAGCCACCCCGATGATGACGCGATCCTCGCCGCAGCGATCGCCGCCTTGCGGCGCAGCGAGGTGATCGGACTGCCCACCGAGACCGTCTACGGCCTCGCGGGCGATGCCGCCAATCCCGCGGCACTGCAGCAAATCTATGCGCTCAAGGGCCGCCCGGCCGGGCATCCGGTGATCGTGCACCTGGGCGATGCGGCGCAGCTCGACGACTGGGCGCGCGAGGTGCCCGCCGCAGCGCGCACGCTAGCGGCGCGCTTCTGGCCCGGCCCCCTCACCCTGATCCTGCGCCGCGGCGCGCGCGTCATGGACCTCGTCACCGGTGGCCAGGACACGGTCGGGATCCGGGTGCCCGCGCATCCGCTCGCGCTGGCCGTGCTGCGCGCCTTCGGCGGCGGCCTCGCGGCGCCCTCGGCCAATCGCTACGGCCACGTCAGCCCGACCACGGCCCAGCACGTGCGCGAGGAGTTCGGCGACGAGCTGCCCATCGTTCTCGATGGGGGGCCATGTGCGGTCGGGATCGAATCGACCATCGTGGATCTGAGCGGCGAACTACCGCGGGTCCTGCGCCCGGGCCAGATCGGCGTCGAGGCGATCAGTGCGGCGCTAAAGGGCGCGGTCGCGACCGGCGCCGCGCATTCCAGCCCGCGCGTGCCGGGCGCGTTGCGCTCGCACTATGCGCCGCGCGCGCCGGCCGAACTGGTGGCGCGCGCGGAACTGCTGGTGCGTGCCGACCGCAGCCGGCGCGAGGACGAGCGCGCGCAAATGCTGGCGATCGGTACGCTTCCCGACGGTGGCGAGGGGCTTGCCCTACCCACCGAACCCGAGGCCTACGCGCGCCATCTCTACGCCGCGCTGCGCCAGTTGGACGCCGAGGGCGCCGATCGCATCCTGATCGAGGCGCCGCCCACCGACCCATCGTGGAACGCGATCCGGGACCGCGTGCAGCGTGCGACGGCGAGGACATCCGCCACCGAAGCCGACGACGCGCCCTGAATTCTGCGCTTCGGTTCGGCGCGACCGCGATCGTGTGGGTCCGGGCCCGCCGCCATCCGGTTGGCGGCTCAGACATTCGGTGGAACTCGCCTCCAACCGGATGCCGACGGTCCCGGACTCGCATTGATCCAGGTCGCGGCTGAAGCCGCTCCTGCAGTGGCGATGCCCGATATTCGACGGCGCCGGTGGCGACGCAAAGGCCCCGATCAGGTCGTGGCGCGATGCACGGCGTGGACCACGCCGGCGCGGCGCACGCGGCGCATGACCTGGGCGAGGTGCTTGCGGTCGCGGACTTCGAGGGTGAACTGCAGGGTCGCGGAGCTGCCGTCGCGTTCCTGGTACTCGACGTTCTCGATGTTGGAGCCGGCCTCGGCGATGGCGGCGGCGATGGTCGCGAGCACGCCGGGGCGGTTGTCGACCACGACCCTGAGCAGGGTCTTGAACTCGCCCTGCAGGTTGCGATCCCAGGCGATCGCGACGCAGCGGTCCGGGGTCTTGCGGAACTCGGCGACGTTGTGGCAATCGGCGCAATGCACGACCACGCCCTTGCCGGCGGACAGGAAACCCATGATCTCGTCACCGGGAATCGGGTGGCAGCAGGCGCCGAAGGTCAGCACGCCGCGCTCGGCGCCGGTGATCAGGATCTTCTCGCCGCTGCGCGGCGCGTGGTCGAGGTCGAGCACCGCGCGACCGCTGGCGAGCTGCTGCGCGACCTGGGCCGGCATGCGGTTGCCGAGCGCGATGTCGGCCAGCAGGTCCTCGAGGCGGCGCAGGCGGTGCTCGGCGAGGTAGGCGTCGAGCGCCTCGGGCGCGATGGAATCGAGCGAGGACTGCAGCTCGTCCAGCGCGCGGTCGAGCATGCGATGGCCGAGCTCGATCGCATCCTCGTGCTGCAGGCGCTTGAGGAAATGCCGGATCGCGGTGCGCGCCTTGGCGCTGACCACGTACTCGAGCCAGTTCGGAGAAGGCGAGGCCGAAGGGGCAGTAATCACCTCGACGCTCTGTCCGCTTTGGAGGCGTGACCTCAACGGCACCAGCTTGCGATCCACCCGCGCGGCCACCGCATGGTCGCCCACGTCGGTATGCACCGCGTAGGCGAAATCCAGCGCCGTGGCATTGCGCGGCAAGGCCAGGATGTCGCCCTTGGGCGTGAACAGGTAGACCTCATCGGGGAACAGGTCGACCTTGACGTTCTCGACGAACTCCAGCGCCGAGTCCGCGCTCGACTGCGCCGACACCAGGTTGGTGAGCCACTCGCGCGCGCGCGCCTGCGCGGCGTTGGCCGGCAGCGCCTCGGTCTTGTAGGCCCAGTGCGCGGCCACGCCCTTCTCGGCCAGCAGGTCCATCTCCTCGGTCCGGATCTGGACCTCGATCGGGGTGCCGTTGGGCCCGAACAGCATGGTGTGCAGCGACTGGTAGCCGTTGGCCTTGGGGATCGCGATGAAGTCCTTGAAACGCGCATCGAGCGGCTTGTAGAGCGAATGCGCGATGCCCAGCGCGACGTAGCACTGCATCACGTCGTGGACCACCACGCGCACGCCGTACACGTCGAGCACCTGGGCCAGCGACTTGTGCTCGCTGCGCATCTTCGAATAGATGCTGTACGGCGACTTGACCCGGCTCACCAGGCGCGCGGGGATGCCGGCCTGCTCCAGGCGCACCGCGACCTGGACCTCGACCCGCGCCACGCTGTCGCGCCGCGTGCCGTAAGTCTGGCGCAGGCGCTGCTCCAGCACGCGGTAGCGCATCGGGTGCAGCGCGCGGAAGGCCAGATCCTGCAGTTCGGCCTTGAAGCGATTCATGCCCAGGCGCTGCGCGATCGGGGCGTAGATCTCGAGGGTCTCGCGCGCGATGCGGCGGCGCGAATCGGCCGCCATCGACTGCAGCGTGCGCATGTTGTGCAGGCGGTCGGCGAGCTTGATCAGGATCACGCGCAGGTCGCGCGCCATCGCCAGCAGCATCTTGCGGAAGCTCTCGGCGTTGGCTTCCTGGGTCGAGCGGAACTGCACCCGGTCGAGCTTGGTGACGCCGTCGACCAGCTCCGCCACTTCCTCGCCGAAGGCGCCGGCGATGTCGGCGCGCTTGACCGGCGTGTCCTCGATGGTGTCGTGCAGGATCGCGGCCATCACCGCCTCGGCGTCGAGGCGCAGGTCCGCGAGGATGCCGGCGACGGCGACCGGGTGGGTGATGTAGGGCTCGCCGCTCTTGCGGGTCTGGCCCTCGTGGGCGCGTGCGCCTAGTCGATAGGCCTCGCGCACGCGCAGGACCGCCTCGGGCGCGAGGTAGGTACGCAGCTTGTCTTCGAGAGCGAGCAGCCAGCTCGGCAGTTCGTCCGATGCGGTCGCGAGCGTGGCGCCTGCCGCGTTCATGCCGCGCCGGGCCGGTTCAGCCGCGATCCGGCTGCGGTCGCGCGCGGTCCTTGCGCATCAGCCCCGCGACGCGACGCACGCCGTCAACCGACCGCGATGCGGGCGGATGCTGGGGCGTGCGGGTGCGGGTACAGGCATCGGGCATGGGGGAACGGTGGATTCCTTGGCCGCTCGACCTCAGGTTTCGTCGGCGCCCTTGGACAGATCGTCGTCGACCACTTCGGCCGCCGCCCACTCCAGCGCTTCGCGCTCGGCCTTCTCGCGCTCCTGGCGCTCGATCTCCGCCAGCAGCTCCGGCGTGACCTTGCGCTCGGCGATCTCGCGCAGCGACAGCACGGTGGGCTTGTCGTTGGTGCTTTCCACCAGCGGCTCCGCGCCGTTGGCCAATTGACGCGCCCGCTTGGTGGCCATCAGGACCAGTTCGAAGCGGTTGTTGACGACTTCGAGGCAGTCCTCGACCGTGATACGTGCCATGGAATCCTCGCAAAACCTTGATGAATCAGGGAAAACCCGGTCGGGGAGGATACCAGCCGGGTGCTGCACTGCGCAAACGCCGCTGCAGCGATGGGCCGGAACCTGTAACCCATGGCCAGGTAGTCCGCAGGGTTCCTGCGCCGCGCCCCCCCAATTGGCGTCATCCCGGCGCACGCCGGGATCCAGTGGCGGGGCGGCAGGGTGTAGCGCTGCGCCCGTTTGAATCGGTGCGCTACTGGGTCCCGGCGTGCGCCGGGATGACGGCAAGGGTCTGGTGGCGGGCCTCAGGCCAGCAGTTCGCGCACCAGGGCCTCGACCGCCGGACCGCGCAGTTCGCGGCGCGAACGGCGCGCGCGGACGATGGCGACCAGGTCCTCGACCGCATCCTCGAAACGATCGTTCACCACCACGTGGTCGAACTCGGTCCAGTGCGGGATCTCGATGCGCGAATCGGCGAGCCGTCGCCCGATCGTGGCTTCGTCGTCCTGCGCGCGGCTGCGCAGCCGGCGTTCGAGCTCGGCGCGCGAGGGCGGCAGGATGAAGACCGACACGCATTCGGGCACCTGCTCGCGCACCTTGCGCGCGCCCTGCCAGTCGATCTCGAGCAGCACGTCGCGGCCGGCGGCGAGGATCGGGTTCACGGCCTGGCGCGCGGTGCCCTTGAGGTCGCCGTGCACGATGAAATGCTCGAAGAACTCACCCCGCGCCACCATCGCCTCGAACTCGGCGCGGCTGACGAAGTGGTAGTGCACGCCATCGACCTCGCCCGGCCGCGGCGCGCGCGAGGTGTAGGACACCGACAGTTGGATGCCGGTCTCGCGCGCGAGCAGCGCCTTCACCAGCGAAGTCTTGCCGGATCCGGAGGGTGCCGCGACCACGAACAGGCTGCCGGTCATGGGCGCAGGGTAGCCGCGAACGGCAGCCTTGTGCGCAGGCGGGCGCGCGCGACGCGACCCGCGATCCCGCGCCGGGCCGGCAAGGGCCAGCCGCGGGCGGGTGCAGTAGACTGGAATCTTGCGCCGCCGCAACCGGCCTGGCGCATCGCACCCGCAGCGGCGATTCCTCATTGGTCTGCACTCAGGGAGAAACGCTATGTTGAAGGGCAAGGTAGCGGTCGTCACCGGATCGACCAGCGGAATCGGGCTGGGCATCGCGCGCCAGCTGGCCGCTGCAGGCGCCGACCTCATGCTCAACGGCTTCGGCGACGCGGCGGCGATCGAAGCGCTGCGCAAGGAACTGGCCGCCACCCACGGCGTGCGCGTGGCCTACAGCGCGGCCGACCTGTCCAAACCCGAGCAGGCCACGGGCCTGGTCGAGAGCGCCCTGAAGGAACTCGGCAGCGTCGACGTGCTGGTCAACAACGCCGGCATCCAGCACGTGGCCCCGGTGCATGAATTCCCGCTCGAGCGCTGGGACGCGCTGATCGCGATCAACCTCAGCGCCGTGTTCCTGACCACGCGCGCCGCGCTGCCCGGGATGTTCAAGCGCAAATGGGGCCGCATCATCAACATCGCCTCGGTGCATGGCCTGGTGGCCTCGGTCGACAAGTCGGCCTACGTGGCCTCCAAGCACGGCGTCATCGGCCTGACCAAGGCGGTGGCGCTGGAAACGGCGACCACCGGCATCACCTGCAACGCGATCTGCCCGGGCTGGGTGCTGACGCCCCTGGTGCAGAAGCAGATCGACGCGCTGGGCGAACGCGAGAAACTCGACCCCGAGGCGGCGAAGAACGCGCTGCTGGCCGAGAAGCAGCCCTCGCTGGATTTCGCCACGCCCGAACAACTGGGTGGGCTGGCGGTGTTCCTGTGTTCGGACCATGCCGCCCAGTTGACCGGCGCGTCCCTGCCCATGGATGGCGGCTGGCTGGCGCGCTAGCAGGTCGCAGGACCGCGGCGCACCAGGGTCCGGCGCGGGGCAATGCAGGCCTGATCAGAACGCGCCGAACAGCTTGCCCAGCACGATGACCGCCGTGAGCGCGAGCAGCGGTCCCACCAGGCCCACCATCATGATCTCGCGATAGCTGCCGCGTTGGGTGGCGCCGCAGATCGCCAGCAGCGTGACCACCGCGCCGTTGTGCGGCAGCATGGCCAGCGCACCGGAACTGATCGAGGCCACGCGGTGCATGAGCTCGGCGTCGATGCCGGCGGCGGCCGCCAGCTGCGCGTAGGTCTCGCCCAGTGCGTTGAGCGCGATGATCAAGCCGCCCGACGCCGAGCCGGTGATGCCACCCATCACATTGGCCGCCACCGCGATCGACACCAACGGACCGCCGGGGACCGCGAGGAATCCATCGCGCACCACGGCGAACGCGGGCAGCGCCGCGACCACCGCGCCGAAGCCCACCAGGCTCGCGGTATTCAGGGCCGGCAGCACCGAGGCATTGGCCCCCGCATCCAGCGACTTGCGCAGTTCGCCCAGCCGCTTCCAGTGCAGCGCCATCAGCACGATCGAGGCCACCGCCAGCGCGGTCACCACCGACCACGGGCCGCTGACCGCGGCCAGGGAGGTGCCGCCGAAGCGGGCCTCGTCCAGGAAACTGGTATCGGCCCGCGGCAGCACCCAGAAGCTCATGATGAGGTTGACGACCAGCACGATGAGGATCGGAGCCACCGACAGGATGAACGGCGGCAGGTCCGGGCTGCGCTGGCCGTGCGCCAATTCGGCCGGGTCGAAATTGTCGCCGCTCGCGGCGCGCTCGCGCACGAACTGGGCATCGGCCTGCACCGGCGAATTCGCGTCGTAGCCCTCGCCGGCGCTGCGCGCCCGCGCGCCCACGGACTGCAGCCACCACAGGCCGAATCCGACCATGATGGCCGACGCCAGCAGGCCCAGTCCCGGCGCCGCGAACAGCGTGGTGCCGAAGTACGCCATCGGGATCGCGTTCTGGATCGCCGGGGTTCCGGGCAATGCCGTCATCGTGAAGGTGAATGCGCCCAGCGCAATCGCCGGCGGGATCAACCGGTGCGGCACATGGGCTTCCTTGAACAGCGCCTGGGCCACCGGGTAGACCGCGAATGCCACCACGAACAGGCTGACGCCGCCAAAGGTCAACACGGCGCACGACAGCACCACGGCCAGGATGGCGCGCGACTGTCCCAACTTCTTCGTGATCGTGCGGGCGATGGAGAGCGCCGCGCCACTGTCGTCCATCAGCTTGCCGAACACGCCGCCGAGCAGGAACAGCGGGAAGAAATTGCGCACGAAGTTGGCGGCGCCCTGCATGAAGGTCAGGGTCCACTTGGCCAGCAGCGGTTCGCTCGAGAACGCGGCGGCCACCAGCGCGGCAATCGGTGCCGCCAGCAGCAGGGTGAAGCCGCGGAATGCCAGCGCGATCAGCAGGGCCAATGCGACCAGGATGCCGATCAACTCGAGGCTGTACTCGCTCATGACCGGGCTCCTGGATGCAGGGAGATGACCGGCGGGATCGCACTACGGTTGCTCACGAGGCCCCGCCCACGCGCACGATCGCGAACAGGGCGGCCATCAGGATCACGATAGCGGCCGTGGCCACGACCAATCGATCGGCGAACAGGCGGCGCATCGGGACTCTCCTCAGACGAAGCTGTAGCGCTCGGAGTGGTACTTGGCCATCGGCACGCCCAGCCCGTCGAGGGCCACCTCGATCGCGTCCATCATCACGTCGGGCCCGCAGATGAAATATTCGTGCTCGGCGTAGGGCTGCGGCAGGTGGCGTTTGAAGACCTCGGCGTTGACGTGGCCCTGTTCGCCCGTCCATCCCGGTGGCGGGTTGGCAAGCACGTGGACCACGGTCAGGTTAAGCGCCGATTTCAACGCCTCGAGTTCCTCGCGGAAGGCGGCCGATTCCCAATCCTTGCTGCCGTAGAGCAGGATCACCGGGCGCTTGTCGCCACGCTCGGCCAGGGTGCGGATCATGCTCATCATCGGCGTGATGCCGATGCCGCCGGCGATCAGCACGTGCATGTCCGCCGGGTTGCCGATGGTGAAAGCGCCGTACGGCCCGTCGAGATAGACCCGCTTGCCGACCGGCACCTGGTCGATGCCGCGGGTGAAGTCGCCGAGCTTGCGGATCGACATCTCCACCCGCCCGTCCGCGGCCTCGGCGCTGGACGAAAACGAGAACGGGTGGCCGGTGATCCGGAACGGGCTGCCCCAGATCGTCAGCCAGCCGAACTGGCCGGGGCTGAAGCGGAAGCCGGCGTGGCCTTCGGGCCGCATCACCAGGGTCGTGGTGTCGCCGCGTTCGGCACGCACTTCCGCGATCCGGTAGGGCCGGCGCAGCAGGAACAGCGGCTTGACGATGCGCACGTACAGCAGCAGAGCGATCCAGAACGCCACCAGGCCGATCCACAGCGCGCGCTTGACCGGGTCCTGGAGGTAGAAGCTCCAGCCGACCATGTGCACGATGCCGCCCGTGATCGCCGCCAGCGCGAGCGCGATGTGGGTGGCGTGCCAGAACTCATACGAGAGTTTCAGCTTCACGCGCCACAGCGCCATCACCACCAGCGCGGCCAGCGCGCCGATCGAGAGGAACGCGGCCACCGCGCCCAGCGGCACCTCGCCGCTTTCGGGCATGGCCAGGAGCTCTGGCTGGGCGGCGAAGATGATCAGCGGATGCGCCATCACGAGGCCAACCGCGATGAGCGAGATCCGGCGGTGGAAGTGGTAGATCACGTCCTCGCCCCAAGGGGCGGTGACGTAGCGGAAGCGCGCCGTCAGGCCGAACTGCAGGCCCATCATGGCCAGCCCGGTATATCCGATTGCAACCGCGAACTCGGTCCAGAAACTGCGCGCCGGCGGCATCGCGCCGGTCAGGAGCGCGAACAGCGGGGCCAGGATGGCGAACAGGTAGACCGCAAGCCAGACGGCTCCATTCACGGAAAACATCGAGAGCCCTCGCGCGGCGTCGGCGCGGTCGAGTATCCCCCCGCATGGCGCTGTGCGTCGAGCCTGATACGGGGCGAGGCGCTCCGCCCGCGGTCGGGCTGAGGTAAAGTCGCGATGCCCTTGTCGATTCGCCTGCGTCGATCTGCCGGGCGCCAGTGCGAATCACCAGGCGGCCACCAGCAGGAGGAAGGCCACTGATGCGCGACTTGGTGATCGCCTATTGCGGCCCCGCCGCGATCCCGGATGGGTTCTGGATGCGCTGGAACCTCGATCCGCTGCTGATCGCGGCGCTGATCGGACTGGCGTTCCTGGTCCATCGCAGCCACGCCGGCAACCGGCGCGCCGGCTGGGCCGCGATCGGCGTATTGGTCCTGGTTTTCATTTCGCCCCTGTGCGCGCTGTCCTCGGCCCTGTTCTCGGCGCGCGTGCTGCACCACGTGCTGCTGGTCGCCGCGGCCGCGCCGCTGCTCGCGCTGGCCTTTCCGCTGCGCCGCATGGGCGCGCTGCCCTTGGGCCTGCTGGTCGGCGTGCATGCGGTTGTCATGTGGGCCTGGCATACGCCACCGGCCTATTCCTGGGGCCTGGCCAGCGTGTCGGGCTATTGGCTGATGCAGGCCACGCTGCTGGGCAGCGCCTGGCTGCTGTGGCGCGGCATCCTCGCGCCCGCGGCTGCCAACGGCATGGCCTTCATGGCGCTGGGCGCGACCATCGGCCAGATGGGATTGCTCGGCGCCCTGATCGTGTTCGCGCCCTACCCCCTGTATGCCGAGCACTTCGCCAGCACCGATCCCTGGGGCCTGGGCCCATTGGCCGACCAGCAACTGGCAGGCTTGCTGATGTGGGTGCCGGCGATGCTGCCCTACCTGGCCGTGGCGATCCGGCTGGCCTGGACCGGCCTGCGCGGTGCAGGCGCGCAACCCACATGACGACCTTCCTGAAATTCCTCCACCTGGCCACCATCGCGGTGTGGTCGGGCGGGCTGGTCGTGCTGCCGATGCTGTTCTGGCAGCGCCGGCATGTGGCAAACGTGGCCGAACTCGAGCGCCTGCATCGGGTCACGCGCTACGTCTACGTGGTGGTGACCTCGCCGGCGGCCTTCGTCGCGATCGGCACCGGCACCGCGCTGATCTTCCTGCAGACCACCTTCCACGAATGGTTCTCGCTCAAGATGTTGCTGGTCGGCGCGATGGCCATGCTGCACGTGCTGGCCGGCCTCACGGCGGTGAAGGTCTTCAGCGCGAATGGCCGCATGGGCACGACGGCGTGCATCGTGCTGACCAGCCTCTACCTGCTGGTGATCGTCGCGATCCTGGTCGTGGTGCTGGCCAAGCCCGGCATCGACGCGAACCAGATCGCGCCGCACCTCTTCGACCCGGGTGGGTTGCCCGCGCTGCTCGATCAGCTCTTCGGCGAGACCAGGACGCCGACGCCATGATCGAACACCAGCTTGCCGCCATGCCAGCCGGCGAATCCGGTCATGACCGAAGCCAGTGCCGACAGCGCCAGGCCGTGCGGCAGGATCGCTTCGGGGTAGGCCAGCCGCAGCCCCCAGTTCGCGCCGGCGACCGCCAGCAGGGTCATCGCGGCCACGGCATGCGACCAGCTGGCCTCGAGCAGGCGAATGCCGCGCACCAGCAGCAACTCGGCGGTGCCGACGATGCTCGCCGCGACACCGGACCAGAAGGCAACGCCTGCGGCCCACACGCCCACACGCACCCAGAACACGTCGCCCGTCCACCAGTAGAAGACGTCGGCGCCGAGCGTGGCGAAGACGAAGGCGACCGGGAAGTGCACCATCATCACGTGGAGCGGGTGGCCCACCAGCGCCACGATCGAACCGGTATCGAGCTTGTGCACCTCGAGCAGCACGGGGCTCTGGGCCGCATCGATGCGTTCAGGTTCCTGCTCGATCTTCGCCATGGCGCGGCTCCCGGGTGCCGGACTCGACGCAAGCATCATAGCCGTACGCGCGCGACGCTGGGTGCCGCTGCGCTCGCCACGCTGACCGGCTGTAGCGGAGCGATGTCGACGCTCGACCCGGCCGGCCCCGCGGCGGCGGCGATCGCCGGCATGTGGTGGGTGATGCTGGCCGGCTCGATCGTGCTGTTCGTGCTGGTCATGGCCTTGTTCGGGATGTCGTGGTTGCGGCCGGGCTGGAGCCTGGCCATGCCGCTGCATCGATGGGCCTTGCTTGGTG
>Ga0209254_10002412_pt1 | contig 16967 bp, 13 predicted proteins | sample FrelakmetDIP11DI_FD_187148 | JGI IMG/M metagenome (GOLD analysis project Ga0209254, IMG submission 187148) | Freshwater lake sediment microbial communities from the University of Notre Dame, USA, for methane emissions studies - DIP11 DI (SPAdes)... | ecosystem: Environmental > Aquatic >... | reverse complement strand
GTTTTTCTGAATATTTCTTGCAATGTCGGCGATGTCACTCACGACGGCGCTCCCGGTGGGAACAGACCCTGCTCCTCTTCCGTAATAGAGCGTCGAACCTGTTGCATCGCCGTCAACATAAATCGCATTGAACGGGCCGTCAACCTTTGCGATCAGATAGTCTTTGGGAAGCATTGTCGGATGCACCCTAAGTTCTATTTCGCCATCCGATTCTTTTGTGATAGCGAGGAGTTTCACCTTATACCCCAGGTCAGATGCAAAGCCGATATCCAGCGAGGAAATCCCCGAGATGCCCTCTCTGTGCACGGATTGGTATGAGAGGGGGATACTGTATGCAAGGGTCGCAAGGATGGTGAGTTTATGTGCCGTGTCAAACCCTTCTATGTCGAACGTCGGATCTGCTTCAGCATAGCCGAGAGCCTGGGCTTCTCTCAGTGCATCTGCAAACTCGACCTGTTCGTCCGACATCTTTGAGAGGATATAGTTGCACGTTCCATTAATTATTCCGTAGATTGCTTTTATGCGGTTTGCGATGAGACCTTCTTTCATTACCTTTATGATGGGGATAGCCCCTGCGACAGAAGCCTCGAAACCGACTTCAACTCCCGCCTGCTGTGCTGCAGTAAAGATATCCGCGCCCTCAGTGGCAAGAAGCGCTTTATTTGCGGTAACGACGTGTTTGCCCTTTTGAATAGCCTTGAGGATAAAGTCCTTTGCAGGCCTGATGCCCCCAATGAGTTCGACGACGATCTGGATATCAGGATCATTGAAGATATCATTCACATCTGTAGTGAGAACTCCTCCGGGAATTTTTATGCCCCTGTCTGTTGTGATATCGAGGTCGGCAATTCTTTTAAGGTTCAGGTCAAATCCAAGCCTTTCCCTGAGAATGTCCTTGTTCTCAAGAAGGACCTTTGCGGTCCCGCTCCCTACGATTCCAAACCCTATGATTCCTGCATTAATCATTTTCTTAACACCTTTCCCCGCATTTATGATTGCCTGTTTTTATTGATGTAAAGGCAGCCTCTCGACTCTATTATACATGTTCTCGGCATTCATTGAACTCCGCACGAGCGGGCCGGATGCCGCATATTTGAAGCCCATGGACAATGCTGCAAGGCGGAGTTTTTCAAATATCCCGGGATGAATGTATTCGACAACAGGGTGGTTTGATCTGGAAGGTCTGAGGTATTGACCTATCGTAACGAAATCACACCCGGCGTTCCTCAGGTCTCTTAAGGCATGCATAACCTCATCCAGGTTTTCTCCCAGACCGAGCATGAGTCCCGACTTTGTGTATATGTCCGGAGCTGTTTTTTTTGCATATTCCAAAAGGGCGAGTGAACGTCTGTATTCTGCAGACGGCCTGACAACAGGGTAGAGTCTCGATACAGTCTCAACATTGTGATTGTAGACATCGGGCTTTGCATATAATACCGAATCGATGCTGCTGCGATTGCCGTTGAAATCAGGGGTGAGCACCTCGATTTTGACCCTTGGTACATACGTTCTGATAGATGAAACAGTCTCAGCAAAATGCCCTGCGCCGCCATCATGAAGGTCGTCCCGCGTTACAGAGGTAATGACGACATAGCGCAGTCCCATCTCTCTGGCTGCCATTGCGACCCTCGCCGGCTCTGTCTGGTCCAAAGGCCCAGGAAGTGAAGAGTCAACAGCGCAGAAAGCACAGTTTCTCGTACATTTTGAACCGAGTATCATAAATGCCGCAGAAGGTATCGAGAAGCATTCGCCCCTGTTCGGACATTTCGCCTCTTCACAGACCGTAGCGAGTCCAAAACTTCTCAATAGCTTTCTCGTATCACGAAGTCCCACGGAGTTTTTGACCTTTACCCATTCCGGCAAGCGCATGCCGACCCTGCTATCATTACGGACCCCTGAACAATGGGGAGCATATTTTTTCTTATCCATTGGCATTAGTCTTTAAAAATAGAAAAAATACCTGATTTTGTCAAATAGGGCTATCTCGTTTTTCAGACTCCGGCAATAAAGGGCGAACTGTTTGCGTTGTTATCGTCCTGAACTGAAAGGCATTCGTCGGGTAACAGGCCCCGTAAGAATGGTAAATTTGTCTTGTGAAATTCCTTTTTGAGGTGTTATTCTTTTTTATACGGGACAGACGGTTTTTCTTAATTCATTTGCCCTTGCTATTCTCCCGCGACAGGCAGGCGGCGAAGCCATCAGTGAAAGGACCATGACATGCATCACCTAAAACGGCAACTACCCTACAGGCCGACAGAAAGAATGAACGTCGTAAGCTATCCGATAAGGGATATCGTGATGGAGGCGAAGCGCGAAGAGGCGAAAGGCAGGAAGATGATATACCTCAATATCGGGGATCCGCCTCAGTACGGCTTCCAGTCGTTTAAAGGGATAGCTGAAAGGGTGAAAAGCGCTCTCGACGAAAATTGCAAGGGATATGCACCTTCCGAAGGCGACGAGCAACTCAGAAAGACTATAGCAAAGATCGAAAAGTGCAGGCCCGAGGACGTGTTTGTCGTTGCCGGTCTCACCGAGGGAATAGACTTCTTCTTCCATTCGTTTATAGGGTTCGGCGAGAAGGTACTCCTTCCCAACCCCGTGTATCCCCTTTACCTGAGCAAGGCGAAACAGTTCGAGGGTGACAGTGTGTTCTACCGGCATGATGCCGACGGACAGATAGATATAGCAAACCTTGCCAGGAAGATCGAGGGCGCAAAGGCAATGGTGATAATCAACCCGAATAATCCATTGGGCTCGGTGTATTCTGAAAAGAACCTCTCCGAGGTCATCGCGCTCTGCGCCGAGTATGACGTGCCTATATTTTACGATGGCTCCTATGACCAACTCGTCTTCGATGGCAAACAGGTTGACTTCAGAAAAATAGCGAGGGGTAAGGTGCCGTTTATTTACGGAAGCTCTCTCTCCAAGGACTTCAACTACCCCGGCGCAAGGATAGGGTGGGTAGCGTTCCACGGAGAAAAGTGGGAGGAGGTCAAGAATGCTTTCTTCCTCCTGTGCAATCAGCGTCTTTCCGTGAATTGGGAGTATCAGAAGGCTGCTGCTGCGGCTATCGTTGACCCGGCATACCCGGCGTATATCAAAGAGGTAAAGAAGAAACTCATGGACAGGAGACAGGCGTTCATGAAGATTACCGAAAAACTGCCGCTCTCGTTCCCGGTTCCCAAGGGCGCGTTCTATGCATTCATAAAGATAGAAACGCCGAAATGGAAAAGGGACCTGGCTTTCGTCCACGCTGCGCTTAAGGAAGGGGTCGTCTTTGTCCCCGGATCAGGGTTCGGGAGGCAGGAAGACGGAGTATATTTCAGGACCACGTTTCTGCCGTCGCCGCACATTATCGAAGAGGCTTTCGGAAAAATAAAACGGTTATTATAAAGCAGAGGGGTGAGCTTCCGCAGAACGAATGTTCGCCCCGGAGTTACCAGCAGCGCACTCTCCCCACATCTACATGGACGAAGTCTGAGGACGAATAATACCCCACGCCTCCCCTCCGAAGATCAACAGCAGCGTGTTGCAGCGTTTTCAGCTCATGACCGGGAAGACGTATATCGATTGCCTTTCCGAGAAGATGCATGCTGTTTTTTGCCACGCCTTTGCTCATACTGCTCAGATGTGAATTCGTTTCCGGGGAACGATAGCCTGAAATAATACTGAAGGGGGCAGCGCTTTCGAGTTTCTGTTGGAGAGCAAAGAGGAGATCTAATAAGGCGGGTTCGATTTCCCTCACCTCTCCAGAGCGGTAGTCACGCAATATGTGATTGATTTCAACCAGCGCCTGCGGTACATACGTCCCCTGTTCCCAGTAAACGGCTTTCAGGGTTTCGCCTGTATGGGTGTTATAAAAGGCGAGAGCTTTTTCCGGAGGAAAAGTCTTAAACACGGAAGCGAAGGCTTTATAGGGAGAAAAACAGGCAACGGCTGTTGCAAGCCCTGCAGCGAGAAACGTTCTGCGGCTGACGCCATGATCGTATTGAATGGGAGAAGGTTTCTTGTTCGATGTCATAAATAAATAATATATACCGATAAAACACAATTGTATAGTATTTATGTTAACAAATATCAAATAAAACCTGCAACTATGCTTAACCCTTTAGTGACGGGTGCATTTTAGGTAGCCGCAGGCTTCAGCCTGCGCCGGGACGCAGCCTAAAGGCTGCGGCTACTTACGGCCTTACAGCGATGGGATTACCATAATCGGTTGTCAGTTCAGGGCCGGATTTTTGCGAAGGGCCTTGTCGAGGAGAGGGTCTCTTTTATAGATATCATTTCTGAACTGCAGCGAGCCTCCTTCATCAACCCAGGCTGTGAGGTAAAGGAAGTGGACATTTAACGGGTGAGGGATCAGGACTTTTTGTTCGGTGCCCTCCTCTATTGTAGACAGTAATTTTTCGCGGGTCCAGCCGGGGGCATTTCGCAACAGATACTCCGCCAGTTCGATCGGTCTTTCAATACGGGTGCATCCGTGACTGAAGGTGCGCACATTCTCCGAAAACAGCCGCTTGGAGGGGGTATCATGGAGATAGACATCAAACCGGTTCGGGAACATGAATTTTATCTGTCCCAGAGGATTCAGCGGGCCGGGTTCCTGGCGAAATTTGTATGACAGCTTATTTGCAGTTATCTGAGACCAGTCGATTGTCTCCGGGTTTATCTCATATTCCCGGAATCCCTGTTCCCTTAATACCATCATCTTCTGCTCCGCGAGATAATGAGGATCCTTCCTGATCTTTGACAGAATCTCCTTCCGCGCAATGCTGTCCGGGACGTTCCATGAAGGATTTATTATGAGGTGCGTCATCTGTGCCGTGAATACAGGAGTCTGCTGGAAGGGTTTGCCCACAACCACCTTCATAGAGAGAACCGATTTCCCGTTTTCGATGACATTCAGTTCAAAATTCGCGATGTTAACGATGATCTCTCGCTGCTCCGGATTCCCGAGTATCCAGCGCAGTCTTTCCAGGTTTAATTCTATTTGCCGTATCCGGTGCTTGAACGGAACGTTGAGTGCGGCAAGCGTGCCAGAACCAACGACGCCATCGGTCTTCAGCCCGTGCCGTTTCTGAAAGAGGGTCACCGCCTGTTCCATGTTATCATCAAAGAGGTCTCCTCCCCCTGCTTTGCCGACATCGAGATCGCCTGATGCGGCAAGTCTTTTTCTCAGTTCTACAACCCTTTCTGACCTCACATCTTTTTTCAGAAAGGGGCCGGATGAAATTCGCGGCCATTCACCCTTTAATAAGAGTTCTCTGTACCGTGCGAGGGCCTGCCTGAGCTTTGCATAGGACCCCTGTTCCGGGCGGAGCTTTATCAATGCCTCCAGAATCTGCTTTTTTCTGACCGCCTGCTCAAGGACAGAGGCAACATCAACGTTGCCGCGTTTTGCGAACCATTCCGCTTCAATCGTCACAGGGTTCACGCATCCGGCCGAAAGGTGGCAGCCGAGCGTAAGAAATGCATCTGTCAGGAGTATATCGAGATCAGCCATCAGAACCGGGTCAGATACGTCCTTCTTTGTCCTGCCGACAAGGGATTTTAGGAGGCTGAGGTGGTAGTGATCGGGCGTTAACCCGTCGCCGTACGCTTCCTCGACCGCTGTTATGAGTTTTTCCATCTGCATCAGACGGCCATCCTCGCTCCACGCAGGCTGGTAGTTTCTTCCACTGTAGAAGCTTTCGACAAGAACCGCTGAATAGATCCTCTCTCCCCGGATAACTTTTTTCGAGGGGGCAACCTTCTTTTTTATGAGCAGGCCAAGTTCTGAATTGGGTTTCCGGACGGCAGGATTTTTGTCAGAAGAAAAACAGTCGGTGCACAAAAAGATACCCACGAGAAGGATCGCAATAATTCCCTTTTTTCTCAAAGTAATCCGCATTATGTGTTCAGAGTTTTACCTTTGCCCTCTTTCTCCTTTGCTTCATCCCATAATTTGTCCATTTCATCGAGGGTCATGTCGATTAATTTTTTTCCTTGCTCCGCAGCCTTCATTTCGATATAACGGAAACGATGGATGAATTTAGCGATGGTTTTCCTGTGGGCGTCTTCGGGATTGACTTTCATGAATCGTGAAAGGTTCACCAACATAAAGATTATGTCCCCAAGCTCTTCTTCCATGTCCTCTCTGTTGCCGGATTTCAGGGCCTCTTTCAGTTCATTCATCTCCTCATCGACCTTTACGAGGACATCCTCGACCTTTTCCCAGTCGAAGCCAACCTGTGCCGCCCTCTTCTGGAGTCTGTGAGCGCGGAGAAGGGAAGGCAGTGCCGTCGGTACTCCCTCAAGGATGGACTCCCTCAGCTTGCCTTCCCGTTTTTTTAATACTTCCCATTGTTGTACGACCTCCTCCGGCGTTCTGCATTCAGTCTCCCCGAATACATGGGGGTGACGCGCTACCATCTTCCTCCCAATGGTCTCGATCACATCGGACAACTCAAACTCGGCCTTTTCTTTTGCTACCCGGCACTGAAAAACGATCTGGAAGAGGAGGTCTCCGAGTTCTTCCTTTATTTTTTCAGGGTCATTTTCTTCAATCGCCTCGTAGAGTTCATACGCCTCTTCAATAAGGTATGGTTTAAGGGATGCCCTCGTCTGTTCTTTGTCCCAGGGGCACCCTTTCTCCCCCCTGAGTTTGTCCATTATGGCAAGAAGTTCCTGAATGTCCCCGAATCCTTGAATCCTCGAACCCTTCAACTTATCTTTCCTTTCTCTTGAGGCTCTTGCAAAAGTCCTGTTCTGGTAGCCGCAGGCTTAAGCCTGCGTTTGCAACGCATTAAAACACGCAAACTAAAGTTTGCGGCTACATCATGATTTAAAGACTTTTGCAAGAGCCTCTCTTGAAATAACTATATCCGGTTATTATATCCAAGACTATATGGATGAGGACTGCAAAATCCGCTGCCGGCTGGTAAAACATCAGACGACGTCGAGAATAATCTCCCGCTCTTCCCTGTCCACCCTGTTTATCCTTACCTTCACTTCCTTCCCGATCGTAAACGAGCGCTTTGAATGCTTCCCGACGAGGCTCATGCGATGCTCATTGTACTGATAGAAATCATCGGTCATGTATGATACGTGGAGGAAGCCCTCGACAAAGAAATCCTTCAGCCTTACTTTTACGCCGTAAGGGGTAATGGTTACGACTTTGGCGTCAAATGAGTCTCCGACCTTGTCTTGCATAAACCATACCCTCATGGCATCGATCACTTCCCGCTCCGCTTTTTCAGCAATACGCTCCATCTGCGAAGATTCCACCGCAATATCGGGGAGGATGGCGGTCAGTTCCTGCAGCCGTTTTTCCGGGAGATGTTTTTTGTCCAGGACCTCATGTAAAATGCGATGGACTATCAGGTCGGGGTAGCGTCGTATCGGTGAGGTAAAATGGGTATAGCATTGAGACGCGAGACCAAAATGGCCGACGTTTATTGTTGAATACCGTGCCTGTTTGAGGCTCCGCAGTACCATGTAATTGATTATCTCTTCCTCGGGTTTGCCTTTTATCTCTTTCAGGATCTGATGAAAATCTTTCGACTTCAGCGGGTGACCGGCTTTCCAGACGGATTTCATCACTCTGACAACATCGAGGATCTTCATCGGATCAGGTTCTTCATGGATTCTGTAGAGGGAGGGAACTCCGAGGCCGGTAAGATGTTCGGCGACCGCCTCATTGGCTGCGATCATGAATTCCTCGATAATCATATGCGCAAAATTTCTCTCCGAGCGTATGATCGCATCGGGCATTCCCTGCAAATCGAGGAGGACTTCAGGTTCGGGGAGGTCGAAATCGAGGCTGCCCCTTTTGAGCCTTTGATTTCTCAGAATGCCGCAGAGTTCTCCCATCAGCTCAAAATCCCGGAGGAGATGATTATATTTGCTCCGTTCGTGTGCGTCGTTCTCAATAAGGATTTTGCTGACCGAGGTGTATGTCATCCTCTCATCGCTGATAATGACGCTCGGAGAGAATCGCGTGCCGGTCCTGTTGCCGTTCCTGTCAAAATCCATCTCGACGGTAAATGCGAGCCGCTCTACGTTCGGTCTCAGACTGCACAGGTCCTCGGAGAGTTCTTTCGGGAGCATAGGGAGAACCCGGTCGGCCAAATAAACACTGGTTCCTCTTTTCCGGGCCTCGCGATCAACAGCCGAGTCCCAACCCACATAGAAAGCAACATCCGCGATATGCACGGATAGTGTATACCCGTGTTTTGCCGGAACTATCGAAACCGCGTCGTCAAAATCCTTTGCCCGTTCACCGTCAATCGTGACCGTAGGAAGCCTCCTCAGATCTTTCCTCTTCTGCATCCTGAATTCGGGGACCTCCGCTTCCGGCCTGACAAGGGAAGCGGCTTCCGAATGAACGTTTTTGGGGAACCTCCTCGGCAGGTTGAACTCGTCGAGAATAGCCTCAATTTCAGCCTTCGGCCCTTCCGGTTTCGCGAGGATTTTCGTCACTTTGCCGACAGCGGGCTTCCTGCCTACAGGGTAACTGGTTATTTCGACGATGACCATGTCGCCGTTTTTCGCTCCTCCCCTGTCCTTTTGAGAGATGGAAATATCGAAATTCAGCGCTTTGTCTTTCGGCCGGACCGAGAGAGAAGTCTTCGTTGCTTCAAATCTTCCGGCTAATTTAGTATGAGTTCTTTCCAGAACCCTGATTATCCGGCCTTCGCGCACCTGCCAGTTTTCGACACGCACCAGCACCCTGTCATTATTCATGGCCCCCATCGTCCAACGTGCGGGGATGAAAATATCACGCTCAGCGGGCTTTTCCATGATTACGAAACCGTAACCGTCTTTGTGCTGGTCAAAATATCCCCGTATCAGGCTCATCTCCTCTGCAGGCCCGTAGAGGCCTTTTCGTGTCAGTACGATGTCCCCGTTCCGGACCATATCCCCGAGTATGCTTTTCAGCGCCTGCGTCTCTTTATGGTTGAGTTTCATGAGGGAGACGATGTCCCTGAAGGAAAGCGGTCTGTTTGTCTTTTGTCTGAAGAAAGAAATTACTGCTTCATTGCTGATCATATAGTCCCCTCTGGCGATCTGTTCCTGGCAGCGCGTTTTTTCATGGAGTATTACGTATGCATGCGTTCGAAAAAGCTCATTTATTATACATAAAACCGCTCATCCGATATCGCATCCGAAGCGCTTTTCTCAATCCTCCGTTATTGACTACTTTAGCCAATTGTGATACTTTCAATGATACACACAATGACCGATAAAGCAAGCATTATTAAAGAAGCGCAGAAGTATATTGCCCGCGGACAGTTCGATAAAGCCATTGCCGAGTGGGAGAAACTGGCAAAAGAATATCCCGATGGCAATACCTATAACATGATCGGCGATCTCTACCTTAAAAAAGGCGGCAGGTCCGAAGCGACGGAGACATTCCATAAAGCGGCTGATTTTTTTCGCAAGGAGGGGTTCTCCCTCAAGGCAGTCGCGCTTTATAAAAAAATCCTGAACATTAACCCTGCAGATGCAGATGCGCTGCTTGCCCTCGGCGAGCTGAACGAAAAGAAGGGTCTGACTACTGATGCGATAAAATTTTATCTCACGGCTGCCGACAGTCTGGCCAAGGGGGGACTGAAGGAAAAACTTCTTGCAATATACGAAAAGATAATCGCTCTTTCTCCGTCCAATATCCCTCTGAGAAATAAGGTCGCCGAGATTTATATTAAAGAGGGCCTCCAGTCGGAGGCAGGAATACAGTACCTCCATATCGCCCGGATATACAGCGAAAAGGCGGACATCGAAAAGTCTATTGAGTTTTACCAGAAGGTCCTCAGTTCACAACCTCTCAACAGAGAGGCAATCCTTGAACTGAACAGCCAGTTTGAGAAAAAGGGGGACCTCACGCAGGCTCTGGACCAGATGAGGGAAGCTGCCCATCTCTTCCCGCGGGACCCGGATATGCTTTTCAGATGTGCGGGGCTGCATATGGAGGTTGGACGGTTTGATGAGGCCGAAGAATACCTCAGGATGGTCACTGAAATGGAGCCGGCGAATATCAGGGCAAGGCGCCTCCTCGGCGACATCTACCGGAAAACGGGCGATAAAGAGAAGGCCTGGTCCGAGTATCTCCCGGTCCTTGATGAAATGCTTCTCGATGAGGATTACGATGCTGCAATAGAAATCCTCACGTCCTTTAAGGATATCGATCCAATCGAGACAGGGAAGAGGCTTGTTTCATTGTATACGCAGCTGAACGATTCCCCGTCGGTCGTGCGCGAATTGATTTCTCTCGGTGATGTTTTTTCCGAAAACAAAAGACAGAGAGAGGCGCTGAACTGTTATAACGAAGCCCTCAAGACGTCACCTGATGATGAGACGCTCAAACGCAAGGTGATCGAGATCGAGAAACAGATCGGCAAGGAGCATATTGTCATCGGGGCGGAGAAGACGGTTGAGGAGGCACTGATCGAAGCGGATATCTATCTCAGGTACGGCCTTCATAAGAACGCAAAAGTTCTCCTCGATGCTTACCGGCAGAAGGATCCCGACAATCCGGAGATTCATGAAAGACTGAAGTCCCTCTATGTTGAAGAGGGAGACAAAGATCAGGCGATTGCGGAATGCCTTATCTTGAATGAACTTTATAAAAATATCGGCGACCCCGGGAGAAGCGAGCAGATGATCAGGGAGGCCCGTGAAATAAATTCCGATGACGGAAGACTTGCCGCGTTTTCCGCAAGTCTTCATGAGGAAGAGATTTCGGCTGAGGCTCCTGAAGGCCCCTCATTCGACGATTACACCGAGGAGATCGCTGAAGCAGATTTTTACGCAAGACAGGGATTGATCGAGGAGGCCAGGGAGATTCTGGAACGATTGCTGACCCTTTTCCCTGACAATCCGGAAATAGCCCGCAAAATGGATTCATTAGGGCAGGTTACGGAACAGGGAGAAGCGGCGCATGGAGATGAAATGCTCACCGAACCTGTTATTTCCGAAAGCGAGATTATCGAGGCCGAGGAGATGGCCGAACCCTCCATGGACAGCGATGTCATGGATATTTTCAATGAATTCAAAAAAGGACTCGAAAAGGAGCTTTCAGAGGAAGATTATGAAACGCATTACAATCTCGGCATAGCTTATAAAGAGATGGGGCTGATTGATGACGCGATACGGGAATTCCAGACGGCCCGCAACGATCCCAAGCGGGTTATCCACGCTTCAGACATGCTCGGTGTATGTTACATCGAGAAGGGGCTCTATCTGTTGGCGATCGATGTGCTGAAGGGCGCCATCGACAAGATGACAGACCGCAACGAGGCGTATTGGGCGATGACATACGAACTCGCCGATGCGTATGAAAAAAACGGGAACGTGAAAGAGGCGCTCGATTTGTATACGCACGTGTTCGGCTGGAACGCCAAATTTCGGGCAATATCAGATAAAATAGAACAGTTAAAATCTCGCATTGCAGAGGGGCCTGATAAAAACAAGCCTAAAGAACGAAAGGATCGGGTATCATACCTGTAACATATGAAATGAAAAGCGGTCCGGATACCAGGATATGGATTACTTAGAATACTACGGCCTGAAGGAACACCCGTTTTCCAATGTCGTCGACGGCAGATTTTACTATAACGGCACATTGCACTCCGATGCCCTTATTAAACTGAAATACGCAGTCGATACAAAAAAGGGGCTTGCGGTTGTCATCGGCGGAATCGGGACGGGAAAGACAACGCTCGCGAGAAAGTTCCTTGAGGAACTGGACGAAAGCGAATACGAAGCCGCCCTCCTCGTAGTCGTTCATGCCAGCGTCAGCTCCGAATGGCTTTTTAAGAAAATTGCTCTGCAGCTCGGCGTCAAGGACGTCAAGGATGACAAAATCGAACTGCTCACACAGATATATAAAAGGCTCTATGCACTCAATGAGGAGGACAAAAAAGCCGTTGTCATGGTCGATGAGGTCCAGATGCTGAATTCGCGGGAGATCATGGAGGAATTCAGGGGGCTCCTGAACATGGAGACCTCCGACGGCAAGATGATCAACCTCGTATTTTTCGGCCTCCCTGACCTTGAAGATGTGCTTTCACTGGACGAACCCCTCAAGCAGAGGGTTGCCGTAAAGATACGGCTGAAGGAGTTTTCTGAAAACGATACGAAGGACTATATAAAACACCGGCTTGGTGTCGCCGGATGTCCGAAAGAGATCTTTTCGGATGAAGCGATAAAACTTATCTACGAGTATACAAACGGGGTACCGAGGCTTATCAATACCGTCTGCGACAACGTACTCCTCGAGGGATACCTGTCAAAAGTGCATACCGTAGACAGCCGCGCCGTTCAGTCGGTTGCGGTTGACCTTGGATTACGGGGCAGGGCTAAATGACATCTCTTTTATCGTTAATATCACCGCGTATTTCATAAGTTCTATCCTGATCTTCGAAGGATACCACTCGTTTCCCATTCTCTCCGGCTCGCTGTAATACATAATAAGTTCTTTGCCGTCTGAGAGCGCGACGGACTGTTTTACCGGGAGCATTGTTTTTCTGTCGAGCCATACTGTTCTGATGATATCTTTCAGGATATAATTGCTGTCCTTTTCCTCTATGCTGAAGTCTTCCATGTCCCACCAGAAGAGACAGTCTCGCAGCCCATATGTCAGCAGTGTGCCTTTGTTTCTGTCGACGACAGGGTTGCTTTTGATGAGGCCGTCCTCAGAACTGATCTGGAATACCGGGAAGCCGAAGGAATAAACCCGCATATTCATATCACCGTTTTTGGATATATTCAATGCCCCTTCGCCTTTCATCTCGGTATCATCCCTCTCAAACGTGACAGAAAACGTTGTTTCAATGTCGCTGATACGCGTTTTTGATGAGAGAACGTCTCTGACATTCACCCCTTCATATACGGGAATCTCTATCCGCTTCTTCGCGCAGGAAAAGGAGAAGAGGAGGATACTAACGAAAAACAGCATCAAGACATTCTTCGACATTTCTGACTCCTATGATTTCAATTCCGAATTCATGCTTCATTTTATCAGCGTTGCCTGCCGGCATGATTCCCCGCTGGAAACCGATCTTTGCCGCTTCCTTGACGCGGGTCTCAGCATGTGCCACAGCCCGTATCTCACCGGAAAGGCCGACTTCACCGAACACGAAGATATTCGCTTCAATCGGGATATCTTTTAGTGAAGAGGCCACCGTTGCAATAATCCCGAGGTCGATAGCCGGCTCGACCAGTTTGAGTCCTCCGACCACGTTTACAAAAACATCCATCCCGCCGAGATGAAGCCCGACCTTTTTTTCGAGCACCGCAACAAGGAGGTTGACCCTGTTGAAATCAACCCCTATGGTCGTCCTCCGCGGCATTCCGAAACTGGTCTGGGAGACGAGTGACTGTATCTCGACCATGAGGGGACGGGTTCCCTCGATGCTTGCGACGACCGTCGAACCCGAAACGCCGAGAGGCCTTTCGAGGAGGAAAAGTTCGGAAGGGTTTTCCACTTCCAAAAGTCCGGCATCCGACATCTCGAATATCCCTATCTCGTTCGTCGAGCCGAAGCGATTTTTCACAGTCCTGAGTATGCGGTACGCATGCCCCCTGTCCCCTTCAAAGTAGAGAACGGTATCGACGATATGCTCCAGCACGCGCGGCCCGGCAATCGCCCCCTCTTTGGTGACGTGTCCGACAAGAAATACGGGGATGTCCGACTTTTTTGCAAAGAACATCAGTTTTGCAGCACAATCTCTCACCTGGCTCACCGATCCAGGGGCAGAGAGGATCTCCTCAGTGTACATCGTCTGTATCGAATCGATGACCATCGCCTTCGGCACGATTTTCGAAGCCGTACCGACAATCGTCTCCAATGACGTTTCTGAAAGGAGAATGATATTGTCGGAATGAACGGCCAATCGCTCGGCCCTGATTTTAATCTGTTCGGGTGATTCCTCCCCCGAAACATAAAGAACATTGCCGTCTGTCCTCGCAAGGCCGGAAAGGGCCTGCAGCAGCAGCGTTGATTTTCCGATGCCGGGGTCGCCGCCCACAAGGATTACAGAACCTGCGACAACACCGCCTCCTAAAACCCTGTCGAGTTCCCTGATTCCCGTGGACGTCCTCTGTTCAGCGCCGCTTTTTACCGAGCTTAACGGCTGGGGTTCGGATTTTCCGAGATTTTTTACGAGTGACGCGTGCCGGCCGGTTTTTTCCCTTCTCTCCTCGGCAAAACTATTCCACCCGCCGCAGTCAGGACACTTGCCGAGCCATTTTGGACTCGTAAAACCGCACGCCTGGCACTGGAAAAAGGTCTTTATTTTCTGCATGTGCAAATGAACCCCTCTTCAGATCACTCTTCGTCTTCGATGTAATCCTTCAGTTTCTCGTGCAAAGAATCAGGCCACTCATCTCCGGAGAGAAAGGCGTCAACCTCCTCTTTTGTAAGAGATTGTTTGATGTTCAGCGGCAAGCTTCTTAATACCTTCATTCGTTCAGAATTAGTTTTCTTTTTCTCAGGACTATCTTCCATAATACCTCCTCAGTAATGCGGTTTTATATATTGAGCATCCCCATGCCCTTGCCGGGATGGTATGCTTTTTTTATTGCGTAATTGACGAATTCTTTTGCCTGTCTTGCTGATTCCAGCGGGGTATGGCCGAGGGCGAGGAGGGCGGTGAGCGCAGCGGAAAATGCGCATCCGGTCCCATGGTATTCGCCTTTGAATTTCTCGCCTTCGATAGCGTGGAACTCACCGTCGTAATAAAGGTCCAGTGCAATATCGTTGAGATGTCCTCCGGTAATGATAATAATCTCAGGCCCCATTTCCTTCAGGCATTTCGCAGCCTCTTCCATCCCTTCCCTGTTTTCGACCATGATCCCGGTGAGAACAGATGCCTCATAAATGTTCGGGGTGACCGCCCTGGAGAGCGGAAACAGTTTTTCCCGCATTGTGTCCAGCGTTCCGTCTTCGACGAGACTGGCGCCGGATGAGGAGACGGTGACCGGATCGATAACAAGGGTGCTTAGAGAATATACCTCCATCATTTCTGCAATGACTTCAACAGTCCACGCGCTGTAAAGCATCCCAAGTTTCAACGCTTCAGGTCTGATATCGGACAACAGGACGCGAAGCTGCTTATCCAATGAGTCCCTGGTGACAGGGAAGATGGCGGCTACTCCTTCCGTATTCTGGGCTGTAACGGCGGACACGACGGAAAGGCCGTGGATGCCGAAGGATTTGAAGACCTTTAAGTCTGACTGGAGCCCCGCGCCTCCCGTAGGATCAGACCCTGCTATTGTCAGAACTGATTTCATGTCCTTATTATTGGCTTCATAATTGAGTCAACATTTATCATAAAATCTCCCCTTGCCCCTCTTTTTCATCCTTCGACAAGCTCAGGATGACACATGTCATGGTGAGCCTGTCGAACCATCCCTCCCTTTGGAAAAGGGAGGGATGGAGGGATTTTTCTATAATGTAGTTAATCTTTATTTCTTTTTCTTGAGTGCCCTTTCTACTGTTCTGATTGCGCAAAACTCTCCGCACATGCTGCAGACGTCCTGCTCCGACGGCGGGACTTCCGCTCGCCATTTCCGTATCTTTTCAGGATCGAAACTGAGAGCGATCTGGCCGTTCCAGTCGAGGTTCTTTCTGCAGTGCGCCATTTTCCTGTCGCGCTCCAGCGCAGCGGGAATCCCCTTTGCAATATCCGCCGCGTGGGCCGCTATCTTTGACGCGATGACCCCTTCTTTCACATCTTCGATATCCGGAAGCCTGATATGCTCCGCAGGTGTGACATAGCAAAGGAAGTCAGCGCCTGCCGCGCCTGCGATGGCGCCGCCGATTGCAGCGGCGATATGGTCGTATCCCATGGCAACATCGGTCACCAATGGGCCGAGAACATAGAACGGAGCTCCCTTGCAGATTTCTTTCTGGATCCTTATATTCAGTTCAACCTGGTTTAACGGAACATGCCCAGGGCCTTCGACAATTACCTGTATTCCTTCTTCCAGAGCCCTGTCCCTCAATTCTCCAATAGTGAGCAACTCCTCCATTTGACTTCTGTCAGTTGCATCTGCGAGACAACCCGGTCGCAATCCGTCTCCAAGGCTCAATGTCAGGTCATACTTCCTCGCGATTTCGAGGAGCCTGTCATAATGTTCATACAGCGGGTTTTCCTTATCGTTATATACCATCCATTCAAGCAGGAACGATCCGCCGCGGCTGACGATATCAAGTATCCTGCCTTCGTCCTTCAGCCGTTCGATGGCTTTTCTTGTCAGACCGGAATGGACAGTAACAAAATCGACCCCTTCTTTCGCGTGCTCCTCTATGACGTGGAACAAATCGTCAGGGGTCATCTTCGCTATGGAGCCGTAGGTTTCGGCAGCAAAGATCGCCGCTTCGTAAATAGGCACCGTCCCTACCGCGATGGGAGATTTATTCAAAAGGAGCCTTCTCAGGTCTTTGACAGGTCCGCCGGTCGAAAGATCCATGACCGCATCAGCGCCGTATTTGACGAGGATGTCAAGTTTTTCCATCTCGTCATCAAACGAAACCCTGTCCTTTGACGTGCCGATATTCGCGTTGATTTTCGTCGTCAGCCCTCTGCCGATAGCAATAGGCTTTATGGGGTGGATGGTATTCCTCGGGATAACGCTCACGCCGGCTGCGATATCCTCAGCGAGTTTTTCAGGAGCTATTCCTTCTGAGAGGGCCGCTACCCGTATTTCTTCGGTGGTGATCCCCTTTTTTGCCATTTCTATTCTGGTCATTTCATTACCCTCAAAAAATCCTCTGTTGTTTTTTTTATGTCTTGTGCCGTGAGGATTGCGGATATGACCGCAATGCCGTCAGCGCCAGCCTCTTTGACTTTCCGTACATTGCCGGGCTTTATTCCTCCGACAGCAAATATCGGAAGCGTCGTCGCGGACTTAGCCTTTCTGAGCGTTTCGATCCCTATCGGTTTCCCATAGTTCACTTTGGACGGTGTTTCGTATACCGGTCC